>Ga0302314_10002425_pt1 | contig 34534 bp, 29 predicted proteins | sample III_Palsa_N2_3_FD_200533 | JGI IMG/M metagenome (GOLD analysis project Ga0302314, IMG submission 200533) | Peat permafrost microbial communities from Stordalen Mire near Abisko, Sweden - III_Palsa_N2_3 | ecosystem: Environmental > Terrestrial > Soil > Palsa > Peat permafrost | place: Sweden...
CAACGCCGGATACCTCGGCCTGGACCGGTTCGTCCTGCCCAGGGCGCGCGACCGGTTCCGCCGCGGTCCCCGGACCGGGCTGACGGCACCACCGCTCCCGGTGGCTGAGCCAGTCGGCTGACAGGCCCGCCCGCTCGCCCTCCAGCTCCGCAACCTGCAGGCCAGGGATTAATTCATCGCGGTACAGAGCAGCAACGGTCCGTTCACCAGAAGGATTGGGAATTCACGATCTTTCTGGTGAACGGACCGTGGCTTCGCCCCGTCGGCTTACCGCTCGTCTTACGGCGCTGCCGTGGCCAGTGCGCTGCCCGGTCGCGGAGCACGCGGCACCGTCGCCGATGGCGCCGCGATCAGCTCCTCGAGCTGCCTGACGATGATCGCGGGCGGGATCGGCAGCGGCCGGGCGAATACGTCAAGCAGCGCGTCCACGGACTGCCTGACGGTGAACCTCGCTCCGGCGTCATGCCGGGCGCCCGGGGAGACCGGCCCGCTGCCGCAGGCCGCCAGGATGCCCCAGGCGAGCGCTTCGGCGTTGTCCGGCTCGACCAGGAGCACACCGCCGCAGTCGGTCTCGGGCAGGCCGCCGTCGTCGGAGGCGACGACCCGGCAGCCGCAGTGCTGGGCCTCGATCGAGACGATGCCGAAGGTCTCATGCCAGTACTGGCTGTTGGAAGGCATCACCACGATGTCGTGCCGGGCCATCAGGGCCGCCATCGCGGCCGGCGTCTTGCAGCTGTCCACCACGGTGATTCCGGGGTGGGCACCGAGCAGCCCCTCGATGATCTTTCCCTGCGGCTTGTCGGCGCCCGCGGTCGTCGCGGTGAACGTGAGCCCCTTGTGCTGGTCGATGATGTCGAGGTGCAGCGTCTCGAGCAGGGTGTAGATGCCCTTCTCGGGGCTCAGCCTGCCCGCGAACAGGACGCGGGTCTTCGCGGCGGCGGGAACCGGTCTTCGCTGGACGGCGAAGCCCGGCTCGGCGAACGGGTACACGACGCTGATCGTCGCGACGTCCACGTCCAGGTAGCGCGACCACAGCGCGGCGGCGTACCGGCTGGTGGCGATCAGGGTGAGTTCCCTGGTCCCCTCGACGGCGAACGCCCGCTCGTGTTCCCTGATGGGCGGCGGGTTGTGCAGGATGAGGAACGCCGGGTGCCTGGTCGGCACGGTGTGCGCCTCGTTGACGAAGACGACGGTGTCGTCGAGTTCGCTGACCTTGGCCAGCGTCGGCAGCGACAGGAACGGAATGCCGGCGAAGTCGTCCCTGCCATCACCTGCGCCGAGACCGACGGTGACGACCTGAGCTGGTATGCCGCGCCCGGTCAGCTCCCTGACCTGGCCGATCGTGTAGTTCTCCGAACCGCCAGTGCCTGCGGGCAGTGGGTTACCTGGGGACCAGATGAACGATATCAACTCTTGGTGCCTGCGTTTCTTCATGGCCGTCGCGCCGGGATGATGGAGCGGGTGCACGGAGCGGGCCGGGTCCGGGGCCTGCGCGTGAGAAAGAAGTGCGGACCGCAGTCGGGCCCGCGACAGGGCTGGCGGGCGGTCCTGCGGCAAAGTGCTCGAAACCGGGATGCCGACGAATATCAGCGGCATTCACAACGGCGAACATTGACAACCGCTTATAGCGTAACACGAGGCGTGCCGGGCGCCCCATTAAGCGGCGGTGGCGGCCGTCACTCGGCCGTGCTGGGCGCGGGCGGCTCGGCGAGCAGCAGGTAGACCTGTCGGCGCAGCTCGGCGAGGAGCGCTTCGGCCTTCGTCTTCTGCTCGGGGGTGCCCGCCTCGGCCACCTGGCCAACGGCCACCACGACCTGGCGGAGCGTGGCGTTGAGCGCCATGTCGCCGGGGTCGGCGGCGCCGAGCATCGTCTCCCACGGCAGCGGGCCGGCCGGGCGGCCGGCCCGCTCGGCCCGTCCGCTGTCGGTCAGCTCGAAGCGGCGCCGTCCGTCCGCGTCCACCGATTGCACCAGTCCCTGATCTTCCAGGAGCTGCAACGCCGGATAGAGCGACCCCGGGCTCGGACGCCACAGGTCCTGTGTCCGCGCGGCGAGCTCCTGGAGCATTTCGTAGCCATGCATGGGCCGCTCGGCCAGCAACGCGAGCACGGCCGCGCGCACGTCCCCCCGACGTCCCCGGCTGCCGCCGCGGCCACCGCGGCCGCCGCTTCCCCCGTGGCCGCCGCCTCCGCGACCTCCGCCTCCGTGGCGGGACCGGCCGTCTCGTCCGCGCGAACGGGTAGAGCCGGCCGCGAATGGGTCGCCAGGTCCCGCGGCCCTCGGGCCGCCGTCTGCCTGTCGACCGAAACCTTGATGACGCATAATCTCTCCTTGATAGATACTCGATTTGAGTCGACGATATATCGATATCGCGTCTTAGTCAAGATCGAGCGCCATCAAGGCAGGATGGAGCGCCGGGGAGGAGCACCGTCAGGGGCGGGTACCGGGGGCGACGTCGAAGGCGTGGCGGCGGGCAGCCGACCCCGACCGCGGGACATCAGACGCGGGCGCCCTGGTGGCTGAGCGCGTCGCGTAGCGCGGCCCGCGAGCCGATACCGAGCTTGGGGAAGATCCGGTACAGGTGCGCGCCGACCGTGCGGTGCGACATGTACAAGCGGCTGGCGATCTCCTTGTTGCTGAGCCCGGCCGCCGCCAGCTCCGCGACCTGCAGCTCTTGTGCGGTCAGCTTCTCCTGGCCCGTTTCCCGCCGCGCGGCCGGCGTCGTGGCCGCGAGCTCGGCGGCGGCGCGGTCCGCCCACGCGGACGCGCCAAGCCGTTCGAAGGCGGCGAGCGCCGCCTGAAGGTGCTGCCGCGACTTGGTGATCTCTCGGGACCGGCGCAGCCGCTCTCCGTACAGCAGGTGTACCCGGGCCAGGTCGAACGGCCAGCTCCCCGCGCCCGGGTCGGCGAGCGCGGCCTCGAACAGCTCGGTCGCGCGCTCGGCCGGGGCCTCCAGGGCGGCGACAGCCCCAGCCAGCAGCGCCTTGCGTGCCTCCAGGGCCCGCACCGCGGCCGCGAGGTCGACGGTGTCCGCCGGGGCTCCGGTGAACGTGCCCCCGGAAACCGCGCCCCCGGAAACCCAGCCCCCGATACCGCGGGAGGCCAGGACCGCGCGGTCCGGCATCATGGTCTGGGTCATTGCGGTCTCCTTGTCGTGGGACGTGGCCCGCCCCTGAACTCACTACAAGGAAACCGGCCGGCCCGGGCCGCAGACAGTGGTCATATGACGACACCTTGCCGCGGCACCGTGACGGCTAGGAGACGACGACTAGGGGATTCCGTGGCCTGACTCCGCTGTCCAGCCCGGCGGAGGCTGGCTGGTCAGGGCGTGCTGGACGAACCGGGCCACGGCCGGGGAGCGGGTTGGTCCTGAGCATGGCGGGGCATACGCTACTCGCATGTGGCCGATTGGCCGGCCGCCGCACTGGGTGGGCCGCGCGCGAGAGCTCGCCGTCCTCCGTGGGTCCGTCGAGGCCCTCCGCGGTGGCGTGGGATCCGTGGTCTGGGTCGAGGGTGAGCCCGGTATCGGCAAGTCGTCCCTGGTGGCCGAGGCGATGGCCGCGAACGATCCCGGGTGGGATATCGGGTGGGGGATGGCCGACCAGCTCACCGAGCGACTGCCGCTACGCGTGATGCTGGAGTGCCTGCAGGTACGGCTGGGCTCGCCGGATCCGCGGCGGGCGCACGCGGCCGAATTGCTGCGCAACAAGCAGCAGAGCCTGTTCGCCGGCGGCGACGCGTCGGCCACTGGCGTGGAGGTCCTGGTCACGCTGGTGGACGAGTTGTGCGCGGTCGCTCCCCTGGTGCTGGTCATCGACGACCTGCAGTGGGCGGACGAGTCATCGCTGGTGGTCTGGCACCAGCTGGCCGCCTCGATCGGCCAGCAGCGGCTGCTGCTGATCGGGACGTGCCGGCCGACGCCGCGCCGCTTGGCGGTAGAGCAGGTCCGCGCGGCGGTCGCCCGCCGCGGGGGCGCGGTCCTCACGCTCGAGCCGCTGCCGGAAACGGACGTGGCCGCCCTGGTCACGGCGATGGTCGGAGCTCCGCCCGGAGATAGCCTGCGCCGCCTGACCGCTCAGGCTGCCGGCAATCCGCTGTACGTGCGCGAGCTCATTGACGCCTTCGTGCGCGACCAGGCCGTGCAGATCAAGCCGGTCGCTGAGGTCACCCTGCCGGGTGCGCAGCTGCCGGGCTCGCTGACCGGGGTGCTCACCGAGCGGCTCAGCTCGGTGTCGGCCGAGACCGCGCAGATGCTGCGGGCCGCCGCCCTGCTCGGCGGGAGGTTCGCGCCCGCGGACCTGGCCGTGGTGCTGCGCCGGCCGGTGTCCGACCTGGCGGCGGTCCTTGACGAGGCGGTCACGGCCGGCATCCTGGCCGACTCGGGGCCTGAGCTGGTATTCCGGCACCCGCTGATCCGGCAGGCACTGTACGAGAGCATGCCGCTGGCGCTGCGCACGGCCCTGCACGCCGAGGCGGCGCGGGAGCTCGCGGCCGTCGGCGCCGATGTCCTGAGCGTCGCGCAGCAGCTGTCCGCGGCGGGGCGCCCTAAGGGCTGGGCCCTGGAGTGGCTCATCCAGGCCGCGTCCGCGCTGGCTACCCGGGCACCGCAGCTCGCGGTCGAGCTGCTGCGGCGGGAACTGGACGAGACGCCCAGCGGCAGCCAGGCCTGGGACGGGCTCATGACCAGCCTGGTGTGGGCCCAGCTGGCTGCCGGGTCGTACCAGGAAGCGGTCAGGCAGGCCAGCTGGGCGCTGACGGTGATGACCGACCCCGGACGGCGGGCCGAGACGTACTGGATCCTGGCCCACGCCGAGGTCAGTACCGGCCACGGCGATGACGCGATCGCCACCGTTCGGCAGGCTCTGGCGCCGGCGGACCTGCCCGGTGACTGGCACGCGCGGATGCTGGCGCTGCTGTCGATGCTCGAGCGGGGCCGGGCGGACGGTTTCAACGCCGCCCGCACCTTCGCCCGCCTTGCCCTGGCCGCCGCCGAGGACGCGGGCGACCCGTTCGCGACCGCACACGCCCTGTTCGACCTGTGGCTGACCTGTTCCGTCCGGCGCGACCATGCCGCCGCGCTCGGTCACATCGACCGGGCGCTGCTCGTCCTCGGAGACGATGCCGGCCACGCCGACCTGCGCCTGATCGCCCTCGACGCCCGCACGTTCGCGCTGCAGAACCTTGACCGGTGGCCCCAGGCCGAGCTGGCCCTCCGCGACGCCCGCGAGTTCGCCCAGCGAACCGGCAGCCCCGACCGCGCGACCTGGACGAACGCGGCGGTGCTGCGGTACTGGCTCGGCCAGTGGGACGACGCGCTGGCCGAGCTTGGCTCGGATAGCACCGACCCTTTCGGAATGATGTACTTCTTCCTCCGCGACCGGGCGTCGGCCCTGCTCCTGCACGGCCTGACCGCGCTGATCGCCGGGCGCCGTGAGCAGCGCACGATGGCCGACGAGCAGCTCGAGAAGGGCCTGGCGCTGCCCATCGAGAATGTCACGGACCGGGAGAACCAGGATTTCCTGGTCGCCGCGCACGCGCTGGCGCTTGAGCAGAGCGGGGAGACCCGCCAGGCCATGGAAACCCTGGCGGTCCTGCTGACCAGGCGCGACGGCGAGATGACCCTCATCCATCAGTGGCTGCCGGAGCTGGTGCGGCTCGCGCTCGCCGCCGGGGACCGGGAGACGGCGCAGGCCGCGGCGCGGGCGTGCCAGGCGGAAGCCACCGCGGAGACCCGGCCGGCCCGGGCGGCCGCGGCCAGCCTGCGGTGCCGCGGGCTGCTCGAGACCGATCCCGGCCCGCTCCAGGAAGCGGTGGAGCATTATCGCACGGTCGGGCCTGCGGTGGAGCTGCCCGCCGCGCTGGAGGACCTAGCCGTCGTGCTCGCTGAGCACGGCCGGGAAGAAGAGGCCCGGGCCGCGCTGACCGAGGCAACCGCCTTGTACGACGGGATCGCGGCCCGCTGGGACATCCGCCGGGCCGAGAGCCGGCTCCGGGCCTACGGCATCCGGCGCGGCGCCCGCGGCCGGCGCAGCCCGCGCGCGGCCTCCGGCTGGGAGGCGCTCACCCCGACCGAGGTCAAGATCGCCGCGCTGGTCGCCCGGGGCGATTCGACGTCCGATATCGCGCGGAGCATGTTCCTGTCCCGGCGCACCGTGCAGACCTATATCTCCCGCATCCTCACCAAGCTCGACGCGAAAAGCCGGGTAGAAATCGTCGGCGAGGCGCTGCGCCAGGGCGTCTCGCCCTAGCCATCGCCGCCCGGACGTCGCGACGCCGGGGAAAGTGTCGTCATATGACCACTGTCTGCGGACCGGCCCTGAGGGTCTTCTTAAGGAGTTGCCAAGACGGCGTTCAAAGTCGCCCGACAACGCCGCCCGACAAGGAGACTGACCAGTGACGACACCGAAGATTCCGCTGAACCTGTTCGCCATCCCGTTCGGCCTCGCCGGCCTTGGCGAGGCCTGGACGGCCCTCGCCAGCGGGCATCACGCCCCGGTCCTGGTCAGTCAGGTCATCCTGCTCATCGCGGCGGCGTCCTGGGTTGCCGTTGCCGCCGCCTACCTGAGTCACCTGATCACCGCCGAGCCGACCGTCCGGGCCGGGGTGATCGGTGACCTTCGCGACCCGATCGCGTCCCCGTTCGCCTCGCTGGTGTTCATCGTCCCGGTGCTGCTGGCCAGCGACGGCCTCTTCCCGCTGGCCGCCACGTCCGGCCGGGTGATCACCGATGTCTTCATCACGCTCACCGTCCTGCTCGGCGGATGGCTTGTCGGGGAGTGGTTTCTCGCGCCGGTCGACCTCGACCGGTTCCACCCCGGCTATTTCCTGCCGACCGTGGCCGGCGGCCTGGTCGCCTCGGACGGCGCGGCGCTCGTTGGCCAGCAGCGCCTGGCCGAGCTCATGCTCGGATTCGGCGTCCTGTCCTGGATCGTGCTCGGCTCCCTCATCCTGGGCAGGCTGTTCTTCCGCCCGCTGCTGCCGCCGGCGCTGCAGCCGACCATGGCCATCGAGGTGGCGCCCGCCGCGGTCGCCAGCCTGGCCTGGTTCGCCATTCACGGCGCGCGCATCGACATGGTCACGGCCTTCCTCGGCGGTTACGGGGTGCTCATGGTGATCGCTCAGCTGCGCCTGCTCCCGGCTTACCTTCGGCTGCCCTTCATGCCGAGCACGTGGGCCTTCACCTTCAGCTGGGCGGCGGTCGCCGCGGCGGCCATCGTCTGGCTGCAGAGCGCCGCGCCGACGGGTTACCGCGCCTGGCAGTACGTCATCATCGCCGCCGTCACCGCGCTCATCGGCGGTATCGCTATCCGTACCGTGATCGCGATCGGCCGCCGCCAGTTCCTGCCGCACCCGCCGGCGGCACCGGCAAGCACGCCAGCGAATTCAGGCACGTCAGCCAGCGCCGCCGCCACCGCGAGCCCGGCGTCGACGGCTCCAGCCGTCACCCACTAACCACGACAGCACCTGCCGTTGACAGGCGAGGGAAAGAACCATGTCGAAAAAGAGGATGTTCGCGAGCGCGATCAGCGCGAGCCTGGCGGTCGCGGGCCTGGCGATCGCCGGGTCGAGCGGCTCAGCCGAAGACCTGCTCAAGGGCGGGTACCCCAGGCTGGCCGGCTGGGTCAGGCAGCTGGTCGACGACGATGACACCGCCCACGAGATCGCGTCGGAGGCGTTCGTCCGGCTGCTCGGCCGGCTGACCAAGGTCGAGTGCCCGCAGAGCTACCTGTACACAATCGCGGCCAGCCTGATCCGGGACCGCCGGCGTCAGCTGGGACAGAACCACGCATGAGCCCGAACCGCCTAGGCCGCTTCATGAGAGCGGACGACAGAATGGACGAGATGAAATGAGTACTGCCGACCACAACCGCCCGACCGTGGTGCTGGTGCACGGAGCCTGGCACGGGCCGTGGTGCTGGGATGACCTGCGCCCGCGTCTGGAACGCCTCGGCTGGCGAACCACGGCTCCGCAGCTGCCCAGCGCGAGCGGAACAGCGGGAACAGGCACAGCGGGAACAGGCACAGCGGGAACAGGCAGCGAGCCCAGCCCCGGCCTGTACGACGATGCCCGGGCGCTCGCCCGGCACATCGAGGCCATCGGCGGCCCGGTGGTGCTGGTAGGCCACTCCTACGGCGGAGCGCCGGTGACCGAGGTCGCGGGCGGGCGGGCCGGGCCGGTCGCTCAGCTCATCTACGTGGCCGCGTACCAGCTCGACGTGGGCGAGAGCCTGTTCACCGCGCACGGCGCGCCCGTGCCCGACGACGTGACCGGGATGGTCCCGGTTCCCGACGACCCGACGTCCATCTTCTACAACGATGTCGACCCCGACGCGGCGGCCCGGGCCGTCGCCCGGCTCGTCCCGCAGACGGTGCGCTCGTGGAGCGAGCACGTGCGGACGGCCGGCTGGAGAACCATTCCCGCTACGTACCTGCTCTGCGAGAAGGACCAGGCGCTCGCGCCCGCCATGCAGGAGAAGTTCGCGCTGCGAGCTGGCTCGCTCCGCCGGCTCGCCAGCGGCCATTCGCCGTTCCTGTCGATGCCGGACGAACTGGCGGACGTCCTCGACCAGACGCTGCTTAACCAGGAGACAAACGCTTAACCAGGAGCGGTGATCGTCCGGTGGCGCCTGGCCGGTCAGGCGCGGTCGTGGAGGGTGACCTGGTAGCCGTCGGGGTCGGCGAAGGTGAAGGTCCGGCCGAAGGGGCCGTCGATCGGCGCGGAGACGATGGTGTGGCCGTCGGCGGCGAGGGCGTCGTGGATGACCTGGACGTCGGTGGCGTGGAGCCAGATCGCGGCGCCGATGCCGGGCTGGGCGGCGGATGCCAGATCGGTGCCGGGAATGACGTCGCGGAGTGCGAACGCGATCGGCTTGGTCTCGAAGACGACGGCGTGCGGGGGCCCGGCCTGCGAGCGGACGAGGCCGAGGTACCGCTCGTAGAACGCCTGCGAGGCGTCGAGGTCGCGCGCTTGGAGCGAGATGAAGTCGGGGCCGGTGGCGGGCATGCTGATACTCCTTCTTTTGTGTCAGTTTTCTGACACAGTCAATCTATGTCAGAATGCTGACATGAGTCAAGACGGTGCCGGCGTCGACCTGGAGACGTCACTGGGCTACCTGCTGAAAGAGGCGTCGAGCGCGCTGCGCGCGGCCATGGAGGAGGTGCTGCGGCCGCTCGGGATGAGCGTGACGCGCTACTCCTGCCTCGAGCTGCTGGCCCAGCGGCCGGGCTTGTCGAACTCCGAGCTCGCGCGGGGCGCGTTCGTGACCAGGCAGTCGATGAACGTGCTGCTCCAAGCCCTGGAACGAGAGGGCTACGTGACCAGGCCCGATCAGGCACCCGTCGGGAAGGTTCTTCCCACGCGGCTCACGCCTCGCGGCCGCCAGAGCCTGGAGAAGGCGACCGTAGCGGTCCGGTCCGTCGAGGTCAGAATGCTGGCCGGCCTGACCGAGACCGAGCAGTCAGGCGCGTTCCGGATCCTGCAGAGCATGATCCGTTCCCTGCGGGGGGACGTTTCCGCGGGTGGAGCTTAGGGGGCTCGAACCCCTGACCTCCTGCTTGCAAAGCAGGCGCTCTTCCAGCTGAGCTAAAGCCCCGTGAGTACCCGTTTAGCGTACCAGCGCCCGGCCGTTACTCCTGGACGTGGAGGACGGTGATCGCGGCACTGTAGACCTCGGCGCCGCCTCCGGCGGCACGGGTGACGACAAGGACCGGGATGCCCGGGCTGAGCGGGCCCAGTCGTTCCCGCTCGGGCTCGTCCGGCATCCTCGCGGCTATCAGGTCCCCGGGCAGCAGTTCGACCACGTGCCGCATCGGCACGGCGGCGACGAACGAGCCGATGCCGTGGCGGGTCACGACGAGGCCTTCCTCACGGAGGACCTGCACGGCCCGGCGGACGACGGACCGGTCGACCCCGAGGCTGCGCTTCAGTGTTTCCTCGCCCGGGAGCTTCTCGCCGAGCGTGATCTGGCCGCTGACGATCTGCTCTCTAAGCCAGTTGGCGAGCTGCCCGTACTGTCGGATCTCCGGGGGCTTCCGGTGCGCAAAACCGCTCATGACCAGGCCTTACTCGTTCACTTGTAGGGTTGTAGGTTCATGTAGACAACCAACTCCGGATAGCGCTACAGTGAGCACCGCGCTACGCACCGTCGCCCGGTTATTTCCCCGGGCTACCCCGCACGGTAGCGCCGCGGGCGTCCCAGGTTCTGGGGGGTTACCGGGGACGCCCCGCCGACCGGCCCCTGGGCGGCCGACCCCGCCTAGGGGCCGGGCATCGGCGCGTCAATCCTCCACATCACAAGGGGGCTTTCTCGTGGGCGTTGTCTGGGGTGAGGGCGTGCCAAACCAACGCGGCCCAGCCACCGGCGCGGGCCTCTCGGCCTGGGTCGAGCGCCTGGTCCGCGCGTTGTGGGAGCGACTCTTCATGCATGGCGGTGACGCGTGACAACGACCCTGTGGGTAGCACCCCGCATCGGCTATCTCCTGACCGCGGCGGTGGCCGGCCAGCGCTACGACGAGGCGGCGGCCATGTGGCGCGAGTTGGACGAGCTGACCCAGTCCGACGTCATCGAGGCACTCGGCGCCCAGGCCCGGCTGGCCGTCAAGGAAGCGGGCATACCGCTCGAGATCGACTTCACCGGGCTCGCCGACGCGAGCTGCACCGAGGCGTTCGACGCGGCCCGGTCGGCTTACGAGGGGTCCGGGCCCTGGCAGCCCCCGCAGTGCCCGCACTGCCGTGAGCTCGTGGCCTCGGCGCTGGCGGAAATCCAGCTGCAGGCCGAGGTGGCCGCCGGGATGTCGCCGTCGTACGTGGACCTCATCTGCCGGGGAAAGGCGATAGGCGGCGCCGCCTGACATCCCCACGCCCTCCCGCCCTCATCTCATATCCGGACATTCGCTCACCGAATGTAGCGTATCGGCAAATGTCCAGTAGCGGGCGGGAGAGGCGAAGCGCGGGACCGTTCACGAGAATTCTTGGGCGGTCATTGAAGAAGGTCACTTGAGGAGACGGGACAGGCGGCGGTCGGCGAGCGGCTTGCCGCCGGTCTGGCAGGTCGGGCAGTACTGCAGCGAGGAGTCGGCGAAGGACACCTCGCGGACCGTGTCGCCGCAGACCGGGCAGGGCTGCCCGGTCTTGCCGTGCACCCGGAGCCCGGTTTTCTTCTCGCCCTTGAGGTTGGCCGCCGCCAGCCCGGCCGACCGCTTCACCGCGTCCTGGAGCGTCGTCACGATGGCCGTGTGCAGCGTCTCGACCTCGTCGGGCGTGAAGCTGGAGGCGAGCTTGAACGGGGACATCTTCGCCACGTGCAGCACCTCGTCCGAGTAGGCGTTGCCGATCCCGGCGATGATGTGCTGATCGCGGAGGACGCCCTTGATCTGGGTACGCCGCGCGGAGAGGATCGCGGCGAGCGCCTCGGTGGTGAAGTCGTCGGCCAGCGGCTCGGGCCCCAGCGTCGCCACCCCGGGCACGTCGCCGGGGTCGCGGACGAGGTAGACCGCGAGCCGTTTCTGCGTGCCCGCCTCGGTCAGGTCGAACCCGGACCCGTCGTCGAGCACCAGCCGGAACGCCAGCGGGCTCTTGCCCGGCCTGACCGGCTTATCGGGGATGTCATCCCGCCAGCGCAGCCAGCCGGCCCGGGCCAGGTGCATCACCAGGTGCAGGTCCCCGGCAGAATCCCCGGCAGAATCGCCATCGGGGCGGCCGCAGGTCAGGTCGAGGAACTTGCCGCGGCGGCCGACATCGGTGATCACCCGCCCGGCGAGCGCGGACAGCGGCGGATCGAAGGTCTTGAGCGCGGCGAACGAGGCCGCCTCGGCGCGGGCGACAACATGGCCGCCCGCGCGCGCTCTGAGAAAGACCGCGAGGGCTTCGACTTCCGGCAGTTCCGGCATGCCTTAAGTCTAAGCTGCCAGGTCAGCGACCAGAAGCTCCGATGACGGCGGGCCGTACCGGGGTCGCTGCCCGGGGATTGCTAGTCGTCGGCCGCGGTGGCCTCGCTCCACAGGTCGAGGTCGTCACGCTGCGACTGGACCTTCCGCCACACCGCGAAACCGCCAAGCACGAGCACGAGCAGGATCAACAGCTTCTTCACCGAGCCGGTCCCTCCAACGTCGATACCTCAGGACAGTGCTCGCCAGCCTACCGCGCAAAGGAAACGGCCCCCGCACCAAGACTGTGCGGGGGCCGTGTGTCGCGTGGGGGTACGTGGACTTGAACCACGGGCCTCGTCCTTATCAGGGACGCGCTCTAACCGACTGAGCTATACCCCCGGGAGGGCACCAGCGACTGGGTTACTCTATCGCATCCCAACCGGTGCCTGGGATCAGTCCGTCTCCCTCAAGGTGACCTCGATGCCGCCGACCGTCTTGGCGATCAAGTTGTAGATGACCGATCCGATGGTGGACATCGCGGTGATGAGGACGATGTTCAGCGCGCCGAGCATGGCCGTGTAGCCGAGGATCAGCGACGCCGAGTAGTAGTGCGAGATGTTCGTGCCGCCCGAGCTCTGGCTCGAGGTGATCGACGTGATCGTGTGCTGCAGCGAGTCGAAGACGCCGAGCAGGGACAGCACCATGTAGAGCACGGCCACGGCGACGAACAAGACGATGAACGCCACGACCGAGGCCACGAAGCTGAACTTCATGACCGACCACGGTTCCACCCGCGACAAGGTCAGCATGGCCTGGCGCTTGGACGAGCGGCGGACCTTGGGACCCTGCTTCTTCTTGTTGTCCTTTTTCCTCTCGGCCCGGTTCTGCCACGCGGACGTGACCGCGCCCGCTATCCCGGCCGCGGCGCCGGTGACCGCGGCGCCGGCCGCACCGGTGGAGAACCCGGCACCCGAACCGCTGTGCGCGCCCCCGGAAGAGCCGCCTGACGAGCCCCCTGAGGGGCCGCCTGGGGCGGCTGACGGCCCGCCTGGGGCAGCGGTGTCGATAGACGTGGCTGTTGCGGCGGAACCCGACGGCTCCCGCCCAGTGGACCGGTCAGTGGCCGAGTAACCAGACCCCGGGTAGCTCGAGCTGCCCGAGCTGCCCGAGTTCGAGTAGGCCGTCGTCGTCGGCAGATACGTCGAATCCCCGTAGGACGTCGACGAGGGCGATGAAGACGTCGGTGCCGACCCCGAATAGGCCGTCGTGCCCGGGAACGGGGAATCTCCGTAGGACGACCCCGTGTCCCAGGCCGTGCCGGACAGAGACGAGCTCCCGTACGACGAGCCCGACGAGCCCGACCGGGACGACGGTGCGGAGGAAGACGACGACGGGGAAGAAGGCGCGGACGAAACCGGAGAAGACGACGACGACTTCGCCGCGGGCAGGGGCGCGGCCGAAGAAGCGGTCTTCGGCGCCGCTGGCGCCGCTGGTGCCCCAGCCGGCGAGGCTGACCCCGACGGGGTGAACGACGGCGTGCGCTCGCGCGGCGTGAAGACCGAATCGCCGCCGCGACCCGAGGCATCCCGGCTGGCCGGAGACGAAGAAGACGAGGAAGAAGGAGACGAGGACGAGGACGAGGACCCCTTGGCCTTGCCGATCCCGTCGGCGGGTAGCGGGACCGCGGTCCCGGCGGCCGTCTCGGTCTCGGCCGCGTCCGCGGTGTCGTCCGTGGACTTCCCGTTGGCGCCGGTCACCGGCACCGTCCCGGTGCGCGTCGCGCTCGCCCCTGTCGATCCGGAGCGTGAGCTTCCGGTCCTCGTCCGTGATGATGACATGGAGCTATTCTCAATGACCGCGTCCGTCTCCGCTACCTCTGTGTCATCATCTCTGACCTGCGGCGCCGTAATGAACGGCGTCTGCGTCCTTGATCCCGCTTCGTCCACGCCGTCCTCCTCGGTCCCCACTGGCGCCCCTTTGTACCTTGCCTGAGACTATCCGACTTCAGTTCAGACGCCGTCGCCCTCGGATGGGTTGTCCTCGTTCCGCACGTCCTGCTCAAACTCGGGCGAATCAAACGCGGATGTGTCGGTTTCTGTCACGTCCGTGTCGACCACGTCCTCCACTGACTCCGCGCCGGCCGACTCGGCGTTGCGGGCCAGCGCGACCACGGTGTCACCAGACGCAAGGTTCATCAGCCGGACGCCCATCGTTACCCGTCCGGTCTGCCGAACCTCGCTCGCCCGGGTCCTGATGACGCCGCCCGCCGAGGTGATCGCGAACACCTCGTCCTCGGGACGGACCATCAGTGCGCCGACCAGGTCACCGCGTCCCTCGGTGATCTGGGCGGTGATGACACCCAGACCACCGCGATTCCGCAATGGGTACTGGTCAGCAGGCGTGCGCTTAGCGTATCCGCCTTCCGTCGCCACGAGAACGTCCTCCGCCTCGTGCACCACGTACATCCCAAGCAGCTCGTCGCCCTCGTTGAACCGCATGCCGATCACGCCGGAGGTCGCCCGGCCCATCGGGCGGAGCTGGTCGTCGTCGGCGTTGAACCGCAGCGCCTGCGCGCCCTTGCTGACCAGCAGCAGGTCATCGGTCGGGGACACGAGCGCGGCGCTGATCACCTCGTCGTCCTCGCGCAGGTTGACCGCGATGAGGCCGCCGGAACGGGGCGAGTCGTACTCCAAGAGGCGCGACTTCTTCACCAGGCCGGACCGGGTCGCCAGCACCAGGTACGGCGCCACCGCGTAATCCCGCAGGGTAAGCACCTGGGCGATCTCTTCATCCGGCTGGAAGGCCAGCAGGTTGGCCACGTGCTGGCCGCGCGCGTCCCGGTTGGTGTCCGGGAGCTCGTACCCCTTGGCCCGGTAGACCCGGCCCTTGTTGGTGAAGAACAAGATGTAGTCGTGCGTCGAGGTGACGAAGAAGTGGTCCACGATGTCATCGGACCGCAGCGTCGCGCCGCGCACGCCCTTGCCGCCCCGCCGCTGCGCGCGGTACTGGTCGGTGTTGGTCCGCTTCGCGTAGCCGCCGCGGGTGATCGTCACCACGATGTCGGACTCGGCGATCAGGTCCTCGTCGGCGACATCGCCGTCGAAGGCGACGATCTCGGTCCGCCGGGCGTCGCCGTACTTGCTGACGATCTCGCCGAGCTCGGTCGCGATGATCTCCCGCTGCCGGGCCGGCGAGGCCAGGATCGACTCGAGGTCGGCGATCCGCGCCGCAAGCTCGTCGCGCTCGTCCATCAGCTCCTGCCGCTCGAGGGCGGCCAGCTTGCGGAGCTGCATGTCGAGGATCGCCCGGGCCTGGATCTCATCCAGGCCGAGCAGTGCCATCAGGCCCTGCTGCGCCACCGAGGCCGACTCCGAGGCCCGGATGAGCGCGATGACCTCGTCGATCGCGTCGATCGCGGCGAGCAGCGCGGCCACGATGTGCAGCCGCTCCTGCGCCTTGCGCAGCCGGAACCGGGTGCGCCGCTGGATGACTTCGATCTGATGCGCGACCCAGTACCTGATCATCTGATCCAGGCGGAGCGTGCGGGGCACGCCGTCCACCAGGGCCAGCATGATCACGCCGAACGTGTCCTGCAGCTGGGTGTGCTTGTAGAGGTTGTTCAGCACGACCTTGGCGATCGCGTCCCGGCGCAGCACGATCACGAGCCGCTGGCCGGTCCGGCCGCTGGTCTCGTCGCGCACGTCGGCGATGCCGGTGAGCCGGCCCTCCCGGACTAGCTCGGCGATCTTCGACGCCAGGTTGTCCGGGTTGACCTGGAACGGGAGTTCCTTGACGACCAGGCAGTTGCGGCCCTGGATCTCTTCCATGTCGACGACGGCGCGCATGGTGATCGAGCCGCGGCCGGTCCGGTAGGCCTCGCGGACGCCGCGGCGGCCGACGATCTGGCCCTTGGTCGGGAAGTCGGGCCCGGGAATCCGCTCCATCAGACCGTCGAGCAGGTCCTCGTAGGGCGCGCGGTACGGCTGGTCCTCGTCGACCTCGGCCGCCGGCTCCGGGGCCGGCGCCTCGAACCGCTCGTAGTTCTCCAGGTACCACTGGACCCCGGCCGCGACCTCTCGCAGGTTGTGCGGGGGGATGTTGGTGGCCATGCCGACCGCGATGCCCTGAGATCCGTTGATCAGCAGGTTGGGGAAGCGCGCCGGCAGCACCACGGGCTCCGCCGACCGGCCGTCATAGTTCGGCCGGAAGTCGACGGTCTCCTCGTTGATGTCCCGCAGCATCTCCATCGCCAGCGGGTGCAGGCGGCACTCGGTGTACCGCATGGCGGCGGGCGGGTCGTTGCCCGGGGAGCCGAAGTTCCCCTGCCCGTCGACCAGCGGCATCCGCATCGTCCACGGCTGGGCCATGCGCACCAGGGCGTCGTAGATCGAGCTGTCGCCGTGCGGGTGGTAGTTACCCATCACCTCGCCGACCACGCGGGAGCACTTGAAGTACCCCCGGTCGGGCCGGAAGCCGCCGTCGTACATCGCGTAGAGGATGCGCGTGTGCACCGGCTTGAGCCCGTCGCGAACGTCGGGCAGCGCCCGGCCGACGATGACCGACATCGCGTAGTCGATGTAGCTGCGCTGCATCTCGACCTGGATGTCGACCGGCTCGGTACGGTCGTGGCCCCCGTCCGGCGGCCCGATCACCTCGGTCAATTCGCAACCCCTGTCACTCGTTACAGAAGAATTCGGTAAAGAAGAAAAGATCAAGATCATTCATAGTGAACGGGCCGTGACTTCGCGCGGCCCGCCCGATTCCGCTTAAATGTCGAGAAAACGCACGTCCTTCGCGTTTCTGGTGATGAACGAGCGCCGCGACTCCACGTCCTCGCCCATCAGCACGCTGAACAGCTCGTCCGCCTGGGCCGCGTCGTCCAGCGTGACCTGGAGCAGCACCCGCCGGGCCGGGTCCATCGTGGTCTCCCAGAGCTCTTCGGCGTTCATCTCGCCGAGACCCTTGAACCGCTGCACGCCGTCGCGCGACCGCGGGTCCCGGCGCCCGCCGGCGACGCCGGCGTCGATGACCCGGTTGAGCTCGGCCTCGGTGAACACGTAGTCGGGCTCGACCCCGCGCTCGGTCCACTTGATCTTGAACAGCGGCGGCTGGGCGAGGTACACGTGCCCGGCGTCGACGAGCGGCTTCATGAACCGGAAGAGCAGGGTGAGCAGCAGCGTCCTGATGTGCTGCCCGTCCACGTCGGCGTCCGCCATCAGGATGATCTTGTGGTAGCGGAGCTTGGTGATGTCGAACTCGTCGTGGATGCCCGCGCCGAGCGCGGTGATCATCGACTGGACCTCGTTGTTCTTGAGCACCCGGTCGATGCGCGACTTCTCGACGTTGATGATCTTGCCGCGGATCGGCAGGATCGCCTGGAAGTGCGGGTCGCGGCCGCCCTTGGCCGAGCCGCCGGCCGAGTCACCCTCGACCACGTAGATCTCGGACTTGGCCGGGTCGGTGGACTGGCAGTCGGCCAGCTTGCCCGGCAGCCCGTTGGTCTCCATCGCCGACTTGCGCCGGGTCAGGTCGCGGGCCTGGCGGGCGGCGATCCGGGCCCGGGCCGCCTGGCTGGCCTTGCTGATGATGTCCTTGGCCTCGCCCGGGTTGCGGTCGAACCAGTCGCGCAGCTTGTCGTTGGCCGCCTTCTGCACGAACGACTTGGCTTCGGTGTTCCCCAGCTTGGTCTTGGTCTGGCCCTCGAACTGGGGCTCGGCCAGCTTGATGGAGATGATCGCGGTCAGGCCCTCGCGGACGTCCTCGCCGGTGAGGTTGTCGTCCTTCTCCTTGAGCAGCTTCTGATCGCGCGCGTACTTGTTCACCACCGTGGTCAGCGCGGTGCGGAACCCCTCCTCGTGGGTGCCGCCCTCGGCGGTGTTGATCACGTTGGCGAACGAGTGGACGGACTCGGTGTACGCGGTGGTCCACTGCATCGCGATCTCGACCGACATGCCCGGCTGCTCGTCGCCGAATTCGATGACCGAGGGGTGGACCGCCTCCTTGGAGGCGTTCAGGTAGCGGACGAAGTCGGCGATGCCGCCCGGGTACTCGTAGACGACCGTGCGCGCCTTGGCCTGCGCCCGGGGCGCGGCTTCCTCGTCGTCCTCGGTGGCGGCGGCCTTGGCCGGCCGCTCGTCGCTGATCGAGATCCGCAGTCCCCGGTTGAGGAACGCGGTCTCCTGCATCCGGCGCGACAGCGTCTCGAAGGACCAGTCGGTGGTCTCGAAGATCGTCTCGTCCGGCCAGAACGTGATGGTCGTCCCGGTCCGGTCGGTGGCCGCGCCGCGCCGCAGCTTCTCGGTGGGCGCGCCGCCGGCGTAGGACTGGGTCCAGACGTAGCCGTCCTTGTGGATCTCCATGTCGAGCCGGACCGACAGCGCGTTCACCACGGACAGGCCGACGCCGTGCAGGCCGCCGGAGACCGCGTAGGACTTGCCGTCGAACTTGCCCCCCGCGTGCAGCGTGGTCATCACGACCTCGACCGCCGGACGGTGCTCAACCGGGTGGTCGTCCACCGGGATGCCCCGGCCGTCGTCCACGACCCGCACACCGCCGTCGGCCAGCAACGTCACCTGGATGTCGGTCGCGTAGCCGGCGAGAGCCTCGTCGACCGAGTTGTCCACAACCTCGTAGACCAGGTGGTGCAGTCCGCGTTCGCCGGTCGATCCGATGTACATGCCGGGACGCTTACGGACGGCCTCAAGGCCCTCAAGTACCGTGATAGACCGCGCATCGTAATCGTTTGGCAAAAGAAGCTCCATCCTGCTGCTGGCAGCGGGCCAGTCCCCGGTAGTCATTGCGCCCCGGCCACGAGACCGGTGACTGTCTGTGCGCGGAGCGGTGTCGGACATGTACTGCACGCCGCGGCTGCCGCCAACCCGCCGCAGCCACCGGCAGTCCTGTCCGCGTGACTAACTTCTATTTTAGCTGTGGTTACGGACACTCGCGGCGTCTAACGGCACGTGTTTCACCGTGTCCGCCAGCGTCCTGCCTGACGCGCCTGCCCGGCCGGGCCGCGGACCCGGATCCGGCGCACCGTGCCGTGGCCGAGCTCCTCGGCCAGGCGCTTGAGCAGCTGCGGAGCCATCAGGCGAACCTGGGCCGCCCAGGCGTCCGAGTCGGCCGCCACGACCAGCTCGCCCTCGCTGAACGCCTCCGGCTTGGTGTGCGCCGCGAGCTGGGGGCCGACGATCGGCATCCAGCCGCTGAAGACCGCGCCGACGGCGGCCTGCTGGCGCCAGCCGCGGGCCGACAGCAGGCCGCCGACGGCGGCGTTGAGCGGCTGGGGATCGTCACGGCGGGGCCGAGCCGACCAGGCCGCGGACTGCGTGCTCGACAGACCCGATCCCGATAGACCGGATAGAGCCGCCTCGGCCCGTTCCTCACGCTGGTTGCGAGACTCGCGCGCGCCGCCGGCACCGGGCCGCTCGCCCCTAGCCCAGGCGTCCGCCCGTGCCCGCGCCAGCGACTCAGCCGCCAGCCGGGCACGCTCGGGGTCAGGACGCACCGTCTGCCCCTGTCGGCGGCGTGGCGGACGGCGACGGTGCGGCGGACGGGACGAGCGCGCCGGCCTCGACCGTGAATCGCGCGCCGGTCAAGATAGCCGGGACGTCTTCCGGCACGGCGGCGGTGACGAGGACCTGCTCGGCCCCGGCGACCAGGGCGGCGAGCCGGTCCCGGCGGCCCGTGTCGAGCTCGGCGAACACGTCGTCGAGTATCAGCACCGGGTCCTCACGGCCGGCTCGGAGCAGGTCGAAGCTGGCCAGCCGGAGCGCGAGGGCCAGCGACCACGACTCGCCGTGGCTGGCGTAGCCGCGCGCGGGCAGCTCGCGGACCGTCAGGTCGAGCTCGTCGCGGTGCGGGCCGGCCAGGCACACGCCCCGGTCAAGCTCGCTCGACCGGACCTCGAGGAGGGCCGCGCGCAGCGCCCGCTCGGCCGCCCGGACACGTTCCCCGTGGCTCGCGCCCGCAGTACCGCTGCCGCCCGTGCCGCTGCCCGGAGCACTGCCCCCGCCCGAGGCACTGCCCACGCCCGAGGCACTGCCCGCGCCCTCGCCGGGGCCCCCGGCCGGGCGTCCGCTCGCCGCCGCCTCGGCGCCGGCCGGCTGGCTGTCCCGGCTCGGGTCCTCGAAGGAGCGCCGGTACTCGATCGCGGCCGGGCCGCGGTCGCCGCCGGCGACCGCCAGGTACGCGCGCTCGACGTGCGGCCGAAGCGCCTGGACCAGGTGCTCGCGGGCGACGAGCAGCTCGGCGCCGGTCCGCGCGAGGTGGGCGTCCCAGACGTCGAGGGTGGCGGTGACCGCCTCCCGTGACTGCCGGTTGCCTTTGGGGCCGCCCTTCGGGCCGGCCGACTTCAGCAGGGCGGTGCGCTGCTTGACCACCCGCTCGTAGTCGGCCCGGACCGCGGCGTAGCGCGGCGCCATGGCCACCAGCAGGTCATCGAGGAACCGCCGCCGCTCGCCCGGGTCGCCCTTGACCAGCGCGAGGTCCTCGGGCGCGAACAGCACGGTGCGGAGCACGCCGAGAACATCGCGGGGCCTGGTCAGCGGGGCCCGGTTGAGCCGGACCCGGTTGGCCCGGCCCGCGTTCAGCTCGATCTCCACAAGCGCGTCGTTCGCGCTTGTGGAGATCGCCGCCCGGATGATCGCCTGCTCCACGCCCGCCCGGATGAGCGGCGCGTCGTGCGCGGCCCGGTGGCTGGCGAGCGTCGCCACGTACGCGACCGCCTCGACGAGGTTGGTCTTGCCCTCGCCGTTGCGACCGCTGAAGATCGTGACCCCTGGCTTGAGCGACACGTCGACGGCCGCGTACGAGCGGAAGTCCGTCAGCGCGAGGCGGGTCAGGTGCACGTCTTCGAGGGTATCGACTGGTGCCGACAGCGGGCGTCAGCCGGCCGAGCGAATCGGCATCAGGACGTAGCGGTAGTCGGGCTGGGCCTCGCCCTTGCCGGTGAGCACGGCCGGCCTGGTCGGCGTGGTGAACGAGATCCGCACCGTGTCCGAGTCGACGGCGCTGATGCCGTCGAGCAGGTACTGCGGGTTGAACGCGATCTGCATGTCCTGGCCGTCGAAGCTGGCCGCGATCGCCTCGCTCGCCTGGGCCTCATCGCCCGCGCCCGCCTCGAGCAGGACCTGGCTGGCGCTGAAGGTGAGCCGCACCGGGGTGTTCCGCTCGGCGACGAGGGCGACGCGCTTGACCGCGTCCGCGAACGGCGCGGCCGGCAGCTCGGCCACGGCCGAGAACTCACTGGGCAGCAGCGTCTGGTAGCGCGGGTACTCGCCCGACAGCAGCCGGGTCGTGGTCCGGCGGCCGTTGCCCTCGAAGCCGATGATGCCGTCGTTACCGCCCTCGGTCGTGGCCAGGGCGACGGCGACCTCGGCCCCGCTGGTCAGGGCGCGGGCGGTGTCGCCGAGCACGCGCGCGGGAACGAGCAGCGCCGTGTTGAGGCCGGGCGTGACCGGCGTCCAGCGGAGCTCGCGGACCGCCAGGCGGTACCGGTCGGTCGCGACCAGGGTCAGCGTGTCGTCGTTGATCTCGACCCGGATGCCGGTCAGCGCGGGCAGCGTGTCGTCCTTGCCCGCGGCGATGGCGACCTGCTTGATCGCGGCGGCGAAGGTGTCGGCCCCGACGCTCCCGGTGATGTCGGGCATGTCGGGCAGGGTCGGGTACTCATCGGCGGGCAGCAGCATCATCGTGAACGTGGCGCTGCCGCACTTGACGGTGGTCCGGGTCCCGTCGCTCATGAGGTCGACCGGCCGCGCGGGCAGGTTGTGGACAATCTCGGCGAGGAGCTTGCCCGAGACGAGCACGGTGCCGGGCTCGTCGGCCTGCACGGCGATCGTCGACTGCGCGGAGACCTCGTAGTCGAAGGTGGACAGGGTCAGCTCATTGCCAGCCTGAAGACGCATGCCGGCCAGCACAGGGGCCGTCGGGCGCGCCGGGAGCGCGCGAGCGGTCCATGCGACGGCCTCTGCGAGCGGGTCTCGCTCAACCTGGAGCTTCACGGGATGCCTCCTGCCGGTTCGGCGGTGATTGCTGTTCTTGTTTGGCGGTCTGGTGTTTACGGGTTCCCCTGGGCGGGGTATCTGACTGCTGTGTGCGTGTGGGTCGGCCGGCTGGTTTCGGGACCGCTGTCCCCAGCCGGGCCGGGCACCTACTTGATTCTTGGCTTCATTCAGTTATAAGAAAGTCATAGTCATAGGGGCTGTGGACACTGGGGAAAGCGTCATTTTCCCAGTTCGCGGCCCATTTTTTATGCACACGGGCTGTGCGCGATTTGTGGACGCCCGAGGGGCCCCTGTGTACAGAGTCCGGGTTTCCCCTGGTTGTCCACACGATGTCCCCTGGTTTTCCCCTGCTTCCCCACAAGGTTATCCACAAGAGTTATCCACAGATCTGGATAACTCTTGTGGAAGACCTGTGAGTTGATCATGGCAACGGCTAGCTGGCCCTCGCCTGCTGCTTGATGCGGTTCGTAAGCTCGGTGACCTGCGTGTATATCGAGCGTCGCTCGGCCATCAACGAGCGGATCTTGCGGTCCGCGTTGATGACGGTGGTGTGGTCCCGCCCGCCGAACTGCTGGCCGATCTTCGGCAGCGACATGTCGGTCAGCTCACGGCACAGGTACATCGCGATGTGCCTGGCGGTCACGAGGACCCGGGACCTGCTCGTGCCGCACAGGTCCTCGATCGACAGCCCGAAGTAGGCCGCGGTCTGCCCCATGATCGTGGCCGCGGTGATCTGCGGGCCGCCGCCGCCCTGGGTCTCGGGTATGAGGTCCTTGAGCACGATCTCGGCCAGGGTCATGTCGACGCCCTGGCGGTTGAGGCTGGCGAAGGCGGTGACGCGGATGAGCGCGCCCTCGAGCTCGCGGATGTTGGTGGAGATCCGGCTGGCGATGTACTCGAGCACGTCGGCCGGGGCGTTGAGGCCCTCCTGGATCGCCTTCTTCCGCAAGATGGCGATGCGCGTCTCGAGCTCGGGCGGCTGCACGTCGGTCAGCAGGCCCCACTCGAACCGGCTGCGCAGCCGGTCTTCCAGGGTGACGAGCCGCTTAGGCGCCCGGTCGGAGGAGATGACGATCTGCTTGCTGGCGTTGTGCAGGGTGTTGAAGGTGTGGAAGAACTCCTCCTGGGTCCCCTCCTTGTTCTCCAGGAACTGGATGTCGTCTACCAGCAGCACGTCGACATCGCGGTACCGGCGGCGGAACCCGTCCTGCTTGCCGTCCCTGATCATGTTGATGAAGTCGTTGGTGAACTCCTCCGAGCTCACGTAGCGCACCTTGATGCCGTTGTAGAGCGTCTGGGCGTAGTGCCCGATCGCGTGCAGCAGGTGCGTCTTGCCCAGGCCGGAGTCGCCGTAGATGAACAGCGGGTTGTAGGCCTTGGCCGGGGCCTCGGCGACCGCGACGGCGGCCGCGTGGGCGAACCGGTTGCTCGACCCGATGACGAACGTCTCGAACGTGTACTTCGAGTTGAGCCGGGCGGCGGTGAGTCCCGGGGGCTGGTGCTGGGCGTGGTCCTGCTGACCCGGCTGCTGCTGGTGATGCAGGGGTTGCTGGTGCAGAGGTTGCTGCTGCTGGTGCAGGTGCGACAGCGAATGCTGCTCGGGCATCTGCTCCTGCTGGCCCGGGTGCCCCTGCTGCCCCTGCTGTCCTTGATTTCCCGGGTTTCCCTGGATTCCCGGGTTTCCCTGGGGCTGGCCGTAAGGCTGATAGCCGTTCGACTGATAGGGGGGGTATTGCTGCTGGTTCGGCTGCTGCTGTGTATGTCCCTGGTACTGCTGGTGTGGCTGCTGCTGCGGCTGCTGCGTGTGCATCGGCAACTGCGGCTGCTGTTGTGGCTGCGGCTGCTGTTGTGGCTGCTGCGGCGGGCGGGACATCGGGTTGTCCTGCTGCCCGCCGGGGTGTGACGGCATCGACTGCATCGGCGGGGACTGCATGGGTGAGGACTGCATCGGCGGGGACTGCATGGGTGAGGACTGCATCGGTGAGGACTGCTGCCCCATCACCGACAGCGGCGAGCTCAGCGGTGCGGGCGGCTGCTCCGGCGGGGTCACCGGGCTCGGGTCCACGGTGACCGCTATCTGGATCGGCCGCCCGAGCTCCCGGGAGAGCGCTAGGGTAACAAGCGGGCTGAGCCGGGTCTCGAGCTGTTCCTTCACGAAGGCGTTCGGCGTCGCGATCAGCGCCGTGTTCTCCACGAGGCCCAGCGGCCTGGTGAGCTTGAGCCAGGCGAGCTGGCTCGCCTGAAGGCGCATCTCGGCAAGCCCGTCAAGTGCCCGTGCCCACACTTCCGCCAGATCCACATCGCTCAAAGGTGGCGCTCCCCTCGGTCTTGCCCGAGCCGCGATCACTTACCGCAACTCGTTGTCCACAGGGCCGTCCACAAGCTGTGTACGCGCCGCACGCGGTTTCCCCGTTCGCGTGCGGCCAGCTAGCTCTCACGGTCCGGCCTGCGGACTTTGACTTTTCCACAGCCTAGGTCCCCAGGGACGGGCATGTTGTGGAAATCGTAGTATGGGGGTCTGACACCCGGCTCAGTTTGACCTGTGCACAGATCGCCTCTACCGTTAACAGGCTGAGCCATGTCACGGCCGCGGCGGCCGCTTGCGGGTGGGTTCACCTGAGTATGGCCGCGTGATGTCCGGCATGATTTGCCCTAATCTGTACTTTTCCGAACCGCATCTGGAGCTCCAGTGAGCAAGCGTACGTTCCAGCCGAATAACCGTCGGCGGGCGAAGGTCCATGGCTTCCGCGAGCGGATGCGCACCCGGGCCGGCCGCGCCGTCCTGGCCGCGCGCCGCCGCAAGGGTCGCGACCAGCTCGCTGTCTGAGACTGGCCAGGCGCGAAGGCGCCGCTAGGGGCCGATGTCGTGGTCTGCCGGTTCGCCTAGCGGCAGCCTCGGCTGCGCAGGAGGTGTGATGCTGCCGCAGCAGTCACGGATGAGAAGCCCGGAGGAGTTCAAGCGCACAGTGCGCTCGGGGCGCCGGGCCGGTTCTTCCGTTGTCGCGGGGCATCTGCTGCTCGCCGCTGGCCCGGTGCCAACCGGCGCCGAGCCGAAGGTAGGCTTTGTAGTTAGCCGTGCGGTCGGATCGGCGGTAGCTCGCAACCGGGTAAAGCGACGGCTCCGGGAACTGATGCGCAGGCGTCTTGCCTCGCTTCCCGGAGGTTGCCTGCTCGTGGTGCGCGCTCACCCGGCGGCCGCTGGCGCACGCCAGGCGGATCTGGCCGCCGATCTTGACCTGGTCCTTGGACGACTGCTACGGCGGCAGGTTGGGGCGCTGCGCCAGGAATGAGCGCACCGGAGATGAGCTCGGCGGAACAGAAGAGTTCCGGGGAAGACACCGTGCCGACGTTGGCGGCGCGGGTTCTCATCGTTCCCGTCATCGGTTACCGCCGCTTTATTAGCCCGCTACTTCCCCCGGTATGCCGGTTCGCGCCCTCGTGCAGCGAGTACGCCCTTGAGGCGCTCCGGCAGCACGGTGCGATTCGGGGACTGTGGCTGTCGGTGCGCCGTCTCGCGCGTTGCCATCCCTTCAACCCCGGCGGATACGATCCCGTGCCTCCCCGGCCCCAAGGAGTTGTCCAGTGAGCATCCTCAATCCGCTGTTCGATGCGGTCGCGTGGGTGATTATGCGCATCCACGCGGTGCTCGCCGTGCCGTTTGGCCAGGCAAGCGGCTGGTCGTGGGGCCTGTCCATCGTCTTCCTGGTGATGCTGATGCGGCTCATCATGGTGCCGCTGTTCGTCAAGCAGGTGCGATCGCAGCAGAAGATGCAGTCGCACATGCCGCAGCTCCAGGAGATCCGCAAGCGGTTCAAGAACGACAAGACCCGTCTCAACGAAGAGACGATGAAGTTCTACAAGGAGAACGGCATCAACCCGCTGGGCGGCTGCCTGCCGCTGGTCGCCCAGCTTCCCGTTTTCTGGTCGCTGTTCAACGTGCTGAAGGCCATCGCCGACTGGACGCCGGGATCCGCGCCGAAGTACGGCCTGACCACTGCGGCGGTGGAGAGCGCCCGGACCGCGCACGTGTTCGGCGTGCTGCTCTCCGACAAGTTCCTCTGGGCGACGCAGGGCGAGTCCTGGGTCGTGCGGGCCGTGATCCTGGCCTCGGTCGCGGTCAGCGCCACCACCACATTCCTGACCATGCGCCAGAGCGCCAAGCGCGGCATGATGAACCAGCAGGTGCCGGACCCGGACCAGCCGGGCGCGGCCATGGCCGCGAACATGTCCAAGAACATGATGTACATCGCGCCGTTCTTCGCCCTGACCGGCCTGTACTGGCAGTACGGCCTGGTCATCTACTGGGTCACCACGAACCTGTGGACGCTGGGACAGCAGCACTTCCTGTTCCGCAACCTGCCGATCGTCGGCAGCGCCACGGCGGATGCGTCCGCCACCGGGGCGGCGTCCGGTAGTTCGGGCTCGGTCGTGCGGAGCTCGGCCGCGAAGAGCTCCACGGTGCGGAGCACCACCGCCAAGAGCGCCACGGCCAAGAGCAACGGCTCGGCCAGCAACGGGTCGGGCAAGGTGGCCAGCAAGAGCACCACGGCCGGCATGGCCAGCTCGGTGAACAGGGCAAAGACCCCCGCGACCAAGGCAGCTGCCGCTAAGGTTCCCGCAGCTAAGGAACCCGCCGCCAAGGTACCAGGGACCAAGGCGCCCGGGACCAGGGCCGCGGCCAAGGCACCCGGGCCGAAGGTGGACGCCAACGGCGTCGTGGCGTCGGGCACCGACGGAATCACCGGAGCGCCGACCAACGGCAACGGCAGTGGACGCGGGCTGCTCGGCCTGGGCCGGAAGAAGCCCGAACCCGAGCCCGAGCCGGTCGTTCCTGAGGTGAAGATCGCCCGGCAGCAGCCGATCAGGCAGACACGCAGCAAGCGTTCTGGTAGTTCTGGTACGTCGGGCAAGAGGTGAGCGACTGTGGGGGATGGTCCCGGTGAGGGTTTCGGCACGGTGGTAGGTCCCGAAGGAGCGGTAGCGCCCTCCGCCCGCGCGGAAGAGCAGGAGCTTGACGACGTGGTGACAGGAAACGACCTTCTCGACTCCGGCGACGATCTGGACGAGGACCTCGACGACGAGGCCGCGGGCGCCGAGGAGGCCGAGGACGGCGACCTCGCCGATGAGGCCGAGGACGACGAAGACGCGGAAGGCGATGAAGACGAGGACGAGGACACCCTTGAGGAAGAGGGTGACATCGCCGCCGACTACATCGAGGGACTGCTCGACATCGCCGACCTCGACGGTGACATCGACATGGACGTGGAGGGCGACCGCGCGGTCGTCTCCGTCGTCGGCGCGACGCTCGACGAGCTGGTCGGGGACGACGGCGAGGTGCTCGAGGCGCTGCAGGAGCTGACCCGGCTCGCGGTGCACAGGAGGACCGGCTCGCGGGCCCGGCTCATGCTTGACGTGGGCGGCTTCCGGGTCCGGCGCCGGGCCGAACTGGCCGAGCTCGGCCGCACGGTCGCCGCGGAGGTGTCGAGCACCGGAGAGCCGAAGAAGCTGCGCCCGATGTCGCCGTTCGAGCGGAAGATCATCCACGACGCGATCGCCGTCGCCGGGCTCAGGAGCGAGTCGGAGGGCGAGGAGCCGAACCGGCGGGTAGTGGTCTTCCCTGTTGGCTGACGTTGAGCCGGGCGGAACCGTCCCTCCCGAGGCTGTCGCGGTGTTCGGGGACGCGATCGGGCTGGCGCGGCGGTACGCGGAATTGCTCGCGACCGATGGCGTCACCCGCGGGCTGATCGGGCCGAGGGAGACCTCACGGCTGTGGGACAGGCACCTGCTGAACTGCGCCGTCGTAGCCGAGCTGCTGCCCGAGAGCGGCGAGCTCGTCGACATCGGGTCCGGGGCGGGCCTGCCCGGGATCGTCCTGGCGATGCTCCGGCCGGGCCTGCGCGTCGTGCTGCTCGAGCCGCTGCTGCGTCGCTCGGTCTTCCTCGAGGAATGCGTGAGCACGCTCGGCCTGGCGAACGCCACGGTCGTTCGCGCCCGGGCCGGCGATCGTGCTGTCACCTCCCGGGGGAGCGACCCCCCGTACCCCCCGGGGCATGCCCGATCAGAAAGCGAGAATATCGGACATGCGGCCGTGATACGCGCGGACGTGGCCACGGCCCGCGCGGTGGCCCCGCTCGACCGGCTCGTCGGCTGGGCCGCCGCCCTGCTGCGCCCGGGCGGCGAACTGCTGGCGATCAAGGGGCAGGCCGCCGAGGCCGAACTGGCGGCCGCGGAGCCCGTCCTGTCGAGACTTGGCGTGCGCAGTGCGGAGGTTCTGCAAGCCGGTCACGGTAGGGTCGTACCTGAGACCACGGTTGTCCGTGTCGTCATAGCGGGACACGGGCGAGAGGAGCGAGCAGTTGCTCAGCGCAGCCGGCGTGGGGTGGCCTGACGGGGGAATCGCCCTGGTGCCCGGCGTGACCGGGCTCGGGTGGCCGCGATCCCCGGACCAGGTCGCCGATGAGCAGGGCTCGAAGAACGCGTCGCTCGATGGTCCAGGTGATCTGCTCCTTCCCGGGTCAAACCGGGTAAGGAATGTACTGGCGGCAGTGGTTTCACGTGGAACCCCTGGCGTAGTTATCTCCCGCGGGGACGGAACCCCTAGGAGTGGAGGAGAGCGGATGCCACCGGAACCCGGTGCACCAGACTCGGAGGTAGTGGTGCCGGACGCGCCGATCGGTACGGTCGACACGCCGATTGCCCGCGCCGCCGAGGCCGCCGTGGGGGTCCGCGGGGCGGGCAAGCTGGAGGCCTGGCCGCGCCCGAAGCGCTGCCGGATCATGACGATCGCCAACCAGAAGGGCGGCGTCGGCAAGACCACGACCGCCGTCAACCTGGCCGCGAGCCTGTCTCAGCACGACAACCGGGTGCTCGTCGTCGACCTGGACCCGCAGGGCAACGCGTCCACCGCGCTTGACGTGGACCATCATGTCGGGCAGGTGTCCGTGTACAACGCGCTCGTCGAGGAGCGCCCGCTGTCGGAGGTCGTCGCCGAGGTCGCGGGGATGCCCGGTCTCTACTGCGCGCCCGCCACGATCGACCTGGCCGGCGCCGAGATCGAGCTCGTGCCGATGGTCGCGCGCGAGGGTCGGCTGCTCCGGTCGATCGAGCACCTCGATACGTCTAACTATGACTACGTGCTGATCGACTGCCCGCCGTCGCTCGGCCTGCTCACGATCAATGCCTTGGTCGCCGCGGAGGAGGTGCTGATCCCGATCCAGTGCGAGTACTACGCGCTTGAGGGTCTCGAGCAGCTGCTGCGGACCGTCGAGCTCGTGCGCGCGCACCTGAACGCGAAGCTGCGGATCTCCACCATCCTGCTGACCATGTACGACGGCCGGACGCGGCTGGCGACCCAGGTGGCCGAAGACGTCCGCTCGCACTTCGACGACGTCGTGCTGCACACGATCATCCCGCGCAGCGTCCGGGTCTCCGAGGCCCCCAGCTACGGCCAGTCGGTCATCACCTACGACCCGGCCTCGAGCGGTGCCGTCGCCTACGCCGAGGCCGCCCGGGAGCTCGCCTACCGGGCCGTCACCGCCTAGGAGCGCGTGGCCGCCTGGGAATGTCAGTCCCGACCGCTAAGGTCGGATCCATGTCCACGGTGCTCGATCTCTTCGCCGGTGCTGGCGGCCTGTCCCAGGGGCTCGAGGATGCCGGGCTTGAGGTCGCGGCCGCGTCGGAATGGGACACGGATGCTCTCACGACCTATGCGAAGAGTCATCCGACCGCCGCGACGTATCCCGGCAACGTCAAGGACGTGGACTTCAAGTCGTTCCGGGGCGCGATCGACGTGGTCGCGGGCGGGCCGCCCTGCCAGCCGTGGAGTGATGGCGGCAAGGGGCTCGGTCATGACGACCGCCGCGACGGGTTCCCGGCATTCATCCAGGCGGTAGGGGAGATCCGGCCGCGGGCCTTCATCATCGAGAACGTGGTCGGCCTGACCCGGGGCACGCAGCGGGTGCATCTCCTGCGGATCGTCGAGAACCTGGAGGACCTGGGCTACGAGGTCACCGCCCAGGTGCTCAGCGCCGCGGATTTCGGGGTTCCGCAGCGGCGCAAGCGGCTGTTCATCGTCGGGACCGTGTCCGCCGGGTTCACCTGGCCGGTGCCGACGCACGGCGACGCCCGCGCTCAACGCTTGCCGGCCGCGGGCGACACGCTCAGGCTCGACAGCGTGCTGGGCGAGCCGAACACGTCGGTCGTGACCTACGCCAAGCACCCTGACCCGCGGCCGAGCCCGTACGACGGCCTGCTGTTCAACGGCGGCGGCCGCCCCATCGATCTCACCGGCCTCGCGCCCACCCTGCTGGCGTCCATGGGCGGCAACAAGACGCCGTGGGTTGACACCCACGGCGTCGTCCCGGGCTATCACGCTCACCTGGTCGCGGGCGGGGAGCCGCGGGCCGGGGTGGTGCCCGGGGCACGGAGGATCACCGTGACCGAGGCGGCTGAACTGCAGACCTTCCCGAAAAGCACTATTTTCGCTGGCCCGCGGTCATCACAGTACCGGCAGATCGGGAACGCGGTCCCGCCACTGCTCGCCCGGGCCGTGGGCCGGGCCGTCGTCGGCTACCTCGCGGGGCAGTGTTACTAAAGGCGCCGCGACACTAAAGTTGCAACGATCGTTCACTTGAAGCGTTCGTGTTTGCTGGGATAGGTTGACGGTATGAGCGTGTCCCAGACTCCGAGCACCGCGGACGAACTGCGCGGTGCCGGCCTTCGGGTGACCGCCGCTCGCGTTGCCCTGCTAGAGACCATCAGGGGAGGCGACCACCTCGGGATCGAGGCGATCGCCGCGCGGGTGCGCGAGCGGATCGGTCATGTCTCCCTGCAGGCCGTGTATGAGGCCCTGCACGCGCTCACCGCGGCGGGACTCGTGCGCCGCATCGAGCCGGCCGGCAGCCCGCCGCGGTTCGAGGGACGCGTGGGAGACAACCACCACCACATCATCTGCCGGTCATGCGGTGTCGTCGCCGACGTGGACTGCGCGGTCGGCGACGCGCCCTGTCTTACCCCGTCCGACGACCACGGTTTCGCCATTGACGAGGCTGAGGTTGTCTACTGGGGTCTGTGTTCCGATTGTTCCACCGCAACCAACGCTCGCAGTTTTGAGCATCAGTGATCCGACTAGCCGAGAAGGATTCTCATGCCTGAGAACGACAACCACGATCCTCTAGTCATCGAAGACGAGACCCCAGAGGCCGCGGAAGCGACCGCGGGGGCGACCGCGGAGGGATGCCCGGTCGCGCACGGACGCGTGCACCCCACCCAGGGCGACGCGAACAGCCAGTGGTGGCCGAACCGGCTCAACCTGAAGATCCTCGCCAAGAACCCGGCCGTGATCGACCCGATGGGGGAGAAGTTCGACTACGCGGCCGAGTTCAACACGCTTGACCTCGCGGCGGTGAAGGCCGACATCGCGACCGTGCTGACGAGCTCCCAGCCCTGGTGGCCGGCCGACTTCGGTAACTACGGCCCGCTGATGATCCGGATGGCCTGGCACAGCGCGGGCACCTACCGGGTCAGCGATGGCCGGGGCGGTGCCGGGGCCGGGCAGCAGCGCTTCGCGCCGCTGAACAGCTGGCCGGACAACGTCAGCCTGGACAAGGCCCGCCGTCTGCTCTGGCCGGTCAAGAAGAAGTACGGGAAGAAGATCTCCTGGGCCGACCTGCTGATCCTCACCGGCAACGTCGCGCTGGAGACGATGGGCTTTGAGACCTTTGGTTTCGCCGGCGGCCGGCCGGACGTCTGGGAGCCCGACGAGGATGTCTACTGGGGCCCGGAGACCGAGTGGCTCGGCGACGAGCGCTACACCGGTGACCGTGAGCTCGAGGAGCCGCTCGGCGCCGTCCAGATGGGCCTCATCTACGTCAACCCGGAGGGCCCGAACGGCACCCCCGACCCGCTGGCGTCGGCCCGGGACATCCGCGAGACGTTCCGCCGGATGGCGATGAACGACGAGGAGACCGTCGCGCTGATCGCCGGCGGCCACACCTTCGGCAAGACCCACGGAGCCGGCCCGGCCGAGAGCGTCGGCGTCGACCCGGAGGCGGCCCCGCTCGAGCAGCAGGGCTTCGGCTGGAAGAGCAGCTACGGTACCGGCGTTGGCAAGGACGCGATCACCAGCGGCCTCGAGGTCACCTGGACCTACCACCCGGCGCGCTGGGACAACGAGTTCTTCCACATCCTGTTCGCCTACGAGTGGGAGCTCTTCACGTCCCCGGCTGGCGCGAACCAGTGGCGGCCCAAGGACAGTGCGGGCGCCGACATGGTGCCCGACGCGCACGACCCGTCGAAGCACCGCGAGCCGCGGATGCTCACCACCGACCTGGCCCTCCGCTTCGACCCGGTCTACGAGCAGATCTCCCGCCGGTTCCGTGACGACCAGGCCGCCTTCGCCGACGCGTTCGCGCGCGCCTGGTTCAAGCTGACCCACCGCGACATGGGCCCGCTCGTCCGGTACCTCGGCCCCGAGGTACCGTCCGAGATCCTGATCTGGCAGGACCCGTTGCCGACGGCGGATTACGCGCTCGTCGACGCGGGCGACGTCGCCGCGCTGAAGGGCCAGATCGCGGCGAGCGGCCTGTCGGTCCCCCAGCTGGTCTCGACCGCGTGGTCCTCGGCCTCGACATTCCGCGGCAGCGACAAGCGCGGCGGCGCCAACGGCGCCCGTATCCGCCTCGAGCCGCAGAACGGCTGGGAGGTCAACAACCCGGACGAGCTGGCGACGGTGCTGCGCACCCTCGAGGGCATCCAGGGTTCCTTCAACGCCTCCGCGTCCGGTGGCAAGCAGGTCTCGCTGGCCGACCTGATCGTGCTGGCCGGCGGCGTGGGTGTCGAGGCCGCGGCCAAGAGCGCGGGCTTCGAGATCGAGGTTCCGTTCACCCCCGGCCGCGTCGACGCGACGGCCGAGCAGACCGACGCCGAGTCGTTCGCTCACCTCGAGCCGAAGGCCGACGGGTTCCGTAACTACCTCGGCAAGGGACTCCGGCTTCCGGCCGAGTACCTGCTGATCGACAAGGCGAACCTGCTCACGCTGAGCGCGCCGCAGCTGACCGTCCTGCTGGGCGGGCTGCGAGTGCTCGGTGCCAACTACGACGGGTCCAAGGTCGGCGTGTTCACCGACACCCCGGGCGTGCTGACCAACGACTTCTTCGTCAACCTGCTCGACTTCGACACGACCTGGACTCCGGTGGCCGAGGACGCGAACGCGTTCGAGGGCATGGACGCGTCGGGCGCGGTCAAGTGGATCGGCAGCCGGGTCGACCTGGTCTTCGGGGCGAACTCGGAGCTGCGGGCGCTGGCCGAGGTCTACGCGAGCGACGACGCGAAGGAGAAGTTCGTCACCGACTTCGTGCAGGCCTGGGTCAAGGTCATGAACGCCGACCGGTACGACCTCGCCTGAGCGAGACGGTCCTGAGCAAGACAGTTCCGGGTAAGACCAAAACGTCCGGGCCGGCCCTGCGGGGCCGGCCCGGACGTTTTCGTTTAGCCCTCGGAGGCGGACGCCCCGGGAGACGACGCCTCCGGGGACATGGCCTTGACGATTCGCTCAAGGTCGTCGATCGTGCTGAACTCGACGACGATCTTGCCCTTGCTCCGGCCCATCTCGACCTTCACCCGGGTCTCGAAGAGATCCGAGAGGCGGTCGGACAGATGGCGGAGGGCGGGCGCGACCGGCTTGGCGTGGGTCGCGGCCCGGGTCTTCTTGACCGGCTCGTCCTCGCGGATCGCGACGATCTCCTCGACCGAGCGGACCGAGAGGCCCTCGGCCACGATGCGCTGGGCGAGCCTTTCCTGCGCCGCCTGGTCGTCGAGCGACAGGAGCGCCCGGGCGTGACCGGCGCTGATCACGCCGGCCGCGACCCGCTTCTGCACGGCCGGCGGCAGGTTGAGCAGGCGGAGGGTGTTGCTGATGTGCGGACGGGACCGGCCGACCCGCTGAGCCAGCTGCTCATGAGTGGCCCCGAAGTCGTCGAGCAGCTGCTGATAAGCGGCGGCCTCTTCGAGGGGATCGAGCTGCTGGCGGTGCAGGTTCTCCAGGAGCGCGTCCCGGAGCATGTCGTTGTCGTGCGTCTCGCGGACGATCGCCGGGATGTAGTCGAGTCCCGCTCGCTGTGACGCGCGCAGTCGGCGCTCGCCCATGACGAGCTCGTAGCTCGTCGGGGTCAGCTTCCTGACCACCACCGGCTGGAGGAGGCCGACCTCGGAGATGGAGGCGGCCAGCTCCTCGAGCGCGTCCTCGTCAAAGGTGCGCCGGGGCTGCCGCGGGTTGGGCGTGATCGCATTGATCGCTACTTCTTCGAAGTAGGCGCCGGCGATCTGGCGCAGGCCTGAATCCGCGTCGTTCCCCGGGTCGGTGCTCCCGGCCGAGCGGGGCTGTTCGGGGCTGAGGACGCCGACCGCGCCGCGGGTCGTGGCCGAGGCGCCGACGAATCCCGGCTCCTGACGCGGGGCTTCCGGGATGAGTGCTCCGAGGCCCTTGCCGAGACCCCGTCGTTGCTGCGCCACTGCGTCTCCTGTTTTAGTGCCGGCCGTCAGTCCAATGTACGGCAATCGGCGATCGAATTAATGGCTTCGCCAAGCTCGGTTTCACGTGAAACGGGGCGGCACCGGGACGCGGCGCGGCCCGGTTCACGTGTAAACCGGGCCCCACGGGGC
>Ga0302314_10002426_pt1 | contig 34527 bp, 28 predicted proteins | sample III_Palsa_N2_3_FD_200533 | JGI IMG/M metagenome (GOLD analysis project Ga0302314, IMG submission 200533) | Peat permafrost microbial communities from Stordalen Mire near Abisko, Sweden - III_Palsa_N2_3 | ecosystem: Environmental > Terrestrial > Soil > Palsa > Peat permafrost | place: Sweden...
GCCAGATGTCGCGCGTTGTCCAGTCGGCGAACGGGCTGAGCTTGAGGACCTGTTTGTCGCCGGGGAGAGTGAAGTTCGCGACCTCTTCCAGGGCGGTGCGGCTGCGGGCCTGTTCGCGCCGCAGACCGGTGAGCCAGACTTTATATTCCGCTACGGCTTTGAAGAGCGGCTCGACCTTGCGCAGGCTGCAGCAGCGATCGGGCGCGATCTGATGGAGCAGGCCGAACTCGGCCTCCTGCTCGGCGACGGTTTTTTCGGGAAGAAGATTCGTGAGTTTGAGATTCCACTCGGACGCGATGCGGTCGCGGTAGGTGTAGGTCTCGGCGAAGTGATAGCCCGTGTCGAGGAAGAGCACGGGAATTTCGGGGCGCAGTTCAAGGGCGAGTTTCAGGAGCAGGACGTCCTCTGCCTGAAAGCTGCAGGTGATGCAGACATCTTCGGGAGCGGGCGCTGCGTCGAGCTCGCGGCGCAGAAGCTCGCGGACGTGGGTCAGCTTCGCTTCGAGTTCAGGGGAAAGAGTGCTCATTGATCTCCTCTGCGATCGCGCAGAATGTTTTTGTTACGGAGAAGCTCGATGACTGCTTCGACGGTGGCAGCGGGATTCTCCTGAGCGAGTGAAGACGATACGCGGTCTTCGCCGACCTGAATACTGAGTGCGGTCTCGTCGCGGCTGTCGAGCGTGATGGCTAAGACGCCTGCCTGGGCAAGCGTTGTTGCGAGAGCGTGATCGGCATGGCTGACACGGACGACGAAAGCTCCTTTGAGGAAGAGAGCGCGCTCTACCGCATCGGCGAAGGACGCGGGGCCGGTGAGGGCGATGGTTGCGCCGGTGTGTCCCCATCGGGCGATACGTTCTTCTGTGCTGACGGGTGCTGACAGGCTGCTCTCGTCCGTTTCTTCAACGGTCTGATCTGCGGTCTGATCTGCGCCGAGCACCTCGCGGATCATGCCGGCGGCGACGGTGGCGTTGCTCTCCTGATCGATGAGGACGAAGCTGCCGGTGATGCGGTTCTCCGCGTAGCGGTCTACTGCCAGAGGTTGCAGCGTGTTGATCTCGACGAGGCCGATGCCGTTCATGGTGAGCGTCGTTGCGGTGCGCTCATCGAGCGAGGCAATATCGACGCTGTGGTGCAGCGTCTTCACCTGCGCGGAGACGATTCGGCTGGTGTGCTTGAGGAGATAACGGCGCGAGAGGTCGAGCGGCTGCGAGTCCATCCACACCAGCGAGGCGTTGAAGCGGCGGGTGATGCTCGCGGGTTCATCCGGAGTGGCCAGAATATCGCCGCGGCTGATGTCAACCTCGTCTTCGAGAGTGAGCGAGATGGAGAGCGGCGCGGAGGCTTCGGCAAGCTCGCCGTCGAAGGTGACGATGCTGCGCACGCGGGAGACATGGCGCGACGGAAGAACCATGACGGCGTCGCCAGGGCGAACGGTGCCGGAGGCGATCTGTCCCGCGAAGCCGCGAAAATCCTGGTCGGGACGGATGACGCGCTGCACGGCGAGACGAAAGGGCGCGTTCCTGCGGGCGACGGTCGAGGGGATCGTCTCAAGCACCTGCAGCAACGACGGGCCGTTATACCAGGGCATTGCGGTGGTGGTGCGAACGACGTTGCCGCCGGTGAGCGCGCTGACGGGAACGTAGTAGATCTGGCTGGTGAGCAGGCTCGGGTCTGCGATGGCGAGGCTCTCGAAGAAGGTCGAGAACTCACGGCTGATGGTCTCGAAGATGTGCTCGTCGTAGTTCACGAGGTCCATCTTGTTGATGGCGACGACGATGTGACGCACGCCGAGCAGCGAGGTGATGTAGGCGTGGCGGCGCGACTGGATCAGCACACCTTTGCGCGCATCGACGAGGACGACGGCGACGTCTGCCGTGGAGGCTCCGGTGGCCATGTTGCGGGTGTACTGTTCGTGGCCGGGTGTGTCGGCGATGATGAACTTGCGCGTGGCTGTGGAGAAGTAGCGGTAGGCTACGTCGATGGTGATGCCCTGTTCACGCTCGGCGCGCAGGCCGTCGGTAAGGAGTGCGAGATCGAGCTGACCACCGGCGACGGTTCCTTTGCCTTTGATCGAGTGAACCTGATCGTCGTAGACGCTCTGGGTGTCGTAAAGCAGACGGCCGATGAGGGTGGACTTGCCGTCGTCGACGCTGCCTGCGGTCGAGAAGCGCAGCAGGTCTTTGTCGCGCTCTTCGGCGAGGAAGCCTTCTACGTTGAACTCCGGAGAGCCCACGCGATGAGGCTGCACTGTTTCGTTCTTCGTCTCATTCTTCGGTTCGATTTGGGTGAACGCGGTCATTTAGAAGTAACCCTCGCGCTTCTTGATCTCCATGGAGCCTTCCTGATCGTGGTCGATGACGCGGTTGGCGCGCTCGGAGGATTTGAACGAGAGCAGCTCCGCGATAATCTTCGGGATTGTGTCCGCATCGGAGCGGATGGCGCCGGTGCATGGGCTGCAGCCAAGCGAACGCAGGCGCGACTTCACCATCTGCGGCTGCTCGCCTGTTCGCGCCACGAAGCTCTGCTCGGTGGGCAGAAGGGCGTCGCCGCGTACATACATGGGGCGCTCTTTCGCGAAGTAGAGATCGACGACGGGGATGTTCTCTTCGTAGATGTACTGCCACACATCCATCTCGGTCCAGTTGGAGAGTGGGAAGACGCGGATGCTTTCGCCGGGGTGGATGCGGCTGTTGTAGAGGTTCCACAGCTCGGGGCGCTGATTCTTCGGGTCCCACTGTCCGGCGGTGTCACGGAAGGAGTAGATGCGCTCTTTGGCGCGGGATTTTTCTTCGTCGCGGCGCGCACCGCCGAAGGCTGCGTTGAAGCCATAGTGCGCGAGGCCGTCGAGGAGCGCCTGCGTCTTCAGCAGACCGCAGCAGCGTTTGGTGTCGAGAACGATGGGGTTTGTGCCTGCTGCGAGCGCCGGTTCGTTGCGCCACACCAGCAGCTCCGCGCCGATGGAGCGCGCCATCTCATCGCGAAACGTAATCATCTCTTCGAACTTGTAGCCGGTGTCGATGTGCAGCAGCGGGAAGGGAATTTTGCCGGGGAAGAAGGCCTTCTGGGCGAGCCGCAGCATGACGGAGGAGTCTTTGCCGATCGAATAGAGCATGACCGGATTTTCGAACTCGGCGGCGACCTCGCGCAGGATGTGGATGCTCTCGGCCTCCAGCAGCTGCAGGTGGCTGAGGCGGGTGGGCGGAGCGGCTGCTACAGGTTGAGATATGGTTTCGCTGAGAACGGATAGCATACAGGACCTCTGAATGGTGGAGGTGAAATGAATGACAGAGATGAACCCGAAATTGCGGGTCTATCGGCCATTTCACATCGGCTCAGATTCTTTAATTTGAAGGAAAAAGGAGAGGAAGGGGTCTAACGCGCGCTTCGACACTCCTGCAGGGCATCACAGGGACAACAACAACAGCGACGCTCGCAGAGGATACACATAGACTGCCTATAAGGATAACAAAGTGTTCCGGCCAATACAAGGATACGGCTGTCGCGGCGTAACCCTCTGACGCACATACTCTTTGTGTCAGAAGGACAGTTGAATTGGGTCAGAGGGTCAACGCGCCGCGGATGCAATTCTGCGAAGCTCCGGCAGCAGATCTCCCAGCGGGACTGCCGCGGCGGTTGGCTGGCCGAGGGCGAAGTAGGCTTTGCGGTAGAGCGCGTACAGCTCGTTGTAGACCGCTACGGCGGCGGGCTGCGGCTGATAGCTGCGGTAGGGAAGGCAGACCGCCTTCTGCGCCTCTTCGATGGTGGTGAAGGCGCCCGCGGCCAGCAGAGCGAAGATTCCGGAGCCCAGACTGGTCGGCGTGCCGTCCGGCACCAGCACCGGCTTGTTGAGCACGTCGGCGTAGATCTGGTTCAGCACGGTGTTGTTCTGCGGAATGCCTCCGGCGTTAATGACCCGCTCCACGGGCACACCATGCTCGGCCATGCGTTCGAGGATGATGCGCGTGTGGAATGCGGTTCCTTCGATCGCGGCGTGGAGTTCGTCCTGTGCGGTGTGCAACAGGTTCCAGCCGAAGGTGACGCCGCCCAGTTCGGGATTCACGAGCACGGTGCGGTCGCCGTTATCCCAGCTCAGGCGAAGAAGCCCGGTCTGGCCAGCGCGATATTTTTCAAGTCCCTGCGCGAGTTCGCGTACCTTCACTCCGGCGCGGCGAGCGATGGCCTCAAAGATATCTCCTGTCGCGGAGAGGCCGGCTTCGATACCGGTGTAGTCAGGATGTACGCTGCCGGGCACGACGCCGCAGACGCCGGGGACCAGTTCGGTCTTCTTCGCCATCGCGATGATGCAGGTGGAGGTGCCGACGACGTTGACCACATCGCCCTCGCGACAGCCTGCGCCGATGGCGTCCCAGTGCGCGTCGAATGCGCCTACCGGAATCGGGATGCCCGACTTCAGGCCCATCTCTGCGGCCCACTTTTCAGAGAGCGTGCCGGCGATGGAGTCGGACGTAAGATATTCGCCACCGATCTTCTCGCGTATCCCATCGAACAGCGGATCGACCTTTGAAAGAAACGACTGCGGGGGCAGACCGTCCCACTTCTGGTTCCACATCCACTTATGTCCCATGGCGCAGATGCTGCGCTTCACCTTTGCGGGATCGGTGACACCGGCGAGCGTGGCGGCAACCATGTCGCAGTGCTCCAGCGCCGTCGCAAAGCGCTCGCGCTTCTCGGGATTGTGCCGCAGCCAGTGCAGCAGCTTGGCGAAGCCCCACTCGTGCGAATAGACGTCGCCGCACCAGTGGATCGCCTCCAGATTTTCGGCGAGTGCAAGCTCCGTAATCCGCCGCGCCTCTTCATGCGCCCGGTGATCGCACCACAGGTAGTAGTCGTCGAGCGGCTGCATCGCGGCATCGACTGGAATCACGCTTGAGCCAGTGGTGTCGAGAGCGATGGCGGCGACCTCCTGCCCATCGACGCGGCACTCGTGCAGCACCTGACGCGTCGCGCGAACCAGCGCCTGCATCTGCTCCTGGTGCGACTGCGTGGCGTAGTCGGGGTCGTCGCGACGCCGTTCGAGCGGGTATTCCGCCGACGCTGTGCCCAGCCGTCCCAGTTTGCTGTCGAGCAGCGTCACGCGCACGCTCAGTGTTCCAAAATCAACTCCCGCTACGATGGCCACGCTCTGCTCCTGGGTGCTCTGTGATCGTACATGCCTCTGTGCTCCGTTACGCTGCTGCGCGGCGGCACAGGCGAAGAATCAGTCTGTTGAGAGATTGTCTCCCCAATACCCCTTTCTATTGATGCGGGGTTGTTGTGTCAATGAGGCAAGCGATGTGGAGGTCCTGTGGTTAGACAAATGTGCGTCAGAATTTCCGCAATCCGGACTTTACGCGACAATAAGAGTTATGTGGAAGCTTTGTTGTACCGCGTTCGGTGTTGCTGTTCTTGCTGCTCCTGGAGTTGCCCATGCTCAGCATGCTCCGCTGGTTGTCGAACTTAAAGCCAGCCACGGCTACAGCGTGGGCACCGTCACCTTTCGCGAGACGATGGGTGGCAAACTCAACATTCATATTGAGCTGATTAATATGCCTCCCGGGAAACACGCCGTTCACATCCACGAGAACCCGGTCTGCGATGCGCCTGACTTCAAAACCTCCGGTGCGCACTTCAATCCCGACGGCAGGCAGCATGGAACCGAGAATCCTCTGGGACACCACCGGGGCGATCTGCCCGAGAACATCTTTGTCGACGATTCGCGTACCGGTGAGGCCAGCATCACGGTCGATTATCTTTCCGTCGTGAAGGATGCTCCAGACTCGATCCTGGGTACGTCCATCATCATTCATGAGCTGGCGGACGATATGAAGACCGACCCGACGGGCAACTCCGGCAATCGCATCGCCTGCGGGGTCATTACGGAGCCTGCGTTGCAACCCTGATTGTCTGGTGCTTCAGACACTGAGGCACTGCGAAGACTAGAATATGAACTCGTGGGCTGTTCGCCACAGCAGTATCTATCGACCTCGAAGTTGCACCAGGAAAGGCACCACAGTGAAGGCATTTGTGAAGAGCCGCGACGAACGCGGACTCTGGCTCCAGGACGTCCCTGAGCCTGAGATGGGTATCAACGACGTAAAGATTCGCGTTCTCGCAACCGGTATCTGCGGCACCGACCTCCACATCTATGAGTGGGACGCGTGGGCTCGCTCCACCATCAAACAGGGCCTCACCATCGGCCACGAGTTCGTCGGCGAGGTCGTCGCTGTCGGCTCCAACGTCACCGACATTCCCATCGGCCAGCTCGTCAGCGGAGAGGGCCACGTGGTCTGCGGCCGCTGCCGTAACTGCCTCGCCGGCCGCCGCCATCTCTGCGCCCATACTCTTGGCGTGGGAGTGAATCGCAACGGCGCGTTCGCCGAGTACATTGTTCTGCCCATGTCCAACATCTGGGTGCACAGCCCCGGTATCCCGCACGAGATCGCCGCTATCTTCGATCCTCTCGGCAACGCCGTCCATACCGCGCTGGCCTTTCCGGTTCTCGGCGAAGATGTCCTCGTCACCGGCGCCGGCCCTATCGGCATCATGGCTGCGGCGGTGGCAAAACACGCTGGCGCTCGCCACGTCGTCATCTCCGACCCCAATGAGTACCGCCGCAACCTGGCGGAAAAGGTTGGCGTTACCCGCGCGGTCGATCCTCGCGCCGTGTCGCTTAAAGAGGTCCAGCAGCAGCTCCACATGCAGGAGGGCTTCGACGTCGGCCTTGAGATGTCCGGCAATCCCAACGCCTTCCGCGACATGCTCGCTAATATGAGCCACGGCGCAAAAATCGCCATGCTCGGCATTCCGTCCGAGGACATCTCTATCAACTGGAACCAGGTCGTCTTCAACCAGCTCACCATCCGCGGCATCTACGGCCGCGAGATGTACGAGACCTGGTACAAGATGACGGTGATGCTGGAGAGCGGTCTGGATATCTCGGGCGTCATCACTCATCGCATGAACTGGCGTGACTACGAAGAGGGCTTCGCCGCTATGCGTTCCGGTAACTCCGGCAAGGTCATCCTCGACTGGAGCGACGTCCCTTAGGCTATACGCAGCTGTTCTCGCATCACGGTTTGTGCTGCGTGTGAAATTAGGTAAATGTTGTTGATTGTTATTGGCGGATGGCCCGCTCTTCGCGAAGGAGGCAGCGGGCCATCGGCGAGGGTCAGGCGCGAACCTTCGACCCGGCTTTGGGCGCTTTCGATTTTTCCTGTGGGGCCGTGCTTAGTCCCAGTTGCTCCATCATCGACATCAGGTTCCAGTTCGCCCATTGTTCGACGATTCTGGAGCCCTCGATGCGGAAGATAGAGGTTCCGGAGACAGAGGCCTTTTTGTTGGTGGGGGCCATGCCGAGGAACTGGCCCTTGTGAGTGCCGGTTGCTGTCCAGTGGAGTACGACCTCGTCCCGTTCCGCGATGGTGTCGTCGATGGCGAACTTCAGGTCGGGGAAACCGCTGCGGCAGGTCTCGATGTGGCTTCGCAGGTTATCGGCCCCGGAGGTGAGGTGGGGGAATACGGGGTCGTGGAAACGGCAATTGCCCGCGATAAGCTCCGATACGGTGTTGAGGTTTCCCTGGTTCCAGCACTCGTCCATGAATCTGCGTACGAGTTGCCGGTTGCCATCCGATTGAGTGTTCTGAGAGGGCATATCGAAACCCTCCTTTCTATGGCCGGAAATTATATTCCCGTTTGCCTGCTTCCATCCGTAATGAAGGCAGCAATAAATAGGCAGCAATCCGCTGGCTCTGCTCCCGCGTAACCTTAACGAAAAAAAACGCATCAAAGGGGAAAGCAGATAGAACGTTGAAGATTCCGGACTCGCGAACGCTGCTCGTCGGGCAACCGCGAACGTAACGCTAACCGAATCACTCGCAGGTTCGAACCTCAAGGCGACGAATGGAATCGAGCAACTGTAAAATGCCCGGCCGAACCCCGACGCATCCGCCGGATAGTCTCTTCGAAAGCTGCTCCTGGTTCTACGCTCTCTGTCGCGAATATCTCTTCCGTGATCACACGCAGGAGATTTCTTTGGCTCTCTTTCCTGCAAGCGGACCGGCCCCCGGCACCCATGTTCTCGAACTCGGCTGTGGCCCCGGCTTCTATGCCTGTCGACTCTCGCAGGAGTACCCGCATATCCATACCACTGGCGTCGATCTCTCCCGCCGCCTTCTCGCTCGAGCCCGATCCCGAGCAGCCAGCCGCAGCCTCCGCAACTGCACCTTCGCCCACGGCGACGCCAACGCCCTCTCCGATCCTGAAAACTCCATCGACGCCGTCGTCGTCTCGCGCCTCTTCCTCATCGCTCTCAACCGCGAAGCCATCCTCAGCGAGATCTTCCGCGTCCTTCGCCCCGGCGGACGATGTTTTATCGCCGAACCCACCTCTGGCTTCCGCACTCGCATTCCCCTTAGCTGCATGTGGCTTCTGTCCAAACTAACGAGCAGTCCCGCCGGCAAATACCGCGAACCCCGCCAGGCCGACGTGATGACTGCTCCTGACTTCGATGCGCTGATCCACTCTCAGCCCTGGTCGATTGCCGATCTCCAGTACGATAGCTGGTATCAGTATGCTGTCTGCGAAAAGCCGCCGGCTTTGCCTGCCAGTCCTGCGCGTCGGGAGCAGCTAGCCGACTGGAGTGCGGTCTAGCCATGTCTGCAACGACGATGTCCTGCCCGATCCTCAATCCCGCGAAACCGCTCGCTGCAAGAGCCAGCCAGTGCGCGCTTGCGGTCATGGCGAAGGCCCCGCGTCCCGGTAAAGTGAAGACGCGGCTTGCTCCGCCGCTCACTCTCGATCAGGCGGCGGCCATCAATGTCTGCTTCCTGCGCGACACCACGGAGAACATCGCCGCTGTCTCCGCATCGGGCAAAGCCGCGGGCCTCATCTCCTACACGCCGGTTGGAGAGGAAGCGCTCTTCGACAACCTGCTGCCTGCGGACTTCGCTCTCATTCCACAACGCGGCGATGGCTTCGGAGAACGTCTTCTGGCAACCGCGGAAGATCTCCTCGCCTGTGGCTACGGCAGCGTTTGCCTCATCGACTCCGACTCGCCTACTGTTCCCGCCGCTGCCTTCGAGCAGGCCGTCGCCGAGCTTGAACGTCCCGGCGACCGCATCGTTGTTGGTCCTTCGCATGATGGCGGCTACTATCTTATCGGTCTCAAACGTGCGCACGCAGAGCTCTTCGCTGACATCACATGGAGCACCTCCAGTGTCTTCGCCGAGACGGTCGCTGCCGCCAGGGCCGCGAAGATCGAGGTCGTGGAACTGCCGCTCTGGTACGACGTCGACGATGCCGAGACACTCGACATCCTCACCGCCGAACTGCTCCACGGCACACCGCCGCCCTTCGTTGCTCTCCCCGGCTACTCTGCCGAACATACTCGCGGCTTCCTCTTTCAGCGCAACCAGCAGGGAGACGACAGCCGATGACCACTGCCGCCAATCCCATTCCACTGGTTCGTTCGGCTATCGCAGGCAGCCGGTTCCGCGATCTGCGCTGGCCGGTTATCCGTCCCTGGCAGACCAATGCTGCGCTGATCGTCATCGGTACGGGGCTTTTCTTTCTGACGCGCCAGCTCATCAGCGAGTACGGCCACTACACCATCGGCTTCTCCGGTGTCTCGGGCTGGTCCTGCATCCTGTACCTCTGCGCGGCGTTGCTCATCCTCACGCAGCCGGTCGATCGGTTCACCTTCCCCATCATCCTTACGGTTGCCATCGTCTGCCGTCTGGTTGCGATCTTCCCGGCCCCCTATCTTTCGAGCGACATCTATCGCTATGTCTGGGATGGCGTCGTTCAGCACGCGCATATCAGCCCGTATCGTTACGTGCCTGGCGATCCTGTTCTTGCTTTCCTGCGCGTACCGAACCAGGACATCTTCGACAACATCAATCGCCGCAGCTACGCGCACACGATCTATCCTCCGGCGGCTCAGGCGCTCTTCTACCTCATCACCTGGATCTCTCCCACCGTCACCTTCATGAAGACTGCGATGGTCCTCTTTGAAGGCATTACGATGTATGGGCTCATCACGCTGCTGGGATATCTGGGCATCCGCCGCGAGCAGACCCTGCTCTACGCGTGGTGCCCGCTTCTCATATGGGAGATCGCCGGCTCCGGTCACCTCGACTCCGCCGCGATGGCCTTCATCGCTTTGGCGCTTCTCGCCCGCTATCGCAGACAGCCGATCCTCACCGGACTCTTCCTCGGCATCGCGATTCTCCTCAAGCTTTACCCGCTGGTTCTGCTGCCTGCTCTCTACCGCCGTGGCGATGTTAAGATGCCTGCGGTCGTCGTCGCCATCCTTGCTTTCGGTTACGCCGCCTATTCCAGCGCCGGTCTTCTGGTCTTCGGTTTCCTCGGCGGCTACGTCAAAGAGGAGGGCATGGCCAGCGGCTCTCGCTACTTCCTGCTCGATATCACGCAGCGAATTCCCGGCCTGCACAATCTTCCTACCGCGGTGTACTACGTCTTTTGCGCCGCAGCCTTCGCCGCGATTATGAGTTGGTGCTGGCAGACCGCCGTACAGCAGGGAAGCGATCGCATCGCTGCCGACGCGTTCCTGAGACCGGCCTTCGTCCTCGCTGCGGCTCTGATGTTCCTCTTCTCGCCGCACTACGCCTGGTACATTATCTGGCTGGTTCCGTTCTTCACCCTGATGCCGAACCTGCCCATCCTGGCCTATCTTCTCGGCTTCTTCTACCTCTACACCACGGCGCTCGCCGCACCCGGCCCGAAGATGTTTCTGGCCAACGAAATTCTTTACGTCGGAGTCTTCGTGGCGTTTCTCATTCAGTCAGCGCTTGATCGCTGGCCCCTTCATCGCACTCTGTTCGTCCAACCAGCATCAGGGAGCGAACCTCTATGAGCACACTTCTTCCCATCCTTCCTCCCGAAGACCTTCTCGATAACGCCGCCCGGCTCAGCCCCGCCGCCCGGCAGGCCGAGGAAGAGAAGAACCGCATGCGACGCTACTTCGAGAAGCCCGAGGCTCAGCTTGGCTCCGTTGCCGAGCAGGAGCCCGTCTGCCTCTACCTCGAAACCACGAACCGCTGCAATCTTCTCTGCACCACCTGCCCGCGCACCTACGAGCAGCTTGAGCCCGAGGCCGACATGCCCTGGGAGCTTTTTACCTCGCTCATCGACCAGTACCCGAACATTGCGCGCGTCGTGCTCCACGGCATCGGCGAGCCTATGCTGGTCAAAGACATCGCCCAGCGCGTCGCCTACCTGAAGGCCCGCAATATCTATGTTCTCTTCAACACCAACGGGACATTACTTACTGAGGCCAACGGACGCGCCCTCATCGAAGCAGGGCTCGACGAGCTTCGCGTCTCTCTCGACGCTGCCGAGTCCGAGGTCTTCCAGATGGTTCGCGGCAAAGACTTCTTCGACAAAATCGTCGCCAACGTTAAAAATTTCACCCGACTGCAGCGCGAACTGAACGCACCGAAACCGCGCGTGTCGCTGTGGCTCACCGGCCTGCGCGAGACCGTCGATCAGCTTCCGAACTTCGTCCGCCTGGCTCACTCCGTCGGCGTCACCGAGGTCTATCTGCAACGCCTGGTCTTCTTCGACGCCCCGATGAGCGAGAACTCCCTCGCCCGCGCCGAATCTGCTTTATTCGAACACACCACCGAGCGCGAAGAGGCGCTCATCCACGAGGCCGAAGCCGTCGCGAAGGAGCTTGGCGTGATGTTCTCAGCCTCCGGTGCCGTCGATCCGGGCGAGTCCATCAAAATGCAGCGTACGGACAGCCCGTGGAGCCTCTGCCGCAGACCGTGGTCGCTGATGTACATCACCGCGAACGGCCGTGTTCTGCCGTGCTGCATCGCACCCTTCAGCATGAAGGGCTACGGCAGCTTTACCCTCGGCGACGCCACGCAGAACACTCTGCGCGAGATATGGAATGGCCCCGAGTATCAGCGCTTCCGCGAAGGTCTCTTAACCAGCGCCCCACCCCCGGCGTGCGCCAACTGCGGTCTCCGCTGGAGCCTCTAGCAAAGGCCAATGGCGCAGATCTCTATCATCATCCCCGCTCTCAACGAAGCCGAATCCATCGGCCAGGTCGTCGCGGAGATGCCGTGGCACCTCATTGCGGAGTGCATCGTCGTCGACAACGGCAGCACCGATGCTACCGCTTCGATCGCCGCGCAGGCTGGTGCGAGAGTCATTCCATCTCAGCGCGGTTACGGGGCTGCGTGCAAGGCCGGCAGTGAAGCCGCGCTCTCCACCAGCACCATCCTCGTCTACATGGACGGCGACGGCTCGGATGTCATCGCCGACCTCCCGAAGCTTATCGCTCCCATTGAAGCTGGCCAGGCCGACTTCGTCCTCGGCTCCCGCCTCCGTGGCAGACGCGAACCCGGCTCTATGCTTGGCAGCCAGGTGTTTGCCGGGCATATGGTCGGCGCTCTGCTGCGGATCACGCAGGGTGTTCGTTACACCGACATGGGCCCCTTTCGCGCTATTCGCAGAACGTCACTCGATCAGTTACAAATGTCCGAGCTGACCTACGGCTGGAACCTCCAGATGCAGGTCCGCGCCGCGCAATACAAGCTGCGCATCAAAGAGATTCCCGTCGACTATCGCAGGCGCATCGGCGGAACCTCCAAGGTCTCCGGCGACCTGAAAGCCAGCGTGAAGACGGGCATTCGCATCCTCGAAGTGCTCCTTCGCGCGGGCCTCTCCCGCCACGCGAAACCGACCGCACCTTAGCCTTTTTCATCCGCGAAGATCACCACGCACCGTATACTTTATCCGTTGCTTTCTCAGGAGGTTCACCATGCAGAATCGCATCATCGGCACCACGATGCCTGTCCTCGAATTCGCCCTCGGCCCCAATGACGCCGTCATCTCCGAGGCAGGCGAGCTCTCCTGGATGACTGCCTCCGTGCAGATGACCACTCACACCCAGCACGCCGGTGGCGGCGGCTTCTTCGGCGCAATCAAGCGCGTCGCCGGCGGAGGCTCGCTCTTCATGACCGAGTACCGCGCCATCGGTGGTCCCGGCGAGATTGCCTTTGCCGCGCGCGTTCCCGGTCACATCGTTCCCGTCGAAGTCGGCCCCGGTCACGAGTATCTCGTCCATCGTCACGGCTTCCTCTGCGCCACCGCCGGTATCGAGCTCGGCGTCGGATTTCAGCAGTCCCTCGGCGCGGGCATCTTCGGCGGCGACGGCTTCCTGCTGCAGAAGATCAGCGGTCAGGGCATCGCCTGGCTCGAACTCTCCGGCGAGCTCGTCATCAAAGACCTCGCTCTTGGCGAAACTCTTCGCGTCCACCCCGGCCATGTCGGAGCCTTCCAGGCCTCGGTCGCCTTCCAGATCCAGCGTGTTCCCGGCATCAAAAATATGATCTTCGGCGGCGACGGCGTCTTTCTCGCGGCGCTCACCGGCCCTGGCCGCGTCTGGCTCCAGACACTGCCGATCTCCCGGCTCGCCCACCAGATTCAGGAGTATCTGCCCAGAGAAGGCCGGCAACAGGCTGTGGAGGGCGGTGTCGTCGGCGGTATCGTCGGCTCTATCCTCAAAGGAATGTAGTTGCAAAGAAGCGAGTTCATCACCGCAACCAGGTCCGGACCGCTTAAAGGTTCCTTCTGATTGCAGCCACGCGGTCAGACAGGCTTCCGGGCTAGATCGGGATGATCTCAAAACCGAAGCTCCGATAGGTCTCTTCATGGACTCGTTCGAAACGCAGGGCCTCCTCGAAGCTGATCCGCCTGGCTTCGGTCGGAGTGATGAAGCTCATGTTGCGGATGAAGAAGACATGCTTTTGATAGATCGCCTCCGCTCGGATGCGCTCCAGTTCGAGCGAAAGTACGTCGGAGACGGGGTATCCAAGGTAAATTGCCAGGGCAGCAGTGCAGATGACGGAGCGATCGTGAAACTGCACCTTACCCGCCTCGCATGGTGTGCCAATCTGCCGCCGCCTTTGCAGGCCAGCGATTGAATCGAGGAACGAGGGATGCGTCCACGGTTCAGCGACACCCCGCGCCTGTTCCAGGGCGATGATGTCGGTAGCTGCCTCTTCGACGACACTGAAGCCATCAAGCTCCAACTGCCGAAGGATCGCTGTCTTTCCCGCGCCTGGCCCCCCGGTCAGAACAAACCTTTTCATTCTCCGCTTCACCTTGTGAGCAGCATTTCCACGTACTGTTTCGTAATCCCAGGATCGGGTTATGAACTACCCACGATCCTTAGCTCCGCTCCATCCACGCATCTACCGACCAGCCGTTATATCGCCGCAGAAACAGCAGTGCCGCATACACCACCGCATACGTCAGCTGAATTCCCGCAGCCGACCAGTCCTGCACCAGAGCGGCTCCAAACGTCAGCAGCATAATCAACAGACTCGCTGCTACCAGCACAGTCCTTGTCCGCAGCCCGATCAGCAGCAACAACCCCAGCAGGCCCTCGATTGCGGGCAGCACCAGACCAAACGCCCACACGCTCCACGCGGGCAGCGGTGCGTGGGCGAACTGCATTACCAGCTTTGCCGCAAACTCTCCTGGCCCGACTAACATGCGGCCTACTCCATGCATCAGCAGGTTCACCCCGACGACAGCACGCAGCAGCGCGTAAGCCAATTGCTCATCACGAGTATCGATCCCGACTTCCAATGTTCCCTCCAGCCTGTTGCGAATGTTCAATCTGTGCCCCGCCTCACCGAGCGCGGAGCGGCCCGTGTTATCGCTTCTCCCACTCTAGCCTAAAGCCATAAGAGGCAATGAATAACGGCATAAGCAGCACACGCGGCGCGTTATTCTGGGGAAATGCAAGTGACCCACGCCGAGCCTTTTCTCCACCTCGCCCATGTCAACGTCGCTCGCGGCGACAACATCGTCCTCCACGACATCAACCTCACCGTGAACACCGGCGAACACATCGCCATCCTCGGCCCCAACGGCTGCGGGAAGTCCACGCTGATCAAGACCATCACCTGCGAGTGCTACCCCATCGTTCAGCCTGAGACCCGGATCAGCATCTTCGGCCGCGAGCGCTGGGATCTTACCGAACTGAAGAAGCGGCTCGGTGTCGTCTCCGCCGAACTTCCTGGCAAAGCCACGCTCCACACCACCGGCCGCGATGCTGTCCTCACCGGCTTCTTTTCCAGTTCAACGCTCTGGCCGAATCTCACCGTCACGGATGCCATGCACGCCCGCGCCGATCAGGTTCTTGAGCAGGTCGATGCCGTCAGCCTCGCCAACAAACCCGTGGGCGAGATGTCCGCCGGCCAGCAGCGCCGAATCATGATCGGCCGTGCTCTGGTTGGCTCAGGCTCGGTGGCGGCAGGCTCTACTTCAGACACCTCACCCGCCGCCTCCGCAGACGCCTCTCGCAGCACCCAGATGCTTCTGCTCGATGAACCCTCCAACGCCCTCGACCTCGCCGCGCAGGCCGATCTCCGGGGCCTTCTCCGCAGACTGGCCCAGCAGGGAACCGGCATTCTTCTCATCACCCATCACATCGCCGACATTCCCCCGGAGATCGACCGCATCCTCATGATGCGCGATGGCCGCATCGTCGCCGATGGCTCCAAATCCGACCTCCTGACAGCCGCCAACCTCAGCGACCTCTTCCGGACGGAGGTGAACCTGACGGAAAAAGACGGCTTCCACCACGCCTGGTAGCGTTGATCCTGCCAGGGGCTGGCCGTTGTTCTCTCAAAAAACTGTCAAGGCCCGGACGATCAAAACCCCGCTCCAGACAAGGGAAACCGCGTGGCGTAGTAGTTACATCCCAGCCGTTATACTGGATACAGAGGATAAAGAAGCCCCGGCACCTGGCCGGGGCTTCTTCTTTGGATCGAGCTAACATGTTTAGAAACAATACTTTGCCCGTAAAGCATCTGGAATGAATGCTTTGCACGGAAAGTGTCAGGCCAAGTACGAGGCTAAGTGTTATGTAATGAATACTTTACGCATAAACGCCCGGAGGGGGCGAGGCGTCAATGACCGGAGGTGATCGTCCCGGTCTGGAGTTTGACGAGCTCGGGCTGGGCGATGCGGCTGGGGCCGAGGACGGCGATCTTCGGCAGCGGGCCGCGAACCATGGCGACCTCGTCGCAGGCGTAGAGACGAGGGCAGGTCTGGCAATCCTTGTAGATCTTGTCGGGCAGCGTAGTGCGGTCGACGACGCGGAAGCCGAAGTGGAAGAAGAAGTCGGGGATGCGGGTGAAGAGGCAGACGGCGGTGACCTTCTGCTCTTCGGCCTCTTCGAGCAGGGCGCGGAGGAGACGGCCGCCTGCACCCTGGCCCTTGGCCTCGGGTTTGACGACGATGGAGCGGACCTCGGCGAGGTGGGGGCCGTAGAGGTGGAGCGCGCCGCAGCCGAGGAAGACGCCGGACTCGGATTCGGCTACGGCGAAGTCGCGGACGTTCTCGCAGATCTCGGCGTAGTTGCGGCGAAGGAGGGTGCCGTCGTGCGAGAGGGAGTTGACGAGGTCGAAGATGTTGACCGCATCGGGGAGCTTGGCCATGCGCACGGTCGCGCCGCCCACACGGGGACGCGAGGAGGAGGTGGATTCACTCACAGTCATCAGAGGCGAGGTGGGCAACGATGTTTAAACTCCCTTGCTTTATTTTCTCAGAGAATTGGATGAAGTGTTGATGAGGTTTGGTGCGGATGTTGAAGAATGCGGTTCGCGCCTGAGCAAATTGTGACTTATGCTGCGAGACTGCGTGAATGGGTTATCAGGCGCAAAGGCCGCAGCTGAAAACTGAGATATGACAGGCTTATGCTTTCTTTATGGGTGACTGTGTAGCATTTTTTAATGGATATCCGTCCTGCCACGACTAGGGTTATCAAAGCTGGTAAGTCCGAACATCCCTTTCTGTTGTTCTTCGGACGTCGGAAGTCGGAGGAGAACGAACCGGGGAGTCTGCTTTCCGGAGCCATCATTTCGTTTGTGTTGACCGTTGCAGCCATCGCTTTGGGAGTATGTCTCTATGCTTTTCTTACCGGAACGCTGAGGTAGAAGGCTCCCGATTCATGGTGTAGTCGGCGCCACGCGGGCTTTTGCTTCAGCGAGAGCTGTGGCGACGCGGGAGCGGGCGGTGCCGCCGATGACGTCGTGGCAGTCGAGCGTGGCTTCGAGGGTGATGGCGGCGAAGAAGTCTTCGGAGAACTCGGGGCAGATGGTGCGGAGCTCTTCGAGGGTGAGTTGCTGGAGTTCGCGGTTGGTTTCGAGGCCGAGTCGGACGGCGTTGCCGATGTGCTCATGGGCCTTGCGAAAGGGGACACCTTTGTTGGAGAGGTAGGTCGCTGCTCCCATGGCGTTGAGGTAGCCGGAGTGGGCGGCGGTTTTCATCTTTTCGAAGCGGAATTTTAAAGAGGCGGTGAAGTTGGGCAGAACGCTGAGGATTCCGGCGATGGTGTCGGCGGAATCGAAGACGGGCTCCTGACCTTCCTGGAGGTCTTTGTTGTAGGCGAGGGGCAGACCTTTGATGAGAGTCGCGAGAGTTGTTGCGGCTCCCAGCAGACGGCCGGATTTGCCGCGGATGAGTTCGGTGAGGTCGGGATTCTTCTTCTGCGGCATAGCGCTGGAGCCGGTAGAGAAGGCCTCGGGTAGGTCGAGGAAACCGAACTCGGCGGTGGAGTAGAGGGTGAGCTCTTCGGCGAAGCGCGAGATGTGGATGCCGAGTGTTGCGATGGCCTGGGTAAACTCCAGAGCAAAGTCGCGGTCGCTGGTTGCGTCCATGCTGTTGGGCGTGGGGGCGTCGAAGTTGAGGGCGCGGGCGGCGATGGTGCGGTCGAGGGCGAGAGTCGCGCCTGCTACTGCGCCGGAGCCGAGGGGACAGAGGTTCATGCGCTTGCGGGCGTCGGTGAGGCGGCTGGCGTCGCGCTCGATCATCGTCACATAGGCTAAGAGCCAATGGGCTATTAGGACGGGTTCGGCGCGCTGGAGGTGGGTGTAAGAGGGCATGGTGGCTTCGCCTGCGGATTCGGCTAATTCGATGAGCGCGCTGCGCCATGCAGTGAGGCCTTCGAGGGTCGCGTCGATGGAGGCGCGGACGAAGAGGCGCATGTCGGTGGCGATCTGCTCGTTGCGGCTGCGGCCGGTGTGGAGTTTGAGGGCTAGATCGCCGATTTGTTTGGTGAGTTCGAGTTCGACGTAGTGGTGGACGTCTTCGGCCTGGGGGTTGGCGCTGACGATGGCTTCGCCCTGTTCGGCTTGTTGCTTGGCTACAGCGCGGAGGCCTTCTTCCATTTGCAGGAGTTCTTCGCTGGTGAGGATGCCGGCGGCTTCGATGGCTCGGGCGTGGGCGATGCTGGCTTCCACTTCGTAGGGGACCAGGCGCCAGTCGAAGGGGAAGGAGCGCTGCCAGGATTCGAAGGTGGGGTCGAGTGGTTCGCGGAAACGTCCGGACCACATTTTTGTATTTTGTTCGGACATTTTGTTTGCCTGTTTGAGTTATGTTCGATCACGGTTTGAAAGAGTAAAGACAAGGACAACAGCAAAAGCGAAGGCAATATTTAGTCGCTTCTGCTTCGCCTCCGCTCCAGCCTTCGGCAGAGCGGAGCCCCAACCTAAGTTCAAAATTCTGTATAAAAAATTCTGTACAAGGAGTATCCGATGAAGCAAAGGCCAACTAGAGAATAGGCTGCAACTTCACCCCAAAACGATCGCGGCTCTTTAGTTCGGTAGACCCAGCCATTAAAACGGACCCACACTTTCCCCGTATATGTAAATACCGCAACCGCTGACATTGAGATGAGGCCGAGTATCAAAAAGAGATACGGCGATCTTATCGGTGAATTCCAATTAGGCATAATGAGCGTCCCATTTCATAACCTGCACCGCCATGCTCTCAGTTCTACTGGTGACGGCAAGCAAATGCCAGCGATGTAGCTACTTCCCATCCTTGCCGCTGTTTAGTTGGGGCATTGCGGAGCCTTTGCTAAGGGTGATTAGGCCGCTTTGGGCGTAGGTGATTAGCTTGGCGCGGGTGTCGGTGATGTCGAGGTTGCGCATGGTGAGTTGGCCTATGCGGTCGCGGGGGGAGAAGGTGGATTCGCCCTTTTCCATGGTGAGGCGCTCGGGGTGGAAGGTCAGGTTGGGTGAGGCGGTGTTGAGGATGGAGTAGTCGTTGCCGCGACGGAGTTCAATTGTAACTTCTCCGGTTACAGGTTTGGCGACCCAGCGCTGGGCGGCTTCGCGGAGCATGATGGCCTGGGGGTCGAACCAGCGGCCCTGGTAGAGGAGGCGGCCGAGTTTGCGGCCGTTTTCGCGGTACTGCTCGATGGTGTCCTCGTTGTGGATGCCGGTGATGAGGCGCTCGTAGGCGATGAAGAGGAGAGCGAGGCCGGGGGACTCGTAGATGCCGCGGCTCTTGGCTTCGATGATGCGGTTTTCGATCTGGTCGCTCATGCCGAGGCCGTGGCGGCCGCCGATGCTGTTGGCTTCGAGCATGAGGGCTATGGGGTCGGAGAGCTCTTTGCCGTTGAGGGCTACGGGGAAGCCTTCTTCGAAGCGGATGGTGATGGCTTCGGGCTTGATGGCTACGTCGTCTCGCCAGAAGGCGGTGCCCATGATGGGGGCGACGATCTTCATGCTGGTGGTGAGGAGTTCGAGGTCCTTGGCTTCGTGGGTTGCGCCGAGGATGTTGGAGTCGGTGGAGTAGGCTTTTTCGGCGGACATCTTGTAGCCGAAGCCGGCCTTGGTCATGAAGGCGGACATCTCGGCGCGGCCGCCGAGTTCGTCGATGAAGGCTGCGTCGAGCCAGGGCTTGTAGACCTTGAGGTCGGGGTTGACGAGCAGGCCGTAGCGGTAGAAACGCTCGATGTCGTTGCCTTTGAAGGTGGAGCCGTCGCCCCAGATGTTGACGTCGTCTTCCTTCATGGCGGTGACGAGCATGGTGCCGGTGACGGCTCGGCCGATGGGCGTGGTGTTGAAGTAGGTGACGCCGGCGGTGGTGATGTGGAAGGCCCCGGACTGGAGGGCGGCGATGCCTTCGCGAACGAGCGGGCCACGGCAGTCGATGAGGCGGGCCTTTTCGGCGCCGTATTCGAGGGCTTTGCGGGGGATCTCGTCGTAGTCGGCTTCGTCGGGCTGGCCAAGGTTGGCGGTGTAGGCGTACGGGAGCGCGCCCTTCTGCTTCATCCAGTGAAGCGCGGCGCTGGTGTCGAGGCCGCCGGAGAAGGCTATGCCGACCTTCTGGCTAAGGGGCAGGGTTTCAAGGATTACGGACATTTGATACAGACCTCAATGGTTCAGCAGATGCGCTGAAGGGAGTTACAGTTTGGAGTTCCGGGTTGATGTCTAAGCGACGGATCAAGCGGTTCAGCGTTCAGAGAGATGTCCTGTTCCTCAGGAGCTATTTGCGGGCCTGGATGCCGCGGCTGCGGCTGTTGGAGATACGCTTTGCGCCGCCAAGCAGCATCAGGAGGAGAGCCTTCTGGGCGTGCATGCGGTTCTCGGCCTGATCGAAGACGACGGACTGTGGACCGTCGAGTACGGCGTCGGTGACCTCGGCGTTGCGGTGTGCGGGGAGGCAGTGCATGAAGACGGCGTCCTGCTGGGCGTGCGCCATCAGGGCCTCGTTGACCTGATAAGGCTTGAAGATGGGTGCGCGCTTGGTGGCTTCGTGCTCGAAGCCCATGCTGGTGCAGACGTCGGTGTAGACGGCGTCGGCGCCGGTGACGGCCTTGATGGGATCGTTGAGCAGGGTGATGCTGCCGCCGGTGGTTTCAGCGATTTCGATGGCCTTGTGGATGATCTCGAGCTTGGGGGCGAAGCCTTTGGGCGAGGCGACGCTGCAGTGTGCGCCGAGCTGCGCGGCGGTGAGCATGAGGGAGTGGCAGACGTTGTTGCCGTCGCCGACGTAGGCGAAGTGGAGGCCTTCTGCGGAGCCGAAGCGCTCTTCGAGGGTGAAGAAGTCGGCGATGGCCTGGCAGGGATGCTCGAGATCCGAGAGAGCGTTGATGACGGGAACCTTCGAGCAGGAGGCCATCTCGGTAATGGTCTCGTGGGAGTAGGTGCGGAGGATGATGATGTTCATCCAGCGCTCCAGATTGCGGGCCATGTCGGAGAGGGATTCGCGCTCTCCGAGGGGCGACTGCGTCTGGTCAACGAAGATGGCGTTGCCGCCGAGGGTGTTGATGGCTGTCTCGAAGGTGAGGCGCGTGCGGAGAGATGCCTTCTCGAAGAACATGACCATCTGGCGTGCGTCGAGGGCGTGACGGAAGTCTTCGGGGTGATTTTTGACGGCGTGCGAGAGCTCCATGATGGCGGCCATCTCCTGCACGGTGAGGTCGGCGATGGAGCAGAGGTCGCGACCGGTGAGACGCTTCGAGGCTTCGCTGAATGCGGTGTCGGACTGGATGCCCAGGGCGACGGTCGGTTTGCTGTGTGAGATCTCTTCCACGGCTGGCTCCGTTGTCTTTGAAGTCATCATGACTGTTTTGCTACCCATGAGATTTTTCTCCTGCCGACGCTGCGCCGACGTATGCTGCGGCACTGATCTTCAATATCTCATCGAGTGCGTTAATGGCGGTCTCGACGTGTTCACGCTCGAGAATGTATGGGGGAAGGAAACGGAGTACGGTTTCGCTGGTTCGGTTGATGATGATGCGGCGCTCCATCATCTGCGCGGCGACCTGCTTTGCGAGGTCCGCGGAGTTGAGCTCGATGCCGATCATCAGGCCCATGCCGCGCACGTCGACGATGCAGTCATGGCTCGCGGCGAGAGCCTGGAGCTTCGCCCGGAAGAAGGCTCCAGTGTCGTTGATGTGTGCAAGGAGCTTTGTCTGACGGATGGTGTCGATGACGGTGATGGCGACGGCGCAGGCGAGCGGACCGCCGCCGAAGGTGGTGCCGTGCATGCCAGGGGTGAAGGCGAGCGCGGCGTCGGCGGTGCAGAGCATCGCGCCCATGGGGATGCCGTTGGCGATGGGCTTGGCGAGTGTGGTGACGTCGGGCTGAATGCCGTAGTGCTGGTAGGCGAACCACTTGCCGGTGCGTCCGAGGCCGCTCTGAATCTCGTCGGCGAGGAGAAGCGCGCCGGTGGAGTTGCAGAGCTCGCGTGCGGTCGCGAGGAACTCCTGCGTGGCCGGGTGGATGCCGCCTTCGCCCTGGATAGGCTCGATGCAGATGGCGCAGACGTCGTTCCCGCCAGATGCGGAAAACTTTTCGCGGAGGTCGGCCACGTCGTTGAAGCGTACGAACTCGACGTCGGGCATGACGGGAGCGAAGGGCTCGCGGTATTTCTCTTTGTGCGTCGTGGCGACAGAGCCCATCGTGCGGCCGTGGAAGCTGTGCTCCATGGCGAGGAACTTTGTGCCAAGGTGCCGTCCAGAGGCGCGGAGACGGCCGGCGTGGGCGCGAGCAAGTTTGAGTGCGGCCTCCCATGCCTCGGTGCCGCTGTTGCAGAAGAAGACGCGGTCGAGGCCGCTGATCTCGGTGAGGCGCAGGGCGAGTTCGGCTGTGCCCTCGTGATAGAAGAGGTTCGAGGTGTGCAGCAGGCGGGCGCTCTGGCGCTGAATCGTCTCCAGCACCGCGGGGTGAGCGTAGCCGAGCGCGGTGACGCCGATGCCGCTTAGAAGATCGAGATAATCGTTGCCGTTCTCGTCCTGAAGATGGACGCCCTTGCCGCCTACAAAGAGATAAGGATTTCTTTCATATGTCTGGAGAAGCAGTTTGCTCTCCGCTGCCTGAATCGATGCCAGTTTCATGCGACCATGACCTCCGTTCCGTCGTTGACTCGTGTGGAGACGAGGTCGGGCAAGAGCCAGGCCGCCTCCGCGGGAAGAATGCGCACGCGCTTGACCCCGTGTGTGAGGGCAGAGCGGCATGCATTTAATTTTGGCAGCATTCCGCCGGAGACGACCTGCTGTTTTTCAAGGTCGGGGATTTGGCCCAGTGTGAGCCAGCGCATGACGTTGCCGTCGGCTCCTTTGACGCCGGGGACGTCGGTGAGGAAGACGAGCGTGTCGGCTTTGGTGCAGATCGCGCAGGCGGCGGCCATCTCATCGGCGTTGATGTTGTAGTACTCGCCGTCGAAGCCGAGGGCGATGGAGGAGATGACCGGGACCGCTCCCATGGTCCAGATGGCTTCGAGCCAGCGGGGGTCGGTTGCGGCGATCTCGCCGACGAAGCCGAGGTCCGGGTTGGTTTTCTTTTTGCGAGCGCGGAAGACGTGGCCGTCGCCGCCGGAGAGTCCCACGGCGGACTGGCCGTGCGATCCGATTGCGGCGACGAGTGACTTGTTGACACGGCCGGCGAGGACCATCAGGGCAGCGTCGCGGGTCTCGGCGTCGGTGATACGCAGGCCGGAGATGAACTCGCTCTTCTTGCCCATCTGCGCCAGCGTGCGCGTGAGCTGAACGCCACCGCCGTGCACGACCGCAACCTGATTGCCGTCGGCGACGAGGTCGGCGATGGCTTTACCGCAGGCGTGGAGCAGCTTTTTGTCTTCCAGGGCTGCACCGCCCAGTTTGACGACGAATCTCACAGCAGGCCCTCCTCTTCGTTGTATCCATACATTACGTTCATGTTTTGCACCGCCTGTCCGGCTGCGCCCTTCAATAGATTGTCAAGACATGAGACCAACACCAATCGTTTCCCATCTTTGGCGAGCGCGAAACCGAGGTCGCAAAAGCTGGTTCTGACGACGTGTTGAATCTCAGGCAGGTGCGGCGAGGCTCGCAGGCGCACCATCGGGCTGTTGCGATAGAAGTCATGAAGCACGGCGCTGATCTCGGCAGCGTCCGATTGCTGCTTCAGGCGGACGTAGATGGTGGACAGGATGCCACGCGGGATCGGCAGCAGATGCGGCGTGAACTGAATCTGATCCGCGCCTACGTGCAGCTGCTCCAGCATCTCGCCGGTATGGCGGTGTCCGAAGACTCCGTAGGCGGAGAGATTGTCTGCGGCGTACATGAAATGCGTCTTGGCAGTTGCTGCTTTTCCGGCTCCGCTTACGCCTGACTTTGCGTCGCAGATGATGCCGAGGTCGAGATCGGCGAGACCCTTCTGCAGCAGCGGTGCGAGAGCGAGAATGATCGAGGTAGAGTAGCAGCCGGGGTTGGCGACGAGACGAGCTTTGCGGATCGCGTCGCGGTGCAGCTCGGGGCAGCCATAGACGGCTTCTTTTTGCAGCTCTGCCGCCAGGCCGGGATCGGCGTCGTGAAGTTTGTAGACCTCGCGGTTGCGGGTCTCCTGCAGCCGCCATGCGCCGCTGAGGTCGATCACCTTCATGCCGCGTGCCAGAGCTTCGGGAACCCACTCGCGCGACTGCTCGTGCGGGGTCGCCAGAAAGAGCACCTCGACGCTGAGGTCGGCGAGGCGATCCCAGCTGAAGGGAAGCACTTCGTTGCGGGGCTGGCTTCCTGGAACTCCCAGTTGCGGATGGAGATCCTCGAGCCAGGTCTTCGTTGCGGACGTCGTCTCTCCGGGGCGGCCCAGCAGGTATGGCGATGCTCCTGCAAGCTTTGGATGGTGCAGCAGAAGGCGTGCGAGTTCACCACCGGCGTAGCCGCTGACGCCGGCGATGGCGGTACGGGGAACGTGCGAGCTCCCGGCCTGCCGCCCGATGCTTTCCTCTGATGTCGTCAATACTCCTGAGTTAGCCAATGTATCCTTCAATCCGTTTCCTCAAAAGATTTGCCTGCTTCTCGTCAGGACAGATAATCAGTACGTTGTCGTCTCCGGCGATGGTTCCCACGACTTCGGGCCAGTCTTCGTAGTCGATACCGGCTGCAATCGGCTGAGCGCCGCCAATCGTCGTCACCAGCACGAGCAGATTGAGCGCCTGCCGTACCTCAAGGCCAAAGCTCTTCAGAACCTCTTCGATTCCAGGCAGAGAGTCCTCTTCCGCATCCGCCGCGGGCGGCAGAAAATATCCCGCAGGTCCTTTGGACAGTCGCAGTTCGTGAATGTCACGCGAGAGCGTCGCCTGAGTGACATGGAATCCACGACCAGCGAGTTTTCGCCGTAACTCGTCCTGGCTTGCCACCGCCGTTTTGACCAGCAGCTCGCGAATTACGGTGTGACGTTGTTGCTTCATGAGAGTGTTTTACCTATTCTGTACATAAGCAATCATTAAAATGCGCACTGAATTGCAAGAGCAGAGTTGCTTACCTGTATAAATATACATTATTAATGTATATTTATACAAAGCGCGAATTCTTTGTTCGTCGCCACTACTACATGGAAGGTATTGCGTGCAGGCACCTGGTGTTTGCACGACGTATAGTGAAGCATGGAACGGTCTCCTGTTAATGTCCTGAACTCGACGCCTGCGACTTCTCGTGTTTTCCCGGGAGTTATGCCGTCTCTGATCGACGAGCGATTTGATCACGACTCCTGCGGTGTGGGGTTTGTGGCTGCACTCGATGCTGTGCCTACGCATGCGATTTTGCAGCAGGCCGTGATTGCCCTTGGCCGACTGGCGCATCGTGGCGCGACGGCGGCGGACGGCAAGAGCAGCGATGGGGTTGGAGTGATGACTGCTGTGCCGCGGGAGCTGCTGGTCCGGGCTGCGGGGCTTGAAATTAAGGACAATCAGGTGCTGGGCGTTGGCATGCTTCTGCTGCCAAAGGACGAGACGCGCGCCGAAGGGCTGGTGGAGCGGTGTCTGCTCTCGCATGATTTTAAAGTGCTTTGTTGGCGCGACGTGCCGGTTTGTACGGAGTTTCTGGGTGAGATGGCGCTTGCTACCATGCCGAGGATTCGGCAGGTTCTGGTGGTCGACTCGTTGAATGAGCCGGAAACGATGGAGCGAAGGCTCTATCTGGCGCGAAAGCAGTTCGAGCGGTCGCACGAGCGTGGGGATGTGACCGGCAATATCTGTTCGCTGTCTTCGCAAACGATCGTCTATAAGGCGATGTGTACCGGCAACCTGCTGGCTGATTTCTATCCTGACCTGGCGTCAGAGGACTTCGTCACACCGTTCGCCATCTTCCATCAGCGCTATGCGACGAACACGCTGCCTACGTGGCATCGCGCGCAGCCGCTGAGGACGCTGGGGCATAACGGAGAGATCAATACAGTATGGGGGAACCGGGCCCGCATGGCGGCTCGGGATGCCACGCTGCCGGTGGAGTGCAAGCCGGTTCTGACTCTTGACGGCACCGATTCAACGAGCCTCGATGAGGCGGTGGAGCTGTTGTCGCAGAATGGCAGAACGCTGGCTGAGGCCATCCGGATGCTGCTTCCGCCTGCGGCTGAGGGGCATCAATCGTCTTCGTTTCTGCGTTATCACACCGACTGCGCTGAGCCGTGGGACGGTCCTGCGGCTTTGGCGTTCAGCGATGGCCGGATTGTGGGCGCGGCGCTGGATCGGAATGGGCTGCGGCCATGCCGATTCGCGATTACCAGTGCAGGTCTGGTGGTTGCCGGATCAGAGGCCGGGCTTGTCGATCTCGATCCGGAAGAGGTGACGCACAGCGGTCGTCTGGGGCCGGGACAGATGCTGGTCGTGGATCTGGTGAACCACAAAATCTACGAAGATGAGGCCCTGCTCGAACTGTTCGACGCGGGCGCGACCTACGCGAAGCTGGTGGAGGACACGCCGCTGGTTCCTCAGGCGGTTCAGCCGTTCGCTGACTCTGCCGGGCTGGCTGCGGTTCAACGCGGCTTCGGCTACACGCGTGAAGATGTGAAGATGATTCTGCAGCCGATGGCTGCGGAGGGTAAGGACGCTGTCTGGTCGATGGGCGATGATACGCCGCTGGCCTTTTTGGCGCGTTCGCCTCGGCCTGTGTATGCGTACTTCCGTCAGCGGTTTGCGCAGGTGACGAATCCGGCGATCGATCCGCTGCGCGAGGCATGCGTTGTCTCGCTGCATACGCGGCTCGGCCCGTGGCCTCATATGCTGGACAAGAACGCTCCGCTGCCAGGGCTTTCGCTGGCTTCGCCGTTTCTGTCGCTGGGGCAGATGGCGGCGTTGCGCAAGGGAGAATATCCCCATAAAGCGGAGTTGAGCCTGGCGGAGCTGGCATGCGTGTTTTCGCCTGAGGTGTCGCTGGTGCAGGGGCTGGATGACATCTGCATGCAGGCCATTAAGCTGGTGCGCAACGGGGCACGGATACTGGTGATCTCAGATCGTTCCGCCAGTGCGGGGCGGCTGCCGATTCCGATGGCGATGGCCACGGGAGCCGTTCATCAGGCGTTGGTGGAGGCTGGGCTGCGGACGCTGGTCGGGCTTGCCGTGGAAGCAGGGGATTGCCGGGATATTCATCATGCCGCTGTGCTGATCGGGTATGGCGCGGGAGTGGTTTGTCCGTGGCTGGCTCTGGAAACGGGCATGAGTCTGGCGCCTGCGGGCACCGAGCCTGAGGCGGCTGAGCAGAAGATGCTGAAGGCGCTCGATGCCGGCCTGGCGAAGGTGATGTCGAAGATGGGGATCTCGGTCGTCGACAGCTACCGCGGAACACATTTGTTCGACATTCTGGGGCTGCACTCCAGCGTGGTGACGCGGTGTTTTGTGAATACACCTGCGCCGCTGTCCGGGATTGGCTTTGCTGAGATTGAGCGGCAGCTTCGGCATACGTGGCAGGTTGGCGATGCCGGCGCTCCGGTGACTGCGGACCTGCCGGATTATGGCTGGGTGCGGTTTCGCAAGGCGGATGTGTCGGAGCCGCATGCGTGGCAGCCATCGACGGTCAAGGCGCTGCAGTCCGTCGTCGGAAGCGCAAGGAATGTCCCGCAGCCGACTGATCCTGCCGGAGCGTTTGCGATCTATACCCACAATGTCATGGCGCGTGATCCTGCGGTGTTGCGTGATCTGCTGGAGATTCGTCCGGCCGGTCCGGAGCTTGCTGTGAGCGATGTAGAGCCGACGGCGAGCCTGTACAAGAGGTTTGTCGCCAGTGCGATGTCGCTGGGTTCGCTGAGCCCGGAGGCTCACCAGACCATTACGGCAGCGATGAATATGCTGGGTGGCCGCTCGAATACGGGCGAAGGTGGTGAGGATTCGGCTGTTTATCGGGTGCAGCCTGTTGGTGCCGGGCAGGTGTCGCCGAGCGATGGCGTGAGTCTGCTGGCTCGTTCGGGAGGCGGGATCGCGCTGGCTGAGCCGATTGTCGAGGCCCCGGCGGTGCATGTTTCGCTGAATAACAAGATCAAGCAGGTGGCTTCGGGACGGTTTGGCGTGACGGCAGAGTATCTGGCCCATGCGGAAGAGATTGAGATCAAAGTGGCCCAGGGGGCGAAGCCTGGTGAAGGTGGACAGTTGCCGGGGCACAAAGTGAGTGGTTTGATTGCGAGGTTGCGTCATGCGCAGCCGGGCGTCTCGCTGATCTCACCACCGCCGCATCATGACATTTATTCGATTGAGGACCTGGCGCAGCTTATCTACGACCTGAAGCGGGTGAACCCGAAGGCGGCGGTTGGGGTGAAGCTGGTCTCGGGCTGCGGCGTGGGAACGGTTGCGGCGGGTGTCGCGAAGGCCTACGCGGACTTTATCGTGATTGCGGGGAATACCGGCGGGACCGGTGCTGCGGCGCTGTCGAGCATAAAATACGCGGGTAATCCGTGGGAGCTTGGGCTGGCTGAGGCGCAGCAGGTGCTGATGCAGAACGGGATGCGGGGACGGGTTCGTCTGCGCACCGACGGCGGCCTGGCGACGGCGCGGGATATTCTGATCGCCGCGCTGCTGGGGGCGGATGAGTACGCCTTCGGCACGGCGGTGCTGGTGGTGCTGGGTTGCGATATGGCGCGGCAGTGTCATCTGAACACGTGTCCGACCGGTATTGCGACGCAGAAACCGGAGTTGCGGGCGAAGTTCCGGGGTAAACCGGAGCATGTGGTGCGGTTCTTCGAGCAGCTTTCGGGGGATCTGCGGCATCTGCTGGCAAGGTATGGTCTGCCGTCGCTGGAGGCTGCTGTGGGACGCTCGGATCTGCTTGAGCAGGTTCGGTTTGACGGGAATCTCGATCTGCAGCCGATGCTGACGCGGGTTACGGATGGGCCTGGACGGTGGATGGGAATTCGGAATAATCAGCCGGTCGCGCATCCTCCGCTGGATGAGGCGTGGGTTGCGCCGGCGCTCGAAGCGGCGGAGAATGGTAAGCCGTATGTTATTGATTCCGTGATTGCTAATGCGGATCGCTCGGTTGGCTCGCGGCTGGCGGGGGAACTGGCGTTGCGCAGGTCGCAGGGTGACTTTCCGGCGGATGTGACGTTCAATCTGACCGGAACGGCGGGGCAGTCCTTCGGAGCGTTTACGGTCGAGGGGATGAAGCTGGTGCTGTCGGGACAGGCTAACGACTTTGTTGGCAAGGGTTTATCCGGCGGTGAGCTGGTGATCCGGGCCTGCGGACTGGCGGCGAAAGACAGCGGACAGCATGTGATTCTGGGGAATGTGGCGCTGTATGGCGCGACGGCCGGGAAGCTGCTGGCGGCGGGTCGGGCGGGAGAGCGGTTCGCGGTACGGAATTCGGGCGCAACTGCTGTTGTGGAAGGAGTTGGCGACCACGGGTGTGAGTACATGACGGGCGGGATTGTCGTTGTGCTCGGACGGGTTGGGATGAATTTTGGGGCGGGCATGACGGGTGGGTTGGCGTGGGTGTATGACGCTGACGGATCGTTTGTGTCGGGTGCCAGGTATCACCCGGAATTTATTACAGCGGAAGGGTTTAGCTCGGTCGATGCCGATTCGCAGGAGAGTCTCAGGGCATTGATTCAGACGCATGTGGAGCGCTCCGGCAGCGGGCTGGGACAGGCGATGCTGGCGGACTGGCCGAAAAAAGCTGAGGCGTTCGTCAGGCTGACTCCAAAGCCGTAAATCGTGGGTTTTTGACGTAAATGCGGTGTGTTTTTTGTGGTATTTTGCTGGTTCGTTGCTGGTGAAATGCTGGTAAAAACGTGATGGTTTTGTGGTTCGTTTTTCTGCCGGGGGACCTCCAGGGTCGCTCGGCAGGAAAACGGGTTTGTCCTGAGGGAATTCCTGAGAGGGTTGACTGGTGGGGTGGGTCGAGCCGGGCGGGTGGGGATTAATTTGGGGGCGGCGGGCGCGAGAGTGGGTGGACTGTGGAAAACTCTGATTAGTGCATATATATTCATGCCCCTGGGAATGAACCATAATTCATTCTTGGCAAAGGCTGTGCAAATTCATTAGAGTGACGTGACCGGAAAACTTCCGGGTGTGAGGCGTCGACTGAAGCACAGAGAGAAAAGTACGGCGTCCGGCGGAACGAAGATGGTGGCGGCGGGTCCGGCGAATGAGAAGTATCAGCGGATTCTGGACGCGGCGGTGGAGGTGATCGCCGAGCATGGGTACTTCAGCTCTCCGGTGAGCGCGATCGCGAGGCGCGCGGGTGTGGCTGACGGGACGATCTATCTCTACTTCAAGAGCAAGGACGAGGTGCTGCGGACGGCGATCGACACGACCTTCGATAAGTTTCACAAGCAGGTGGAGGAGGCGTTCAAGACGCTGCGCGGGCCGCGGGAGCAGCTGGAGTATATCGCGCAGGTGCATCTGGAGAGCCATGCGGTGAACCGGAGCATGGCGATTCTGATGCAGACCGAGGTACGGCAGAGCGCGAAGTTTATTGCGGAGTTTTCGCATCATCATCTGGTGAAGTACATCCAGGTGGTGCGCGAGGTGGTGCGGCGGGGGCAGCAGGAGGGGATCTTTCGGCGGGACGTGTCGGATGGGGTGGTGGCGCACTGTATGTTCGGGGCGATTGACGAGCTGCTGAGTTCGGCGGTGTTCACTGGGCGGGTGTATGACTCGAAGGCTACGGCGGCGCAGGTGATGGATGTGTTGCTGAACGGGATTACGGCGAAATAAGGGCTTCCGGAGTGAGCGCCGGTTCGGAACGCGATCTACCGACTCTCTCTCTTCGGCTATCCCTTCGACCGATTGCAACTATTCGTCCTGTCGCATGAAGAGGGAGTTACATTGAGTCAACATTTCCCGTAACTCGCTGCCTGAATTCAGGCGATTCCGCCGCGACCCAATCTAACTCAATCGCTTCTTTGTTCAGGAGACGACCTATGATTCAACCTCTGAGTCGCTTTCGAGTACAACAGGAGATGGAGAGAGGGGGACGTGGACGCAAGGTAAAACGGAGAGTCTGACAAAGACGATTCGATTGCGTTGGGTCCGCTATCCGCGAAGAACCCAGGCGATACAGCGGTGAACAAGCGTCGTCTGGGATACCGGAAGCAGGGTGAGAATTATCGTCACCATGATGGCATAAGGTATGTACGTTGACCGATGCACTCGTTTTAGAGACCACAAATCATAGGCAACGAGCAGAAGGGGAAGCGCAAGATAGACCCCGAATGTACCCGCAATCCTGTGATGCAGGCTCGGCCAACGATCGATGGCGGAAGCTTCAATCGCAAGCGCGCATGAAGTTGCCGAAAACCCGACTTCCGGGAATATGCTGTATCACCACTCATTGAGAGATAAACTTCATAGGTCCTGCATTCCCTATAGTTTGCTGGAGGCCACATGCAGATTAGAGTTAATCGGCTTTTCGCTATTCTCCTCTATGGCATATTTTCTCTTCAGTTCTACGGACAAGCGCAGTCGGTGCGTCCTGTGTCCGTGACACTATTTCAAAATGTGCGGGTCTTATCCAGGTCCGGGCAGCTCACGTCGCTTACGAATGTGCTTGTCCGGGGCAACGTGATTGAGCGCATCTCAACGTCTCCAATTCCGACAGACCGAAGTGGGACCACGAAGATCATTGAGGGTGGCGGACGCACCCTCATGCCCGGCCTTATTGACGCGCATACGCATATCCTCATGCAGGAGATTCCAATGTCCGTGGCGATGACAGCGGACATCGGTTATCTAAACCTTGTAGCGGGCAAAGCCGCGAGTGACATGCTGCTTCGTGGATTTACCACCATTCGCGATCTTGGCGGACCATCGTTCGGACTGAAGTTGGCCATCGATCAGGGACTGATTGCGGGACCCCGGATCTACCCTTCAGGGGCATTTATCTCGCAGACCAGCGGGCATGGCGACTTCCGCATGCCGTATGAGATCCCGCGCGCACCTGGCGGACCGCTGAGTCACGCTGAACTGATGGGCGTGGCAGCGATTGCGGACGGTCCCGACGAGGTGAGGCTGCGTGCGCGCGAACAGCTGATGAAGGGCGCAACCCAAATCAAGCTTATGGCAGGCGGCGGGGTTGCCTCCCCTTACGACCCTCTCGACGTAGCCCAATACACCGAAGCGGAGTTTCGCGCGGCTGTGGAGGCTGCAGAAAACTGGGGCACATACGTCACCGTGCACGCCTACACGCCCAAGGCTATACAGACGGCAATTGCGGGAGGAGTGAAGTGCATTGAGCACGGCCAGCTTGCGGACGAAGCTTCCGCAAAACTAATGGCGGAGAAAGGAATCTGGTGGAGTTTGCAGCCATTTCTCGACGATGAGGATGCTAATCCACAACCACCGGGTTCGCCAAACCGTCAGAAGCAGCTGGAGATGTCAGCGGGAACCGACACGGCGTACAAGCTCGCAAAAAAATACAAGGTTAAGACAGCATGGGGGACGGACACACTCTTCGACGCGAAGCTCGCGACGCGGCAGGGTGTGCAGTTGGCCAAGATGGTGCGCTGGTATACGCCGAGCGAGGTATTGAAGATGGCGACGGCCGACAACGCAGAGCTCCTGGCAATGTCTGGGCCACGCAACCCTTATCCAGGGAAACTGGGCGTGGTGGAAGAAGGTGCATTGGCGGACCTGCTGCTGGTGGATGGCAATCCGGCTGAGAACATCAAGCTCATCGAGGACCCCGGGAAGAACTTCCTGGTGATTATGAAGGACGGCAAGATTTACAAAAATACAGTCAATGGAGAGAGTTCTCACTAAGGGGCACGCAGATTGGAATCGCCACCGCCCGGAAAACGGGGTTATGAGAAACTTCGACCTCGGGGTTGCCGAAAATGCGACTTGCAGGAATGTTCGGAGTTCTCTGTTCAAGAGGCTCAGACTACTCAAGAGGCTCAGACTACCTAGGGTCGGAATCCGGAGCATGGACTCCGTTGTTTCGAGATCGAAATTTAGAAATTTAATGGACACAAATTGCTGCACTCTCTAAGCTTGCAAACGAAGGACCAGGAGAACCTATGCGCTATCTCAAATCACTTGCTTTTTCCGCTATATCGGCTGCGCTGCTCAGCGCTGGATCGGTTGCACCGGCCCAGATTGCGGTCAACATCGGGGTTGCACCCGTGTGCCCGTACGGGTACTTCGATTACGCACCCTATAACTGTGCTCCCTACGGCTACTATGGGCCGGATTGGTTCGTTGGAGGACTGTTCCTCGGAGCGGGCCCCTGGTTCCATGGGCCTCACGGCTTCTACGGTCACGTGGACAACCGCTATGATCCACGGCGTGGTTACGCCGGGCCTCTGCCCGATCGTGGCGCGCAGCCGTTCAGCCACTTCCAGGGAAACGAAGCGCGTGACGGTCAGGGCCATATAGGCAATGCCGGTCATGACGCAGGCGGCGAACATATGCCGGGAGTGCAGGGCGGCTACCATGGCTTCGCCGGTGGCGGTCATGGCGGGGGCGGAGGTCACCGCTAGAGTCAAATCAGTCAGCAGAAAGGCCCGCCCTCAGCAGGCGGGCCTTCCTGCGCCAACAACTTTGTGACTGGGCTGCCTAACCTGCCACAAAGAGGACTTCGCGGGCAATGCGGGATAACTTCTGGATAGTCCGTCAACCAGACAGGACCCCTGGAGAATCCTCTCCGCGCCCTGGACTTTCGGGGAGCGCATTGGTGATTTATCGTCGATCTTTATCGTCAATCAAGGGGATATGTCAGGCGTCGGCTTAAAGAAATACCGGAGCGAAGCAACTCGAGAGTACAGAGCTGGGAGTACACTGATATTTCTTTTTGGTGCGTTATCATCCGTGAACTGCAGGTAAAGTGTGCGGAGGTTTGAATGCCGGAGTCACCTTCATCACCAGAATCTTTTCCGATTAAGCGACTGTTGATTATTGCTGCTGTGGTTGCTGTTGCCGCAGTTGCATTTGCCTACACGGCTGGATGGCTGTCACCGCACAGACTGACGCCCGAAAAGCTGGTTGCATCGTTGGCTCCTCCGGGTGGTCCGGCGCTGGGCCATCGCCGCAACCATGCGAAAGGCATCTGTTTCACGGGCACGTTCGAGGCTAACGGTGATGGCTCGGCACTCTCCAGGGCGCCGGTCTTCGTCCGAGGTCAGTATCCGGTGGTGGGACGATTCAACCTTGGTAGTCCGGTACCGAATGTCGCGGATGCCATGGTGCGTGTGCGGGGTATCGGCATCAGCATCAAAACGCCGGATGGACAGGAATGGCGGAGCGCCATGATCAATGCGCCGATCTTCCCGGTGTCGACTCCGCAGGATTTCTACGAACTGCAGACCTCCGCCGGAAGCAAGGACCCCGATGCGATGAAGAGGTTCATTGCCGCGCATCCGGGGTTCACCACGTTCCTTGGCTGGGCCAAGGGTGCTCCCTGGACCGGGAGCTTTGCAGAGGAGAGTTACAACAGTCTCGACTCTTTTCTGTTTGTCGACGGGGCCGGAACCGAGCACCCGATACGCTGGTCACTCGTTCCGGTAGC
>Ga0302314_10002428_pt1 | contig 34524 bp, 33 predicted proteins | sample III_Palsa_N2_3_FD_200533 | JGI IMG/M metagenome (GOLD analysis project Ga0302314, IMG submission 200533) | Peat permafrost microbial communities from Stordalen Mire near Abisko, Sweden - III_Palsa_N2_3 | ecosystem: Environmental > Terrestrial > Soil > Palsa > Peat permafrost | place: Sweden...
ATGTCCGGGGTGAACAAGTGTCGGGAGAGTATCGCGAGCGCAGCGCCCTCGATTCGCAGGGCTGGTTTCCGACGCGCGATGCCGGTTGGTTGGATGAGGAGGGATATTTATTCCTCACGGGCCGAGCAGACGATGTGATCGTAAGGGGCGGTGAGAATATTTCGCCGGGCGAGATCGAGGATGTGCTCATGTCGCATCCCGCCATCGCCGACGCCGCTGCCGTGGGAGTACCGTCGGTGGAATGGGGCGAGGCGGTGGGGATCGCAGTGGTGCCCAAACCTTCGCATGCCCGCCCCAGCGAAGATGAGTTGCGGGCGCTCATCAAAAATCGCCTCCGATCCTCCCGAGTTCCCGAGCGCATCGCCTACCTCGCGACCCTGCCCTATAACGAGATGGGCAAGCTGTTGAGACGTGAGATCCGCAATCTGTTCAAGACCTGACCGGCGGCGCGGGTGATACCGCTCAGCCACGGCGCAAACGAGGCGCTGGCCAAGCTCGCCCGATACACCGGATCGGCTGCGATCGCGGCCATCGATGGCGCAACGCTGCTCGGTGAGCGCGCCATGCTCGCCAACAGGAGAATTCCCGCGAGAGTATCGGCCGGCGGCGGCTGCCGATTGTACGAGGCGCTCGATGACACCGTCGCGCTCAATCTGTCGCGTGCAGCCGATCGAGAGCTATTGGCGGCGCTGTTCCAAACCGAGGATCTGGATGCGTTCGACGACCGGGCCATCGCCGCTTGCATAGCGCGTAGCCGCGCCGCCCCGTTGCTGGACCGGGGCCGTTCGATGGGGCTGGCCATTGCGTCGGAACGTGAGCATGTGCCTGCTGCCGCGGCTCTATGCACACCGCTCGTCGATGGAATGCCGGCCGCGGCGGCTGCCAGGTCGGCGCCCAAGGTGCTCGACCTGTCAGCGCTTTGGGCTGGCCCCCTGGCGGCTCATCTTCTGTGGCTGGCGGGTGCGGATGTCGTGAAGGTGGAAAGCCGCCAACGTCCCGACGCCATGCGAGAGGGTGACCCTGCCTTTCATGCATTGCTCAACCAGGGCAAGGCGAGTGTGGTGCTCGATTTTGCCGACGCCGGTGATCGGCGCGCGCTCATGTCGCTCATTGCGGCTTCCGACGTTGTCATCGAAGCGTCGCGTCCGCGGGCGCTCGCGCAGTTGGGACTGGACGCCGAATATTGTGTTCGCAGTTCGCCGGGATTGGTGTGGGTGAGCATCACCGGGCATGGGGCGGAAGGGGAGTCGGCCGGCTGGGTCGGGTTTGGGGACGATTGTGGTGTCGCGGGCGGTCTATCTGCCGCGCTGCGTGCCGCGAGCGGCCGCAGCGGCTTTGTCGGCGATGCCATTGCCGATCCGTTGACGGGAATTTCGGCAGCCATGGTGGCCTGGGACGCCTGGAAATCGAGGCGAGGCGGACGCTTTGGCGTGGCTCTGAGCCGGGTGGTTGCACACTATCTTGCCGCGGCACGTGCCCGGGATCCGGGCGCGATGGAACGAGAGTTGAAGCTATGGAGCGCAGCGGCGGGCCAGCCCTTTGGCGCGGTCCGGCGTCGGTGCACGGCTGCCCTCGCTAATTTCGGTGAAGACACGAGGTCGCAGCTCGCGAGAGTGGCAGCTTGCTGATTCAAGGTGCGACCTTGGAAGACGGTCGGCTCCACGACATCCGAATGGAGCATGGCAGAGTGACGGATATAGGAAGTTGTCCCGCGCGGCCCCATGAATCCGTCCTCGACGCGCACGGCGGCGTGCTGTTGCCGGGGCTGCATGACCAGCACATGCACGTGGCAGCGCTGGCTGCCTCCCTGACCTCGGTGCGCTGCGGACCTCCCGACGTCATGGACGCAGACGCTTTTGCCGCCTGTCTCAGTCGCGCGGGTAAGGGCTGGCTTCGGGCCACGGGTTATCATGAGAGCGTCGCCGGTATGCTCGATGCACATCTGCTGGACCGCATTGCGCCAACCCGTCCACTGCGGGTGCAGCATCGCTCGGGGAGAATGTGGTTCTTCAACTCGGTGGGGCTCGACGCGGTGTTGGCACGCGCAGCCGCACCGCCCGAGCTCGAGCGCATTGGCGGCCGCTACACGGGCCGGTTGTTCGATAATGATGACTGGTTGAAACAGGCACTCGGCAGCGAACCCCCCAGCTTCTGCGCCGTTGGTAGCCTGCTCGGCCGTGTTGGCGTGACGGGGCTCACCGACATGTCCCCGGCCAACGACGCCCGCATGGCCATGCACTTCGCCGCCGAGATGCGAACACAATCGTTGCCGCAGGGCGTGATGCTGGCCGGGGCCTTAAGTCTGTCCGAAAGGGATATGGCGAATGGCATGCGATTGGGGCCCGCCAAACTGCATTTGCACGAGGCACATTTACCGCCGCTCGATGAGGTGATTGCTTTCGTGCGCAGTGCTCACGAGGCCGGTCGTCCGGTAGCCGTCCACGCCGCCACGGAAGTGGAACTGGTGTATGCGTTGTCCGCGGTGAATGAGGCGGGCGCCATGGCGGGTGACAGAATAGAACACGCCTCGGTTGCCCCGGATTCCGCCGTGAATGAGATTTCACGCATGGGCCTAGCGGTCGTGACTCAGCCGCAATTCGTTCACGAACGCGGAGACCGTTATCGTGCGGATGTGGATGAGAGCTCGTGGCCACACCTGTACCGGTTGCGTGCCTTCTTGCATGCCGGTGTTCCGTTGGGTGGCGGCAGCGATGCACCCTTCGGCGGAGCCGATCCATGGGCGGCAATGCAGGCTGCCGTGTCGCGCCGTACTCGCGGCGGCGCGTGTATCGGGGATGCGGAGGCATTGACGCCTGAGCAAGCGCTGGATCTGTACCTGCGAGACCCCAGCGATATGTCTCGTCGCCGTCGCCTGTTCGTGGGCGTGTCCGCGGATCTGTGTCTCTTGGACCGCCCTTGGGCCGAAGCGCGGCGATCCCTTTCCGCCGCTCACGTGCGGGCGTGTTTTATTCGTGGACGCCGAGTGTTCGAGCGCGATGTGGGCGTGTCAGGCTGGCCCATTTAACCGCGCCAACCCCGCATGCGATTTCCGGCATCGCAGTTTACGATTTCGCAGGTGATGAATCGGGCCTCGTCCGAGGCAAGAAAGACACCCAATGCCGCAATGTCGTCGGCGTTTCCATGGAGCTTGAGCAGCTGTGCACCCTGAACGCGGGCATATGTCTCGGGCGTGAGCTCGGCCACCGAAGCCGGCGTTTCCATGATACCCGGTGCGATGGCATTGACGCGTATACCGTCGGCTCCAAAGACATTCGCCATGCCGAAGGTCATGGCGTTCAGCGCAGCCTTGGTCACGCCGTAGGCGCTGCCGGGAAGATAGCTCGCCATGGATGAGATGTTGAGAATCACGCCGGGCGCGGCGGCCAGCGATGCGCGCAGGCCTTGGGCCAGGAGCAACGGTGCCACCGTGTTCACCATGAAATATTTGAGCCACTTCTCCTGGCTCAATTTCTCGAAGCCGCGGGTGATTTCCCCGTAGGCAATGCCCGCGTTATTGATGAGTACATCGAGCCGCGGATGCAGGCGGCAAATATCCGCAGCGAAGGCCGAAATCGCAGCCTCCGTCGACAGATCGACGCCGTGCGTGGAGCAGGGCACGCCAAGATCCCGCAGCGCGGCCGCGGATTTTTCGAGTCCCGGTTCGTCCATGTCCGTCAGGATGAGCGCAGCCCCTTCTTCCGCGAACTTGCGGGCAAAAGCCAAGCCCATACCGCCGGCTGCGCCGGTGATCAAGACATGCCGACCCGCGAAGCATTTTCCCATACTGGCTCTCCTGAAGTTTCAACGACCGACACTAGCCGCTCGGGCAGTCATCCTGCAGTGATTTCGCCTCAGCCCTCGCGCTCTACCTCGTAGCGACTGAGATAGCGCTCGAATTTGCCGGTGAGCAGTGCCGGTGTGAGACCGTACTGAGCCAGCTTGTATTCATGCCGACCGAACTTGTCCTGAGGATTGTCCGCGAGCCACGCGCTCATGGCACCTTCGGCCTCCGGGGTGAACTCGTCACCCAAGGCCTTGTACAGGGTACGCATGGTGGGAATGGGATTTCGGGTCAGGTCGGCGTAGTGCACATCGATGATGCGATCCTCGCCAAGTACATCCCGGGTGTTCATGATGCGCTCGGCGTGTTCCAGCGCCTGAAAGCTGCAGTTCTCGCCCAGCCATGCGTGGTCTATTTCGCCGATAAAGGCGCGGTGTGAAAGACTGATGAGGCTGCAAAACGAGCCGGTGGCCGTGAGCGGATCGCGATGCGTCCAAATGAGACGGGCGTCCGGATAAATCTTCAGGATGGTCGGTATCCACAGCGCGTGCGAGGGCTGTTTCAGATTCCAGATGCCCGGGGCGTCAGCCTGCAGAAGTTGTAGGTAGCGCTTGTGGTACTCATAGGTCGAGGTCATATCGGCTTGAAACAGCCAGTCGCGGTAATTTCGCAGCTTGCCGCGCGATTCCCACAGCAGCGCCTTGAAGTCTTGCATGATGAAGAACATGCACTCATTGGGATAGATCGCAGAGCCGCGGTAATACTTTCCCATCTCCGGGCGCGCCGCCAACATCTTGCGTTCCATGTCCAATCGAGCCAGGGCGCGTGGGTCGTTGTACAGAGTGGCCGTGGTTGGGGGAGGAACGGGATCGTCGATCTCCCAGGTCAGGGGCGAGCGGCGTGCGGGGTCGGCCGCCAACAGGTTGCTCAGGAGGGTCGTGCCTGTGCGAGGTATGCCGAATACGAACACGGGGCGCTCGATGGGACGCTGCAGCAGTTCCGGCCGTTGGTCCAAATAGGCGGTGCACTTCAGTCGATTCGCCAGTGCGCCGATGACGTTGCCGCGAATGCGTTCGGCGGCCCCGTCCGGAGGTTTGGAGTTGTTGATATCGGCCAGGAAGACATTCAGGCCTTCGCGAAAACTCTGGCTGTCGAATCGCTCGAGTCCCGTCGTGCGCTGCGCTTGTTCAATCAACTCGTCCGCGACCAATATCTCCGCCATATGATGCATTCCCCCTGTGTCCGCCGCCTCATCGCGATTTTTCGCCGAGAATCTTCTGTCGGGCCGGCACCCGGTGGCAACGCATTTCAGCTGCGAATTTGAGCCATCATGCCGGGCAGGCCCCACTGCGGCGGCCGTCCCGCGCGAAGCAACCGGCGCTGGAACTGGCGCGGCGTCTGTCCCGTGGCGCGGCGAAAGGCGAAGCAGAAGCTCGAGGGCGATGCGAACCCAAGCGAGTACGCGATGGACTTGACGCTGTGGTCACCATGAAGAAGCCTCATGGCATGATCGATCTGGCTGTTGGCCACGTAGTCGCCGATGGAGCATCCGCGGCTTTCGCGGAAGCTTCGGGTCAATTGGCGCACCGAGAGGTAACACAGGGCGGCGAGTTCGGTGAGCGTCGGTGCAGCGTGCACATCCCGAAGTCTCTGGTCGATCACCTTGAGTCGCCACGGGGCTAGCCTGCCACCGGAGGGTTGTTCCGATAGGGTGGTGCAATATCGGCCGAGTTCAATGGCCATCCGCGAGGCAATCAGTTCAGCTTGCGCCTCGCTGGCGAAACCGGGGTAACGGGTCTCTTCGGCAAGCCGCAGCAGTAGGCTTCGAATGGCGGTGTCATGGATGTCGAGGCCCGCGCACAACCGATGATCTGTCCACTTGAGCTCGCCCCCGAACCCTTCGCTGATGGCTTTCGGATTGAGCTTGTAGAGAATGGATAACTGCGTACCGCCATCGCTGCGAGCCTGCATGGTCTCGCCCGGAGGCAGCAAAAAAATATGGCCGATCCGCTCGAACCGATGCGGTCCCCAGTGATCCCGATAACAGGCTCGTGCATTTTGTGGTCGGGGCGTCAGACATAAGTCGATGCGATACGCGTTCTCCTCGCGCAAAATCCCGTCGGGGGGTTCTGACATGAGAAAGCGCACCAGCTGTGCCGTCGCGACCGGTACTCGGAGCTCGGCATCCACGATCATCATGGGCGCCCTTTGGGGCTCTATCGTGTCCATGGCGGCTCTCCTGTGCAGCGGAACAGTTAGTTCAGCGCGGCTGCATGCGAATGGCGCCGTCCAATCGCACGGTTTCACCGTTAAAGTATCCGTTGCGGATCATCTCTAGTGCAAGGCTGGCATATTCGTCCGCGTGACCCAGCCGCGGGGGAAAGGGAACCATGGCGCCCAGCGCCTCGAGCATTTGGGGTGTCGCCCGGGTCATGGCTGGGGTTGCGAATATTCCCGGTTGAATGGTGTTGACGCGTATCCCCTCGCGCGACAAATCACGGGCGATGGTCAAAGTCATGCCCACGATGGCCGCTTTGGCGGCCGAGTAGGCAGCCTGTCCTATTTGTCCGTCGGTGGCGGCGGCCGAGGCGGTGTTCACCATGACGCCGCGCTCGCCTTCGATCGGGTCGAGCGTCATCATGCCCGCGGCGGCGCGTGTTATGCAGCGAAAAGTCCCCACGGTATTCAGACGCAGCACCCACTCGAATTGATCGGACGGGAAAATCTTGATTTCGCCGGTATGCTTGTCGCGCCGTGCGGTGACAATGGCATTCCCGCCTCCCGCGCAGCACACCAGCGCACGCTCCTGGCCCTGCGCGGCCCTGGCTTTGGCGAAGGCCTCATCGACGCTCTCGTCCGAAAGGACGTCGCAACGGCAGAATAGGGCGCCGGCCGCGGCGGCAGCCTTTTCGCCGGTCTCGGGATTGAGGTCGAAGATCGCTACCTGGGCTCCGGCCGCCCGTAGCGCCCGTACGGTCGCCAACCCGAGCCCCGACGCGCCGCCAGTCACCACGGCCGTTAGTGAGGAATCGACTTTCATTCTCTACCCCCTTAATTGTCCGCGAAGCTTAAGTTTTCATCGGGCAAATGACAACGTGAGATCGCGTCAGAAACCAAATGTGAATTGCGTCATTTGTTTTGTAAAACAACAGCGCTGATTACCAGTCAGGCGGTCTTGACTTCGAAAAAAGGAAATACTAAGCTAGTTTAGTATTATCCATCCGGCAGTTTTTGACGCGAGCGGGTCGACTGCCTCAAATTTCTAGGAGCGGAACGTGAGGAAGTCTCTAGTTGGCGTGCTGTTGTGCGGTCTGGTCAGTTTGCCCGTCATTGCGCAGGAGGGATCTTCTGTTCAACCGGACAACTCGGCAGTAACTCCCGTCAAAGGCAAGATGTTGGTGGCGGCCAATGGTGCGCGCTTGGGTCTGGTATACCGCGTGACGCCCGATGGTTCGGTGCAAGTAATTGTCGATGGGAAAATGACCACCATTCCCGGCTCGACTCTCTCGATGGCCAATGGCGAGTTGATGACTAGTCTGACCAAGAATGATGTGATTTCTCACCACTGAGAGATCAGTTGGACGGACGGGTCAAGGTGAGCTGTGGGGGCACCCCAGCTCTCACTTGGCTCGGTGCTCAGGCTTCCATGGCCTTTTCTTCGTCGTGACGCTTGCGGCAGTCAGACAGGCTTTGGTAAACCATATCGAGCAGGGTTTCCATCCGAGCCAGATCTTGGTCGTCGAAGCCCTGAAATAGCTCGGCCTCTTGGATCTGCGCGATGGCGCCCAACTGGCCGAGTACCGGTTGGGCTGCGGGAGTCAAATACACTCGGTACCCGCGGCGATCGCTTGGGTTCTCGCGCCGCTCCAAATACCCATCATCGCAAAGGCGATCGATCAAGCGGCCCGCCGTGACTTCCGTGACTTCGAGCGCCGTGGCTATGGTGCGCTGGGTTGCACCCGGATTGCGTGCGACGGCCGCAATCAATGTCCATTGCGCCCGGGTCACCCCGATTCGTGCGACTTCATGGTCGAAGCCAATGCGCAGATGACGGGCCAGCACGATCAACTTGAGAGATATGGATCTCTTGATGTCGTCGGTGTGGGCTTTGGGAGGCTCCTTTCCTTTTCGGTCAGCGTGTGTGCTCAGCATCGCTTATTTCAAAGGTTCCATTCGACGTCCCCCAAGCGCTCGCCGCCTGATATGCTTGGAGTGGCAGTACAGCAATGTTGTTTATTAATGGGTTTTTGTCAAGACCGCAGGGGACGCAATGAATCAACGGTTTGTAGCCGGCCAGCCCGGCGGAGCCACGCGACCGTACCGCGTGGTGCAATGGGCCACAGGCAACATTGGGACTCGTTCGCTCAAAACGGTCATTGAACATCCGAAAATGACCCTGGTCGGGTTATATGTTCACTCGGAGGCCAAGGTAGGGCGCGATGCCGGCGAGCTCTGTGGACTGGACCCCGTCGGGGTCAAAGCGACGAATAATCTCGAAGAAATCTTGGCGCTCCAGCCCGACTGCGTCCTCTACATGCAACAGGGCATGGATATGGATCAGGTGTGCAGATTGCTCGCCTCAGGTGCCAATATCGTCACCACGCGCGGCGAGCTGCAAAATCCGGCTATGTTGGACCCCGCGCTGCGCGAGCGAGTTGAGGAGGCCTGCCGCCGCGGCAATACGTCCATTCACTGCACGGGTAGTAGTCCCGGCTTCATCACCGAGGCGCTGCCTTTGGTATTGACCTCGCTGCAGCGGCGCCTCGACTGTTACCGAATCAGCGAGTTCGCCAACTTGTCTTCGCGCAATTCGCCTGAAATGCTGTTCAACATCATGGGTTTCGGCAGCGCCGTGAACCCTCAAGCTGATGCGGGACGTGCCTACTATTTGCGTGAGTCCTTCGGTCCGTCGCTGCGGCTGGTGGCCGAGGCGATTGGTCTGCCGCTGGACGACATCGAGGCCGTCGGGGAGGTGGCAACCGCTCGGCGCGACACGCCCATTGCGGCCGGTATGGTGCCGGCCGGCACGGTGGCGGCGCAGCGCACCACGCTGACCGGCATGCGTAGGGGCAAGCCGCTGATGGTGTTCACGGCGAACTGGTACTGCACCACGGATATCGATGCCGACTGGACTCTTCGCCCCGACGGCTGGCACGTCGTGGTGGAAGGGGACACGCCATTGGACGTGAGTATCGGGTTTCCGGTGGACCCCGCGCGTTGGGCCGCGGTGTCCCCGGGGCTCACCGCGCACCGAGCGGTCAACGCGGTGCCGCAGGTATGCGCGGCGCCCCCGGGTATCCGTACCACCGTCGATCTTGCGCAAGTGATTGCAGATTTCAGCGAGCCAGCGGTGCATAAGTGATCGGACCTGATCCTCTGGATCTGGCCGGTCAAGTCGCCTTTGTGACCGGCGCAGGCCAAGGCGCGGGGAGGGCCATCGCGCTCATGTTGGCGCGGCACAACGCAGGGGGAATTGCCGTCAACGATTTCGTGCAGGAGCGGGCGGCAAGCGTGGCTGCGGAAATCGAAGCCTTGGGCGTGCCGGCGCTCGCCGTCCCGGCCGACGTAGGCGATCACTCCGCGGTTCAATCTGCGATGGCCAATGCCGCTGCGCTCGGTCCCGTGTCCATCTTGGTGAATAATGCCGGCAATGCAGGCCCGAACGCGGCCATGGGTCGTGAGCCTTTTTTTTGGGAGACACGGCCGTCCGAGTGGGATCGCTATTTTCGTACCAACCTGCAGGGCGTCATGAACTGCTGTCATGCGGCTCTTCCGGGGATGGTGGTCCTAGGGAAGGGAAGGATAGTCACCATCGTGTCCGACGCGGGGCGCGTCGGCGAGCCCCGCCTTGCCGCCTATGCGGCGGCCAAGGCGGGCGCTGCGGGGTTCGTTCGGGCGATCGCGCGGGAAGCGGGGCGATTCGGTGTCACCTCGAATGCGATTTCCTTATCGACGCTCGAACCCGCCCTGGACGAGGAAGCCAAGGCAAGTTTCATGGCCAGTGAGCAAGCGAAGACTCTCACCTCCCGCTACGTGATCCGACGCCTCGGCAAACCGGATGACGTCGCCAGCATGGCTCTGTTCCTGTGCTCCGATGCGGCGGAATGGATCACGGGACAGACTTATCCGGTGAACGGCGGCTACAGCTTCGCCACTTGATCGATCAAGCAAAGTTCTTGAGAAAAACGTAGGAGGATCCGAGAAAATGGCTCTTTCGATAGCGCGCGGTCCATCCCTGGAGTCCGAACCCGGACTGGGATCCACCACACTGGCCGGCTTTCTTCGCGAAGTAACCACGGCACATGCAGATCGCGAGGCCATGATATTTCGAGGCGGCGATGGCGAGCCCGTGCGACTGACCTATAGCGAGATGTGGCAGCAGTCGATGCGCATTGCGCGCGCACTAATCGCTTGCGGGGTGGGCAAAGACACGCGAGTCGGTGTGCTGGCGACCAATCGCCCCGAGTGGGTTGTCGCAATGTTCGGCATCACACTGACGGGTGGAACCTGTGTCGCACTGAGTTCGTTTGCCACGATCAGTGAGCTCGAACAGCAATTGCGCCTTGCAGATGTTTCCATATTGTTCTTCGAACGATCAGTAGCCAGCCATGACTTCGCGGCTGATTTGCTGTCGCTCTGCCCGGAGCTGCGCAGCAGTGCCGTCGGTGAGCTTCAGTCGCAGCGATTACCTTACTTGCGTCGCGTCATCCAGATCGACGGTGACCCCGATGTCACGGGCATTGCAAGCTGGTCGACGTTTCTCGAGCTCGCGGCGCGTACTCCGGAACAACTGGTGCACGCAATGGCCGCGGAGATTGCGCCCGCTGACCTCGCTATGGTGTTCTTTTCATCGGGCACGACGGGCAAGCCGAAGGGCGTGATGCAGACTCACAGGGCGGCCGCGATACAGTGCTGGCGACCGGCCCGAATCCTCGGCCTGCAGGACGATGTACGTACTTGGTCGGCCAACGGGCTGTTCTGGTCCGGCAACTTCGCCATGGGTATGGGTGCGACCTTTGCCGTGGGCGGCAGCTTGGTATTGCAGCGGTACTTCGTGCCGGGCGAGGCTTTGCAACTCATGTCCGAGGAGAAGGTTACCTACCCGATGGCGTGGCCGCATCAATGGGCTCGATTGGCGGCGGACCCTTTGTACGTCACCGTGGATTTAGGCACGCTACGCTATGTCGGCGAGACCTCTCCGTTGCGCAAGCATCCGACGGTGCACACGGACTGGAACGAGCCCATGAGTGCCTACGGCAACTCGGAGACCCTAACCCTTAGCGCAGCCCACCCCAGCGGCACCCCTGCCGGCATTCGCGAAGGCAATCATGGCTTTCCGCTTCCCGGCAATACCATGCGCATCGTCGACCCCATGACGGGTTCGCTACTGCCGCTAGGCGAGACCGGCGAAATTGCGGTCAAGGGGCCCACCCTCATGCTCGGTTACTTGAAAACGCCGCCCGAGGTGGTATTCGACGAGGACGGATTTTTCCGTACCGGCGATGGCGGTTTCATCGACGAGTCCGGGCGCCTGCACTGGCATGGTCGGCTCAACGACATCATCAAGACGGGCGGCGCGAATGTCTCGCCGCTGGAAATCGATGCGGTCCTGGCGGAGTATCCCGGTGTGAAAGTCGCCAAAACGGTGGGCGTGCCGCACGAGACGCTGGGAGAAATGGTCGTGGCCTGCGTCGTCGCGCATACCGATGCCGTACTCCGAGAGGCGGCCCTGCGTGAGTTCGTCGCGGATCGATTGTCGAGTTACAAGGTGCCGCGGCGAGTACTGTTTTTGTTGGAATCCGATCTCTCCTTTACGGGCACCAACAAGGTCAAGCTGGATGCATTGCGGGAATTGGCGGTGAGCAAGCTCGCCGCGGCGCCCAGGTGAGGCGTAAGAGGGCGCCGGCCATATTGGACTTCATGAGCCGATAGCGCGCCTACCCCTGCTTCGCGCATTTGCCGGTTTGATCTTCTTCATTTCACAGGTGCGGTGATTCCGTCGCTCGAGAACTAAAGAAGTCCATTTGTTTGCGGGAGTTCTGGACATAGCCTCCCAAGCTGAGAATATAATTGTCAACACTGTCGTCCAGATAAAACTGGACGCCCAGCCTCTCGGTGAGCTACCGGGACGTCGAATGTGTAGAACTAATAACAACGCCCTTAGTGGCGAATTCGGGGGGAGCGGCTTATGAATCATCGGACTATCGCTATGTTGGGTTTGGCCATGGCGACGATCGGGGTTTCGACCGTCTATTCGACCGCTGTCCATGCGCAGGCCGCGGCAGCGCAGGGCAGCCCGGCGCAGAGCGCCCCCGCTGCTGCCACCGACGATTCCGCGAGCCTCCTGGAGATTGTCGTGACCGCGCAACGCCGCTCGGAAAAAATGGTCGATGTGCCGATCTCGGTCACGGCGCTTGGTGCCGAGCAGATGGCAACCGCCAACGTGCAAAACTTGTCCGACATCGCGCAGCTCACCCCCGCGCTGCGCTTCGATACGGAGACGTTTTTCGTACAGCCCTCGATCCGGGGAATCGGCACGGGCATCACGACCTCGGGCGGCGGCTCGAACGTCGGCATCTACATCGACGGATTCTATTCGCCCAACCCGATTGCGGCCGACTTGCAACTCCTCAATGTAACGAACGTCCAGATCCTCAAGGGCCCTCAGGGGACCCTATTCGGCCACAACACCACGGGCGGCGCGATCCTCGTCACGAGCGCCGAACCCAGCATGGAAACTCACGCCGAAGCGACGGCAGACTACGGGTCGTTCGACGCCCAACGCTATCAGGCCTATGCGACTACCGGCATCGCCGGCGTCGCCGCCGTCGATATCGAGGGCATCTTCTCCAAAAGTTCTGGCTTCCTCACCAATATCGTCAACGGCGACAGCGATGTCGGCGCCTACGAGAACTACACCGTACGCTCAGGCCTGAAGTTCCAGCTGGGAGACAAGGTATCGATACTGGCGCGCGTAACGCACTCCGGAGAGAACGATCCAACGACGGAATTGACCAATTCCAATACCGATACGAGCATCGACCCGACGACGGGTAAGCCGTGGGGTGTCCAAACCTATACATTCGACCCCTATACGACCAATCCCAACCGGGTGGCGGAGCTGCAACCGGTGTTCGTGACCTCGGAGAACACCAACGCGCAGCTGACCGTCAAGGCCGACCTCGACCTCGCCGATTTCACCTCCTACACCCAATGGCGCAAAGAGAACACCAATGGGTCGGAAAACCTCGCCCAGGCGGCTCTGCCGATTTTCAATCTGGGACTGCCGATCTTCGATATCACCGAAAGCCAGGAATTCTTGTTTACCTCGAAACCCGGCTCGCCCTTGCAATGGACGGCGGGCGGCTTCTACTTCACCAACAGAGATGCGTGGCAGACTTATATCGATACCACCACTCAGGTGAGAGGTGCACCCATACTTTTGGGCGGGAACCGCTTGGGCGGATCGGGCACCGAGACGGAGAGCTTCGCGGAATTCGCGGATTTAACCTATGAGCTGACGCCGCAGTGGTTCTTGACCGTGGGCGCGCGCTTCTCGCACGACAATGTCGTGAATGCCTATTACAACTCCGAGGCGAGTAACAAAGAAATACCGGTGCCCAGCATTGATAGCAACAAGGTGACGCCACGTGCGGTCATACGCTACAAGCCGACCGAAGAATCGAGCATCTATGCCTCTTTCAGTGAGGGCTACAAGGCGGCGATTATCGATGTCGGCGGCTCCTGTCAGGATCCACCGGCCTATAAATGTAATCCCATCAAGCCGGAAGACGTGGACGCCTATGAGGTCGGCTACAAGTTCGAGAGTCACGGCTTCTCCAACGAGATTGCCGCGTATTACTACAACTACAAGGACCTGCAGGTCTCCGAGTTCCTTGGAAATGCGCTGGCCTATATCGTCAATGCCGCGGATTCGAAGATCTGGGGCTTCGACGAGCAGCTCCACTATGACTATAACGACCATGTCAGTGTGAACGGGGGTGCAGCCTATACCCACGCGCGCTATTCGACCTTCGGCGGCTCAGTCAATGGAACCCTTGTCGGGGCGCCGATTTACGCAACCTGCGCCGGCGCCCCGCCGCAGTATGCGGGCTCCTGTGGGAACTTCGCCTATGCGTACGTCAACACCAGCACCGTTCTTCACGATGTGACCATGCAGCATGTACCCGAATGGACGGCGAGCATCGGCCCGCGATTTACGACGGGTAGGCTTGCATCCGGTGAATATTCCCTGTCCGCGACCGCCTATTACTCATCGAAATTCTATTTCAGCCCGTCGGGCACTCAATTCGAGCAACCCGGCTACGCCACCGTGGGGGTACGCACCGAGTGGAAGGACCCGACCCAAAGGTACTGGGTGGCTCTATACGGCGAAAACCTCACGAACGAGCGCTATCGAACCCAAGTCCAGTACAACGCTTACGGCATAGGTGCCTCCTGGAGCGCGCCTGCGACCTGGGGCATCCAGGTTGGTGCGAAGCTCTGAGGATCATGGGCAGCGCGGACCTCACGCGATGATGCCCGCAGCTTTCAGCCTGGATATTTGCTCCCAATCAAGCCCGATTTCCGTCAGGAAAGTCTCGGTGTGTTCGGACGCTTCAGGTGCGCGGGTCGTTGTCGATGCTTCTTGATTGAATTGGACCGGACCGCTCGCGACCCGCATCGGGGCGCCACCGTCCGCCGCTTGAACGTCGATCAGCATGCCGTTGGCCAAGGCCTGTTCGTCGTCGACGAATTCCAGGAAGCTCTGCACCGGCGCCCATTGTCCCGAATAGGTCTTCAGATGTTCACGCCAATAAGCAAATGGCTGGGCGGCAAACGCCTCGACCAGGTAGCCGCTCGCCGTCTGCCAGTTCTTCATGATCGCCTGCGCGTCGCAGAATCGGGCATCGTCCGCCAATTTAAGGAGGCCAAGGTGTTCGAACAGACTCCGAAAGTGAGGGCCCGGCTGCATGGTAAAAAGATTAATGGCCTTGCCGTCTGCGGTTTTGAAGTTGCCGATGAAGGGATTTCCCGGCGCGCCTCCGGCTCTGGGCAGGCGATTGCGCGTGACCTTGTGTGAGAGCGTCGCAGTGTTGATGGCAACCCCCGCTGCCCACCATGCGCTGCTCAGCAAGGACACATCGACCTCCAGCGCTTCGCCGGTTCTGCCGCGATGGTAGAGCGCGGCCGAAACGCCGGCGGCGAGATTCATGCCGCCGATGGAATCGCCAAAGCCACCGATACCCGGCATCAGAGGCACCTCGAGTTCCTCGGGCGTCACGGAATTGGCAATACCGCTGCGCGACCAAAAGGCCGTGGCATCGAAGCCGCCCTGATTGCGCTCGGCGCCTTTTTCCCCAAGCGCACTGCCGCGCACGTAAATGATGTTGGGATTTGCTGCTCGAAGGTGCTCGACATCGATTTTCAGCTTCTGGCGTATCGACGGTAAATAGTTGGTGAGAAAAACATCGGCGGTCTTGGCTATTGCATAAATCAGTGCCTGGCCCTCGGGGGTCGACACGTCTATACCGACGCTGCGTTTTCCCCGGTTGGCATGCTCGATCACCGGATTGCGGTCGGCATCGATGGCTGACCCGCCGACACGGGCCAGGCCTCGCTGCGCGTCGCCGCGCACCGGATGTTCGATTTTGATGACGTCAGCGCCCCATTCGGCAAGTATGACTCCGGCCGATGGAACGAATATGAACTGTGCGACTTCCAGCACTCTTACGCCTTCGAACACCCGGATCATCGGCTCCTCCCGCGCCTGACGACAATCAGGCGATTTGCAGAACACTGCGCTGAACGAATAGGACCAGCTCCGCGTGACCGCGCGCACCCATCTTGGCGTAGACCTTCTTCGTGTAGGTGCGCGCCGATCCCACTGTCAAGTTTAGCGCCTTGGCCGCTTCGGCGATGCTCATACCGCGGCTCAGGGCGAGTGCCAATCGAGCCTCGCTCGGCAACAAATCGAACAATTGCACGAGTTGCTCGCAACGATCGGATGACGGCAGGCTGTCGCTGTGGACATAGGCCACCACAGCTGGAACGGATTTGGCCGATATCGAACTGCTGCCGGCCGGGACCAGGAGCATGTCCAGCCATGGGTCCCGGCTCAGGACCATGGCACGGGGCTTCGCTTTCGGGGTGGCGGCTAGTGTCCGAACCGCCTCGACGATCTCGTTCTTCTTTCTGTGGGAAGATCCCCGAAGGAAACCTCGGGCATCTCGGCGCAGCACGCTGGACTTGGCAAGGATGGCGCTTGCCTGGTCATCGGCCTCCAAGACGCGGCCGGCCGCGTCCAGGGTGATCCAGCCGAAGCTGAGTCGTTGGATGGCATCGCCGGCGAGCACGGCGTTGGTCCGCTCTCGCTCGAGCGCAACAAAACTGCGCAGAACGCTGCGTAAATACGGTGCGATGGATCTCAACAAGGCGTCATCTTCGGGCCGGAAGTCCCGCCTGCGTCGGGTGATGGTGAGCCACGCATTGAATCCGCCCGGTTCGATGACTCGCATCATGCGGGCCGCATTCATGCCGCTGGGCTCCATGACAGCCTGGGTGTAGGCCGCGTGGGCGGGATTGTCGTTTTGCAGTAGCTCCCCCAGAGCATATACGCGTCCTTCCTTCAGTTCGTGGTAGGGCATCGGGTCGCGTTTGTAGAAGCTGTCGCGGTAGAGCTGTTGAATCGCGGGTGGACACCGGCGTCCCGTGAAAAGATGGAAAACGGTGTTCGATGGCAATCCCGGGGGTCGAAAGACGAGGCTCGCATAGTCTGCCCGGGTGCAGCCGCGAAATTTCTCCAGGAACGACGACCATAAGGGACTTTCAAACCCGCCATTCATCAGCGAGAGCAAAAGATCGCCGTTCTTCTGGTACAGAGCCGGCGCGGCGTCCGGATTTCTCACCGTCGTTCAGTCCGTCATGCGCGTACTAGACCGCGCGGCTGAAGGATGCCGAGCTCCATATGGGTGATCACGCCCGGCCTCGCGTCGCAGACTGCGGGCACGGCGGTGGCTCCGAGCAGCGCGGTCCAAGGCAAGCCATGGAATGGTCTGCGCCCATCGGCCTCCTCACCCCCCATCAATCTAACCTCCAGCGGCGGATCACCTTTGATCACGACACGATAGCAGCTATCGCCGGTATTCCATCGGGGTTCGACGTTTTCGCCCATTGCCCAATAGAAGTGATAAATCATAAAGGGGGCGCCATCGACCCATGCGGTCCACTCGAAATGCTGGCCTGCCACTGTACCTTTGCGAATGATGCCGCCACCGGGAGTGCCTTCGCCCAAAGTGTACGGGATGTCGGCGGTTGCCGCCGCCACTTCCAGCCTCGTCGTCAGCTTTTCGATCTTCTTGCCCAATCCTTCCACGACCATGGCCATCGATCCCTGGAATGCAAAAGGCGCTTCCGCCGAGCGGCTGGGTTTCGCGAGCAGATCCTCCGGATCTCGTCCGAAGCCCATCACTTCGGTATAAATCATGGGATTTCTGAGCTTGTCGATGACCTCGGACACTTCGATGCGATCTATTCTGTTCATGAGCCTGGCTAGTGTGAGCGGGAGGAGATCGCCTGAAAAGCCTGGGTGAATGCCGCAGCCGTGGTACGTCGTTCCGCCCTCGCGGCAGGCGGCCTCGATCTCGTCGAATTGGGCGCGGTAACGCTCCGTCGGGTTGAACGGGCCGGCCGGCGAGACCACGTTCTTGCCGGACCGCAATAAACGGCAATACAGGTCGAGGTCCTGCCTGAGTCCCGCGAACAGCACGCAGTCGGCCTCGAGCGCAATGAGTTCCTCAGCGTCGTTCGTCGCAATCACACCGGTGGTGGGCAGGCCGACGAGTTCGCCCGCATCCTTGCCGACCTTCGCGGGGTTGGTGACGTACACGCCGACGAGTTCGATGACGGGGTTTTCTATGAAATGCCGGAGGGCGGCTTTGCCCACTGTTCCCGTGGCCCATTGAATGACGCGATATTTTCTTTCAGTCATGGGGTGCATACCTTCTGTTGAATCAATTGACAGAACGGACCTGGCCGCCGTCCACCCGATAGTTCGCACCCGTGATGAAGCCCGACAGGGGGCTGGCGAGCATACAGGCGACCAATGCGAGGTCCTCGGGACTGCCCAAGCGGCCTGCCGGCGGCAGGTCGAAAATCTTGTCGGCGGCCATGCGCTTGGTGATCTCCTCAATGGTCAATTTGTCGTCGCCATAACGCTGGCGTCCCCATCGGACCATGCCGTCCACCATGATGATGCCGGGCGATACGGTGTTGACCGTGACTCCCACGCCCTTCAACGAACCAGCGAGACTGACCGTGAAGTTGTTCAAAGCGGCTTTCGCACCGGAATAGTCCGCACCCAAATTGTTGGGCTGAACCGCCACGGCGCTCGAAATATTGATGACGCGGCCAAATTTTGCGGCGACCATGTCCGGCACGGCATGGCGACACAATCTGACCGATGAGAGTGCGTTCGAATGGTAATTCGAGACGAACTGCTCCGGGCTTATGTCGATCGGCGCCCGCGACGAGTTGCCCGTGGAGCTTCCGCCGGCATTGTTGACGAGAATCTCGATGCCGCCGCCGAGCGCGGCCCGCGCTTCGGCGTACACAGCGGCAGCCCCCTCGTCGGTCGAGAGATCGCCGATGGCGCACCCCGCAGCGTGGATATCGGTCGCGACTTTCTCCGCCCGTTCTCGATTACGGCCGTGGACCACGACCGCGCAGCCCTCCTGGGCGAGCATGCGGGAAATGGCTTCTCCGATCCCGCTGCTGCTGCCGGTGACCAGCGCGCGCCGGCCTTTGAGTTTGAGATCCATTGTGTGCCTCCCCTATGATGTGGACGAAGAATCCCATGGGCGGTCGGTGCCGCCATATTCCCAAATGGGAATATACGGTGCTAAAGGAGAGGTCGGTGAATGACGTAAATATCAACGCAGCGGCGGCACGCCAAATACATGAACTACGATGAACCGATACTGATCGAGGGCGTGCCCGGCGACACCACCGGCCTCATGATTCCCGCCCATGCCGACGCGTTGCACGCGGCCGGGGCCGGCTTTTTGACGCGTGCTTTTCAGGCCTACGGTTCTCTCTCCCACGACAACAGCGTCACGCGCATTAGCCGCTTCGAGCACTGTGCGATTGGCAGCACGGGGCAGAAAGTACTGCTGTCGGTCGAGTACGCGCGTCCAGAGCCGGGGTTGCCGATCGATCTATTCGTCAAATTTTCCCGCGACTTCGCCGATGCGTTTCGTGATCGTCGTCGTGGTGAGTTGGCCTCGGAGATCGCGCTATGCGAACTGTCGCGGGTCGCCGGTTTTCCGATTCGAGTGCCGGTTCCTTACTTCGCGGATTTCCATGGCGCATCGGGGACCGGCCTGCTGATCACCGAGCGCATCCGGTTTGGTCTTGCCGGCATCGAGCCGCTGCGGCCCAAATGCATGGATCATTTGCTCGACCGGCCTCTCGATTATTACCGGGCCATTGTCACAGCACTCGGCCGACTCGCCGCCGCCCATGCATCCGGGGCCCTCTCACCGCACGTGGAAACACTCTTTCCATTCGACCCGCAGGCGGCCGCAGAGGCGGACCCGATTCCGTGGGACGAGGAGGGGTTGCGCGGACAGGTTGCGCGTTATGCCGCTTTTGCGGCGCGTTGCCCTCGGCTCTTGCCGGCGCACGTCCGTTCGGCGGAATTTATCGCGCAATTCGCACACGATGCGGTTTTGGTTCTGCGGCATGAGCGGAATATCAAGGAGTTCATGCACGCGGATCCGACCTACATCGCGCTGAGCCATTTCAACGCCCACATCGACAACGCCTGGTTCTGGCGTGACGCGTCCGGCGCGCTACAGTGCGGGTTGCTCGACTGGCAACGCGGACGGCAGATGAACGTGGCGTACGCCCTGTGGGGAGCGTTATGTGCGGCCGGTCTCGATATCTGGAACGACCACCTCGACGAACTGTTGCAGTTATTCATTGCTGAAGTCCAGGCACACGGCGGTCCGGCGCTCGATGCCGAGCGGCTCGAGTTGCACTTGCATCTCTACGCGGCCACCATGGGCCTCGCCGGACTCATCGTCATGCCGGCGGTCGTATGCTCCAAATTGCCGAACCCCGAGACCGCGTCCGGGCCGCTCGATTCGATGGTCCAGGGCAACGAAGCCGCCCGCAGTTTTTTGCATGTCTTCACGGTCTTGTTGAATCTATGGCAAAGTTCGAAATTCCGGATGAATCTCGAGCGAACTTTAGGTCGGTTCGATCAATGAAGAACTTCAAGCCTCACTACAAGACGGTGAAGGACGCGCGGACGGTGCGAACGCGCCAGGCGTTGCGGAGTGCGCTGCTGCAGCTTCTGGAATCGAGGCCGTTGGCCGACATCACGATTCTCGATATCTGCGACCTGGCCGAGGTGGGCTACACCACTTACTTTCGGCATCATCCGACCAAGGAGTCCTTGCTGGATGATGTCGCAGCGGAGGAAATCGCGCATCTCGTCGGGTTGACGCTGCCGTTGGCGGAGGCGGCCAACACCTTGACCGCCGGCGTGGCTCTGTTCACCTACGTCGACGCGCATCGGGAACTGTGGTCGACTTTGTTGACCGGCGGTGCGGAAGGTGCGATGCGAAACGAGTTCTTGCGCATCTCGAGGGAGATCGCCGCGACGAGAGGGCGCGAAGATCATTGGCCACCCGCCGATCTCGTGACCATCCTGGTGGTCAGTTCCACCATCGAGCTTCTTTCCTGGTGGCTCCGGCAAAAGAAGCCGCTGAGCATCGAACAAATGGCGGACATCCACGAACGAATCATTATTCATCCGGCGATCCACATGGAGCGGATTCCAGCGCCGCGGACGGTCCGTCGCCCGCAAAAAAAGAAATAACCGCGCCGCATCGACGCGCGCCGCGTCTTGACAAGCTCGTAAAAGATATGGTCTATTGTATGCCATAAGTCGTCGGGGAGACGACGCGAAGGACACTCATGCCGCAGATTGTTGTTGTCACTAGAGACGGCGCCGAGCGACATCTGCATGCGTCTGCAGACGTCTCCGGCATGCAGGCGATCCGCGATGCTGGAATTTATGAGTTGCTTGCGCTCTGCGGCGGCGTGTGTTCCTGCGCCACCTGTCACGTCTACGTCGCCGAGCCTTTCGTCAACGTTCTTCCAAAAATGAGCGACGACGAAAACGATCTACTCGACGGCTCGAGCCATCGTACGCCAACATCGCGCCTATCGTGCCAACTGCGGCTCACTGAAGTGCCCGACGGCCTGCGTCTGACCATTGCGCCGGAAGATTGACCTCAGCGCGCGAATTCGACACTCTTGCGACATGTGTCGCGTTGCGGCGGCCACAGGGGCGCCCTCACTCCGGGAGATGGTATGACCGAACAATCCTCCGACGAACGAGACTACTTCACCGATCCGACAGTGTTGAGAGACCCCTACGCATACTTTAAAGAGATGTATGCGAAGTGTCCGGTGCACCAGTTGACGAGCCATGATGTCGTCCTCGTCACCGGATTCAAGGAGGCACTGGAAGTCCTGCAAAAAACAGACGACTTTTCGTCCATCAATTCGGTGCCCGGGGCAGCCTTCAAAATGCCTTTCGAGCCCGTGGGCGATGATATTTCGGCGCAGATCGAGGCGCATCGCCACGACATCATCGGGGGCAACCTACTGGTGACGTATGACGGGCCGCCACACACCGCGAGCCGGTCGTTGCTGACCGGGCTGTTCGTGCCCTCGCGTTTGAAGGCGAACGCCGAGTACATGTCGACGCTTGCCGACAACATGGTGCGCGAAGCCGTCGCCAAGGGCGGGTGCGACATCATCGATGACATCGCGACGCCCTATGCCACGCTGGTGATCGCCGATTTGCTCGGCGTCCCTGAAGCAGATCGAGAGCTGTTCAGACAGGCCATCGACGCGGCGCCGCCGCCCGGCAACATGAATGACGGCGAGCGGCCGACCCAGGTCTCGCCGCTCGAATTCATGGCCGGTTTTTTTGTCCGTTACATCCAGGAGCGGCGCACATCCCCGCGGAACGATGTCCTCACGGAGTTGGCCAATGCGAAGTATCCGGACGGGTCGGTGCCGGATCTCATGGAACTGGTGACTTTGTCGACATTCCTTTTCGGCGCGGGACAGGACACCAGCGCGAAGCTGCTGGCCAATGCCATGCGCCAGATGGTCGACACGCCGGGCTTGCAACAGAAGCTTCGCAACGATCGTGCGTTGATTCCCGCATTCATCGAGGAGGTTCTACGCCTCGAGGGCTCGAGCAAAATTACGTCTCGATTGGCACGGAAGCACACCAAAATCGGCGACATGGAGATTCCGCCGGGCAAGAGCGTTTTGATTTCGCTCGCGGCGGCCAACAGGGATCCACGCCGCTGGGAGGAGCCGACGGAAGTGAGACTCGACCGCCCCAAGATCAAGGAACATCTGGCATTCGGCAGAGGCGCGCACGTCTGCATCGGTGCTCCGTTGGCGCGAGCCGAAGTTCGTACGGTCATCGAAAAATTCCTGGAGCACACGTCAAGCATCAGCCTTTCGCCGGAACACCATGGGGCACCCGATGACCGGCGTCTTGACTATGAGCCTAGTTTCATCATTCGTGGGCTCGCACATTTGTATGTTGACCTCGAGCCGAACTCAACTCAACAGACGGGGACAGGGGTATGAACGCGGAACGTGTAGTGATTGTCACCGGTGGCGCTTCGGGAATGGGCTTGGGTATCTGCAAGCTGTTTGCGGGCAATGGTCATCCGGTTGCCATGCTCGACATTCAGGAGGCGGCACTCGAGCGGGAAAGTGCGGCTCTGAAGGCCGGCGGCGCGACCATCTTGGCCCAGAAGGTCAACGTCGCCAATCGCAGCGAAGTCGACGCGGCCTATGCCGCGGTACGCAAGACCTTGGGTCCCATCAGCATCGTGATCGCGAATGCTGGTATCTCGAAGGCCCAGGATTTCATTTCCATGTCGTTCGAGACGTGGCAGCACATGATCGATGTGAACCTCAACGGCGTCTTTCATACGATTCAACCTGCCGTGCCGGACATGGTTGCGCGAAAGTGGGGAAGGATAGTCACCATCTCATCGAATGCCGCTCAGTGGGGCGCCATGGATCGGGCCCATTACGCGGCTGCAAAAGGCGGCGTGATTGGGCTGACCAAGGCGCTGGCACGCGAATTGGCAAAGCATGGCATTACCTCCAACACCATTCCGCCATCCTTGGTCGATACGCCGCTGGCTCGTCAAGGCGAGGCGGCGGGGGAGGTTCCGCCACTGGAAATGATCGCGCAGCAGATCCCCATTGCCAGGTGCGGAACACCGGAGGACATCGCTAATGCCTGCGAGTTCTTGTGTTCTGACAAGGCCTCGTACATCACCGGCCAGGAAATCAACGTCAACGGTGGGATTTACATGTAGCGAGCACGATGCTATACAGGTGTCTAGCATAGCTGGAGAACCACATTGAAAGCAGTAGAAGAGCGAGATTACTTTACGGATCACGTGATCTTGAAAGATCCGTACGCGTACTTCGAGGCAGTCCGTGCAAAGGGCCCGATCTACCAGCTTCCAGACAATGGTCTCGTGGTGGTGACCGGCTTCGATGAGGTGCTCGCGGTGCTCAAGAACACCCAGGACTTCTCCTCGGTGATCGCGCCCGGTGGACCTGTTCCGCCGTTGCCCTTCCAGGTTGAGGGATCTGACATCACCGCTGAAATCGAGTCGCACCGGACCGACTTCATCGGCGGCGATTTACTGGTCGCCTACGATGACTCGCAGCACAACCGGTCGCGTGCTCTCCTGACTCGATTGTTCACGCCGCCACGCCTTCGCGCGAATGAACAGTTCATGGCTGACTATTCCGATGCGCTGGTCAAAGACGTCGTGGCCCAAGGGGGCTGCGAGCTCATGGGCCAGATCTCCACGCCGTTCGTCACACTGGTCATCGCAGACTTGCTGGGAGTGCCGGCCGAAGATCGACAGATTTTCATGGATGCGATCGAGGCGGGTCCGCCTCCGGGCAGCCTGGATAGCGATGATCTGATATCGCAAAACCAGCCCTTGGTGCTGATGGGCATGTACTTCGCCGGGTACGTGCAAGACCGGCGGCGCGAGCCGCGCGCCGACATTCTCTCGGAATTGGCCAACGCGACTTACGCCGACGGCTCGACGCCGGATGCCATGGAGATTGTGCGCCTCGCGACTTTTTTGTTCGGCGCGGGACAGGATACCAGCGCCAAGCTGCTGGGCAACACGATGAAGTTCATCGTTGACCAACCCGGCCTGCAGGACAAGTTGCGACGCGATCCGGCTCTGATCCCGCAATTGTTGGAAGAGGTGCTGCGGCTCGAGGGTTCGGTAAAAATGACCTCCCGCATAGCACGCAAGGATACCCAGGTGGGTGATCTCAAGGTACCTGCCGGTACCAAGGTGATGCTCGCGCTATCGGCCGCCAACCGGGATCCGCGGCGGTGGGAGAATCCCGACGCACTCATTCTCGGCCGCCCCAAGATCATAGAACACCTGGCCTTCGGCCGCGGAGCACACGTCTGCGCGGGTGCCCCCCTCGCGCGCGCTGAAGTGCGCATCATTCTCGAGAAGTTTCTTGCGCATACCTCCAGCATCGACTTGGTGGAGGAAAAGCATGGCGCACTCAACGCCCGCAATTTCGAGTACGACGCCAGTTTCATCATCCGGGGATTGTCGGAGCTGCACCTGAAATTCACGCCCGTGGCCGGTGCGAGTACCGCGCCTGCACCGCGGGGCTTTTTCAACTTCGGCCGTGGGACGGAAAAGAAGGCGGCCAAGGCGGCCCCGACGCGATACTCGACGGCGGAATCGAAAATTGGCGCATTGCTTGCGGACCCCGCTGCCAAGGCGGTGCTCGACAAGTACTTTCCGGGCGTGAGCGGCGACAAGAGGATCTCGATGGCGAAGAGTATGACCCTGCGCGCGGTGCAGAGGTTTGCTCCGGATACGTTTACGACGGAGGCGTTGGACGCGGCGGACATCGAACTCGCGGAGCTTCGAATGCCGCAAACCCCCTAGTCATGGTATCGAGTCGTCGGAGAGGGGTAGAGAACTCTGAGGTTCGCGCCGCACTCATCGAGGCGGCTGAGCAATTGATTCGTGAGGAAGGTTATCCGTCGGTCACCGCGCGAAACCTCGCCGACAAGATCAATCTGAAGCGCCAGATCGTCCACTATTACTTCCCCTCGATGGACGATGTGTTCATCGCGGTCATCCGGCGGGGAGCGCACCAATTGCGGCTCAAGCTGGAAGCCGCGTTGATATCGGAAGAACCTTTGCGCACGCTATGGGACGTCAATCGCGATCCGCACCAGGCGACTTTGTCCCTGGAATTGAATGCCCTCGCAAACCGTCGCCCCGCCGTACGGGCTGAGGTCAAGCGCTACGCCGAGGAGCTTCGCAAGCTCCAAAACGACGTGCTCATCCAGCATCTCGAACAACGAGGTATCGCGCCGAGCCTTCAGCCAATCGTGGCAACGGTCTTGCTTACCTGCCTGTCACAGGTGCTCGCGCTGGAGTCGGCGATAGGCATTGAACTTGGCCACGCCGAGACTCTGGTGCTGGTCGACGAGTGTCTTCGTGCTTTCGCCGAGGGGCGGGGCGCTGCCGGCGCCGCTTCCCAGATTCTCCCGAACGCATAGATATTGTCCGGACAATTAGGTAGTGTGCTTGGTACATTAGATGCGTTCCATTCGGACACGCGAGAGCATTGATGCGGTCGAAAATTGCAGTGAATTCGCCTCGGGCCAGGGCATCGAACGGCAGCGCGCGTGCGCGTGCGCGGGGCACCGCCAAGCCCGGCGCCCCGCTGTATGTCCAGATCATGCGCGCCTTGAAGCAGGACATCATCGGCGGGGTTTACCCGGTGGGTTCCCAGCTGCCCACCGAAGATGAGCTATGCAGGCGCTTTTCCGTCAGCCGGTATACGGTGCGCGAGGCGCTGAGACGGCTGCGTGACGACAGCCTCATCTTGTCCAGACCGAGAGCGGGCACCATCGTCATTCCCCGCGAAGCCGCGGGATCTTATGTTCACGACGTGATGAGCATCAAGGATCTTCTTGCCTTCGCGACCGGAGCGCGGTTTGCGATCGAATCCATCAAAATGGTGGAGATCGATGCGGACCTTTCCCTGCGCACCGGTCTGGCTTGCGGACGTGAGTGGCTGATGGTCGCCGGCTTCAGGCAAGTGGAAGCCGCCGAGTTTCCGGTCTGCCACACCGAGTGCTTCATTAATCGCGATTTCGCAGCGGTCGGAAGGCTATTACAGCGGCATAGCGGACCGATCTTTCCACTGATCGAGGATCTCTTCGGCCAAACCATCGTCGAAGTGCATCAGGAGATTGCCGCGGTGCTGGTTTCACCGGCTTTGGCGGGAGGTCTGCATGTCGCGGCGGGATCCGCGGCACTCGTCATGCGCCGCGCGTACACGACATCAACCGGAGAGGTGGCCCAGGTCACGCTCAACACACATCCCTCTTCCCGGTTTCGTCACTCGATGACCATGCGGCGTGTAAAGGACTGAGTGCCGGGCAGCGGACTTCTGCATTGTCAGGCGGCCACGGGCTCTACTTCGATCGGTACGCCGGTGTACAGCACCATGCCCGTCATCTTGTCGACCCTCTCGGTGCTGGTCAGATAATTGACGTTGGCGATCTCGTGTCCGTGCGGGATGGACGCCACCCCCCGACGGATGCCGGCATCGACATTCGCGGTCAGGAGGATCTCGCCGCGTGATGTCCTTACACGCACCTTCTGGCCGTGACTGATGCCGTTGGCGGCGGCATCCTCGGGATGCAGGATGATATCGGCCGGGCTGCCGAGAAAACTCAACGATGCGTTGAGTTTGCGACGCTGCCGCCGTGAGGTGTAGCACAACGGGCGCGTCTCGCCGATCACCGCCTCGTCGGCGGTGCGGGTCTGCGCGAAGAAGGCCAAAAGCGCCGGCGGCGCCAGCCTCCAGCCACCAAAGCGCTCGATATGCTGGTCCACCCACCGGCCGGGGAATTCCATCGGCTTGGTGACATGGCGTGCGGCTTGAAGTTCGTCGAAGCCACAGCGGGCACCGGCCATGATCGTCGCGAGCATGGCGTCGTCCGCCCCCGGTATTTTGTCGTCCCCGGGAACATGTTCTGGAACCGGCAGTTCCATGCGTTTCATGAGCTGCGAAATTGCCCACCACGCCGAACGACGCTCGCCCATGGGTTCAACCACGGCCGGCGAATAGGTCATGGAAAGGCTGCCGCAGAGCGTGTCCCAAAAGGAAATGTCGGGCCGCTCGATCTGATCCTTGGTCGGCAATACATGCGTCGACAGCGCCGTGGTTTCGTTTTCCACGATCTCGAAATTCGCATTGACCTCCAAGCCCTGCAGCGCCGGCGCCATGACATTGGCGTCGGGAAAAGAACGGATGATGCTGCCGCCGAAATTGACGAGTGCACGAATGTTGCCGGCGGCGATTTCTCCGGGCAGCGCCGCGCAGGGCCAGTCGCCGATGATGCCGGATACATCGGGCATGGTGGGCGCGCCTGGTGAGAATGGATTATCGATGATCGGCAGCTCGAAGCTGTCGAATTGAATGAGGAAGCCGGGATGGAACCACACGCCGCCCTTGCGGTTCATCATCCCGGTCAGGATCATGAGCGCCCAGGACAGCCACTGCGTTACATTCGCGCTCGAAGACATGGTCACGCCGGTGCCCGTTTCGATGACCACATGACCTGCCTTGCGAATGGCGGCAAGAAGATCATCCAATTCACTTTCCGATACCCCCGCAATGGCGGCAGCCTTTGCGCGGTCGAACCCCGCAAGAGCGGTGCGCAATTCTTCGATGCCATGGACGGGTTGGGCCAGGTTGAGCGGGCCGCCATCGAGGATTTCGCGCGTCAACCACGCAAGGATCGCATAGTCCTTGCCAGGGTACGGCGCGATGTGACGGGTCGAGTACCGCGCCGTCTCGGTGAACAGCGGATCGATGGTCCACACAGCGCCGCGTTTCGCGGCGGCCCGGATGTGAACCGCTGGATTGAACATGCCTGTGTTGTGTCCGTGGCTGACCATCGGATTCACTCCCACGTACAGCAGCATGTCGACATTGTCATTGTCGGTCTTCGGATTGAGGCCCGGGAAGCCGCCGATCAAACTCGAGGCCAGTACCTTTGCCGTGCCGTCGATGGTAAGCGGTGAGAACCTTGGCGGCGCGCCGAGAGATTTATAAAAGGTGTCACCCATCCGATATCCCGAGGCGTCCATGCCAAGTCCGCTTCCGAAATAGAATCCGACCGCGTTGGGTCCGTGAGTGTCGATCACCCGGCGCAGACGGCCCGCAAGATCGTCCAGGCATTCGTTCCAGTCGACCGGTACCAGCGACCCGTTCCTACGAATCAGCGGCCGCCTAATTGCGGCGGGGTGCTGGTGCGCCGCGCCCAGCGCGCGGCCTTTCGGACAGGTGTAGCCCTTGCTCAGCGGATGGCTGGCGTCTCCTTTGACCTTGACGATCTGGTCGCCCTCGAGATCTATGACGACGCCGCATTGGTTCGTGCAAATTCTGCAGATGCTACGTTTCGATACGGTTGGTTGGCTCATCACCGTTCCAATAGAGAGAACTTGCCGGACTTGCCGTCCCAGTCCTTGGATTCCGGCGTCGGCGGTCGGCTGGCGCTGATCGGAGGCCAGATGCCGGCGAGATCGGCATTGAGCGCCAGGAAATGCGCCTGATCCGCGGTCAAATCCTCGGCGGCGACAATGGCTCGAGCGGGACATTCGGGCTCGCAAAGTGCGCAGTCCGTGCATCGATCCGGGTCGATCACGAGAAAGTTGGGGCCTTCGCGAAAGCAGTCCACCGGGCATACGGACACACAGTCGGTGTACTTGCACTTGATGCAATTCTCGGTAACGACAAAGGTCATCGACGACACCTCGCTGGATTTCCAATTTTATGCGGCACTCGGCGCCGCCGCTGCCCCAATCGCGTCATGGGCCGGCCGAAAATGTCGATGCCAGGACGCAGTGTGGGCCATGCGAAATGTCCTGCTATTCGATATGTGCAATGGCGGGCCCGGCAGCGGCTCGACCGCGTCGCGGGGCGGTCGGTAAGCGGCTATCATGGGGCGGGGGGCAATTGCCGCAACGGGGGAGGCTTTTGATGGGCCAGGCGCTACAGGAAATGCTGAGGGTGACGGCCGAGAGGCACGTGCCGCTCGCAACCGCGCAGCTCGTCAATCTGCATGTCGCCGAGCCAATCGACCTCATAATGATCGATCGCGATTCCTATTGGCTCGAGTTGTGTCTCGAGCCGAGACCGCGAAATGCACGGGCCTGTTATCGCGATCATTGGGCCGCACAACGGTTCGAACGGATCGGCAAGGTGTACCTGTTGCCGCCAGGCGAGACCATCCAGACGCGCAGCGACGGCGGTCCGTCACATGCGTCCATTCTATGCCATCTGCGCCCGGAACCGATGACCCAATGGTTCGACGGCGAACTTCAGTGGACCAGTCGCCGCTTGGAGGCCAGCCTCGATATTGCGGATTCCAACATTCGCAACCTGTTGCTGAGGCTCGCCGAGGAGCTGCGGCACCCCGGCTTCGCCAGCGAGATGCTGGTCGAGTTGATCGCGGGGCAGCTGACAATCGAGCTGGGCCGATATTTCACCCACTTCGACGATATCCCGCCGTCGGGAGAGCTTGCGCCTTGGCGCCTGCGACTCATCGATGATCGACTGGCTGACTTGCAGCGAGTCCCGACCTTGAGCGAGCTTGCGGCGCTGTGCAAACTCTCCGTACGCCAGCTCACCCGCGGCTTCCGCGCGAGCCGCGGGCATTCGATTGGAGACCATGTTGCAAACGTTCGGATCGAGCGCGCCAAACAATTGCTGGGGAGCGACCTCTGCATCAAGACCATTGCTCATGTTTCCGGCTTCGCGTCCTCCTCCGCTTTTTGTTTCGCCTTTAGACAGGCAAGCGGAATGACGCCCGGTGAATTTCGGGCTTCCAACGGTGCGCGGCGCAGCAGCTCCAGGTCGATGCCGTGTTGAAAAATGGCGCCGTCTCGCTCGGTCGCATGGTGGCGATCAGCCTGGGCAACGCGCTGGAATTTTACGACTTCATGATATTCAGCTTCTTCGCGGTGCAGATTGGACGTGCCATCGTTCCTGCACAATTCGCCGCAAGGGGACTATTGCTGGCGCTTGCAACCTTTGGCGTGGGCTTCTTCATGCGGCCGCTGGGCGCGATTGTCATCGGTCGATTCGGCGATCGCCGTGGCCGCAAGCCGGCAATGATGTGGTCCTTCAGCCTAATGGGAGTTGCCATCCTGGGTACTGCGCTGACGCCCACGTATTCGCAGGTCGGCGCCGCCGCGCCGATTTTGCTGTTGTGTTTCCGCTTGCTGCAGGGTTTTGCCCTGGGCGGAGAAGTGGGACCCATCACCGCCTACGCGGCGGAAGCGGCACCGGCAGGTCACCGGGCCCGCTACGTGTCCATGTTGGGAACGGGGCAGGGTGTTGCTGTGTTGTTCTCCGGATTGATTGGTTACCTCCTGGCCCGTCTGCTGTCGCCGGCAGACTTGAGTTCCTATGGCTGGCGTATTGCACTGTTATTGGGGGTCTTGGTGGTGCCGGTCGGCTTGGTTATTCGTAGTAGCCTGCCGGAGACCATGGAGATTGCGGTGGCCCAGGCGAGCGCCGAACCTCCTTTGTATTCCGCATGGCGAGTATTCCTCGCCGGGCTGTTGATCGTGGGCGCGGCGACCATTGCCGGCTATGCCCTGACGTATCTTGCGACCTACGTACAGGATACGCTCAAGCTTGGCGCGCAGCTCGCGTTCGTCGCGACGATTGCGCAAGGCATCGGCTATCTGAGTTTCGCGTACGCCGCCGGCTGGCTCGGCGATCGCTTCGGTCATCGACGGTTGCTGATGTGGAGCTTCGCGCTGTTGCTCGTGCTGGTGCTGCCGGCCTTCATGCTAATCAACAAGTGGCCCACCGCTGCGTCGCTTTTCCTGGTGACGGCAGCGCTGTCCGCCGTTCACATGGCCGCCGTGGTCTGCATGCAGGCGTTTCTCGTCGAGTCGCTCGCACCCACCGTGCGATCAGGCGTCTTCGCGATCACTTATGCCACCGGCGTGGCGCTGCTCGGCGGCACCACGCAGTTCGTCTTGAAGCTGTTGATCGATGCGACCGGGAGCGCCTTTGCGCCGCCCTGGTACGTCATCGCAGCGCTAGTCGCTGGGATGCTCGCCGTCACGCAGCTGCGGGATGTGCGACCTGATCCAGGAAACCAGAAATGGCGTCGTTGACTTGACTTGAATGAGTCACATGGACCGAATGCCTGGCCCCCGCGATTTGCACCCCGGCCGCATTCGGCATTTTTCGCAGCATGTATTCCTTGGCGCCAATGAAAGGTGTGTCGTCCCCGCCAACAATGACGAGCGTGGGGGCCGATATCGAATTCAAGGCTTGCATGACCCGATCATCCGATTGGAAGCTCATTCGGCGCGGCCCATCATGGCGATCAGGTCGGCCAGCGCCAGGTCGGCGCTATAGTCCGTGGGATCGTCCGTCGATTCGGACTGTCCGTGTCCACGATAGTCCCAACGCACGACCGTGCAGCGGCTCGCCAGCACTCCCGCCAAGCCATCCCAAACCGTGGACGTCTGGCCCATGCCCGCGGTCAGGACCACCGGCGGCCCTCGCCCAAGAAGCTGTGAGTATAGGTTCATGGTGCTCTGGATGGAGTGTGCGACCCGGTCAGCGGGCGCCTCTCGGGAGCCGGCTCTGGGCTCTCAATTTCGTGGGAGATACCGAGAACCAACGGTTGCACGTGCGCGTCATGACCGATTGCTCGGTGAAGCCTAGCCTTTCAGAAATGCTGGCAAAATCCATATCGGTTTGTTTGAGGCAGTACAGCAGGATGTCGCATCGTACTTCATCCTTGATTTTCTGAAACGACGTTCCCTCCGCCTTGAGCAGTCGCTGCATGGTTTTGGGGTGCAGGTTGAGCTCGGCCGCAGTCCGTTCGTTCCTGCAGTCTTCGGTACCGAGCGATTGCATGATGAATCCGCGTACCTGCGCCTCGACCGGCGGCCTGTGCAGCGCGAATCGTGCGTCGATGAATGACGCGGCTCTCTCGTAAATTTGCGGGTCGGAGTCGACGATCGGGGCGGCGAGATCCCTCTCGGAAAAAAACACCCCGTCCTCGTGCTGACCGAAGCGAACTTCGCAGCCGAAATATCGACGATAAGTTTTTAGCGAGGAGACCGGCTGGTGTCTCACGTGCACTTTGCGCACCCGCGCCCGTCCTCCCGTGATTTCCATTGCAGCAAGATGGCCCAACAGCAGCATCTGTTCGGTCGCCTGGCTCTTGTCCGGAAGCCGGTCGAGCAGAACGTCGTGACCGGCGAATAGGGTTCGCTCGCCCCGGTGCTGCCTAAGCCAGACTCGGACCGCCTGACTATGTGCGTAGGTGTGTCCACCGACGTAGCGAAGAGCGTCGCCGAAGGTCTTCGAGTTCTTCATCACGAGGCCCAAGGGACCGAACATATTCCCGCCACCCTGCAGCGTGGCCAAGCGCATGCCAAAGTCGCAGCATCGCAGCTCCTGCGCAGCAAGTTCGATGAGGGCGATTACTTGCCGGTAGGTGGCGCCAAAATTCGCATCCGATACATTGTGAAATTCTATGCCGGATCGAGCCATCAGAGACTTCGGATCACCACCCAACTCGTATACGAGATCAGGAAAGAAACGCAGCACTTTGGCATGTACGGCCTCGAAAACGTCGGCCGATTGGGAGTGCTGCTCCCCCATCGACATGTGATCCATTTCATCCTCCCCCGGATGGCCCCGTGCCGCGATTGCGCATCACCAGGGCGGCATTGCCAGAACCGCTAGGGGGCGCTTTTTGTCCAAATTTGTCAAGCGGCGGCGCCGAGTTGGCGGATCATTGGACCCCTTCGAAAGACCTGGGGAGTGAATATGCAAGCGATCACAGAGGATCTGCGGTCCTTTCTCGAGCGCGAGAAAATCCGCGACTGCATTGCCCGTCTCGCCCGTGGCGAGGATCGCCGCGCTGCGGACCAAATCAGTTCAAGTCTTTGGCCGGATTCAACCAGTGATTATGGTGTGTTCTCGGGAACCTTCGACGCGTATTTGGCGTGGGTGGTTCCCGGATCTCCCGCCATTCCGGTCACGCAACATGTTCTCGGACAGAGTGTGATCGAACTGGATGGTGAGGTGGCTCTCGTCGAGACTCATGTCACCGCGTATCACCGCATCAATATGGGCGAGGCGGAGCGCGATATTATCATCGGCGGTCGCTATCTTGACCGCTTGGAAAAGCGCGGTGGCGAGTGGCGCATTTCACGACGCGTGATGCTCTATGACTGGTGCCAGGATGTAGGTCCCTCGATCGACTGGTCGAAGGGTTTGATGGGAATGCCGTTCAGTGGCGCACACTTCACGGGAAAGGCAATGGGCGATTACAGCGAGGTTTTTTTCCGACAAGGTCCGGCGACATGAGTTCGCTGGCCGGCAAGGTCGCGGTGGTGACCGGCGCGAGCCGAGGCATCGGCAAGGGCATCGCCTTGGCGCTCGGCGCCGAAGGGGCAACCGTCTACGTGACCGGGCGTACCGTCACCGCGGGCAGTCACCCGCTACCCGGCACCGTGGGCGAAACGGCTGCGGAGGTGACGCGCCGCGGTGGTAAGGGCTTCGCTGTCCAGGTGGATCACGCCAAGGACGATGAGGTGGCGGCACTGTTCGACCAGGTGCAGCGGGAACAGGGTCGGCTCGACATCTTGGTCAACAACGCGTTCGCTCTGCCGGAAGACCTGATCGAACCACGGCCGTTCTGGGAAAAGCCGCTGTCCAATTGGGAAATGATCGATGTGGGCGTGCGGTCCAATTTTGTTGCGGCATGGCATGCGGCCCAAATCATGACGGTGCAGAAATCCGGCCTGATCGTCGCGATTTCAGGCTATGTCGGCGTGACTTACACCTACGGCGTCGTTTTCGGCACTTGCAAATCCGCGGTCGATCGTATGGCGCGGGATATGGCCATCGAACTGCAACCGCACAACGTGGCGTCGCTCTCGCTGTGGCAGGGACTGACATTCACTGAACGAGCCAACCGCAACCTGGAGCGCAATCCCGCCATGAAGCAACTCACCGTCACCAATCCGGCGATCGGGTGTACTCCCGAGTTTCCAGGCCGTGTCATTGCAGCGCTCGCCAACGACCCGAACGTGATGAAGCGCTCCGGAGGCACCTTCATAACCGCTGAGGTGGCGCAGGATTACGGCGTCACCGATGCCGATGGGAAAATCATTCCCTCGCTGCGTGCGCAGCGCGGCTCGCCCATCTGGCAGGCGATTTCGGAGACCGGCCATGGACGCTGAATTTCTCGCCCGACTGAAAAACCTCGCAGACCGCCAGGACATCCTCGATTGCCTCAATCGGTTCAGCCGTGGCATGGACCGGTTCGATCAGGAATTGTTCCTCTCGGCCTTTCACCCCGATGCGACCATTGCGGCGGGTGTGTTCGTGGGCGCTCCTGCGGCACTCTATGTGTGGGCCGAGTCCCTGCATGATCAGGGGCAGATCGCCACGCATCACAACTTGCTGAACCACACCTGCGAAATCCAGGGCGACACCGCCCATAGCGAGACCTATTACCTTTTCGTCGGCCGCAATCGCGACGACAGCAA
>Ga0302314_10002429_pt1 | contig 34523 bp, 31 predicted proteins | sample III_Palsa_N2_3_FD_200533 | JGI IMG/M metagenome (GOLD analysis project Ga0302314, IMG submission 200533) | Peat permafrost microbial communities from Stordalen Mire near Abisko, Sweden - III_Palsa_N2_3 | ecosystem: Environmental > Terrestrial > Soil > Palsa > Peat permafrost | place: Sweden...
CCTAGCGACCGCGAAGATGCGGCTGACCGAGCACGGCGTCGCCTTTTCCGAAATCCGAATTCCGGGGACCCACCGGGGTCAATTGTTCCTGCGCGACCCCAATGGCGTGAACGTCGAACTCGGCGGGCCGCTCGAATAAGTGCGCACAAGCCGGTCGCCGAAACGGCCGGCTTGTGCGCACTGGGAAAACCAGATCGGGCCTAGGAAAGGAACCGGGCGCCGCCTGCGGAGACCGGATCAAGGGCGCCCGCGTGCGGCGGTGCGACCGAAGCCATGGCGTGCCCATCCATCACCGTCTTGAAGGCGGTCTTGAACTTGGCCATATCGTCCGGCGAGCCGACCGTGATCCGCACGGCGTTGGGCCAGATCGGCCAGATCCGGCCGATATAGACCTTTTGTTCCTGCATCGCGGCGATCACCCCATGGCCGGCGCGGCCGGTGTCGATCATGAAACAGTTGCTGTGGGGATCGCCGATCACCTTGTAGCCGTTGGTCTTCAGCCAGGAAACGGTGTCGCGCCGGATGTCGCCGATGATCTTCTTGCGCGCGGGCACCAGGTCCTGATCCTCGATCGAGGCCCGCGCCGCGGCCAGGGCGGTGATCGGCATGGCGTTCCAGCCATAGACCTGCAGCTTGGCCAAAAGGTCCGGCCGGCCCAGGGCCACGCCGCAACGGATGCCGGCCATGCCGTAGACCTTGGAGAAGGTGCGAAGGACGATCAGGTCCTTGCCGGCGGCGACCTGGTCCAGCACGTCCTGCTCATCGGACAGGTGGGTGTAGGCCTCGTCCACCAGCAGGATCGAGCCGGCGGGCTTGTGCTCCAGCGCCCAGAGGATGTCCTGGCGGGGGGTGATCGTGCCCGTCGGGTTGTTGGGGTTGCAGATATAGATCAACCCGGCCGACGGATCGGCGGCGACCATCGCCTTGACGTCGTGCGCGACTTCGGCGGTCAGGGCGACCTTGTGGATCGGCGCGCCTACCGCCGTGGCGGCCGCCATGGGCGCTTCGTAGGACGGATCGGCGATGACCAGGCTGCGGCTCGCCGAGGTGAAGGCCATCACGGTGTACTGGAGCGGTTCGGAAGAGCCCGCATAGACAGCCACGTTCTCCGGCTTCAGCCCGTGTTGGGCGGCGAACGTCTGGATGAACAGGTCCTGCTCGCCCAGGCGGTCATAGCGGCCACCCAGTGGCGCGATCTGGGCGATCGCCTCGCACGCCGCCTTGGAGGGGCCCAGCGGGTTTTCATTGGCGTTGATGATCACTGCGTCCGGCGGCAGGACGGCGCCTTGGGAGGCAAGCTTGGCGTTGGCCAGCGTCGCCTCGGTGAGGATCGGCGTGGCGGCGGCCAGGGCGGCGGTCCACAGGAACGAACGGCGTCCCATCAAGGGAAGCCCGCTGTTGGATTCGGTCACTGGAATCTCCTTTCTCTATGAAGGCTGCCCGTGCGGTTGTCGTCGGCTCGCCGGAGAGTCCGGACCGATTATTGGCAAAACCTGTCCGATAGCAACCGCGCGCGCGCCCTAACCCGGCCGCCGCCCCGCGATTGCCCAAGGTTCGCGCAGCGCCGCCGCGTTCAGGTCAGCCGCGGGCCGTGGGCGATTGACGGAGGGCGGCGGAGTTCCGGGGAGTTCCGGGGACGCAATACTTATCTCGCCCAAAAAAGGGAGTCAAAAAAGGGGCCTGAGTGATTTTCTTGGGCAGCTCGATCACTCAGCTAGGAATAGCCGAATCCTTCGCGCACAATTGACTCCGACCCCTTTTCCCGCCGAACCTTCTCGCGCGGTTGTTAAGCTTCAAATCTCGGGGGCGCTGATGGGGTTGCGACGCGTTCTGGTCTTGGCCGCCATCAGTGCGGAGATGCTCGTGGCGGTTCCGGCGATGGCGGAGCCTGCCGGCCATGTCACGGGCGTCGGCGGCGTCTTCTTCAAGAGCAAAAATCCCAAGGCCCTTTCCGCCTGGTATCGCGACGTTCTCGGCCTAGACATCAAGCCGTGGGGCGGCGCGATGCTGCGCTATGACGCGCCGGGCCATCCGCCCATGGTCGTTTGGTCGCCCTTTGCGGAGAACAGCGATGAGATGGCGGGATCGACCCGCGAGTTCATGCTCAACTTCGCGGTCGACGACATGGATGCCTTCATCGCGCGCCTGACCGCGAAGGGGGTGCCCATCCTCAAGCGCGACCAAGACGCCACCGGCAGGTTCGCCTGGATTCTCGATCCCGACGGCACGAAGATCGAGTTATGGCAGCCGAAGTAGGCGCGCCCCAAAAGGGGTCAGAGTGATTTTCCTGATGCAATCCGATCACTCGGCTACGGATGGTCAAATCCCTCGCACTTAATTGACTCTCCACCCTTTTCTCCTCGTCCTTGGTAAGGTTGAGGTCGACAGTTCAATCCTGTCCCGCGTCGCCATTTTCAATATCTTCCAGTGATGAATTTTCCGATTCGCTGCGTGGCGCTTGGCATGGCGCTGCTGTTCTGCGCCCAGGCGAAAGCCTATGCGCAGGACGATGACCGGCCCGGACCGCTATTGCCTGGGGTGGCGGTCAACGAGCGGGTGATGAGCGTCCCCGGCGACCCGCAGCGCCCGGTCACGTTGCAGGTGACCGTATTGACGCCGCCAGGAACGGGGCCGTTTCCGCTGGTCGTCGCCAACCATGGGGCGACTGACGCGTCCAGCGAGTCGCGCGGAACCCGTTATCGCAGGACATTCTTCGCCTATTACTTCCTTTCTCGCGGTTATGCCGTGGCCTTGCCGATGATGCGGGGTTTCGCCGAGTCCGGCGGCGAGATCGTGCTGCACGGCTGCGATGTCGCGCGGGTCGCGCGGGATAACGCCAAGGATATCCGCGCCGTTATCGGCTTCATGGCTACCCAGCCGGACATCGACTCCTCGCGCGTGGTGGTGATCGGCCAGAGCTTCGGAGGATGGAATACGCTGGCCTTGGGCGCCGATCCGCCGCCCAATGTCGTCGGGCTGATAAATTTCGTCGGCGGCATGAGAACATCCGGCTGCATCGACACAAATCCTGGGCTCATCGCGGGAGCGAGCGAGTTCGGCCGCCGGACCCACGTTCCGTCAATCTGGTTCTATGGAGACAATGACTCGCTGTTTCCATCGCCTCTTTGGCGGTCCATGTACGACCACTATGTCGCCAATGGCGCCAAGGCCGAGTTGGTGGCTTTGGGGCGCTTCAACACTGACTCCCATGTCATGTCGAAGTTTCCCGAGTCGCTGCCCATTTGGACGCCGCACTTCGACGAATTCCTCGCCGGGATCGGCATGCCCAACCGCTTGGCGCACCCTGAATTCCTGCCCAAACCCTGGCCAAAGCCGACGGGTTTCGCGGCGATCGACGACGTCAACGCGGTTCCATACTTGAACGACGCCGGACGAACGGCCTATCGGCTTTACCTGAGCAAGCCGATTCCCAAGGCGTTCCTGATTGCGCCGGCGGGATCAGTAAGGGACCGGACCGGCGGGTTCGATCCGGTGCAGGAGGGGTTGGCCGTCTGCCGGCAGGACCAGACGATCTGCCGCGTCTACGCTGTTGATGACCAGGTGGTCTGGACGCCGCTGCCGAAGGCGCCTCCGGCGAGTGGCTACGCCAAGCTGGAAGACGTCGACGCAGTGCCCTATCTCAAGGATGCGGGCCGGGATTTGTACAGGAAATATATATCCAAGACCGGCCATTGGGCGTTTGTGATAGCACCGGGCGGGGCGGCCTACGCCTTTCATGACGGCTTGGACGCGTTTGCGGCGGCCATGCTCAACTGCCAGGCCGTTTCAGCGATCTGCGAGCCGTACGCGGTCGACAACCAAGTGGTTTGGGTCCGCCCGCCGCCGCTGCCGACGCCGACCGATTTCGCGCCCCTGGCCAATGTCGATACGGTGCCATTTGTGGGGCCGGCGGGGCGGCGCGGCTACCAGGCCTTCCTGGCCGCGCCCAAGCCGCGAGCCTTCGTCATCGCGCCAGACGGGGCGTGGTTTTCCGGATCGGGCGGAGTCGAAACCGCCCGATCCGTCTTGGCCACGTGCGGAAAATCGCACACGGGATGTAGACTCTATGCGATCGATGACGCCGTCGTCTGGCGCTGAATTCAAGGCGTGAAGCAGCGCGCGAGGCCTGAAAAAGGGGGCAGAGTGATTTTCCAGATGCAATCCGATCACTCGGCTAAGGCAAACCCCTCGCGCATAATCGACTCTAACCCCTTTTCTTTCTTTTCTCTCTCGCTGCGTCCGCGTTTCGACGTCGCTCCAATCGGCCGGAATGTCATGGTATGCTGTCTATATCAACGCCAAGACGACCAACGCGCAGCGAGCGGGCATACCGGACACGGATGCCGATATCGACCAGTTCCTGGGCGAGCATCACGACGAGATCGCGGCGAAGCTCGCAGCGGGGCGGGCGCAGATTTTGCGCGGCGAGGCGGCTCCGCTCGAGCCGCTCGACGAACTCCTTCGCGACGCGCGCGCGGGACGATAGTGGTCCTCCACGTACGCCACGTCTCGCATCCTTCGTTCGCCGCTTGCGCGTAATGACCTGCTCGACATCTGAACCTACATCGCGGACCAAAGTTCGCCCGCCACCGCCGACGCCTTCCTCGCCCGCATCTATGGGTCGCTCGAAGTGCTGGCGCAGGCTCCGTATATCGGGCGCGAGCGCTCCGAGTTTCCTGGCAGCCCGCGCAGCCTCGTGGTGCGCCCCTACGTGATCTTCTACGAGCCGCTCGCCGAGGGCGCCTACGTTCAACCGTAGCAGTATGCACCGCTCGGCCAAGTTCCGCCATGCCACGTCGGCGCAAGGTTCAGCATAGCGGACGCTGGTTGGCACACTCGCGTCGGGGTTCCGGGGACGCAATACTTATCTCGCCGATCCCCTGAGAAACGCCCAACGTCCCTCTGAACATTGGAGGCCTGGCCGAGAATCGAACTCGGGTGCGCGGATTTGCAGTCCGCTGCGTCACCACTCCGCCACCAGGCCGCCGGTGCGTCGCGCCCCAAGGGCGCTCGCGAGCGGCGCGATGGCTAACAGAAGGGATGATCCGGGGCAATGGCGCCACGGGCGCGATTGCACTCATGTTCAAGGGCGACCTATAAGCGGCGCTGGTTCGGCGCCTCGATTGAGGTGTGCGGCGGACCGCGTGGATTCTGGCGAGGGATTTGATGACGTTCGATTTCGCCGCGGCGCGGGACATCATGGTCGACAGCCAGGTGCGGCCCAACGATGTGCCGGACCTGGCCATCCAGCACGCCATGCGCACCGTGGCGCGCGAACAGTTCTGTCCCGCGGGCAAGGCCCAGCTGGCCTATGCCGACGCCGAGCTGGAATACGCGCCCGGCCGGTTTCTGCTGCGGCCTCGGCACGTCGCCAAGCTGCTTTTCGCGGTCGCGCCGCGCCCGGGCGAGCGGGCCCTGGCCATCGCCGCGCCCTATGCCGCGGCGGTGCTGGAGCAGATAGGCCTGACCGTCACCCGCCATGACTCAGAAGACCTGAAAACCCCGCCGGCCGGCGAATACGACGTCGTGATCTGCGAGGGCGCGGCAGCCGAGCCGCCGGCCGCCTGGCTGGCCGCGCTGGCGCCGGGCGGGCGGCTAGGCGTCATCGTGCGCCAAGGACCGGCGGGCAAGGCTCGGCTTTATCTGCGCGCGGGGGCTGAGATCGGCTGGCGGACGGTGTTCGACGCGGCGCCGCCGGTGCTGGCCGGATTCGAAGCGCAGCCGGGCTTTGTGTTCTGAACAAAGCTTAATTGGCCCTCCCGCGCGGGGGCGCCTAAGACATTCCCACCAGATCGCGCGTTGCGGTTCAGAAATTCAAGGTGGGGTATGCGCGGACGATTTCAGTGGGCCACGGTTGCGACGATCGCTCTACTGAGCGGCGCCGGCGGCTTTTCGGCCAGCGCCCGCGCCGACACCTTGGCCGACGCCATCGCCCTGGCCTATCAGACCAATCCGACCCTGCAGAGCCAGCGCGCCCAGCTGCGGGCGCTGGACGAAGGCTATGTGCAGGCCCGCGCCGGCTTTCGGCCCCAGGCCAACGGACAGCTTCAGGCGTCCTACCAGAACGGCCCCTCGACCTACGATGTCGGCGTGACGACCGACTCGGCGAGCCTGAACCTGTCCCAGCCGCTCTATACCGGCGGGCTGACCAGCGCCCAGGTGCGCGCCGCCCAGGGCGACATCCAGTCCGGCCGCCAGAAGCTGCGCCAGGTCGAGGCCAGCGTGCTGCAGGCCGTGATCCAGGCCTATGTCGATGTCCGCCGCGACCAACAGGCCCTGGCCATCGCTCAGGAGAACGTCAAGGTGCTGCGTCGCCAGTTCGACGAAACCAAGGCCCGGTTCGAGGTCGGCCAGATCACTCGCACCGATGTGGCCCAGGCCCAGGCGCGACTGGCCGCGGCCCAGTCGCAGCTGTCCGCCGCCCAGGCCCAGCTGGGCGTCAGCCGCTCCAACTATGTCGCCGTGATCGGTCAAAGCCCCGGCGATCTGGCGCCGGAGCCGCCGCTGGCGGGTCTGCCGGCCACGGTGGACCAGGCTTTCGATGTCGCGGCCAAGAACAATCCGGGAATCCTGACCGCCGATTTCGCCGAACAGGCCTCCGCGGCGCGCGTGGTCGAGGCCAAGGCGGCCTATCGCCCCACGGTCTCGCTCAGCGCGCAGCTGGGCTATGAGGGTTCGCTAACCACCGCGCCACTGCTCGGCCTAAAGGCCGGCCTCTACGACCACAACGTTTCCGCGGCCGCAACCTTGACCCAGCCGCTGTTCGCCGGCGGCATGAACGCCTCGCGCATCCGCCAGGCGCTGGAAAACGACAACGTTTCGCGCATCGCGGTCGAGAGCGCCCAGCGCCAGGCGGTGCAGTCCGTCGCCCAGGCCTGGAACCAGCTCTTGGCGGCGCGCAGCGCCATCGCCTCCAACGAGGAACAGGTGCGCGCGGACGCGGTGGCCTATGAGGGGGTGCGCCAGGAGGCGGATGTCGGTCTGCGCACCACGTTGGACGTGCTGAACGCCGAGCAGGAGTTGCGCAACGCCCAGCTGGCCCTGGTCGACGCCCGCCACGACCAGTATGTGGCCAGCGCCGGCGTGCTGAACGCCATGGGGCTGCTGGAGGCCAAGGCATTGGGGGATCCGGCGCCGATCTATGACCCGGAGACCTCGTTCCACCGGATCAAACACGCAGGCGCGACGCCCTGGGAAGGCGTGATCGCCGGCCTGGATTCCGTCGGCGCTGCGCCAATCGCGCGGCGCCCGGTCAGCGCGGACCAGATCCGCCCCGCGATCGAAGCCGCCGAACCCGTCGCCCCGGCCCAGGCTGGCGGCCAGGTGCTGCCATAGCTCGAAAGACTATTCCCGCCAGCCCTTGGCCTTGGCGGCGGCTTCACCTTGAGCGTCCAGCGGGGCGCCGTCGATCACCGCGTCCACCGTCGCGCTCACCGCCGGCGGCATGGCCGAGCCGGCTGTGCGATATCCCGCCGGGCCGGCTCTGTGGGCGGGCGAGGCGGCGGCGACGCGCACCTGCCATCCGGTGGGCGCCCGGCAGGCCAGCCCCGCCAGGCCATCGCCGCGCACCACCTGGAAGGTTCGGCAATAAAGCTTGTCGCTGGAACGAAAGCTGACACCGATCTTGACCGCCTGGTCCGGCGCCGCGGCGGATCCCGCGATCTGCTGATCCAAGGCCTGCGACAGCCCGCCCTGGGCCATCAGGGTCCCGTGCCGATCGGCGATCATCGGCGAGGTCCCGATGGAGCCCAGGCCGCGCGCTGCGATCACGCCGATCGCCAGGCAGGCGGCGAGGGCGCTCCATTGCACCCAGGCGCGTCGGGGTCTTGGCGGCGTCTTGGGCGCGGCCTTGCGCGCGCGCACGGCGGCCAGGTCGACGATTTCAGCCCGCCGGCTGGACTGGGAGGACGCGGCCTCGCCGCGCACGGCGGCCAGCAGCCGTTCCGGGACCGGTTCGTTCATGGCCGATCCGAAGGCGCCGGCCAAGGTTCCACGTAGGCGCCGGTGCGCCTCGACGCGTTCGCGGATCGCGCCATCGACCGCCATCGCCGCCTCGACGGCCGCGCGCGTCTCGGCGTCGGCTTCGCCGTCCGCATAGGCCATCAGGAGGTCTTCGGTGATCTTCATCGGACCTATATTTCCGCTCCTTCCAGCCTAGCTTGCAAGGCCATTCGTCCGCGCACCAGGCGGCTGGTCAGGGTGCCCATCGGAACCTCAAGCACCTCGGCCGCCTCGCGATAGGACAGGCCGTCGATCAGGACCAGGGCGACCGCCAGTCTCTGGTCCTGCGGCAGCTCGGCCAAGGCGCGCTCGGCCGCACTGGCTTCCAGCCGCAGCTCCATCGTCGCCACCCGTCCATCGGCGATATGTTCCGCCTCCAGCCCGAGTTCGATCACCCTGGATGTTCGGGTCCGGGCGCGGGTTTCATCGATCCAGGCGTTCTTCATGATCCGAAACATCCAGCTGTCCAGACGCGAGCCCGGCCGCCACTGGTCCCGCCGGCCCAGCGCCCGTTCGACGCACAATTGAACCAGGTCGTCGGCGTCCGCGAAGTCGCGCGCCATCGCCCGGGCCAACCGCCGAAGTCTGGGCAGCAGATCGACGACCTCCCGCTGAAACCGATCCAAGGCGCTCTCTCTGTCCAGGGATGAAACGACCGGGATGAGGCGTTTCATCCGCAACATGCGTTAGTTTTATATCCGGCCCCCGCCTTGTTTCGGCAAGGCCGCCGGGGTGCGGTAGGGAGTATGGCGAGATCGCCTGGTTCAATGGACTTCGCCGATGGACCGCGCGCGCCGCCGTCCTGATCGCCGCCACCCCCGCGGCGGCGCAGCTGCTGCCGTCGCTCCACGGCGGCGGGCTGCCGCTGCCGACGATCAGCGCCGGCTTGCCGGGTCAAGTGATCACGGATGTGCGCCAGGACCTGGACGCGAGCCGGCTGACCGATCTGCGCCTGCTGAAATTGCAGGATCTGCTGCGCGCCAACCCTCGGGCCTTGGATACGGACGACAAGGGCGCCCTGGTCGTGCGCGGCGAAGTGCTGGCTGTCTCTCCGACGCCTGACACGCTGCGGATCGTCCAGGCCGCCGGCTTCACCATCGCGCGGCGCGAGAGCCTGGCGCCGCTGGACCTGGAGGAGGTGGTGTTGGCGACGCCCCCAGGCCTATCGGCGCGCCAGGCGGTGCGGCGGCTGCGCAAGCTGGACCCGGCGGGCCAGTACGATTTCGACCACATCTACTCGCCGTCAGGTTCGGCTGCGACGCCCTCCGGCCCCGTCCAGGTCGAGGTCGAACACGCGCCGGCCTGGGCGCGGGCGGGCCTGCTGGACACCGGCTTCGCGCGCGAGGATCCGGCGTTCGCGTCCTCGCCCATCGAACAGCAGGCCTTCGCGCCAGGCGGGATCAAGGTCGGCGCCCACGGGACGGCGGTGGCCTCGCTGATGATCGGCGCCAGCGGCAGGTTCCACGGGGCGGCGCCGGGCGCGCGCCTCTATGCGGCGGACGTCTATGGCTCGGGGCCGACCGGGGGATCGGCGGACGCGATCGTCCGTGCGCTGGCCTGGATGGCCCGAAATGGCGTGCCGGTGATCAATATCAGCCTGGTCGGGCCGCCCAATCTAACGTTGGAGGCGGCGGTGCGGGCCGTGACCGCGCGGGGCGAGGTGATCGTGGCGCCGGTGGGCAATGACGGACCCGCCGCGCCGCCGCTCTATCCGGCCTCTTATCCGGGTGTGATCGCGGTCACCGCGGTGGATCCGCGTGGGCGGGTAATTTTCGAGGCGGGCCGCGCGCGCCACCTGGACTTCGCGGCGCCGGGGGTCGACATGCTCGCCGCCAAGCCCGGCGGCGGCCTGGTCGCCGTGCGGGGAACCTCGTTCGCCTCGCCCGTCGTGGCGGGCCGCCTGGCGCTACTTCTGCGCACGCCCGATCCGGCCGCAGCGGGGCGAGCGGTCGCGCAACTGGCGGGGCAGGCCAGGCGTCCCGCGGGGGCCGACGCGGCTCGGCTCGGGCGCGGTATTGTCGGCGAGGACGTCCGGCTGGACCCTCGCGCGGCTCGGTGATCGCGCGTTCCTCAAAAAATCATCCGGCACGGGGATGAATCCGATCGGGCGGGTCGTTGGACCGGTTGAGAGACGCAAGCAAGCCGTCTCGACAAACCAGGAGCACGATCATGCGTATGCGTTCTTTTCTTTTCGTCGCGGCGATCTCATTGGCAACGGCCAGCGCGGCTGAAGCCGGCCCGCTCGGCGGGTTGGGCGGTGGATTGGGCGGCGGCCTCGGCGGCGGTTTCGGCGGTCTTGGCGGCGCCGTCAGCGGGACCTTCAACGGCTCCGGCCAGATCATGACCAACACCAGCGGCCTGAGCGCGACGGCCGGCTCGGCGGCCAGCCGGACCACGTCGCGGGTCCGCCAGACCGCGGCCACGGCGCGGCAGACGGCGCAGGGCGCGGCGGCCCAGACCGGCGAGAGCGCCTCGACGGCCGCTAACGCAACCGCGAGCAAGGCCTCGGGACTCGCGGCGAGCTCCCAGAGCAGCCCCACATCGAGTTCGGGCTTGAGCGCCAGCGGCGGCGGGTCGACCAGCTTCAGCGGACGTCACGCGAGCGGCGCGTCGAGCGCCAGCGCGTCCGGCCAGGCCTCTCGCCAAGGCGCGGGCGCGTCGGTGGACGCCTCCGGCTCCGGCGCGACATACCGCTGACAACATCAGCGTTCTGAGGATCCGGGCCGCGCCCAATCCGGGGCGCGGCCCTTTTCTGTCACCGACCTATGGCCGAGGCCGCGCGCTAAGGTCGCGCCCAAGTAAACGCCCCGCCGACGGATAGAAATTGCAGACTCGCGCGCCGCCGCTTAGGTTAAGCGCGAATCCGCCTCTCATCCTCTTTGCCAACGGCCCCGACCATGACCGACCAAGCCGCCCAGGAACCGACGATGGAGGAAATCCTGGCCTCGATCCGGCGGATCATTTCCGAGGATGAGCCGCCAGCCGCGCCGGAAGCGTTCGAGGTTCCGTCCGCGCCGGAACCCATGCCAGCGCCCGCCGCGGCGATGGTCGAACGGGACGACGTGCTGGAGCTGACCGAACGCGTTCCAGAGTCGGCGCCGCTGGAAACGCACGGCGATCTGGACGTCCTCCCCGCGATGTCCGCCGAACCCGAACCGGAGGCAGCGTCGGAACCGGCTCCGATCCCCGAGCCGGTCGCCCTCGCGCCTCGCGCGCCTATCGAATCCCTGCTCAGCCCGCCCGCCGCGGAGGCGGCGTCGAGCGCTTTTGGCCAATTGTCGCAGACCATTCGGATGCCGGCCGACGGCCGCACGCTGGAAGATGTCGTGCGCGAATTGCTGCGCCCGCTGCTGAAGGCCTGGCTGGACGAGAACCTGCCCGGCATCGTCCAGAGCGCGGTCAGCGAAGAGGTCGAGCGACTGTCGCGCCGCCGGGTATAAGGCCGGCCGACATCGCGGCCCTGCCACTGGGCCGCCACAGCCGCTTCGCTTTCCATCTCACCCCTGGTAAAGGCCGCGCGGCGCCGTTCCCGCGCCGTCGATAACGCCATGCTTGAAAAAACCTTCGATCCCAAATCCGTCGAACCCCGGCTCTATGCGCGGTGGGAGGCCTCGGGCGCTTTTTCGCCCGATCGCGCGCTGGCCCAGGACCCCGACGCCGAATCCTTTTGCATGGTCATTCCGCCGCCGAACGTGACCGGCTCGCTGCATATCGGCCACGCGCTGAACCACACCTTGCAGGACGTGCTGGCCCGGTTCGAGCGGATGCGCGGCAAGGCGGCGCTGTGGCTGCCCGGCACCGACCACGCCGGCATCGCCACCCAGATGGTGGTCGAGCGCCAGCTCGCCAACACGGGCAATATCTCGCGCCGCGAAATGGGCCGCGAGGAATTCGTCAGCCGGGTCTGGGCCTGGAAGGCGGAATCCGCCGGCACGATCGAGGGCCAGATGCGCCGGCTGGGCGCCTCGGTCGACTGGAGCCGCGAGCGTTTCACCCTGGACGACGGCTTGTCCGGCGCGGTGCGCAAGGTGTTCGTCCAGCTCTTCAAGGAAGGCCTGATCTATCGCGACAAGCGATTGGTCAATTGGCAGCCGGACCTGCAGACCGCGGTCTCCGATCTCGAGGTCGAGAACGTCGAGGTCAATGGCCACATGTGGCGCTTCCGCTATCCGATCGAGGGGCGCGAAGGCGAATATATCGTCGTCGCCACCACCCGGCCGGAGACCATGCTGGGCGACACGGCGGTGGCCGTGCATCCGGGCGACGAGCGATACAGGCGCCTGGTTGGCCAGATGGTGCGCCTGCCGCTGACCGGCCGGCTGATCCCGATCATCGCCGACGACTACGCCGACCCGGAAAAGGGCACCGGCGCCGTCAAGATCACTCCGGCGCACGACTTCAACGACTTCCGCATCGGCCAGAGCCACAATCTGCCGCTGATCAACGTCTTCACGCCTGAGGCCAAGCTCAACGACGAGGTTCCCGAGGTCTATCGCGGGCTCGACCGGTTCGTGGCGCGCAAGCGGATCGTCGAGGACCTGGACACGCTCGGCCTGCTGGACGGCGTCGACAATCACCGCCTGATGGTGCCCTACGATGAGAAGTCCAAGCTGGTGGTGATCGAGCCCTATCTGACCGACCAGTGGTACGTCGACGCCCACACCCTGGCCCAACCGGCGATCAGGGCGGTGGAGCAGGGGGATACGGTCTTCGAGCCGCGTCACTGGGAAAAGACCTATTTCGAATGGATGCGCAACATCGAGCCCTGGTGCGTCTCGCGCCAGCTCTGGTGGGGCCATCGCATCCCCGCCTGGTGGGGGCCGGACGGGAAGGTGTTCGTCGAGGAGACTGAAGCCGCCGCCGTCGCCGCCGCCCGCGCCCACTATGGCCGCGATGAGCCGCTGGTCCAGGACGAGGATGTGCTCGACACCTGGTTCTCCTCGGCCCTTTGGCCCTTCTCGACCCTGGGCTGGCCGCTTGAGACCGAAGATCTGAAGCGTTTCTATCCGACCCACACCTTGGCGACGGGTTTCGACATCATCTTCTTCTGGGTCGCCCGGATGATGATGATGGGCCTGCACTTCACCGGGCAGGTTCCGTTCAAGCGGGTCTTCATCAACGCCCTGGTCCTCGACGAGAAGGGCCAGAAGATGTCCAAGACCAAGGGCAATGTGATCGACCCGCTGGAGCTGGTCGACGCCTACGGCGCCGACGCGGTGCGCTTCACTCTGACGGCCATGACCGGCCAATCGCGCTCGATCAAGTTGTCGAAGCAACGCATTGAAGGGTATCGGAATTTCGGCACCAAGCTGTGGAACGCGGCGCGCTTTTGCCAGATGAACGAGTGCCAGCGCGCCGCCGATTTCGATCCGGCGGCTCTGAGGCTGACCCTGAACCGCTGGATCCGCGGCGAGGCGGCCAAGACAGTGCGCGCGGTGACCGAGGGGCTGGAGGCCTGCGCCTTCGACGATGCGGCCGGCGCGCTTTACCGGTTCATCTGGAACGTCTTCTGCGACTGGTATCTGGAAATGGCCAAGCCGATCCTGAACGGGTCCGACGAGGCGGCGACGGCCGAGACCCGCGCCACCGCCGCCTGGGTGCTCGACCTGTGCCTGAAGCTGCTGCACCCGGTCAGCCCCTTCATCACCGAGGAGCTGTGGGACAAGCTGGGCGAGTTCGGTCCGCCACGCGAGGGTCAGCTGATCACCGAGCGGTGGCCGCAGGCGCCGCAAGGTTGGATCGATCCGGAGGCCGAAGCCGAGATCGGCTGGCTGGTCGAACTGGTTAGCGAAATCCGCTCGATCCGCGCCGAGATGAACGTGCCGCCGTCGGCGCGGGCGCCCTTGACCCTGGCCGGCGCCGGCCCCGCCACGCGCGAGCGCCTGGAGCGGCATCGTGAATTGATCCAGACGCTGGCCCGGCTGAGCTCCGCCCGAGAGACCGAAACGCCGCCCGCCGGGGCCGTGCCCTTCGTGATCGCCGAGGCGACCGGCTTTTTGGCCATCGCCGAGTTTATCGACGTCGCCGCCGAGCGGGCCCGCCTGGCCAAGGAGATCGGCGCCTTCGCCACCGACATCGACCGCACCGCCAAGAAACTAGCCAACGCCGACTTCGTTGCCCGCGCGCCGGAGGAGGTCGTCGAGGAAAACCGCGAACGGCTTGCCGGCGCCGAAGCCGGCAAGGCCAAGCTGGAGGCGGCTCTGGCGCGGTTGGAGGCGGTGGGGTGATCGGCTAGCGGGTCAGCGGCGGTGAGCGCCCTATTTTACCACCAAGCACACCAAGGACACCAAGCTACAGCGCGAGCCGCCGCACGCCGTGTTTGAACAGCGCGACGTTGAAATTCATCAGAGCGGGGTGATTTCAGACAGAATCAGCCCCTAGACCCGCTCATCCCGGCGAATGCCGGGACCCAGATCAAAAACACCTGCTCAATGCCGATGTTCTTTAGTTATGCGCGCACACTTATCCACTCTCCGTGACCTTTCATCTGGGTCCCGGCATTCGCCGGGATGAGCGGATGTTTGGACCTACGCTATGGTTCGGTTTAAACCGATCACGCTCTGGAAGCCCGACGCGATGGCCTGAAAGTTTGAGGTAGGTCAGAACTTGCGCCTCGTGGAGGCGCGTGAGGGCATCGACTACGGTCCGAGCAAGGCGATCTACGGCTACGGAGGCCTCTTGGTGTCCTTGGTGCTCTTGGTGGCCAATACCGACCTCTCCACTCCAACCGTCGCGAGCAAGCTGAGCTGCAGCCTGACAGCGCCTTTATCGGATAGGCAACGGCTTGCTCGGTGGATCACCTATGTGAACGGCGCCACCGGGTTTACAGGTCGCCATGGGTTATGCTTGTTCACCCAACAACCAAATCGCGCGGCCCAACCCGCCTGTATCGTCCCGGAGAAACCGCTCGTCATGACTGAAGCCGCCGTCGCCAAGCCCGCCTGGCCCGCCATGTCCATCGGCCAGGCCCATGCGCTGCTCACCGCGCCGGGCTCGCCGCTGGAGATGGAGGAGATCGAGATCCGGGGGGTCGCGACGCGGGTTTGGAAGAACGCGCCGGCCAGTCTGCGCGACGTGGCCCTGGGCGCGCGAGCCCATGGCCAGAAGGTCTTCCTGGTCTATGAGGACGAGCGGGCGAGCTTCGAGGCCTTCTACCGCGCCGTCTCCACCTTCGCGCACGAGCTCCAGGCCCAGGGCGTCGAAAAGGGCGACCGCGTCGCGCTGATCATGCGCAACCTGCCGGAATGGCCGGTGGCCTTTTACGCGGCCTGCGCGGTCGGGGCGATCGCCACACCCTTGAACGCCTGGTGGACCGGCCCCGAACTGGAATATGGCCTGACCGACTCCGGGGCCAAGGTGGCTATCATGGACGCCGAGCGTCTGGCGCGCCTGGCCGAACACCTGCCGAGCTGCCCGGACCTCAAGAAGGTCTATGTCAGCCGCGCGGCCGACGAAATCAGCCACCCCGACATGGTCAAGCTGGAATCGATCATCGGCGCCACGGGCGACTGGGCGGCCCTGCCGGATCGGCCGTTCCCCGAGGTCGAACTGGTCCCAGAAGACGACGCGACCATCTTCTACACCTCCGGCACCACCGGAAAACCCAAGGGCGCCTTGGCCACCCAGCGCAACATCGTCTCCAACATCATGGCGGCGGCTTGCGCGGGCGCGCGGGTGTTTCTGCGCCGCGGCGAGGCTCCGCCCGCGCCGGACCCCGATGCGCCTCAACGCTCGACCCTGCTGTCGGTGCCTTTCTTCCACGCCACCGGCTGTTTCGCGGTGCTGAACCCCAGCCTGGCCGGCGGCGCCAAGCTGGTGATGATGCATCGCTGGGACGTGGTGCGGGCCTTCCAGCTGATCGAGCGCGAGCGGATCAACGGCGCCGGCGGCGTGCCGACCATCGCCTGGCAGCTGATCGAGCATCCGGAGCGCAAGAATTACGACCTGTCCTCGCTGGAGTCCGTGGCCTATGGCGGCGCGCCCTCGGCCCCGGAGCTGGTGCGCAAGATCGTCGAAATCTTCCCCAAGTCGCAGCCGGGCAACGGCTGGGGCATGACCGAAACCTCGGCCACGGCTACCACCCACGGCGCCGAGGACTACCAGCATCGCCCCGACAGCTGCGGTCCGGCCGTGCCGGTGACGGACCTCAAGATCATGAGCCTCGAGGGCGACCGCGAGCTGGCGATCGGCGAGATCGGCGAGCTGTGGTGCAAGGGCCCGCAGGTGGTGAAAGGCTATTGGAACAAACCCGAGGCCACCGCCCAGACCTTCGTCGACGGCTGGGTCAAGACCGGCGACTTGGCGCGGCTGGACCCGGAAGGGTTCTGCTACATCATCGACCGGGCCAAGGACATGCTGATCCGCGGCGGGGAAAACATCTACTGCATCGAGGTCGAGAACGTCCTTTACGACCATCCGGCGGTGATGGACGCGGCCCTGGTCGGCATTCCCCATCGCACCCTGGGCGAGGAGCCGGGGGCCGTGGTGACGCTGAAGCCGGGCTCCGAGGCCACCGAACAGGAGCTGCGCGCCTTCGTGGCCGAGCACCTGGCCGCCTTCAAGGTGCCGGTCAAGATCATCTTCTGGCACGAAACCCTGCCGCGCAACGCCAACGGCAAGATCTTGAAGAGCGAGCTGAAGAAGGTGTTCGTCGAGGGCTGAGTTTGAACCCTTCCCCCTCGATGGGGGAAGGGCAGGGTTGGGGGCGCGGTCGCGAACGGCGAAGGAAAGGACGCGGGAGACGTCTAACGCGATCTTTTCGTCGCCAACAGCAGCCTCGCCCCCACTCCAACCTCTCCCCCATCGAGGGGGAGAGGCTTTTTGGGAAGCTGGGAGCCAGCATGAACACCCGCCGCGCCGATTTGGTCCTGGTCGAGCGGGGCCTGTTCGAGAGCCGGGCCAAGGCGCGCGCGGCGATCGAGGCCGGTGGGGTGATCGCCGACGGCGTACGGGTCATCCGCGCCGCTCAATTGGTGCCAACCGACGCGAAGATCGTGGCCGAGCGGGCCCATCCCTGGGTTGGGCGCGGCGGACTGAAGCTGGATCATGCGCTGGGGCTCTGGCCGGTCGCGGTGCGCGATGTGGTCGTGCTGGACGTGGGCGCATCGACCGGCGGCTTCACCGAGGTCTGCCTGGCGCACGGGGCGGCCAGGGTGTTTGCCGTCGATGTCGGGCAGGGTCAGCTGCATCCGAGCCTGCGCGCCGACCCCCGGGTGGTCGATCTGTCCGGTCTGGACGCGCGAGATCTGACTGTCGAATGGATTCCCGACCCGCCGACTCTGATCGTCTGCGACGCCAGCTTCATCGGCCTGGCCAAGGTGCTGCCCGCCGCCCTGGCGTTGGCCGCGCCAGCCGCTCAGCTGGTTGCGTTGGTCAAGCCCCAGTTCGAGGCGGGGCCGGAGCACGTCGGCAAGGGCGGGATCGTGCGCGACGAAGCTGTCCGCGCCGGGGCGCTGCATGCCGTCAGCGACTGGCTGGAAACCGTTGGTTGGCGGGTTCACGCCACCGCGGACAGCCCCATCCTCGGCGGCGAAGGCGCGCAGGAATACCTGCTATGGGCGGTGAAGCACTCCCCTTGAACCTCTCCGGGCAAGGGCGCGGATGGGATGCCCACTTCGCTGGGGCTGGCGCGCCGTCCCTTCGCCCCTTGTGGGAGAAGGAGGGGCCCATGGCTATGCCATGGGAGGATGAGGGGTCTCGCCGCCGGTTCAGTCCCCCCAACAGCGCTACTGGCTGCTTCGGCGGGAAGATTTGGCGCGGTCCGTGCGACCCCTCATCTTCCCACCCCGCTTCGCGGCGCGGGCCCCTCCTTCTCCCGCAAGGGGAGAAGGGAAAATCGCATCGGCAAGTTATGTGAATCCCTTAGCGATAGAGCAGGGCGAGGGCTCCGATCCGTCAGTCGACCACATGCCAGCGGCCGCTGGGACCGCGGCAGGCTTGGACGGATCGGCTCTCGGTCGTGCCGTCGGGGTAGAAGGCCCGGTCCTCGATCAACCGGCATTGCGGGGGCGGCGCGGTGCGATAGCTGGGCTGTTCACTGGGCTGGGACTGGGGCTGGGCCTGCGTGTACCGGCTGTCGCTCATCGGGGCGTAGCTGATGGCCGGCGGCGCGGGAGGGGGCGGCGGAGGCGGCGGAGCCGGGGGCGGCGTCCTGTAGTCCGTGTCGCTATCCCTCTGAGACGTGTCGGCATAGGGAACGGGCTGGCTGGGGCCGCCGGATCCTTGCGATTGCGCCGCCGCCGACTCCGGCGCCGCGAGCAGGCTGATGGAAGCCGCGGCGGCGAGCAACGCGACCTTTGTGAGATCGAAATGAGCATTCATGGACGTGCCTCCCCATAGTCGATAGCGCTATGGCTGACGGTCATCTTGGCCCCCGATATCTGAACAGCGCCTGAGCGCGGCGTTCATCACGTCTCAACGACGACCAAGAATAGCGCGGGCGCGCTTAACGCGGAGAGAACCCGCGATCACAACCGTGTCAGCGGGGGCGAAAGCCGCTCAGTCTCGTCCCTGCGGTCCCTCGTCCGCGACCTGCCAATGGCCGTCGCGACCCTGGCAGACCTGAATGGGGCGGCTGTCGCGGGTTCCATCGGGAAAGATCACGCGGTCCTCGACCATCTGGCAGCGGCCCTGTGGCGGCCCGCGATAGCCGGGGTCGCCGTTCGGCCCCGCATAGCGATCATCGCCACCCTGCATATAGGCGCCCGGCGGCGGGGGTGGAGGCGGTCCGTAATCCGACCCCTGCTGATACGCGCCCGGCGGCGGGGGAGGGGGTGGGCCATAGTCCGGGCCCTGCTGGTACGCACCCGGCGGCGGGGGCGGCGGCGGACCGTAGTCCGGTCCTTGCTGAGAATCGCCGGCATAGGAGGCGGGCTGGCCCGATTGGCAGGCCGCCGTGGCATGACCGATGCTGGCGCCAACCGCCGCGCCCGCCACGCCGCCGATGATCGCGCCGCCCAGCTTGGCGCCGCCGTGGGTCACCGAGTTGCCAAGCGTCGCGCCGGCCGCCGCGCCCAGAAGGCCGCCCACCACCGAGCGATCGGCCTGGGAACGGGCGCACGGATCGTAATAGGTCCCGCCTTGATTGTTATAGCCGCCCTGGTCGTTGTAACCGCCCTGGTCGGCATAACCGCCCTGATAGCCGTCGGGCCCGCTGGGTTGGGCCGCCGCCAGCTGAGGCGCCGCGAACAGACAGATGGACGCGGTGGCGGCAAGCAGAGCGCCCTTACCGAGTTTGGAATGCAGAGTCATTGGGGCGTCTCCTGATGGAGCGGCGAAGTCGGGCCTGAAAGGAAAGGTTGGCCGACGCCGAATGGTTGCGATGACGCGCGTAGGAACTGCGGGCTGGCCGCTGTATAGGTCCCTGGCGCGCTTTTGGGCCGTCAACCTGCGCTTCGAAGTCTGAACCGCGCTTGAGCGGAACGTTCATGTTCGTTCATGACCCTGAACGCCGATCTTCCCGCCACGCTTGAAAGGAATCGCGATCACTAGCGCTACAACCGAGCAGCCGTCATCGCTCAACATCCGCGAACTGTGCATCGAGAGCGTCGGCGCCCAGGGCGACGGGGTGACGGGCGATCATGTCTTTGTTCCGCTGACCCTGCCGGGGGAGCGCGTGCGGGCCGATGTGCGGGGCGAGCGGGCCGAGATGGTGGAGGTGCTGGAGGCCAGCCCGGATCGCGTCGCACCGGCCTGCCCGCACTTCGGCGACTGCGGCGGCTGCGCCCTGCAGCATTGGGCGAGTGATCCCTATCTCGTCTGGAAGGCCGAACAGATCCGCCTGGCCCTGGGCCGCGAGCGGATCGAGACCGAGATCTTGCCGGCCTTCGCCGCGCCGCCTGGCGCGCGCCGGCGGCTGGCCCTGCACGCGCGCCGGGACGGCGGCGCGGTGCGGCTGGGGTTCAAGGCGCGGCGGACCTGGCGGCTGGTCGAGATCAAGGTCTGTCCGATCTCCGAGCCCGCCCTGGTCGCGGCGCTGCCGGCGCTGAAGGCCCTGGCCGGGCCCTTTCTGGAACACGCCAAGTCCGCGCCGACCCTGCACGTCACCTGGACCCTCTCCGGGCTGGACGTCGACGTCACCGGCATCGAGCGCAAAAGCGGCGGCCTCTCGGCCGATGCGCGCATGCGGGCGGCCAAGGCGGCCGCGGCCGGCGACATGGCCCGCGTCACCCTGGCGGGCGAGACCATCTACCAGGCGCGCCAGCCGGTGGTTCGCCTCGGCCCGGCCACCGTGGCGCTGCCGCCGGGCTCGTTCCTGCAGGCCGTCGCCCAGGCCGAGGCCGCGATGGCGGATTTCGCGGTCGATGCCATCGCCGGCGCCACGCGGGTCGCCGATCTCTATTGCGGCGTGGGCGCCTTCACCTTCCGCCTGGCGCGGACCGCGTCGGTGCACGCCGCCGACGTCTCGGCGCCGGCCGTCAAGGCGCTGATCGCGGCCACCGGCACGGCGTCGGGCCTCAAACCGATCGTCGCCGAGGCCCGCGACCTGGGCCGCCGCCCGCTGTTGGCCATGGAGATGAAGAAACTGGACGCGGTGGTGTTCGACCCCCCGCGCGCCGGCGCCCTCGAACAATCCGGCGAAATCGGCCGCTCCAAGGTCGGGACAGTCGTCGGCATATCCTGCAACCCCACCACCTTCGCCCGCGACGCCCGCATCCTCGTCGACGCCGGGTTCAAGCTGGAGGCGGTCAAGCCGATCGACCAGTTCCTCTGGTCGCCGCACGTGGAGCTGGTGGGGGTGTTTCGGCGGTGAGGGATGGGCCAGCACAAAAGCGATATTTCCACCATCCGAGAGCGTAACACCTTAGCACAAGCGAACTGTTAGGACAGCCTCGGGTTGTGAACCGTCATCGTGTCGGTTAGCGTCCGAGGATTGTCGAGCAAAAATCGGGGGCTGAACGTGCAAGGACGAGATGTATTTGGGGCCGGAGTGCGCACGATAGGCGTCTATTTCTTGTCCGAAGCCTTTTACAGTCTTGTCATGGTTGTCCTCAAATCCCTGTCGGTTCCTACGGGGTCTCCATTCCCCGTTTCGACCGACCTGATATCTCTCGTGTACCGCTTGGCCGTCGGCTTGACCCTCGTCGTCGCGGCGCCGTTCATTGTGACGTTGATTTACGGAAGAAATTCCGCATCTACATTTGATTAGGGAAGGATTCCGAGTCGAAACAATCCGCCCGCGCCCTACCCAAACAGCTCCAACTGCCGACTATCCTCCGGCGGCTTACGAAACTTCGTCACGTCCAGGCTCAGCCTATCCCGCGCCAAGCCATACCTCCGCCGCGCCAAATGCATCCGCTGGGCCAGCATCTCCGCGATCGGGCCTTCGCCGCGCATGCGCTTGCCCCATTCGGCGTCATAGTCCTTGCCGCCGCGCATCTGGCGCATCAGCGAGATGACGCGGGCGGCGCGGTCGGGGAACTCGGCTTCCAGCCACTCCTTGAACAGGTCCTTGATCTCCAGCGGCAGGCGCAGGACCGTGAAATAGGCCGAGACAGCGCCGGCCTCGGCGGCGCGCTCCAGCACCGTCTCCATCTCGTGGTCGTTCAGGCCGGGTATGGCGGGCGCGAAACCGACCAGGGCCGGCACACCCGCCTGGCTGAGCAGCCGGATCGCCTCGATCCGGCGCTCGGGGGTCGAGGCGCGGGGCTCCATGGCGCGGGCCAGCTTGCGGTCCAGGGTGGTCACCGAGACGGCGACGCAGGCCAGGTTCTCGGCGGCCATGGGACCCAGGATGTCGATATCGCGGACCACCAGGGCGTTCTTGGTGGTGATGGCGACCGGGTGCTTGTAGCGGGCCAGGACTTTCAGGATCTGGCGGGTGATTTGCAGCTTGCGCTCGATCGGCTGGTAGGGGTCGGTATTGGCGCCCAGTTGCAGCCGCGCCGGCTGATAGCCGCGCTTGCCCAGCTCCTTTTCCAGCAGCGCCGCGGCGTCGGGCTTGAAGAACAGCTTGGTCTCGAAATCCAGGCCCGGCGAGAGGCCCAGATAGGCGTGGGTCGGCCGGGCGAAACAATAGATGCAGCCGTGCTCGCAGCCGCGATAGGGATTGATCGAGCGGTCGAAGCCGATGTCGGGACTATCGTTGCGGCTGATGATAGTGCGGGCTTTCTCCGCCGTCAGCGTCGTCTCCAGCCGGTCGGGCAGCGGATCCTCGCCCCAACCGTCATCGACGCTGTCCCGGGTCAGCGCCTCGAACCGGCCGGAAGCGTTGGATTTGGAGGCGCGGCCTCGCGTGATGACGGGGTTGGCGGACATGGGGAGAAGGTAGGACGCACGGTGGAACAAAGCAAGAACATTACTTGACAGCCGGATGGCGCGCGGCTTGATGCGTCGATGATCTCAGCCGTTGTCACAACTTTGAACAACGCCGCCAGCCTCACCGCGACCCTCGCCGCGCTGGCGCCGGCGGCGATGGACGGGTTCGTGAGGCAGGTGATCGTCGCGGACGGCGGGTCCACCGACGAGACGCTGGAGGTCGCCGAAGACGCCGGCGCGGACCTGGTGACGACGGGCTTTGCCGACGCGGTCGCAGTGGCGCGGCAGTCCTGGCTGCTGTTCCTGACGCCAGGCAGCCGGCCGCAGGTGGGATGGGAGCGGGCGGCTCACGCGCACATCCGGGACTATCCGGGCAAGGCGGGCTGGTTCGATCTGGCGCTGGCGGCGCCGGGTGTGGGCGCGCGCCTTAGCGAGGCGATGGCGGGGTTCGAGAGCGGCATGCTCGGCCGGCCTCGCGCGGACCAGGGATTGCTGATTTCGCAACGGCTTTTAGGAGAGATTGGTTCAGGTGGATCGCACGCCGAGATTGTTCGCAAGTTGGGGCGCGCTAGGTTGCGGTCGTTGAAGGTCCGAGCCCTGATCGGTGAAAATTGAAGTCTTCACGGCCGCTGCGTGCTTCGACACGCGCCCTTCGGCCGCTACTCAGCATGACGAAGTTAAGGGAAAATCCAAAAAAGGTCGTCATCCTGAGTAGGCCGCATCGCGGCCGTGTCGAAGGACGCACCCGCTCTCACCCCGGACGCTCCGGACGATCCAACCGCTCCGTCAGCGTCAGCAGATCCGCCCACGCCTTCTTCTTGGCCGCCGGTTGGCGCAGCAGGAAGGCGGGATGGAGGGTCGGCAGGGCGGGGACGGACAAATTTCCGTCCGCCGAGCGCCAATCGAACCAGCGCCCGCGCAGGCTCAATATGCCTTCCGGACGCTGCAGCAGCGCCTTGGCCGACGCCCCGCCCGCCAGCAGCAGGAATTTCGGCGCGACCAGTTCGATGGTCCGCTCAAGGAAAGGCGAACAGACCAGCTGCTCCTGGGGCGAGGGCGTGCGGTTGCCGGAGGGGCGCCAATAGACCGTGTTGGTGATGAAGACGCGGTCTTCGAGCCCGGCCGCGGCCAGCATCTTGTCCAGCAGCTTGCCGGCGCGGCCGACGAAGGGCGCGCCCTGCTGGTCCTCCTCGGCGCCCGGCGCCTCGCCGATCACCATCACCGGCGCGTTCGGCGCGCCGCGGGCGAAGACCGCCTGCCGGGCGCCCTCGAACTTCAGGCCGCAGCCGTCGAAGGCCGCGATGGCGGCCGCGAGTTCGCCCAGATCCTGCGCGGTCGCCGCCGCGCGTCTCGCCTCGGCTAGGGCGCCAGACATGTCGGGCCCGGCGTCCTGGGCGACGATCGCCGGCGCGGCGGGCGGGCGGATCGGACGGACGCGCTCAGTGATCCGATCGACCGTCTCGTCCTCGAAACAGGCGTCGACGCCCGCCTCGGCCCAAAAGGCCAGCAGGCTTTCGATGGCGCGGGGGTCGGGGAAGGGGGCGGTCATGGCGCACGCCGCCAATCCGAACCCAGGCTGCTCCCCCATTGGGGGAGCTGGCGCGAAGCGACTGAGGGGGCCTGGCGGTCGCACAGACTCTTCCGGCAAGGCCCCCTCCACCGCCTTGCAGGCGGTCCCCCTCCCCCAACGGGACTATCGGATTCACACAACGTCGAGGTCGCGCTCTTTTCCCTTCTCCCCTTGCGGGAGAAGGAGGGGCCCATGGCTATGCCATGGGAGGATGAGGGGTCTCGCCGGCGGCTCAGCCGCTCCAACTGCACTGTTGGCGGACTTTCGCGGGAAGATTTGGCGCGGTCGGTGAGACCCCTCATCCTCCCACTCGCTTTGCTCGCGGGCCCCCTCCTTCTCCCGCAAGGGGAGAAGGGTTCGCCGGACGACCCGAAGATGTGTGAATGCCGTAGCCCAATGGGGGAGGAATTGTGGCGCTGCATCGTCCTCAGCCACATGTTTGAATCCGGCAGCTCCCGCAAGGGGAGAAGGGTTTGGTTTGGGATTGTCCTTGACCGCGCATGCGTCACCTTCGGATAAGTCGATCACGGATTCAATGCTCGGCGCCGCTTCGAACGACGCGCAGCCGGGCGAGGGGAGGGTTGGGGCGATGAGTGACGTTGAACGCGAGGCGATGGAATATGACGTCGTCATCGTCGGGGCCGGTCCGTCGGGCCTCGCCGCCGCGATCCGCCTGAAACAGCTCGCCGCCGAGGCGGGAGGCGACATATCGGTCGCGGTGCTGGAAAAGGGCTCGGAGGTCGGCGCCCACATCCTGTCCGGCGCGGTGATCGATCCCAAGGCGCTGAACGAGCTGTTCCCCAACTGGAAGGAGCTGGGCGCGCCGCTGGAGACGCCGGTCGCCAAGGACCTGTTCATCATGCTGGGTCCGCAAGGCGCGTTGCCCTTGCCGGTCTTCGCCATGCCGCCTCTGATGCACAATCACGGCAACTACATCGCCTCGCTGGCCAATGTCTGCCGCTGGCTGGGCGAGCAGGCCGAGGCGCTGGGCGTGGAGATCTATCCGGGCATGGCCGCCTCCGATCTGATCTGGAACGAAGACGGCTCGCTGAAAGGCGTGGTCGCCGGGGTGTTCGGGGTTGGCAAGGACGGCCAGAAGAAGCCCGACTACCAGCCTGGCCTGGAGCTGCACGCCAAATACACCTTCATCGGCGAGGGCGTGCGCGGATCGCTGGCCAAGGTGCTGCAGGCCAGGTTCGCCCTGGCCGAGGGCCGCGAGCCGCAGAAGTTCGGCATCGGCCTGAAAGAGATCTGGCAGGTGCCCGACGCCAACTTCCAGCCCGGCCTGGTGCAGCACACCGTCGGCTGGCCGCTGAAGGACGACACCGGCGGCGGGACGTTCCTGTACCATTTCGGGGACAATTACGTCTCGGTCGGCTTCGTGCTGCACCTGAACTACAAGAACCCATACCTGTCGCCGTTCGATGAGTTCCAGCGGGTCAAGCAGCACCCCACGATCCGGCGCCACCTGGAAGGCGGCAAGCGCGTCGCCTATGGCGCCCGCGCGGTCACCGAGGGCGGCTTCCAGTCGGTGCCGAAACTGACCTTTCCCGGCGGCGTGCTGATCGGCTGCTCGGCCGGCTTCATGAACGTGCCGCGGATCAAGGGCAGCCACAACGCCATGAAGAGCGGCATGCTGGCCGCCGAACAGGCGTTCGCGGCCATCCAGGCCGGGCGCGCGGGCGACGAACTGGTCGAGTACGATGCGGCCTATAAGGGCTCTTGGATCGCCAAGGAGCTCAAGCTGGTGCGCAACGCCAAGCCGCTGGTGTCGCGTTTCGGCACCCTCCTGGGCGCGTTCATCGGCATGTTCGACATGTGGACCACCAGCCTGACCGGCGGCTTCTCATTCTTCGGCACGCTGAAGCACGGCAAGACCGACGCGGCCTCCACGGGCCTGGCCAAGGACTACAAGCCGATCGTCTATCCGAAGCCCGACGGGGTGCTGTCGTTCGACAAGCTGTCGTCGGTGTTCATTTCCAACACCAACCATGACGAGGATCAGCCGGCGCACCTGACCCTGAGGGACGCCGCGGTTCCGATCTCGGTCAACCTGCCCAACTACGGCGAGCCGGCCCGGCTCTACTGCCCGGCGGGGGTGTACGAGGTGCTGTACGACGAGGCTGGCGCCAATCCGAAATTCCAGATCAACGCCCAGAACTGCGTCCACTGCAAAACCTGCGACATCAAGGACCCGTCGCAGAATATCGTCTGGACCACGCCGGAGGGCGGCGGCGGGCCCAATTATCCGAACATGTAAGACGGACTTGTGTTTGGAGCCAACGACGGCGGCCACATATTAGGCGCATCGACCGCTTATGGCGGTCGGCTCCGACTTGTGGCTTGATGCCCCCATTGAAACGGCGGAACCTGCGCCCATGCTGAAATCCTCGCTCCTGTCTGCCTCCGCCGCGGTTCTCGCCGCCGTAACCTTGGCCGGCTGCATGACCACGTCATCGGTGGGCCTTAGGCCTAGCCAGCCGGTGGCCCGCGCCGACGATAACGCTTCGCTTTACGGCCTGTTTCTGGCCGGCCGGGCGGCGATGGACCTGGGCCACGGACAGGAGGCGGCCGACTATTTGACCCGCGCCTCCGAGGCTCAGCCCGGCGAAACCTTCCTGAAGGAGAGCGCCTTCACCGCCGCTCTGGTCGCCGGCGACGTGCACCGCGCCGCCGGCCTGGCCCCGGACGCCAGCGACAGCACGCAGTCCATGCAGAAGCTGGGCCGGCTGACCCAGGCGGTCGACGACCTGGCGATCGGCGATGGACGCCGGGCCGAAGCCCTGCTGGTTGGAGACCCACTGGGTCCCCCGCACCGCTCGGCGAGCGCCCTGTTGCTGCCCTGGGCGGCGGCCGAGGCGGGCGACTGGAAGACCGCCCTGAGCTTGCAGGACGCGCACGGCGACCGGCTGATCACCGAGGTGTCCCTGCTGAACCAGGCCCTGCTGTTCGAGCGTAACCACCGCTATGCCGACGCCGACGCCGCCTTCCGCAAGCTGATGACCGATGGCGACGGCGCCAGCCTCTATACCGCCTCCTATGGCGAATATCTTGAGCGGCGGGGCCGCAAGGCCGACGCCGATGCGATCTATGTCGCCGCGCTCAAGGCCGATCCAACCAGCCACGGCGTGCTGGCCGCCCGCGCCCGCCTGGCGGCCGGCAAAGCGGCCCCCGCGGCGCCCAGCCTCACCGAAGGCGCGGCTCAGGCCCTGCTGGCCCCGGCGGCCCTGTTCCTGGCCGACAAGCAGCAGGAGCTGGGTCTGGCCTATCTGCGGCTGGTGCTGCGCCTGGACCCGCAGCGCGACGAGGCCTGGCTGCTGGTCGGGGATTCCATGGCGCAGGCCGGCGACGTCGAAGCCGCGCGCGGGGCCTACAATCATCCCCAGCCCGGATCGCCGGACTATCTGGGCGCGCGGGCGAGACTGATCGAAACCTATCAACAGACCAGCGACGCGCCGATCGTGCTGAAGCTGGCCGAGGACACGGTCAAGGCCTCCCCGGGTGATCCGGACGCCCTGACCTTGCTGGCCGACGCGCTTCGGACCTCGGAGCGCTACCAGGACTCCGCCGACGTGCTGGACCAGTTGATCACTGCGCGCGGCGACGCCGCCAGCTGGGACCTCTACTACATGCGCGGCGTCGCGCTGGAGCAGGCCGGACAATGGCCCGCCGCGGAGCGCGACCTGAAGAAAGCCCTGTCGCTGAAGCCGGACGAGCCCGACATCCTGAACTATCTGGGCTATTCTTGGATCGACCGCGGCGAGCAGGTCAAGGAAGGCAAGGCCATGATCGAAAAGGCCCTGGCGACCAAGCCGGATTCCGGCGCGATCGTCGACTCGCTGGGCTGGGCCTACTACCGGATGGGCGACTACGATCAGTCGGTCCAGCAGCTGGAGCGCGCCACCGAACTGGAGCCCGCCGACGCCGAGATCAACAACCACCTGGGCGACGCCTATTGGCGCGCGGGCCGGCGGACCGAGGCGGGTTTCCAGTGGCGGCGGGTGCTGACGCTCCAGCCGGACGCCAAGCTGCGCGCCGAGGTCGAGGCCAAGCTTAGGGACGGCGGTCCGGCCGACAACACACCCAAATCTTCCGTCGCCGCCGGCTGAACATCGATGAGCGCGCCGACCGCCTTCGCTCCGGCCAAGGTCAACCTCTATCTGCACGTGGGTGCGCTGGAGGCGGATGGACGTCACCCCTTGAGCAGCCTGATGGCCTTCGCCGATGTCGGCGATCGTCTGACGGTTCGGCCGGCGGATTCGCTGGCGATGGAGATCAACGGACCGTTCGCCGAGGGCTTGAGCGCTGGCGACGACAATCTGGTGCTGCGCGCGGCCAAGGCGATCCTGGCCCGCACGCGAAAGCCGCACGCGCCGTTTCACCTGATGCTGACCAAGGTGCTGCCGCTGGCCGCGGGGCTTGGCGGCGGCTCCAGCGACGCCGGCGCGGCTTTGCGGTTGCTGCGCGAGATGCTGGAGGCGGATCTGGCCGATGACGAGCTGGAGGCCATCGCCGGGGAACTGGGCGCGGACGGGCCGGCCTGCCTGTTCGCCCGCACCGTGATCGCCGAGGGACGCGGCGAGCGGCTGAGCCCCGCGCCAGGTTTCCCGGTGCTGGACGCCGTGCTGGTCAATCCGCGCGCGGCCTCGCCGACCGGCGCGGTCTATCGCGGCTTCGACGAGATGGGCGCGCGCGGCGGCGCGGAGCGGCCCAATCTGCCGGACGCCTTCGAAACGGCCGAGGAGATGGCCGGCTTCCTGGAAACCTGCCGCAACGACCTGGAGGCGCCGGCCGTGGGCCTGACGCCCTTGATCGGCGAGGTGTTGGACACCCTGCGCGACGAGCCGGAAACCCTGCTGGGCCGGCTCTCGGGCTCCGGCGCGACCTGTTTCGCCCTGTGCGCCGGCGACATCGAGGCCGAGGGACTGGCGGAGCGGCTGGAGCGGATGCGTCCCGACTGGTGGGTCCAGCGCTGCCGTTTGGGCGGGGATTGGATCTAGCCAACCTACCATTGAACCCTTTCCGTTGTCGGAGGGGGCTGCGGCATTCATACACCTGGCCGAGGTCATCGTGGTCGCCTCCCGAGGAACCTTAGTCTGACCGCCGCGACGACCGCAGTTACCGAACACGGCCGGACGACAGCCTGCGCCGGCAGAGCCGATGAAAGGGATCGATCGGCGGATACTGCTGGCCTGTCTAGTCTTCCTGGACGACTTCCACCTGAGCCCGGATCTCCTGCGGCATGAGGCGCGAGTTCACGCCCATCCAAGTGACCGACGGGACGACGCCGACCCAATGGGAGGTAAGGCCGCAGACCTTACAGCGATGGAACTCGATGCGCTGCGCCGCGCGTTGGTACACTTCCGTTGCGCCTGGGTCGGCGAGAACTCGCACCTCGTCCCTCGGATAGTAGGCCCAGAGCGCACCGAGCCTCTGGCACCAGGAGCACGGGCAGTCGTTCACTTTCACGGGAGGCCGAATCATCTCAAGGCGCACCGCGCCGCAATCACATTCCGCCTCGATCATCGACCTCTCCCTGTCCTGGTTCGACCGCATTGCAGCAATTCGCCTGACCATACCTGGCAACCGCACGGGGTGGATCGTTAACATGGCTGGAGATGCCCATCCAGTGAGTGCTCGGGGCGCAGCTGGGGTTGACCGCTCGCCGCTCTCCTGAGGCCTTCGGGACGTCTGCTTCCGTCCGCGGTCGTGGCGTCCTTCTCCGTGCTGGGGGCGTCCTCGGGGGGCGCCAAGCGTCAGATTCTATCCACTCGTCGATCAAAAAAAACGGAGCCCGAAGGCCCCGCCGCCACGCAATCCCATGCATCAGGACCACCGGGGTCCGCCGCGAAGGCGGACCCCGGCGCCAAACCCACTAACCGTGAACCACTTCCCCGTGGAGGTTGATGTCGAGGCCCTCGACCTCGACCTCTTCGCTGACCCGGATCCCGATGGTGTATTTCAGCACCGCCAGGATGATGAAGAACATCACGCCGCAATAGACCAGCACGGCGCCCACATCGATGAACTGCAGCACCATCTGGTGGAAGTTGCCGTCGATCAGCCATCCGCCCTTGCCGGCAGAGGAGTTGATCGCCTTGGAGGCGAACACCCCGGTCAGGATCGCCCCCAGCGCCCCGCCGACGCCGTGCACGCCAAAGCAGTCGAGTGCGTCGTCGTAGCCGAAGAACTTCTTCATGTGCACGGCCGAGAGGTAGCAGACCACGCCCGCCGCGATGCCGATCCAGAGCGCGCCGGTCGGGTTGACGAAGCCGGAGGCCGGCGTGATGGCGACCAGTCCCGCCACGGCGCCGGAGACCATGCCTAGGACCGAGGGCTTCTTGGCGATGATCCACTCGGCGAACATCCAAGACAGCGCTGCGGCGGCCGTGGCGATCTGGGTCGCCGCCGCGGCCATGCCGGCCTGTCCGTCGTGAGCTTCCACGGCCGACCCGGCATTGAACCCGAACCAGCCCACCCACAGCAGGGAAGCGCCGATGACGCTGTAGGCCAGGTTGTGCGGCGCCATGTTCTCGACGCCGAGCCCTTTGCGCTTGCCGAGCATCAGCGCGGCGACGAGGCCGGCGATCCCGGCGTTCAGGTGCACGACGGTGCCGCCGGCGAAGTCCAGGGCGCCCAGACCGCCCGTTCCGAGCCAGCCCTTGGCCGACCAGACCCAGTGAGCGATCGGGCAATAGACGAGCAGCAGCCAGGACGCCATGAACAGCAGAAAGGCCGAATATTTCATCCGGTCGGCCAGCGCGCCGGCGATCAGCGCCGGGGTGATGATCGCGAAGGTCATCTGGAAGAACATGTAGACGGTCTCTGGGATCGTCGGCGCCAGGTCCGTATTGGCGATGTTTATGTCCGCATTCAGAGGCGCCAACATTATATATTTGAGACTACCGATGTAAGGATTGTGCCCCGTAAAGGCGATCGAGTAGCCGATGATCATCCAAAGTACGGTGATCACGCAGGTCGCCCCGAAACTCTGGGCCAAAGTCGCCAGGATATTCTTCTTGCGCACCATACCGGCATAGAACAGCGCCAGGCCAGGCACGGTCATCATCAACACCAGGACTGACGAGGTCAGCATCCAGGCCGTGTCGCCGGAATTGACGCTGTCTTTGCTGTAGTCATGCGTCGCATCGAGGGCCGCGGCGGCCGCGGCGGCGGAAGAGGCCGCCGGAGTGGCGGAGGCGGGAGCGGCCGCCGCGGCGGCGCTGGAGCTGGAAGCGGACGACGCCGCGGCCCCCGAAGTCTGTGCGCCAGAAGTCTGGGCGAAGGCCGGCGCGGCGAGCGGCGCTGCGACAATCAGGCCGGCGAGCACAAGGCTCGCCAGCCGTTTGAATCCAAAGGTCTTCATTGTTGACAATCCCCTATGTCTCGATGTGTGGGCTAGAGCGCGGCGGAGCCGGTTTCGCCGGTGCGGATGCGCACGGCCTCGTCGACGCTGAGCACGAAAATCTTGCCGTCGCCGATCTTGCCGGTGCCGGCGGCGGTCTTGATGGCTTCGACGGCGCGCGCGACGCCGGCGTCCTCAACCACCGCCTCGAGTTTGACCTTCGGAACGAAGATCACCTGGTATTCGGCGCCCCGATAGATCTCGGTTTGACCCTTCTGCCGTCCGTAACCCTTGACCTCAGATACCGTCAGCCCTTCCACCCCCGCGCCGAGGAGCGCTTCACGCACCTCGTCCAGCTTGAAAGGTTTGACGATCGCCATGATGAGTTTCATTCGCTCGCTCCCGCGCGGATCGCCCGCCGCGCTTGTGTTGATGTCTCGCCGAACGAGAACGGGCCATTCCCCCCTCTCGCGACTTCCGAACGCTAGCGGTCCAGTCACGGTTAACGGGGGACGGACACCCTGAATGGCTAAGATTTGGGCGGTGAGATTAAATTATGAGCGACAACGAATCAAAATGCCTAGGTTTGATTCGATATTCGTACCTGCCCTTTTTTGGTCTCGCTGGTGCGAAAACAGGCGCCGGGAACCAAAGCCCGGACTGCGCGTAATTATCGCACTATGGGCTGACCGGGACGTACGTCCATCGGACGAGGTAAGACATGAAAACCGCTCGACTTTTGACCGCGACCGCATTGGCCGCTCTGCTTTTGGCGCCAGTCGCCGCCTGGGCCCAGGACCAAGCCCAGCCAGCGCCGTCCACCGCGTCCGCGCCGCAACCCGCCACCGCCGTCAACCCTGCGGCGCCCGCCGCTTCGGGCGCCGCCAGTTCCGTGGCGGCGACCACCCCGGACGCAGCGGCGCCCCCAGGCTCCACGGCCAACCCCATTCCAGAAAGCTCGCCCACGCCAGCGGCGCAGGCCGGCGCGCTCACGGCCAGCGACCCGACCGTGGTTTCCAACGGCCCGGTGCCGGATACCAAGGCAAATCGCGCGCGCTATGGCAAACCTTTGAGCGCCGCGGGGCGCGCGACAGACCCCGCGGGCAACTAGTGAAGAGACCCCTTTTCGGCCGTCATCGCACTTGATACACGGGCCGGCGGTCCTTCGGGGCCGCCGAAACGCGTTATCCCTCGCCATTGTGGAGCGACTGTACTGGTCCACGGCCAAGATCGAGCGGTTCAAAGCGTCCCTTTTCGGCGCGCGAGCCTCAAAGTCCAAGGTCGCCTCTCACAAAACTGTCATCACCGGCAACCGCCGCGCGCTTCGCACGTATGCCAATTGGGCCGGCGATACGGGGCGCGAACCCTCTAGACCGTCAAGGAAGCCATCTATGAATCGACTCCTCATCGCGACCGCGGTTGTCGCCCTCTCCGCCGGCGCGGCCTATGCGCAGGCCCCGGCCGCCGCGCCCGCCGATGCGGCTCCGGCCGTCGCCGCGCCCGCGCTTACGATCGCGCCGCACGGCGATATCGCCGACACTCTGAAGGCGTCCGGCCAATTCACCATCCTGGTCAAGGCGCTGGACGCGACGGGCTTGACGCCTGTGCTGAAGAGCGCGGGGCCCTTGACCATCATGGCGCCGACCGACGCCGCCTTTCAGGCGCTGCCGGCTGATCAACTCGACAATCTGATGAAGCCGGACAACGCGGCTCAGCTGCAGGGCATTTTGACCTATCATGTGATCAACGCGGCTGTTCCGCCGGCCAAGATCACCGGCTCGAAGGGGCCCATCAAAACGGTGGCCGGCCCCGAAGTCCAGATCGACGGGACCGGCGCCACGATCAAGGTCAACGACGCCACGGTCCTGGGCGAGGTCGGGGTTTCCAACGGCACCATCTACGCGGTCAACAAGGTGCTCATGGCGCCATCCGCCGCGGCGCCGGCGGCGGGCGGCCACTGAGTTCATCCCCTTTCGGCGGATCGCCGCCGCAGCTTGATGCAGCAGTCGGCGGACCCTATGGTCCGCCGACTTTTTGCGCGGGCGTTCCGGCCCGTTTCCGACCTCGAGTCCGTCCGACCAGCTGAATGTCCAACGCCAAGCCGCTCTCGTTTCAGAACCTGATTCTGACGCTCCACGACTATTGGAGCCGGCAGGGCTGCGTGATCCTGCAGCCCTATGACGTGGAGGTCGGCGCGGGCACGCTGCATCCGGCGACCGTTCTACGGGCCTTGGGGCCCAAGCCCTGGCGGGCAGCCTATGTGCAACCCTCGCGCCGGCCGGCGGACGGCCGCTATGGCGAGAACCCCAACCGCCTGCAGCACTATTATCAGTACCAGGTGATCCTGAAGCCCAACCCGCCGGACATGCAGGCCCTCTATCTGGGCTCGCTGGCCGCGATCGGCATCGACCCGACGCTGCACGACCTGCGCTTCGTCGAGGACGATTGGGAAAACCCCACGGTCGGCGCCTGGGGTCTGGGTTGGGAGGTCTGGTGCGACGGCATGGAGGTCAGCCAGTACACCTATTTCCAGCAGGTCGGCGGCCTGGACGTCGATCCGGTGGCGGGCGAGCTGACCTACGGACTGGAACGGCTTTGCCTCTATCTGCAGGGCAAGGACCGGATCATGGATCTGGACTTCAACGACGCCGGCGCGACCTATGCCGACGTGTTCCTGGAAAACGAGCGCCAGTTCAGCGCCTTCAATTTCGAGGTCGCCGACGTCGAGACCCTCAAGCGCCAGTTCGAGGACATGGAGCGCCAGGTGACGCGCATCCTGGCCATGACCGGGCCCCAGGGCCAGGCGCTGGTGCTGCCGGCCTACGACCATGTGCTGAAGGCCTCGCACCTGTTCAATCTGATGGACGCGCGCGGCGCCATCGCGGTGGCCGAGCGGCAAAGCTACATCGGCCGCATCCGCGACCTCACCAAAGCCTGCGCCCAGGAATGGGTTTACCAACAGGGCGGCAACGCCTGAATTCGGGAGCGACGAGGATGAGCGAAGCCATCGCCGGCGGTTCGATGCCGATCAAGGTCAAGGTGACGGCCGGCGAGACCTATTGGTGGTGTCGCTGCGGTCGCTCCAAGGACCAGCCGTATTGTGACGGCTCGCACGAGGTGACCTCACTGGAGCCCTTGGAATGGGTCGCGCCCGAGTCCCGCAATGTGCTGCTGTGCACCTGCAAACGCACGGGGACAGCGCCGATCTGCGACGGATCCCACCTGAACCCGGTGGATTGATGGTGTTCATGCCGCTTGTCACGGTTGCGCCTAAAGCCCTCCCCCTCGATGGGGGAGGGTTGGGTGGGGGTGCGTACGCCGGCGGTGACGGAAGTTCGCATAAGACGTCTC
>Ga0302314_10002430_pt1 | contig 34507 bp, 27 predicted proteins | sample III_Palsa_N2_3_FD_200533 | JGI IMG/M metagenome (GOLD analysis project Ga0302314, IMG submission 200533) | Peat permafrost microbial communities from Stordalen Mire near Abisko, Sweden - III_Palsa_N2_3 | ecosystem: Environmental > Terrestrial > Soil > Palsa > Peat permafrost | place: Sweden...
GGGTAAGGATCTCAGGAAAGCCGCTGAAGGTACTGAATCTATTTGGCTACACCGGCGTCGCAAGCCTGGTTTGCGCCGCCGCCGGTGCGGTCGTGACCCACGTGGACGCCTCCAAGCGCGCCGTCGGCTGGGCGCGGGAAAACGCCGAGCTGTCGGGTCTGGCCGAGCGGCCGGTGCGCTGGCTCACCGAGGACGCCCGCAAATGGGTGCAGCGCGAAGTGCGGCGCGGCGAGCTCTACGACGGGATCATTCTCGATCCGCCGAAGTTCGGCCGCGGCCCCGGCGGGGAGGTCTGGCGGCTGCTCGACGACCTGCCGGAGCTGATCGCCGGCTGCGCGGCCCTGCTCTCGCCCGAGGCCTCGTTCCTGCTGGTCAACGCCTACGCCGAGCGCCTGTCGGGCCTGGCAATGGCTGGCCTGCTCGGTCAGTCGCTGCCGGGCCGAGGTGGCGTGATCGACTGGGGCGAACTGGCGCTGATGGAAGAAAAAGGCGACCGCGGCGTCGGCGTCTCCTTCTTCGCCCGCTGGAGCGCCGGCGCATGAGCCGCGCGATCACCTCGCTCTCCAATCCGACGGTGAAAGCGGTGCGGGCGCTGCATATGCGCAAGGCCAGGGACGAGAGCGGTCAGTTTCTCGCTGAGGGGCTGAAGATCGTCACCGATGCGGTGGAGCTCGGCCATGCGCCGCGCATCCTGCTCTACGGCGCCGAGGCGGCGGACCATCCGCTGCTGCGCCGCGCCGTGCAGGCGGCCGAGGCAGGCGGCGGCGAGGCGATCGAGGTCGGCCGCGACATCCTGGCCAAGATCTCCCGCCGCGATAACCCGCAGACCGTGCTCGCGGTGTTCGACCAAGTCTTCTCGGCGTTGGACCAGCTGGCGCCGGGCGACGCACCTTGCTGGGTGGCGCTGGAGGCGGTGCGCGATCCCGGCAATCTCGGGACCATCGTCCGCACCGCCGACGCCGCCGGCTGCGGCGGGGTGATCCTGGTCGGCGACTGCTGCGATCCGTTCTCGGTCGAGGCGGTGCGGGCGACCATGGGCTCGATCTTCGCGGTGAAGCTCGCCAAGGCGATGACCGCCGAGTTCATCGCCTGGCGAAAAAGCTGGCCAGGCTCGGTGGTCGGGACCCTGCTCACAGCTACAACTGACTTCAGGGCGGCGGCTTATTCAGCACCGAGCCTGATCCTGATGGGCAACGAGCAGGCCGGCCTGACGCCGGAGCTCGCCGCCGTCTGCAATGTGACCGTGAAAATCCCGATGCGCGGCCGGGCCGACAGCCTGAACCTTGCCGTAGCGACTGGGGTCATGATCTACGCCGCAACGAACTGAGCGAGGGGCCCGCCGATGTTCGATCAATCCCGCCACACGACATTGGCCGCGGCTGACTGGGATCCGGCGGCGGTGCGCGCGGCGATCCAGGAGATCGTGGATGACGCGGCGGGCAGCTTCGATCACGAGCGCTATTGGCGAGCCCATCCGCAGGAGGACGGCGTGCCCAGCGGCGGCGCGAACCTCTACTTCGGCGCCGCCGGCGTGCTCTGGGCGCTCGACTTCCTGAAACGCGAAGGCGCCGCGGACCATGCGGTTGACGTTACGTCGCTACTCCCGAGGCTGCTGGAGGTTAGCCGCGCTCAGTTCGCGTTGTTCGCGCCTGACTCGCACATCGAGCTGCGCCGCCCGTCCTACCTGTTCGGCGATGTCCCGGTGCTGCTGATGATGATCCGCGCCGGAATCGGCGGGGCTGTGGACGAGCTGTTCAGCCGCATCAACGACAATCTCGACTTGCCGGTGCTGGAGCTGATGTGGGGCTTCGCCGGCAACATGCTGGCCTCGGTCTTCGCCGCCGAGCTGACCGGCGAGGACCGCTGGCGCGACCTCTATCTGGCCCAGGCCCGCGCGCTGCTGGCCGGGCTCGAAGACACCGTGCACGGACCGCTCTGGACCCAGCACCTTTACGGACGGGAGCGGAGGCACCTCGGGCCCGTGCACGGCTACGCCGGCAATATGCTGGCCCTGCTGCGGGGCTGGGACTGGCTCTCGGACGCTGATCACTCCCGCATCCGGCAAGCGGTCCCGGCGACGCTGGCGGCCAATGCCATCCGAGGCGAGTTGGGCGTCAACTGGGGGCCGGTCGTCTCGGCCGATCCCGCGCCCACCTTGGTTCAGCACTGCCACGGCGCGCCCGGCATAGTCACCGCCCTCGCCGACCGTCACATCGCCAAGCCGGAACTCCTCGCGATGCTCGAAGCCGGCGGCGAGCTGACCTGGCGCGCCGGCCCGCTGGGCAAGGGCTCGAACCTCTGCCACGGCACCGGCGGCAACGGCTTCGCCTTCCTGAAACTGCATCGACTCACCGACGCGCCAGTCTGGCTGGACCGCGCCCGCGCCTTCGCCATGGCCTCGATCGAGCAATGCCGCGCCGCCAGGGCCGAGCATGGCCGCGGCCGTTATTCGCTCTGGACCGGCGACATCGGCCTCGCCTGCTACCTGCACGAATGCCTGAACGGCACGGCGCGGTTTCCGACCGCCGACGTGTTTTAAAAGCTCAGATCGCGTTCATCTTGGATCGCTCAGCCCCTCACCCGTCACCCCGGCCGAGCGGCGACCGCCGCGCCGGGGCCGGACCATCCGGTTCCGAGACAACGTCCAGCTAGGCAACGGCCCGTCCGGTCCCGGCTCTCCGCTGCGCTTTGGCCGGGGTGACGGGGTTGGGCGATCCGCCTGGTCACATCTACTCGGGCCTAGGAACTGCGCCACAAGCCTCGAACGTTGAGCGGCCAGGAGGACCACACCATGGCCGAACTCAACACCAACGCTCGCAAACACCTGCCGAAGTCGAAATTCGCCGAACCGGACAAGCGCGCCTATCCGATCGAGGACAAGCCGCATGCTCGCAACGCCAAGGGCCGCGCCAGCCAGGCGGTCAAGGCCGGGCGGATATCGAAGGCGGAGGAAGCCAAGATCGACAAGAAGGCCGACGCGGTGCTGAAGAAGCACTGACCGATCCGCAATCCGGGCCGGAGGCGCGGAAAATCCCTGGCCACGCCCTTTCGTCCCATCGGCGGCCGCTTAAGTGTGTCCGGCAAGAGGGAGGGAATCATGGCTGGACCATTTGGCGCTGGATCGACCACCGACGAGGTGCTTGACGGGCTAAACCTGACCGGCAAGCGCGTGCTGGTGACCGGCGTTTCGGCCGGCCTCGGGGTCGAGACGGCCCGCACCCTGGCGGCGCATGGCGCGAGCGTGGTCGGCGCGGCGCGCAGTCTCGATAAGGCGAAAGGCGCGACCGAGCGGGTGCGCGCCGATGCCGCCAACGGCGGTTCGCTGGAGCTGGTCGACCTCGACCTGGCGTCGCTGACCAATGTCCGGGCCTGCGCCGACGCCCTGGTCGCGGCCGGCAAGTCGTTCGACGTTGTGATCTGCAACGCCGGCGTGATGGCGACGCCGCAAGGCAAGACCGCGGACGGGTTCGAGACTCAGTTCGGCACCAACCACCTCGGCCACTTCGTGCTGGTGAACCGGATCGCCTCGTTGCTCAAGCCGGGCTCGCGGCTGGTGAACCTGTCGTCGGGCGGCCACCGCTTCTCCGACGTCGATCTCGAAGACCCCAATTTCGAGCACACGCCCTACAACGAATTCGGCGCCTACGGCCGCTCCAAGACCGCCAATATCCTGTTCGCCGTCGAGTTCGACCGCCGTCACAAGGGCGAGGGGGTGCGGGCCACGGCCGTGCACCCCGGCGTGATCCAGACCGAACTCGGCCGCTACATGACCCCCCAGATCATCGAGCAGATGACCAGGAACATGGCCGCGAGCCAGCCGGCCGGCGGCCCGGCGTTCTCGCGGAAGACCATCCCGCAGGGCGCGGCCACCTCGGTTTGGGCCGGGTTCAAAGCTCCGGCCGACGTGGTCGGCGGGCTCTATTGCGAAGACTGCCACGTCGCCGAGCCGGCCGGGAGCGCCAACGTCCGCGGCGGGGTCCAGGCCTACGCGCTCGATCCGGACCGCGCCAAGGCGCTCTGGTCGAAGAGCGAGGCGATGGTCGGGGAACGATTCTAAGGCGCCATCGAATAGAACGAAATCCGCCTAAGCCCCGTCACCCCGGACGGAGCGCGTAGCGCGCAGATCCGGGGCCGGACGGCCCGTTACCGAGCTGGATATCGTCTATGAACCGGCGCGTCCGACCCCGGCTCGGCGCGGCTGGCGCCGCTTTGCCGGGGTGACGGGCTGGGGGATCGGTCTGGCCCAAATTACACGGGCTCTAGCTGCCCCTCGGCTTGGCCCGCGTGGTCGGCGCCGCCGACGCCGGGTCTTCCGGCCAGACGTGCTTGGGATAGCGGCCCCGCATCTCCTTGCGCACGTCACCCCAGGAGCCGCGCCAGAAGCCGGGCAGGTCCTTGGTCAGCTGGATCGGGCGATGACCGGGCGAGAGCAGCGCCAGCGTCAGCCGCACCTTGCCGCCGGCGACCGTCGGGTGGACGCCCAGTCCGTAGAGTTCCTGCACCCGGACATCGATGCGCGGCCCGCCCTCCGCGGCGTAGTCGATGTGGAAGCGCGAACCGGTCGGCGCCTCGAACCGCATCGGCGCCAGTTCGTCGAGCCGGCGCTGGCGGTCGTAAGGGATCAGCGACTTCAGCGCCGCTTCCAGTTCGTGGTCGCCCAGCGCGAACAGCGAGGACTTGCCTGAGAGCGCCGGCGCCAGCCACGCATCGAGGTCGGCCAGCAGGGTTTCGTCGGACGCCGCGATGAAATCGGGATCGTTACCCGCCGCGAACGCCAGTCGGGCCCGCAAAGCGGTCGAAGCCTCGCCCCACGGCAGCACCGTCAATCCTTTGCGGCGGACCTCGCCTAGCAGCGCCGCCGTGATCATCGCTGGATCCGGGTTGGCAATCAGCCGCTCCTCCAGCACCAACCGGCCGAGCGCGACCACCTCCTTGGCCCTGAGCCGGCCGCCGGCGTCGGGCTCCAGCCGGGCCTCGCGGGTCAGCCGATCGGCGAAAGCGTCCTTCAGCTCGGCGAGATCGAGGTCGGCGGCCAGCAGGATGCGGTCGCTCGCCGCGCCGCCCCCTAGCTCGGCCACCACCAGCCAGGGCGACCTCGCCAACGACTCCGTTGCGTCCATCTGCACGCCGCGCCCAGTGGCCAGTTGGAAGTGACCCAGCGGGCCCCGCGCCTTGGCGATCCGCTCCGGCCAGGCTTCGGCCAGCAAAAGCGCGTCGCTCAACGCCGCCGCGCCGCGCCCGCCGCCCGCCTCGGCGGCCCAGCGCCGCGCCAGGCCGGCCGCGTCCCTTGCCCTCGCGCTCCGGTCGCGCTGAAACGCCTCCAGCCGCGTTTCCAGATCGACCGCCCGGCCGCCGAGGTTGCGCTCAACTGCCAGGGCCGCGATGCGAGCCCCGCGCTCGGCCTGACCTGAGGCGCCGGCGCGGATCACCATGTGCGCCAGCCTGGGCGGCAGGGCGATGGCCGCCATGCGCCGGCCGTGGGGGGTCAGGGCGCCGCCGGCGTCCAACGCACCCAACCGCTGCAGCAGCCCCCGCGCCTCGGCCATCGCCGGCGCCGGGGGCGGATCGAGGAACACCAGGCCGTCGCTGGCGCCCCACTGGGCCAGATCCAGCGCGACGCGGGTCAGGTCGGCCTCCAGGATCTCCGGGCGATCGAACGGGACCAGGCTGCGGGTTTCCGGCGCGTCCCACAGGCGGTAGCAGACGCCGGGCTCGGTGCGCCCCGCCCTGCCCCGCCGCTGATCCGCCGCGGCGCCCGACACCCGCACCGTCTCCAACCGGGTCAGGCCGCTGGACGGCTCGAAGCGCGGCACGCGGGCCATGCCAGCGTCGATCACCACCCGCACGCCTTCGATGGTCAGGCTGGTCTGGGCGATCGAGGTCGCCAGCACAACCTTGCGCCGTCCGGCCGCCGCCGGGGCGATGGCGCGGTCCTGGACGGCGGGATCGAGCGCGCCGTAAAGCGGCGCGAGCTCGACGGCCGGATCGCGGACCCGCTCGCCCAGCCGCTCCGCCGTGCGCTGGATCTCGCCCTGGCCGGGCAGGAACACCAGCAGACTGCCGGTCTCCTCGGCCAGCGCCTTCTGCACCGCCCGAACCACCTGATCCTCGATCCGCAAGGCCGGATCGCGGCCGAGGTAGCGGGTCTCGACCGGATACATCCGGCCCTGGCTCTCGATGACCGGCGCGTCGTCCAGCAGCGCCGCCACCGGGATCGGATCGAGCGTCGCGGACATCACGATCAGCTTGAGGTCGGGCCGCAACACCGTTTGAGCGTCCCTGGCGAAGGCGAGGCCGAGGTCGGCGTCGAGGCTGCGCTCGTGGAATTCGTCGAACAAAATCGCGGCCACGCCCTCCAGGCCCGGATCGTCCAGGATCATCCGGGTGAACACGCCCTCGGTCACCACCTCGATCCGGGTTCTGGCCGAGATGCGCGAGGCGAGCCGCACCCGGTAGCCGACGGTCTCGCCCACCGTCTCGCCGAGCGACCAGGCCATCCGCTCGGCGGCGGCGCGGGCGGCGATGCGGCGCGGCTCCAGCACGATCAGCTTGCCGCCGCCCACCCACGCCTCGTCCAGCAGCGCCAGCGGCGTGACGGTGGTCTTGCCGGCGCCGGGCGGGGCGACCAGCACGGCGGCGCCGTTCGCCGCCAGCGCCACCTTCAGCGCCGGCAGGGCCTCATGGATCGGCAGCATGACCCCATATTTCTCGATGGGGGGTTTAGTCGACCGGCGGGTGCGTGCCCATCGTGGCGATCTCGGCTTCGAGCGTCGCCCCGCCCCGCCCCAGCTTCGAGAACCAGAGCCCGTAGGCGAAGTAGATCACGATGCCGACGCCGAGGTAGATCAGGAAGAAGTTCCGGGTCGCCGGCACCGCCATCAGGCTCATCAGCAGGAAGACGCACATCAGCACGCCCAGGATCGGCACCAGCGGGTAGATCGGGGTGCGGAACGGACGGTCCATCTTCGGATGGGTGATGCGCAGGTAGATCACCGTGGCGCAGACGATGGCGAAGGCGGCCAGCGAGCCGACGTTGGTCAGGTCGGACAGCGCGTCCAGCGACATCAGGCCGGCCGCGCCGGCGGCGACGACGCCGACGATGATGGTGTTGATCCAGGGCGTCTTGAAGCGCTTGTGCACCACCGCCAGCTGCGAGGGCAGCAGGCCGTCGTGCGACATGGTGTAGAAGATCCGGGTCTGGCCGTAGAGCAGCACCAGCATCACGCTGGAAAGGCCGGCGATGGCCCCCAGCTTCACCAGCACCGCGAACCATTTGATGCCGATCTGGTTCACCGCGGTGGCGATCGGCGCGGGATTGTCGAGCGACTGATAGGGCACGATCCCCACCAGCACCGCGCAGGTTGCGATGTAGAGGACGGTGCAGATCACCAGGGCGCCCAGGATGCCGATCGGCATGTCGCGGCCGGGGTTCTTCGACTCGGCCCCCGCGGTCGAGACCGCCTCGAAGCCGATGTAGGCGAAGAAGATAACCGCCGCGCCGTGGATCACACCGCCAAGGCCGTAGTGCGAACCCTTGGCCCCGCTGATCACGTCCATCAGCGCCCGGCCGATCTGATGCGGCATATCCATCGGCGTTCCGGGCGGCGGGGCCGGCACCTGCGCCGGGATCAGGGGCGACCACAAATGCGGGTGAACGTAGAAGGCGCCGATGCAAACGAAGGCGATCACCACCGCCAGCTTGATGAACACGATGATGTTGTTGACCGTCGCCGACTCCGAGACCCCGACGATCAGCAGCGAGGTCACCGCGGCGATGCCCAGGACCGCCGGCAAGTTCAGCACGCCGTGGGCGATCACCACGCCGGCCGCGTTCTTGACCGCCTCGCCCGGCGCGGCCGTCAGCTCCGGTGGGATGATGATGTTCATGTCGAGCAGCAGGCTGTTGACGTAGCCTGACCAGCCCACCGCGACGGTGGATGCGGCGAGACCGTATTCGAGCAGCAGCAGCAGACCCATGATCCAGGCCACGATCTCGCCCATCGAGGCGTAGCTGTAGGAATAGGCCGAGCCCGAGACCGGCAGCGCCGAGGCCAGCTCGGCGTAGCAGAGCGCGACGAAAGCGCAGAGGACGCCGGTGATCACGAACGAGATCATGATGCCGGGTCCGGCCCAGATCGCGGCGGCGCGGCCGGTCAGCACGAAAATCCCGGTGCCGATGATGCAGCCGATGCCCAGCAGCGTCAGGTTCAGCGCGCCGAGGGTTCGTTTCAGCTCGCCGTGGTCGGTCTCGGCGTGGATCAGCTCCACCGGTTTGCGCTGGAAGATGCGCCCGACTATCCCGACGTTCGCCATGCTAGCTCCGCGTCCCCCTGGACTCAGGGCACGCTACGCCCTTCCGCGGCCCGGCGGCAATGGAGCGTCGGCCGGCCAGACCCAGTGGCCTCGCCAAGGCGGCCAGAAGCCCGCTGACGGCCATTCGGCGCCTGCGTGCTATCTGTGCTGCCCCGTATCGAGGCGCCAGAAAAACCACGCCTCAGGCGGCTGTTTTTGGCGCGGCGGCGCGGCGGCTTTGCGAGCGGGCCGCCAGACCCTATTCTCTGGCCATGTCCGAGCGCCAACTCCCCCCGATCCAGGCCATCATCGCCCCGGTCACCCCGCTGCAGCAGAACTGCACCATCGTCTGGTGCACCAAGACCCGGAAGGCGGCGGTGATCGATCCCGGCGGCGAGGTCGAGCGCCTGCTCGCCATCCTCGCCGACCAGGGCCTGACGCTGGAGAAGATCTGGATCACCCACGGCCACATGGACCACGCCGGCGGCACGGCCGCGCTGAAGGCCGCCACCGGGGTTCCGATCGAGGGGCCGCACAAGGACGACATCTTCTGGATCGACCGCATCACAGAGAGCGGCCAGCGCTACGGCATACCCGAGGCTCAGTCCTTCGTCCCCGATCGCTGGCTCGAAGATGGCGACCGGGTGACGCTCGGCGAGACTGAATGGGAGGTCTACCACTGCCCCGGCCACACCCCCGGCCATGTGATCTTCTTCAACCGCGAGGCCCGCTTCGCCCAGGTCGGCGATGTGCTGTTCGCCGGCTCGATCGGCCGTACCGACTTTCCGCGCGGCAGCTTCCCGGACCTGATCGCCTCGATCACCCAAAAGCTCTGGCCGCTCGGCGACGACGTCACCTTCGTGCCGGGCCACGAACAACTCTCCACCTTCGGCCAGGAGCGGCGCACCAACCCGTTCGTGTCGGATCAGGCGCTGGCGCTGGGGGCCTAAATGGCGGCGACGCGGCGGGGGTTCGTGGCAGGGTCGGTAGCGATCGCCGCAGCGTCTGGGGCTCTCGCCGCGCCGCCAAAGCCGCTGCGCATCCTGATCCTTGGCGGCACCGGCTTCATCGGCCCGCACCAGGTCGCCTACGCCCTGGCCCGCGGCCACAAGCTCACCCTGTTCAACCGCGGCCACGAGCCTGACGCCTGGGGCGGCCGGGTCGAAGAGTTGATCGGCGACCGCAGCACCGGCGACCTCAAGTCGCTCGAAGGCCGCGAGTGGGACGTCTGCATCGACAATCCCACCACCCTGCCCTTCTGGGTCCGCGACGCCGGCCGCGTGCTTGCCGGCAAGGTGAAGCAGTACATCTTCATCTCCACCATCTCGGTCTATGCGGACAACAAGCCCGGCGAAGACGAGAGCGCCGCCTTGCTGCCCTACACCGGCAAGGATGCGATGGCCGAGACGTCGGCGGGCGCCAGTCGCGAACTCTACGGGCCGCTGAAAGCCGTCAGCGAGGCCGAGGCGAAACGCCAGTTCGGCGAGGCGGTCACCATCATCCGCCCTGGCCTGATCGTCGGCCCTGGCGACGAGACCGACCGGTTCACCTACTGGCCGGTTCGGCTGGCCAGGGGCGGCGACGTGCTGGCGCCGGGCGACGGCAAAGACTGGGTGCAGTTCATCGACGCCCGCGATCTCGCCGAATGGACCGTCCGCATGGCCGAGTCGCGGACGTTCGGCGTCTTCAACGCCACCGGCCCGGCGCGCACGCTGCAGATGCGGCCGATGCTGGACGCCGTCCGGGCTGGGATCGGCTCGGACGCGAAGTTCGTCTGGGTCTCCGACGCCTTTCTGGACGCCAACAAGGTCTCGGCCTGGAGCGACATGCCGGTCTGGGTGCCGCGGAACAGCGACGACGCCGGCTTCGTCCAGCGTCGCGTCGACAAGGCGCTGGCCGCCGGCCTGACGTTCCGCCCGGTCGCCAGCACGGCGAGCGACACCCTCGTTTGGTTCAAGACCCAGCCGGCCGAGCGTCAGGCCAAACTGCGCGCCGGCCTGACGCCGGATCGCGAGGCCGAGCTTCTGGCGCAATGGAAGGCGAAAACGTGAAACGGCCTTGGACAGGGCGGTTCTTGGGCGGCGTTACGTCACTGTTGCAATCGAGACATTCGTGCGCCACAGCGACCCGCGAGCTTCCCATGCATGCAAACGATCACTGAAGTGGCCACTCAAAGCACCGAAGCGGCCGAGAAAATCCTGGTGGTCGATGACGACCCGGGGATACGCGATGTCGTCTCCGAATTCCTGCAACGCCACGGCTATCAGGTCGAAACTGCGGCCGACGGCAAGGAAATGGACCGCTCCCTCGCCCGCAGCGCCGTCGATCTGGTGGTGCTGGACGTGATGCTGCCGGGCGAAGACGGCCTCGCCATCTGCCGCAAGCTCGCCCGGCCCGACGGTCCGGCGATCATCATGCTGTCGGCCATGGGCGAGGAGACCGACCGTATCGTCGGCCTGGAGCTCGGCGCCGACGACTACGTGCCCAAGCCGTGCAATCCGCGCGAGCTGCTGGCCCGGGTCCGCGCCGTGCTGCGGCGGCGGCGCGAGCCTCGGGGCGACGAGAGCCTCGACGCCGCCTGCGAGTTCGCCGGCTGGCGGCTCGACTTGGTTCGTCATGAACTGCGCTCGCCGGAAGGCGCCGTAGTGAACCTCTCCAGCGGCGAGTTCTCGCTGCTGCGCGCCTTTGTCGAGCGTCCCCAACGGGTGCTGAGCCGCGACCAGCTGCTCGAATTCGCCCGCGGCCCGCAGTCCGACGCGTTCGACCGGGCGATCGACGTCCAGATCAGCCGGTTGCGCCGCAAGCTCGACGACAGCGGCTCGGGCCAGGAGCTGATCCGCACCGTGCGCAACGAGGGCTACATCTTCACGCCCAAGGTCTCTCGCACGCCATGAACCGATGGCCGGCGACGCCCCTTTTCCTCCAGGCGCTCGGCCTGGTCGGGGCGACGCTGGTCGCGGTCTTCATCTCCACCTGCGTCGTCATCCTGAACCTACCGCCGCCGGCGCCGGATATCTATTCGGTCGCCGAAGTGGCTCAAGCGATGGTGACCGGCAAGGGCGGCCAAGCCATCGAAGGCCGGCCGCTTGAGGTGCGCGACCAGGATCAACCGCCGAGCGGCTCAGGCGCGCTGTTGCGGCGGCACCTGAATTTCAAGGCCGGCTTGACCCAGGTGTTGAAGGTCAGCGCCGAAGACATCGTGCTGGTCCAGGACCAGGCGCCGATGTTCTACGGTCCCCCGCCGCACATTCCGCGCCACGCACCGATGACCGCCAACGCCCCCGACCAAACGGTGATCTTCGGCTCGTTCGCGGCGGCAATGCGCCGGCCCGGCGGCGGCTGGCGCGTCGTCGCCCCGCAACAGCAGTGGATCGCCCCCTGGCAGCAGCGGATCATGATCGTGCTGGCGGTGGCGTTCGTGGCCGTAATGCCGCTTGCCTGGTGGTTCGCGCGGCGGCTCGCCTCGCCGATCTCGGCCTTTTCCCGGGCTGCGGAGCGATTGGGCCGCGATCCAGACGCGCCGCCGCTCAGCATTCGGGGCTCGACCGAGGTCGTGTCCGCGGCGGCGGCCTTCAATCTGATGCAGGAGCGGCTGAACCGCTACGTCTCCAACCGCACCACCATGATCGGGGCCATCGCCCACGACCTGCGCACCCCGCTGACCCGGCTGCGCTTCCGCATCGAGGCGGCGCCCGACGAGCTGAAAACCAAGCTGGCGGGCGATCTCGATGAGATGGAGGCGATGGTCTCCTCCACCCTCGCCTTCGTCCAGGACGCCACCCGGCCGGTGGAACGCACCAAGCTGGAAATCTCCTCGCTGGTCGAGACGGTGTTGGACGAAGCGGCCGAGACCGGCGCCGACGCGTCGATCGAGCGCGCCGAGCGGGCCGTGGTCGACGGCGATCCGATCGCGCTGAAGCGTCTGGTCACCAACCTCGTCGACAACGCCCTGAAGTTCGGCTCCAACGCCCGCGGCCGGGTTTTCTCCGAAGGCGGGATGGCCGTGGTCGAGATCGACGACAACGGGCCGGGCGTGCCGGAGGGCGAGATCGAACGCGCCTTCGAGCCGTTCCACCGCCTCGAGAGTTCCCGCAGCCGGGAGACCGGCGGCGCGGGTCTGGGTCTGGCGGTGGTGCGGGCCATCGCCAGGGGACACGGCGGCGAGGTCACCTTGCACAATCGCCCGGAGGGCGGACTGCGGGCTCGCGTGGCCCTGCCCCTGGCGCTGAAGAGCCGACGCGCCTTGCCGATCCGTGTGCCTGATCTGGCGGCCGCCCCAAGCCAACCGGCCTGATCTGCGGCTGACTTGACCATCCGGCCGCGGGCCGATGCAACCATCTCGCACCAGCACAGTTGTTCACCTGCGACGCCAAAGGCGAGGTCGGGGCCCGATCCGGCGGCGTCGCAACCGCAACGCTTTTTGGGCGTTAGCAAAGTGAGAAGCCCGTGCCAGACCCAAAGGACCCCGATCTTCCGCCCGATGTTCCGTCACCCGACTATGCGCCCGGACGCGCCCCGGAGGAGTTCCCCTCCGAGCCGCCGGCGACAGGTGATCCGAACGACGGCCGACCGCGGGACCTTCTGGTCGATGACCGCGACCCGTGAAGGAGAAGATTAGAGTCATGGATATGAGCAAGGACGAAGCCCTGCGTCGCCCCAGCCGGCGTGGTTTTGCGGCGATGGATCCAGAGCGGCGGCGCGAAATTGCCCGTCGAGGCGGCGCCAGCGTACCCAGTGAGAAGCGAAGCTTCGCCCAGGATCGCGATCTGGCCGCCAACGCCGGTCGCAAGGGCGGCGCGGCCTCGCGCGGCGGTGGTCGCCGCCCGACCCGCACGCCGACGGCCTGACAAGGTCTCACATGAAAAAGCTGATCCCCGGACGCGCAGCAAGCGCGGCCGGGGGTTCGCATGTCCGCCCTCGCGCGCCGTGGCGAAAACCTGACCGCCGTTCGCGAGTTCGCGCCGCTTCCCCACTCCCTCTCGCCGGTCGCAGCCGGGCGTAAGTCACGGCTACCCAAGACCACCGTCCAACCCGTGGCCGCGCCCAGCGCGGCCACCCGCTATCCCGCGTGCCTGGATCGCCGGGACTGGCGCCCGGCGATGACCGTGTGTTGGGAAGTGGCTGGGTTCAACCTTCCGGAGCCTACCCTCTAAGCTCCAAACAGAAACACCGCGAAGGCCGGTGGCGGCGCGATCCAGCGCTCGATCAGACGCCAGCCCGCCCGCCGCGCCATGCCGGTCACGTCTTCGACGGTGAACTTGTACGAGTTCTCGGTGTGCAGGCTCTCGCCGGCGGCGAACTCGAAGGCGCGTCCCGCCACATGCACCGTCTGCCGCGTGCGGCTGACCAGATGCATCTCCATCCGGCTGTCGACCGCGTTCCAGACCGCCCGGTGATCGAAGGCGGTAAGGTCGAAGTCTGCCCCCAGATCGCGGTTGATCCGCGTGAGCAGGTTCTTGTTGAAGGCGGCGGTCACGCCAGCACTGTCATCATAAGCCGCCGTCAGCACCGCCGGCTCCTTCACCAGGTCGGCGCCCAGGATGAACAGGCCGCCTTCGCCAACCAGCGCATGCGCTTCTGAGAGCAACCGCACCGCCTCGGCCGGATCGAAGTTGCCGATGGTGGAACCTGGGAAGAACCCGACCCGCGCCCGGCCATTCGCCACGGCGGGCGCGACACTGCCGACGGTGAAGTCGCGCGCCAACGGCTCGACCAGCAGCTTGGGATAGTCGCGCCGGATCGACGCCGCCGCCGCGTCCAAGGCCGACTCGCTGATGTCGATCGGCGCGTAGGCCGCCAGTTGCGGCGCGGCGTCGAGGATCAGCCGGGTCTTGGCGCTGGCGCCGCTGCCGTATTCGATCAGCACCGCGTCCTTCGGGATCCGCGCGGCGATCTCCGGCGCGATCTTGGCCAGCAGGGTCGTCTCCGTCCGGGTGGGGTAATACTCCGGCAGATCGGTGATCGCCTCGAACAGGTCGGAGCCGCGGGCGTCGTAGAACCACTTCGGCGAGATAGACTTGGGCGCCCGCGCCAGGCCCTGCCACACATCGCGCTTCAAGGCCTCCGCCGAGTCGTCCACGTCGGTCGACGCCGGGGCGCCGTCCTGCGCCAACCGCACGCCGGAGAACATCCAGCGCTGATGCGGGTAGAAGAAGTTGCGGTAGGTGATCCGGGTATGGCCGGCAGGTGTGATCGAGGCCCCGCCGCGCAGGGTCATCTGACCCATCATGAACTTGCCATTGTATTCGCCAACGGCGCCCTTGGCCGGGGCGAAGCCGGGGTAGCCTAGATAGGCGCTGCCGGTCCATTGCCAGGCGGCATCCAAGAGCTGTTCGAAGTCCGCCGGCCGGGTCGCGGCCGCATGCTCCCACTCGGGCTCGGTCGGCAGACGCTTGCCGGCCCAGGCCGCGTAGGCGTCGGCCTCATAGTAGCTGACGTGGGTCACCGGCCCATCGAGGTCGACCGGCTGCAGGCCGTTCAAGCCGAATGCGCGCCAGCCGTCTTCGGCGCGCTCCCAATAGAGCGGCGCGTCCCAGCCCTCCTCGCGCACCTTTGCCCAGCCGTCGGCGAGCCAGAACTCGGCCCGAGCGTAGCCGCCATCCTCAATGAAGGCGATCCATTCGCGGGCGGTGACCAGCCGGCTCGCCAACCGGTAGGGCCGCAGCAGCGTCTCATGGCGCGGGCCTTCGTTGTCGAACGAGAAACCGTCCGTCGTTGCGCCGATCTCGACCCGGCCGCCTTCCAGCGCGACCCAGCTCAATGCGCCAGCGCGGCGAGCCTCGTAGCCCGGCCCGTAAGCCGGCTTGATCGCCGATTGGGCGAACAGGTGCAGCACGTCCATCAGCATCAGTTCCTGGTGCTGCTCCTCGTGCGACAGGCCTAGCTCGACCAGAAACGCGGCTTCCGCCGTAAGCCCGCCCACCAGCAGCCGCGCCATCGCCGCATCGACGTGGGCGCGGTAGGCAAGAACCTTTTCCAGCGTCGGACGGGTGAGCAGGCCCCGCGCCGGTCGCGGATGTCGGGGGCCGACGGCCTCGTAGTACGAGTTGAACAGGAACCCGAAGTCGGCGTCGAAGGCCTCGTAGCCGGCCAGATTGGGTGTCAGCAGGAAGGTCTCGAAAAACCAGGTGATGTGGGCCAGATGCCACTTGGTCGGACTGGTGTCGGGCATTGACTGGACCTGCTGGTCCTCCGCCGAAAGTGGCGCGACGCGGCCCAACGACTGCGCGCGAACCTCTTGGTAGCGGCTGAGCAGACAGCCTTGGCCAGCGGCGGCGGCGGTCGCGGCGCGAGCCTGGTCGATCATCGCCATGGGCGAAATCCTTCCTCAGTCTTCAGATCGAACGGCCGCCCCGCACGAGTTTCGCGGCAGGCTCCGTGAACGATGGGAGGGCTCCAATGTTCCACGGCAAGGCCAGGAACTGGCAGGAACGTAAGCAGCCGCGCCGCGTTTTCCAGGCCAATCGAGATCGCGCGCCCTAATCCCGCCAGGCCCCGAGCCGATCGGGGCGGCGCGGTCGCTCCGGGAGAGTTGCAGTGCAGATTGACACGGAGTGGCGCGATCAGGTGGTCACGCTGATCCCAGCCTTGCGAGCCTTCGCCTGGTCGATCAGCCGCAACGGCTCGGATGCGGACGATCTGGTGCAGGACACCCTGATCAAAGCCTGGAGCCACCGTGACAAGTTCGAGACCGGCACCAACCTGCGCGCCTGGCTCTTCACCATCCTGCGCAACACCTACTACACCGCCGTCGTCCGCCGCCGCCGCGAGGTGCGCGACGAAGACGACATACATGCCCGCGCCCTTACCTCGGCGCCGACACAGGAATGGGGTCTGGCGATCCGGGCGCTGCAGGCGGCGCTCGACCAGCTGCCTGCCGAACACCGCGAAGCCCTGATCCTCGTCGGTGCGGCCGGTCTTTCCTACGAGGAAGCCGCGGACATCTGCGGCTGCGCGCTGGGCACCATCAAGAGCCGCGTCAACCGCGCCCGCATCCGGCTGCTCAAGGTGATGAACATCGAACGCGCGTCGGACGCGATCAGCGCCAGCCGCGACGCGGCTCAGGTGGGCGCCTGATCGCAAGCCGGGCCGAAGGCGCTCAGGAAGATATCGACCGATCGTGCGACGTGGTCGCGGATCGCTTCGCGGCTGAAATCGTCGGCCACACCCCATAGCCGACGCAGGTAGACATCGGACATCACGAGATCTTTGAGGCGTTGGCCCACCATCTTCGGGTCGTTCCGCGGGATGTGTCCCGCGTTCATGGCCGCCTCGAACACCTCCGCGAACCGCGTCTCGCCCATCTTTGGACCGGCCTCGTAGAACATCCGCCCCAGCTCGGGGAAGCGACCCACTTCGGCGACGACCAGCCGATGCATCGCCACCACCTTGTCGACATGCAGGAATTCCAGGAGCGACGTGCCCAGGTCGATCAAGCTGTCACGCACCGAGCGGCCCTCGCCGATCGGCTCGAGCGGGTCGAAATGGGTTATCACCGGCCCCTGACAGGTATCGGTGATGAAGGCGCTAAACAGCTCCTCCTTGGAGCGGAAGTAGTTGTAGAGTGTGCCCTTCGACCCACCGACCTTCGCGGCGATCTCCGACATCGATGTCGCGGCATAGCCTTGCGCAAGGAACACCTCCGTCGCCACATCAAGGATCGCGCGGCGCTTGGCGTCGCTGCGCGAGACGTCGGGAGCGGTGGTGGGTTCGGATGTCATCAGATTTTCTCTGACCGTACCGTACGGTTTCTTGCTTGACGATTAAGGCTCGAATGTGGATATATGACCGTACCGTACGGTCAAATCAAGCCGGTGGTTCGGCAGTTTGGCTCGGGGATGACGCCGCAATGTTGAAGACGACGACGAACCAGCCACTCGCTCGCCCCGCATTCGCTCGCCGGGCGCTCGTGGCGTGCGCGGGCCTGCTGGCGTTGCAGGCGGCGGCGTGCGCCGATCTGCCCACCGACCACGCGCCTCGGCCCCAACTCAGACCGGCGGACGCCTACCAGGATCAGCGCAGCTTCGCCGCGCCGGCCAGTGACTGGCCGACCGATCGCTGGTGGGACGCCTATGGCGACACTCAGCTGTCCGGCCTGATCGACGAGGCGCTAAAGGGCTCGCCCACCCTCGCCCAGGCCGAGGCGCGGCTGATTTCCGCCAGCGCCAGCACCCAGGTCTCGCGGGCGGCCACCCTCCCCTCCGTGTCAGCCGACGCCGAGGTCGCCGAGGCCGAGGCCAGCCGGGAGATAGGTTTTCCGCCATTCATCGCCGAACTGCTGCCGAAGGGCTATCTCAGCACCGGCCACCTGGCGCTCGACGCCTCCTACGACCTCGATCTGTTCGGCAAGAACCGCGCGGCGCTGAAGGCCGCTGTCTCCGAGGAAGCGGCGACCCGGGCCGACCTCGCCGAAGCGCGGCTGATGCTGTCTGCCGCCGTCGGCCAGGCCTACGCCGACCTGGCCCGATTTGGCGCCGAGCGCGACGCCGCGGCCGAGGCGGTGAAAAACCGCCAGGAAACCAGCCACCTCACCGCCGAGCGGGTCGAGAACGGCCTCGACACCCGGGCCGAGCTGAAACAGGCCCAGGCGGCGACGCCAGCCTCGGAAGCCGACGTCGAGTCGCTCGACGAGCAGATCCTGCTCACCCGCCACCGCATCGCGGCGCTGCTGGGCGAAGGTCCCGATCGCGGCCTCGATGTCGACATGCCCAAGGCCGAGGCCGTGAAGGCGTTCGGCCTGCCCGCCGACCTTCGGCTGCACCTGATCGGCCGCCGGCCCGATATCGTCGCCGCGCGGCTGCGAGCCGAGGCGGCCGGCAAGCGGATCGACGCGGCCAAGGCGGCGTTCTATCCCGACGTGACGCTGAACGCCTACGTCGGCCAACAGGCCCTCGGCCTCAATCAGCTGTTCAACCCGGCCGCCGCGATCGGCTCGATCGGTCCGGCGATCACCCTGCCGATCTTCCAGGGCGGCCGGCTGCGCGGCCAGTACCGCGGCGCCAAAGCCGACTACGCCGCCGCCGTCGACGCTTACGATGCGACCGTTGCCCAGGCGCTGCAGGACGTCGCCGACGCCTCGGCCAGCGCCCAGTCGGCCAATCGCCAACTCGCCGACCGTAGAGCCGCGCTCAACGCGGGCGAGCAGGCCTACGCCGTGGCGCGCGAACGCTACGAGGGCGGCTTGTCGCCCTACGTCGCCGTGCTCAGCGCCGAAAACGCCCTGATCGACGAGCGCCGCGCCTACGCCGACGCGCAATCGCGCGCCTTTAGCCTCGACATCACCCTCATCCGCGCCCTCGGCGGCGGCTACGTCGCCACCTGACACGCTCGATCGGATCTATCGCCATGGACGCTCGCACAGACACCTCTCCCCCGCCCGGACCCGCCGGACCCGCGCCTGCCGCCGCCGCGACCGCGCCGCCCACAGCCGCGCCGCCCCCGCCGAAGAAGGCGAATCCCAACCGCCAGCGGCTGTTCCTGATCCTGGGCGCGGTGATCGTGATCGCCGCGATCCTGTATGGCGTTTACTGGATCCTCGTCGCCTCCCACCACGTCTCGACCGACGACGCCTACGTCAACGCCGACGTCGCCGACGTGACCCCGCTCGTCAGCGGCCCGATCGTCTCCGCCCCCGCCACCGACACCTTGCCGGTCAAGAAGGGCGACGTGCTGGTGACGATCGATCCCACCGACTTCAGGATCGCGCTCGCCTCCGCCGAAGCCGCGCTCGGTCAGGCCCAGCGCAAGGTGCAGGGCTATTTCGCCAATCGCGACGCCGAGACGGCGATGACGAGCGCCAAGGGCGCCGACGTCGACCACGCCCGCGCCATGGTTGCGAGCGCGGAAGCCGACCTCGCCAAGGCGCACACCGACCTCAGCCGGCGCCAGGCCCTCGCCCACGACGGCGCGGTCTCAGGCGACGAACTGACCATCGCCGAGAACCGCATGCACGAGACCGAGGCGGCCCTCGCCGGCGCCAAGGCCACGTTGGCCGAGGCGCAGGCCAACCGACTCTCCGCCGTGGGTCAGGCGCAGGTGGCCGCCGCGTTGGTGTCCGGCGCCGATGTGACCACCAACCCGGAAGTCGCCGCGGCCCAGGCCCGGGTCGACCAGGCCAAGCTCGACCTCGACCGCACCGTGATCCGCGCCCCGTTCGACGGCGTGATCGCCAAGAACACGGTCGAGATCGGCCAGCGCGTCGCCTCCGGCGCGCAGTTGATGACGGTGGTGCCGACCGACGACGTCTACGTCGACGCCAACTTCAAGGAAGGCCAACTGCGCGGCATGAAGCCCGGCCAGGAAGCGATCCTGACCAGCGACCGCTACGGCTCCGGCGTGAAGTTCCACGGCCGGGTCGAGGGCTTCGCCGGCGGCACCGGCTCGGCCTTCGCCGTGATCCCGGCCCAGAACGCCACCGGCAACTGGATCAAGGTGGTGCAGCGCCTGCCGGTGCGCATCCGGCTCGACCCCAAGGAGCTGAAGGATCATCCGCTCCAGGTCGGCCTGTCCATGAATGTCGACATCGACACCGCGCAATAGCCGGTCGGGAGCAACCCCAAATGGCCGCCGCCTACGCCCCAACCGCGATGCCGGTCCCGCTGAGGGGCAGCGCCCTGATCCTGGCCGGTTTTCTGCTGGCGATCGGCAACTTCATGGTCGTGCTCGACATGACCATCGCCAATGTCTCGGTGCCCAACATCGCCGGGGGCCTCGCGGTCTCGCCCAGCCAGGGCACCTGGGTGATCACCTCCTATTCGGTGGCCGAGGCGATCGTGGTGCCGCTGACCGGCTGGCTCGCCGCGCGCTTCGGCGCCGTGAAGGTGTTCGTCGTCGGCATGATCGGTTTCGGCATCTGCTCTGCGCTCTGCGGCCTCGCGCCATCGCTCGGCCTGTTGATCACCTTCCGGGTGATGCAGGGTCTCTGCGGCGGACCGATCATGCCGATGTCGCAGACCCTGCTGATGCGGATCTTTCCGCCGCAGCAGCGCGGTCAGGCGATGGGCCTCTGGTCGATGACCGTGGTGGTGGCGCCGATCGCCGGGCCGATCCTGGGCGGCGTCCTTTGCGACCAGGCCAGCTGGCCCTGGGTGTTCTACATCAACGTGCCGGTGGCGGCGGTCTGCGCCTTCTTCGCCTGGCGGATGCTGCGCTCGCAGGAGACTCCGACCGAGGCGCGCCGGATCGACTTCGTCGGCCTCGGTCTGCTGATCCTTTTCGTAGGCTCGCTGCAGGTCATGCTCGACAAGGGCAAGGAGCTCGACTGGTTCGGCTCGCCGGTGATCGTGGGGCTGGCGATCGTCGCGGTGATCGCATTCGTCGCGTTCCTGATCTGGGAGCTGACGGACGATGCACCGATCGTCGATCTGCGCGTCTTTCGACACCGGGGTTTCGTCGGCGCGGTGGCGGCCAACGCCATGACCTTCGGCGCCTTCTTCGCCTCGATCGTGCTGATACCGCTCTGGCTGCAGACCAACATGGGCTATACCGCCAGTTGGGCGGGCTACACGACGGCGCTGGGCGGGATCATGGCGGTGGTGCTGTCGCCGATCGTGCCGAGACTCATGAATAGGATCGACGCCAGGGCGCTGGTCAGTTTCGGCGTGGCGTGCCTCGCCGCCATCGCCCTGTGGCGCTCTAACTTCGCGAGCAACGCCAGCTACTGGACCATCGCCGTCACTTTCCTGGTCCAGGGCGTCGCCATGCCGTTCTTCTTCATCCCGACCAACCAAATCGCGCTCTCGTCGGTGCTGCCGAGCGAGACGGCGTCCGCGGCGGGGCTCTCGAACTTCCTGCGCACGCTCTCGGCCGCCTTCTGCGCGGCGATCGTGACGACGATGTGGGACAGCGCCGCTAGCCGCAATCACTCCGACATGGCCGGCGCGCTACATGACCCGAACGGGGTTCAAACCACCCTCACCCACGCCGGCATGAGCGCCGACCAGGCGCTGAACCAGATCGAGGGCATAACCCAGGGCCAGGCGGTGATGTTGGCCACCGACCAGATGTTCGTGATCATGGCCATCGCCTTCGTTTTCGCCGCAAGCGTGGTCTGGCTCGCGCCGAAACCGAACCTGTTCTCGGGTCCGGGCGGTGGCGGGGGTCACTGAGAGCGTTTATCCCTGCCACCTCCGTCGGTCACAAGCCGGGCGTAAGTCTCGGCTGCCCAAGACCACCGCCGGCGCCGTGGCCGTGCTGGGCACGGCCACCCATCGGTCTGCGTGCTTGGCTCGCCGGGACAAAGCCCGGCGATGACCGAACTTGGGGGCGTTCCGCAAGGATCGGTAAACGACCCTACGGAATCAGCAGCACCCGCCCCACCGCCTGCCGGCTCTCAATGTATGCGTGCGCCGCCGCTGCTTCCGAGAGCGGGAAGGTTCGGTCGATCACCACGGTCAGTTCGCCCTTCGCCGCCTCGTTGATCAGCCGCTGGATGTTATTGTAAGCGCGGTCGCGGGCTATCTCGGCGCCCAGGAACACCCCCTGCAGCGTGCGGTTGCCGCCCATCAGGCTGGAGACGTCGACCGTCATCGGCTCGCGCCCCGCCGCGCCGACCATCGAGACCCGGCCGCGATAGCCGAGCGAGAGGATCGAGCCCTGCAGGGTCGAGCCGCCGACGCTGTCCACCACCAGGTCGACGCCCTTCTTGTCGGTGATCCTCATCACCTCGGTGACGACGTCGTGGGTGCGGTAGTTGATGCCGATGTCCATGCCGAGCGGTTTCAGCTTCTCCAGGCGTTCGTCGCTGGAGGCGGTGGCGAGCACCCTGGCCCCGGCCCGCTTGGCGAGCTGGATCGCCGCCGTGCCGACGCCGCTGGCGCCGGCCTGCACCAGCACCGTCTCGCCGGCCTTCAGGTGGCCGAACTCGAACAGGCAGTCGTCGGCGGTGCCGAACGCCACCGGCATCACCGACGCCAGCTTCACGTCGAACCCATCCGGCACGACCCAGGCGCTGCGAGCCGGAACCGCGCGTAGTTCGGCGTGCGAACCGAACGCGCCGCTGGTGGCGACCTTCTGGCCGACCTTCAGATTGGTGACTTCAGAGCCGACTTCGACGATCTCGCCAGCAGCCTGATAGCCCACGACGTGCGGATGGGTGACGAGCGGCCCGCGGTGCCGGTTCAGCGTATCGCCGCCCTCGATGCTCACCGCCTCGACCCGGATCACGATCCCCTTGGGATGACAGGTCGGATCGGCGAAATCCTCGTACTTCAGGACGCTGGGATCGCCGTTCTCATAGTAGACAGCCGCCTTCATTGTCGATGCTCCTAGGCCCTAACGGCCTTCTCAAACGCGCGTTTGAGTGTCATGCAGACGGCCGCTAAGCAACCCGCCGAAAACTGAAAGGCCTTTCGATGGACCTCGCCAAGCCGCGCATGGATTTCGGGCTCTCGACCAATAATCTGGCGCCGATGCTGGCGTTCTGGCAGGGCGAAGTCGGCTTGCCGTTCGACCACCTGCTGAAGATTCGCCGCGGCCAGGACCAGCACCGCCACGACGCCCTGGGCTCGGTGATCAAGATCAACCACCTGGCCGAGCCGTTGCCTGAAGGCCCGCCGACCGGCTACCGCGAACTCTATCTCGCCCGTGAGGGGCTGACCGAGCCCCGGCCGATGGTCGATCCTGACGGCAACAAGGTCACGCTCGTCCCGCCGGGGTGGAACGGGATCGGCCAGATAGGCGTCAGGCTGGCGGTCCGCAGCCTCGAGGCGCACCGGCGCTTCTATGTGGGCGCGCTGGGCCTGACCGAAGAGCCCTGGGACGGCGGCGCCGCCTTCCGCGCTGCCGAGAGCCTGCTGATCGTTGAGCAGTCAGCCGACGCGCCGGCTGAAGGCGTGCGCACGGGCGGCAAGGGCTGGGGCTACATCACCTTCCAGATCTTCAAGGTCGATCATGAGCACGCCTACGTGCTGGCCCACGGCGGCGGCGAGGCGGTCGCGCCGGTCACCCTAGGCACGACCGCGCGCATCTCGATGGTCAAGGACCCGGACGGCAACCGGATTGAGCTGTCGCAGCGCGCCTCGATCGTGGGCTCGCTGGAGCCTGTGCCGGCCTAGCTTGCGTCGGCCAGGAGCTCGTCTTCGTCGGGCGCGAGCACGCCGTTCAGCGCCCCCATCAGCCCGGCGACCGTCACCGGCTTGGTGATGTGACCGTCAGCGCCCGCCAGCGCACCGGCCGTCCGGTGTTCGGGCAGGGCGTTGGCGCTCAGCATCAGGATCGGGGTGCGCGGCCGCTTCGCGGCGACCTCCTCGCGGCGGATCGTACGCGTGGCCTCCAGGCCGTCCATGACCGGCATCTGCATGTCCATGAGCACGGCGTCGAAGTGTTCCGCCCTCAGCGCCTCCACGGCCTTCAGTCCGTTGTCGACCACGACGCAGTCCAGGCCGAACTGGTCCAGCATCATCTTCACCACCAACTGGTTGGTGGTGTGGTCGTCGGCGACCAGCACCCGCACCGCGCGCGCCTCGGCGCCGGTCGCGCTGTCCACGTCGAGGTTCTCCTCCGGCGAGGCCGTTTCCTCGAACGGCGCCTCGAACCAGAATCGTGACCCCTGGCCCGCCGTGCTCTCGCAGTCGACCACGCCGTTCATCAAGCTCGCCAGTTGCCGAGAGATCGCCAGACCCAGGCCGCTGCCGCCGAAGCGCCGGGTGATCGACCCGTCCGCCTGTTGGAAGCGTGCGAACAGCCGCGACTTGGCTTCCGGGCTGAAGCCCACGCCGGTATCGATCACCGAGAGGCGCAGCCGGCCGGTGGACGGCATCTCGGCGCGGATGGTGACCGACCCCTTGGCGGTGAACTTGACCGAATTGCTGGTGAAGTTGGTCAGGATCTGCCGCACGCGGATCATGTCGCCGATGAACCAGCGCTCCAACTCGGGATCGATCTCGGTGTTGAGCGCCAGGCCCTTCTCGTCGGCCCGAAGCCGACACAACGCCGCCACGGCGCGCACCAGATCGGCGGCATGGAACGGCGCGGCTTCGATGGTGAGCTGACCGGCTTCGACCCGGGCGAGGTCGAGCACGTCCGAGAGCAGCCGCTCCAGCGATTGACCCGACGAGCGGATGATCTCGGCCATCTTGCGTTCGCGCTCGGGCAGACCGGCGCTGGCGAGCATGTCGGCAACCGCCACCACGCCGTTCAAAGGCGTGCGGATTTCATGGCTCATATTGGCGAGGAATTCCGTCTTGGACAGGCTGGCCGCCTCCGCCTTCTGCTGGGCGACACGCAGACGCCCAGCGATGCGCCGCTGCCAGATCAGGGCCGCGACGGCCCCAGCCACGAGCAGCGCGGCCAGGATGCCGATCCAGCGCTGACCGCGGACCACCTTGTCCTGCAGTTCGGCCTGCCGGCGCACGGCTTGCAGCTGATGTTCGAGCTCGGCGGTCACCTGGCTGACGCCGGCGCTGTAGCGCTGCGCCTGCTCCTGGGTGCGGTCGCGATTGACATCATGCATCTCCGCGAGCGCTGGACCGGGCCGGCCCTGGGCGGCGAGCAGTTCGGCGCGCAGTTCCGGCGCGCGGATGAAGGCGTAGGGCGCGAACTGGTTTGACGCTTGCAGCTTCTGCAACCGGTCCAAGTCTGCGGCGGCCTCGGCCACGCGACCCAGGCGCGCTTCGGCGACGCCGCGCATCGCCAGCAGCCTCGGCGCCAGAAACTCCGCGCCGGTCAGCTTGGCGTCGAGTCCGCTCATGCAGGTCATGACGGCTTGCGGCGGATCGAAGTTCTCAGCCACGACGCCGCAAAGGAAATCGTCCCAGGGGGCCAGGTGCTGAAGATCGGACCGCTGCACCAGGCGGTGGTGAGCCGCGGCGAGGTTGCGGGCCAGATCGGCCTGGCCCAGCTGCGCGGCCAGATATGCCATGTTGTAGACGTCGTCGAAGTCGGGGCTCGGATAGGCCTTGTTGGCGAACACGAAATCCGACTTCTGGAACGCTTCGGCGGCGCCCTGCAGGTCGTCCAGCTGCATCAGGGCGATGCCCACGCCGCTCCAAACGTCGGACTCAGCCAGCGGCGCATCCGGGTCGAGCGCGGGAATCTGATCTTCGACCTCGAACAGCAGCTTCAGCGCCTTGCCGCTCTCGTGATCGGCATTGAGGATCAACGCTTCCATGCTTGCGGCGTGAATGCGGTCGGCCCAATCGGTGTCTTCGACCGCCGCGCGCTCGATCGCGGCCCGTACGGTCGTGTCGCCACGATCGTAGCGGCTCTTGAGCGCATCGATGCGGGCGATTTCGATGTAGCGGGCGTCCCCCTCCTGAGCCGCCTTGGACGCCAGCAGACCGTTCCAGCGTTCGAACTCGCCGAATTCCGACTGGTTGAGGAAGATCATGCCGGCGTAGTGCAGGCGGCGCAGGCTTTCGCGGCCGCCCGATCGCGAGGCCGTTTCAGCAAAGCGATGCAGATCGGCGAAGCTGGTCGCGGCGGCGCGATGTTCGATCTCGGCGGCCAGCAGGCGCGCGCTGGAGTCGGCCGGCGCCGCGGCGGCGAGGTTCGGCAGAAGAGCCAGCACGACGCTCAGCACAGCCGCCGCGACACCACGACAATGCAAGGTCGCCACCTCTCCCCATCCGAGGTAGAGGTTGTAACATTCAATAACTAATCAAGCGCTTAACGACGTCGCGGCGCGCGTCGGCGTAGCTACTGCGCGGCGAGCCTCGCCGCATTGGCCGGCCACTCGGCCGGATGGGTTCCCAATCTGACCACCGGACGCTTCCAGCGCGCCGGTGTCGCGCTGAGGCGCACGCCCGGTCGGAGGTGGCGAATCGGGCCATAGCCACCAGTGCTGGTGGTGATGAAGTCGCGGATTTCTTCGCCGTCCAGCGGCTGTGCGCGCTCCACCCGATCCTCGCCCGCGATCCCCAGACCCCGCACCCACATGCCGGTCTGGCAGAGTGAGACGCGCACGAGGTAGCTGCCGCCGTAGAGCGCGCGGCGCTGCAGGGCGATCAGGCTGCCGAACGCGGCCAGGAAGCCAGTGGTGTAGTCGGTGACCGCGCCGGGCTGCAGCTTCGGCCCCTCGGCGCCGCCGTGAACATAGGCCATGCCCGAGACGGTCTGGGCTAGTTGCTCCCAGCCGGCGCGACCGCGCCAGGGACCCTCGTGACCGTAGCAGTTGATCGAGGTGTAGATCAGTCCCGGCCGCAGCGCCGCGAGCTGCGCCGGCCCAAAGCCCATCCGCTCCATCGCGCCAGTGCGGTAGCCTTGGGAAAACACGTCAGCGGTGCGCAGCAGATCCGCCAGCCGCTCGCGGCCACCGCCCTCGTCGAGATCGAGCCAGGCCGAGAGCTTGCCGTGGTTGGTGTCGGGCAGGAAGCCGTGCGACGCCGGCAGCTTCGGCGAGGCGAGGTAGAGCACGTCGGCGCCGTATTGGGCGAGGGTGCGGGCGCAGGTCGGCCCGGCAAGCACGCGGGTCATGTCGAGCACTCGGATCCCCGATAGCGGCATGTCGCCGCCCTCCGGCATGGGCTCGGGCGGACTGTCGGCGATCTTGATCACTTCGACCGGCGGACGGGCGACCAGTTGGCGGCCCTGTTCCGAGGCGTCCCATTCCTCCGGCGTGCGGACAATGCCGGCGCAGCCGCGTTCGGCGGCGACGGCGTCCTCGATCTGTTGCGCGGTCTTGGCGAGACACGCCGCCTTCACCTCGTCAGCGTCGGCCGAACAGCCCAGCGCGCGCAGGATTCGCTCCGTTCCCGGCGGAAAGCTGGGGTGCAGCAGCACGTGTCGACCGTCCTTGGTCGGATGAAATCCCATCACCGCGCTGCGCAACACCGCTGGATCGCGCGCCGGAACCGCCTGGGCCGGATCGTCGAACCGCAGGAAGGTGTAGCTGGTCAGCGAGGCGGCGGCTTCGCGCGTGCTCACCTCGACGCGCTGCGGTTCGCCGGTGCGCAGCTTCCAGAGGTCGGCGGCCACCGTCCCGCCGGCCGCCAGCGCCGCGCTCACCGCCTCGTCGGCGGCGAAGCGGGTGGCGAGCGCTGTCGGGCCCTCATCGAACTTCACAAAGTCGGGCCGCTCGCGGCCGTACAGCCGCATGAGCTGGGCAAACGCCTGTTCCGTCAGCGACATCTCATCCTCCCTGATCACTCTGGTTGGACCGATAATCGCGCAACGCAAGGCTCACCGCTACTCCGGAGCAGGGCCGCACCAGCCCGGCAGGTAGCCCGCGTCCTCGGATTTCGCCAGCGACATCGCCCGCTCCAGCGCGGCGGAGAACCGGGCTTTGATCTGCTTGGCCCGCACCCGCGTCCGCAAGAAATCGGCCCAGAGGAACTCGCTGAACGGCGTGGTGTCCTTGGCGTAGCCACCGGCGCGACGCAGTTCGCCGGCCAGGCTGCGGTAGGGGTCGTCGGCGAGGTCCTCGATCTGCTTGGGGATCGCGTCGAAGCTCTGCCGCCGACCCTCGGCATCGTAGGGATGGCACCAGGCGCGGTTGTCGAGATAGGTCCAGAACGAGCCCTTGCCGAGCGCGCTCAGATCCACCAGCACGGTGACGCAGACCTCTTCCTGCCCAGCCTGATGCAGCGCCATCGCCAGGTGGTGGTGATCGAGCACATAGTTGCGTCCCTTGGGGCCAAGCACTGTCGGGATCATGTGGCTGCCGAGGAACTTGCCGGCCCCCTTGTCCGACCGCTCCGCCCACTCGCGGCGTTTTTCCGCCACCTCGCGGAAGCCGACGGTCATCTGGGTCGGCCGCAGATCGTCGATCTTGATCGTCTTCAGTACGGGGTCGCGGGTGTTCATGCTTCCGCCTTTCGAATGCTGGCCTTCGGAGCTTCACGATGGCCGCGAACGGCGTCACAGTCACGTCGCAATGGATGCCGCCCTCGTCAGAGTCGCCCTCAACCTCGGCTGCGCCCTTGTCGCCGGCGCGCTGATCGGCGCGGAGCGCAGCTACAACGGCCGCACCGCGGGGTTTCGCACCAACATCCTGGTCGCCCTCGCGGCCGCCGGGGCGATGGTGATGGCGATGCAGCCCCAGTTCGTGCGCGCCTCGGCGATGGCGGGCTTCACCTATATCGACCCCATTCCGCAGATCGCCCAGGGCGTGATGACCGGCGTCGGTTTCCTCGGCGCCGGCGTGATCTTCAAGGAAGGCGTCAGCGTGCAGGGGCTGACGACCGCCGCCTGCATCTGGGCCGTCGCCGCCGTCGGACTGCTGTTTGGCGTTGGCATGTACGGCCCGGGCGCGATCCTGACTGCGCTCATCCTCGTGGTCCTGACCGTCCTGCGCAGTGTCGAAACCATCCTGCCGCACAAGGTCTACGCACTGGCGACGTTCACCTTCGAAAGCGCCCACGCGCCCGACGAGCAGACGCTGGGGACAATTCTCGGGCTGCATGAGGTGCAGTTGTATGACGTCAGCTACGCCAGCCGCGACGGCGGCGCCGACGGCAAGTTGTTCGAGTTCAGCGCCAACCTCGTCACCAAGAGCGAGTCCGGCTTGCAGCGCCTCGCCCTGCGGCTCAAGGAGACGGCCGGACTGGTTGAGTTCAGCCTGGCCAAGCTCAGCCGTTAGGAATCCAAGCCTGATGCGTATGTTTGCGCCCGTTGTCGCCGTCGCCCTGCTGGCCGTCGCCGGCTGCAGCCGCGCCGATCCGGCGAAGCCGCCGGAAATGGCGCCGACCGCCGACCAGGCCTGGGTCGAGCTCACCGATCGCGGCGCGGAGGCGCGGCTGATCACGGCCACCGCGGTCTGCCCCGCCGCCACGATCGACGGCAAGACCACGCCGATGACCCAGCGCGCCGGGCCGAGCGCCGACTTCCCGCTGACGATCTGCGAGGTTCCACTCCCGCCAGGGGCCCGACAGGCTTCCGTGCGCGGCGCCGTGCTGCCGCTGCCGTCCGCCGAACCGAAACGGATCGTGATCTTCGGCGACACAGGCTGCCGGCTGAAGGGCGACGACATCCAGAACTGCGACCGCCCGCAGGGCCAGACCCCAAAGGATTGGCCGTTCGCCCGCGTCGCTGAGCTGGCCGCCGCGCACCACCCCGATCTCGTGATCCACGTGGGCGACTACTATTATCGCGAAAGCCCCTGCCCCGCGGGCCGGGCCGGCTGCGCCGGCAGTCCGTGGGGCGACAACTGGAACAGCTGGAACGCCGATTTCTTCGCCCCCGCCCAGCCCCTGCTGAAGGCCGCGCCCTGGGTGATGGTGCGCGGCAACCACGAAGACTGCCAGCGCGGCGGTCCGGGCTGGTTCCTGCTGCTTGACGGCGCCGCCGCGCCACTGACCTGCCCGGCCGAAAGCGCGCCGATGGTGATCGACGCCGGCGGTCTTGAGTTCTACGTGCTCGACAGCTCCGGCACGGACGACCGCTACGCCCCGCCGGGACCCGTCGCGAAGTTCTCCGCCCAGCTCGATGCGTTGAAGACCACGCCGCCGACAGCGCCAGCCTGGATCCTCGCCCACCGCCCGATCTGGGGCCTGGTCCCGGTCGCCAGCGCCGGCCCGATCGGGCCGCTCGAAGTGCCGATCAACGCCACCGAGCAGGCGGCGGCGAAGGGGCGCGACCTGAAGGGCGTGCAGATGGTCGTCTCCGGCCACATCCACCACTTCGCCAGCTTCTCGTTCAAGGGCGATCGTCCGCCGCAGCTGATCGTCGGCACCGGCGGCGATATCGGCGAACCGGGTGACACGCCCCGCTTCCTCGACGGGGCGGTGGGCATGGACGGCATGAGCGCCGAACGCTTCGGCTTCGACCGCTACGGCTTCCTGGTGCTGGACAAAACCGCCACCGGCTGGGCCGGCGCGTTCTACGACGTTCGCGACCGGCCGATCGCCACCTGCAGCCTCGCCGGCCGCGCCCTGATCTGCCACGCGGCGAAGTAGTCGGGTTCGGGCCGGGCCGTGATCATCGAGATAGGGCCCCAGGCCTACATCGGCGAAACCTATCCGGACGAGACGCTGTTCTTCGCCACCAACCCGGCCGCGACGCCCTCCGTCAACGTGCAGACCATCCCGTCACTCGGCGCGCTCTGGAGCGCTCTGGGCCGAGCGGACATCGAGCTGATCGTCTGCCACCCGAACTTCTCGGCGCCGTGGAGCCCACGGGCGCTGGGTCGGGCGATCTTCTCCTCGCGCTTCCTGAAAGGCCGCTCGCCGCTGGTGCGCGCGTTCGGGCCGGAGCTGCTGCGCAGGCGCGGCCGCGCGCCGATCGTGGTGGTCGACCACGAAGACCTGCCGGTGATCAACCGCAACAACCTCTTCCTGCTCGATCGTTGCGCGCTGTGGTTCAAGCGCGAGCTGCCGGTCGACCACTGGCGGGTCTTCTTCAAGACCGCCCACCGCAACCTGCCGACGCCGCGTTTCCGGATGGCCGAACGCCACCGGCGCTGGGTCGACAAGCTGCGTCCGCTCTCGATCGGCATCCCCACCCGCGCCGAAGGTTTGCCCCCGCCGCCGCAACCGAAGACCGCCGACATCTTCTTTCTAGCGCGGGTGGCCGATTCCTCCACCACCCGGGCGCGCGGCCTCGCCGAACTGAAGGCGCTGGCGGGCCAGGGCGTGATCGTCGACATCCCGGACAGCCCCCTGCCCCGCGCCGAGTTCTACCGGCGCTGCGCCGCCGCCCGCCTGGTCTGGTCGCCCGAGGGCCTCGGCTGGGATTGCTTCCGCCACTACGAGGCGCTGGCCTGCTGCGCCGTCCCGCTGATCAACCAGCCCTCGATCGACCGCCACCTGCCGCTGATCGCCGGCGAACACGCGCTCTACTACGACCCCGAACCCGGCGGCCTCACCCGCGCCGTCATCGCCGCGCTGAAGGACCCCGCAGCGCTGACGCGGATCGCCGAAGCCGGCAAGGCCCACGTGCTGGCGCACCACACGCCGGCGGCGCTGGCGCGGTACGTGGTGGAGACCGCGCGGGCGGTGGGCCGGGCGTGATGGACAGCGAGCGGGCTGAGCGATTTATCCGCGACCTCTACGCCGGGGTGCTGAGGCGAGCACCGGGACCGGAGGAATTCGCGCACTGGGTCGATATCGCGATGTCAGGACGGGCGCTGGACGAAATCCTCGGGCTCTTCGTCGCCTCTCCGGAGTTCTCCCAGAAACGCCGGATCGAGCCGAAGTTCCACCCCGGCCACTACCACTCGCCGATCACCGACCCGGACGTCGCCTTCGAGCGCGCGCACCGAAATCGGGAAGACATTGGGGCCGGCCCGATCGCGGGCATCGAGTTGGACGCCGCGCCGATGTGGAAGTTCCTGGAATCGGCCCAGCCGAACATCGCCTCCGCCATCTTCACAGACCAAGCGACGCCGACAAGTCGATACTACTATGACAACGGCGCCTTTCCTTACGGCGATGCGCTCGTCCTTCGCGCGATGATCCAAACCCTCCAACCAAAACGCGTGGTCGAGATCGGCTCAGGATTCTCCACGGCCTGCATGCTCGACGCCGCCGATGAGGTCGGACTTTCGGATACGCACTTCACCTGCATCGAACCCGATCCCGGCCGCCTGCTGGGCTTGCTTCGCCCGACAGACGCAGACCGGGTCGATCTACGCGAGGAGGAAGTCCAAGACGCCGACCTCGGCCTCTTCGAGGCGCTGGATGAAGACGACATATTGTTCATCGATTCGACGCACGTGCTAAAAACCGGCAGCGACGTGAACTGGGAGCTATTCAACATCCTGCCGATCGTGCGGCCCGGCGTGATCATCCACTTTCACGACATACACTACCCGTTCGAATACCCCGACGAGTGGATCCGAGAGAACTATTCGTGGAACGAGATCTACGCCGTCCGCGCGTTTCTCACGGGCAACGACTTCTACCGCGTCATGTTCTGGAACGCGATGCTGGCGCACCTGGACCGCCGCCGACTGCAAGCTATTTCGGAATTGCTGGTCCGTAACCCCGGCGGCAGCCTCTGGATCAGAAAGCTCGGCCGCGGCGGCGGCTAAACCGCGGGCGGTTTCCAGACGATCGGCCGCGAGCCGCCAATGTTGGCGCCGGTGGACGTCGCCCTCGGCTGCAGGTCGATCACTTCGCCCAGCAGCGGCTGGTCCGCCTGCCGCGCGGCGTGGATGTCGGCCCAGACGATCGAGCCGAGCGGCAGTTTGAACCGCTGCGCATACGCGCCTTCGCGATTGCGCCAGCTCAGATAGAGGAATCGCCCGCCCGCCGGGCCGTGGGCGAACGGTCCCACGAACACCGGCGCGCCGGCCTCTTCCGGCTTCACTTCAACCCGCAGATCGAACCTGACGCCGCCGTCGGGGCCGATCTCGCCACGCTGAAGCGCCTCAGCCTTGTCCTGCACCCCGAAGTGCTCGGGGCCGCCGTTCCAGTAAACCGGCCTTGCGCCGCGGTAGACGAGCCTCAGCCAGATCGGTTCCGAAGGATGCTTCGGCATTTGGATCGAACTTCCGGGATGAGGATCGACCGATCCTTTGAACGTCGTCGCAGGAACTGGTCAAGCGGCCGGGGGAACGCCAGACGCCCGGTGTGCCGGGGCTCATCTCTCGCATCGGGCTTGTGCCCAGCACACGAGAGCACCCATAGTTGCCGCACGGGGCATAGTAGGGGCGATTCCTTCGGCTCACGTCCGCTAACGCTGACCATGGAGCCGTTCCGCCGTGACTATTCAGATCATCTCGTCAGGTGTCATCGGCAGCGCCTTGATCGTCAGCAGCGGCGACACCTTGCAGGTCGATGCCGGCGGCGAAGCGCTTCTGCTGACCGTTGAGAGCGGCGGTCAGGTAAACGTCCTGGCAGGCGGGTTGGTCGAGGACGCTGTCATCTATGGAAACCTGGTCGGCGCCGGCACGCTTGAGCAATTCAACACCGTCAGCGGGACTGTCAGCGGCGTCACGGTCGTTTCCGGTTTCACCACGGTGTCAGGCGACGCGTTCGATGTCGGCGTGGGCCTGGACGGCGTCTTAATCGTCCAAGGGAGTGCGAGCGGCACATCGGTCGGCAGCGGTGGCCAACTCGTGATCGACTCGGCCGGCGTCGGTCACGGCGATGTCGTGCGTAGCGGTGGCGCCGAATACGCGTCCGGCGCGGTGCTCGGCGAGGTGGTCGAAAGCGGGGGCGCCTTCTACTTCGGCGGCGCGCTCGCGAGCGGGCAAACGCTGGTCTATCGGACGTCGGCGGTGGCCAGCGAAACCGTATTCTCGGGCGCGACGCTTTCCAGTGGGGCCGAGTTCTTGCTCGATGGCGTGACGATCCCAAAAGGCGCGACGCTTGTCGTCAGCTCCGGCGGCGCCGTCATCAGCGCCAATGTGCTTGCGGGCGGATCCGTCAGCCTCGCGCCAGCCGGCATTCTCAGCAGCGGCACGTTCGCGAGCGGCGCGACGCTGATTGGCGGCCAGATCGAGGGAGCGGTCGATCTCTTCGGCGCGGCCAACTCTGTCACGCTCGAAGCGGGAGGGCGTCTGCAAGTCGAAAGCGGCGGCGTCACCGACCGCACCATCGCCAGTAGCGCCGGCGGTGAGGATGTCGAGACAGGGGGTTATGCGACGGCGACCTTGCTGACCAGCAACGGCTACCTGCAGGTCGAATCAGGCGGCCTCGCCAGCGCGACGGTCGTCGACTCAGGCGGTTCCGAAGGAGTAGCCGGGATCGACCGCGGAGCGATCGTCAGCAGTGGGGGCGACCTGACCATCCAAGGCGTCGCCTCTGGTGCGCGCATTGCCGGCATAGAAGAAATCGACTTCAGCGGCGTGGCCTCCGGCAACGTGGTCAGCGCTGGCGGCGTGGTGAATGACGATGGCGGTGACACTTTCGGCGACGTCATCCTTAGTGGCGGGACCGAGTCCGCAATCTACGCGCTTGTAAGCGGCGCTATTGTGAGCACCGGCGGCATTCTGAATCTCGCGGGCGGCGTGAGCGCGGTTCATGACATTGTCGACGCGGGAGGTGAGTTGATCTGGGGCGGCTCCATCGGCGGCGTTTTGACTGACGGCGCCAAAGTGACGGCAACAGAAGCGCTAAGCGGCGTCACCCTTTCCAGCGGCGCCATATTGAGTATCTCCGGGGCGACAATCCTTTCCGGCGCCTCGCTGAGTTTGGCGGCGAGCGCGCCAGTCGTGAGCGTGAACATCGATAGCGGCGGCTCGCTGAGCGGGCCAGGCGCCGTCGCGCTCGCGGAGGACAATGGCAAGGTCAGCGGCGTGGCTGTAGTGAGCGGCGGCAAGCTCGACGTCAATTCTGGCGGCGTCTCCCTGAACGCGGTGATCAGCAACGGCGCGACCATATCTCTTTGGAGCGGT
>Ga0302314_10002431_pt1 | contig 34479 bp, 31 predicted proteins | sample III_Palsa_N2_3_FD_200533 | JGI IMG/M metagenome (GOLD analysis project Ga0302314, IMG submission 200533) | Peat permafrost microbial communities from Stordalen Mire near Abisko, Sweden - III_Palsa_N2_3 | ecosystem: Environmental > Terrestrial > Soil > Palsa > Peat permafrost | place: Sweden...
GTTTGCAGCGGCAACCGAGGACGAGCAGACGTGCTCTACAAGAGCGGTCTTCGAGTTGTGGGAGCGGCAATCGGAACAGTCGTTGCCTCGGCCAGCCTGATTTGGCTAACGCCTGCGCATCCGCTGCTTGAGGGGCCGGTGCTCGTCGTCACGCTGCTGGTCATCATCGGTGTCGGCCTCTGGCTGAGGGAATGGACGTACGCGGCGTGGGCTGTAGTCATGACGCTGGTGATCACACTGCTGCGAGGCGTTGCCATTCATGGCGAGGCCGCTGCGCCTGCGGATCAACTGTGGATTCGAATACTGGCAATCATCGTCGGGGCAGTGTGCGGGCTCGCGGCATCGTGGTTTGTGCTGCCAGTTCGCTCAGAAGGAGTAGTGCGCCGACGGATAGCCGATGCGCTTGCGGCGCTGTCGAGCTACGCGGGTAATCCGAACCCCTTGACCGATCACGAGCTGGCGGCATCGCTCGATCGCCTCGACGAAGTCGCACCGCCGTGGAATGCCCTCGAACGAGTAACGACCTGGCGTAGAACACTGCGAAAGCCGGGGCAGTGGATACGCCTGGTGCACGAATGCGTCACTCTCGTACGGGCACAGCCGGAGCTATCGGTTGCAGCTCGGCGGGCCCTCGGCAGTGCACGAAAGTCGATGCGCGAACCCGAAGCGATAGGTGAGAGGCTGCTGCTGTTCCGGGGTGAGTTGCAGGCGCGCTAGGTCGTAATCGAGGCCAGCGCACGCACAGGCGAACAGTCGGCCACGGGCGTAGTAGCAAGATGGTTGCATGACCCAGCAAGAGCAGCCCGGACTGCAGGCGCCCCAATCCCAGGCCGAGTCCGGTCAGCACAGCCTCGCGACACCGCCGGAGGCCGAGTCCGGTCAGCACAGCCTCGCGACACCGCCGGAGGCCGAGTCCGGTCGGTCCGGTCAGCACGGCCTCGCGACACCGCCGGAGGCCGAGTTTGGTCGGCCCGGCCAGCGCGGCCTCGCGACACCGCAACCGCATCCCGAGCTTGAGCAGCTTGTGGCCGTGCTGGGGCAACTCCGAGCACCAGGCGGATGCGCGTGGGACGCCGAACAGACCCACGCATCCCTGGTGCGCTACCTCGTTGAAGAGACCTACGAACTCATCGACGCCATAGAGAGCGGCAACAGGGACGAACTCATCGAGGAGCTCGGAGACGTGCTCTACCAGGTCATCTTCCACTCCGACATAGCCGCCCACACGCCCGGCGAAGAGTTCACACTCGAAGACGTCGCCGCCCACATGACAGCCAAAATGGTCGGACGCCATCCGCACGTCTACGGCGAACTCGCCGCAGAACTCGCTGCCAGCAGTGTGACCGATACGGCGGAAGACGTGAATGCCCGCTGGGATGAGATCAAGAAGATCGAGAAGCCCAGCCGAACGAGTGTTCTGGATGGCGTTCCGCAGGGAATGCCGGCGCTGGCTCTCGCCGACAAGCTGCTGGGCAAGGCGGGCAAGCTCGGAATGGAGCCGCCGACCGCACCGACGGTTGCTGACAGCGGCGCCGCAACTGAGGATGAGCTCGGCGAACAGCTGCTGGCAATAGTCGCCGTCGCTCGTGCTAAAGGGCTGGACCCGGAGCGAGCGCTGCGCGGTGCATTGCGAGCGCTTCAAGACGAAATGCGCGCAGCCGAAAGCGTCTGAAGCAAAGCTAACGCCGGACGAGAAGCTACCCGGCAAAGCGAAGCTCATGGGGAATGGGGATGGACGATGCCCTCCCAAAACCCGAATTCAGGAGGGCATCCCATCCAGCACCGCGCGCAACACTACAAGGCGCGCGGGAGCCAGAATCGAACCGGCGGGAATACCCATAACCGTCGGTTCTGTCTGGCGGAACAGCACCCCCGCACTGATCCATAGCCTTGCGTCAGCGCATCATGTGCTTCTTCGCTACTCACGATATCGCGGCAGACGCGGCGCCAGTCTATATCCATAACAGTCGTTAGCACAACGTGCGTTATGTATCACACACGTTTTTCCTCACAGGTGTTATGAAAACCGGGTCAAAGCTGCGATAGTTGGCAAATGCCTCGGAATCCCGACCCATTGCGAAAACCGCAGTTGTTGGCCGAGATCCTCGAATACCTGCTCGACAAGTCACTGGCATCCGTCTCGTTCCGAACGATTGCGCAAGCGCTCGGGTTCAGTACCTACACGCTGGTGTACCACTTCGGAACACGGGAACAGCTGTTGAGCGAGATTGTGTCGGCCGTATCGACTCGGGCAATCGTCGTCGAAGAGCAGATGCTCGACACACCGCACACGCTCGACGCCTACTTCGAAGGCTTCGAGTCCTCGTGGCGTTGGACACTGCAACCACGCAACCGACAACTGCAACGTCTGGAATTCGAAGCGTCGCTAATCGAGGCTCTGCAGCCCGACACGCACACGTTCAGTCGGGAACTGTTTGCGACGTGGCGCCGCATCGGCGAGACGGCGCTCGTTTCGCTGGGAATTGCGCCGGCGGATGCAGAACTCGAGGTGCGGATGCTCGTCGACAGCTTCTACGGAATTCAGTACGACTACATCCTCAACGGCGACGCGGAAGGTGCAACTGCGGCGTTCGCAATGACGATGTCGCGCCACAGGGAACGGATCGAGGCACTGCTGCCCGACCTGATGGTCGGCTAGGTTTTCGGGACCGGCAGGATGCGAGGAGCCGGAGATACTCCAGTGCGCCCATTCGTCACGGTCGCGTCTGGCTCCAGTCGGGGTCTGCCAAACTAGAGCCGTGGCAAGCCAGGTGAACCCTCCCCGCGGAATGCGCGACTTTCTTCCAGCGGACAAGGCTCGGCGCGAGCACGTTCTGTCGGTCATTCGACGAACGTTCCGCGAGCACGGGTTCGACGAGATCGAGACGCCGGTCGTCGAAGACAGCAGTCGACTTCACGCCGGCCTCGGCGGCGACAACGAAAAGCTGGCCTACGCAGTAATGAAGCGTGACCTGAAACAGGACAGCCTGCAACTGGCCGCCGAGAGCGGCGACTACCTCGAACTCGCCGACCTTGGACTGCGGTTCGATCTGACCGTTCCGCTTGCACGTTTCTATGCAACGCATAGGGCCGAATTGCCGAAGGTGTTCAGAGCGATTCAGATTGCACCAGTCTGGAGAGCAGAACGACCACAGAAGGGTCGCTACCGCCAGTTCGTGCAGTGCGACATCGATGTGATCGGCGAGTCCGGTCCGCTGGCGGAGATCGAACTCATCACAGCGACCTCTGCAGCGCTCGAAGCTCTCGGGTTCAGTGGTGCGAATGCGTGCACGATCCGCATCAATGACCGTCGCATCCTCCGTCGAATTGTGGCGAGTCTGGGCATCCCCGACGAGTCCTACGAACGTGCACTGATTGCAATCGACAAAGAAGACAAGGTTGGTGTCGAAGGCGTTGTCAAAGAGCTTGTCGAACTCGGCCTCGGCGACGCATCCACTCTGACTCCGGTGCTCGAGGGCCTCAGCACTCTCGGTGGTGACGGTTGGGAGTTGCTGAATGCGCCCCCCGAATGGCTCGACCTCGATGCCTACCGCGAACTGCTGGCGATCCGGGATGCGGTCAGAATCGCAACGTCGACCAGCCCGGGCTCTGACAGCACTGCCCAGGACGGCGAGGGCCGGGACAGCGCGGGTCGGGACAGCGCTGACCGGGACAGCGCTGGCCGGGACAGCACTGGCCGGGACAGCACTGGCCGGGACAGCACAGGCCGGGACAGCACTGGCCGGGACAGCACTGGTCGGGACAGCGCACACCTGGTGTTCTCTCCGAACCTGGTTCGTGGCATGGGTTACTACACCGGCACCATCTTCGAAATCGCACACCCCGACCTGCCCTACTCGCTCGGTGGCGGTGGTCGCTACGACGGCATGATCGGCCGCTTCCTCGGAACGGATGTTGCTGCAGCCGGCTTCTCGCTCGGGTTCGAACGACTCGTCGAACTAGTACAACTTCCTGAGGATGCGGCAACGAACTCGATCGTTCTGATTTACGATCGCGATGTCGAACCAGCTCGACTGGCAGCACTGAAAACCGAGCTCGTGACCCACGGTGCCCGAGCAACACTGGCCGAACGACCCAAGAACCTGACAGCGCTCATCGACCAGCTTGGTGCATCCGGTTGGACACAATTCGCCTTCGTGACGACCGCCACAGAGACGGCCGACGACCTCGACCTCCGCCAAATTTCGGCGAGCGAGCCTGCGCAGTAGGCTTTTGCCGTACTCCTCTACCACCACCCCCACCACTAGCTAGGAGACCCCAGTGGCCCTCGTCGAAGCAGTCATCGCCCGCGAAATCCTCGACTCTCGGGGCAACCCGACAGTGGAGGTCGAAGTCCTGCTCGAGGACGCCACCGTAGCTCGCGCCGCGGTTCCGTCCGGCGCATCCACCGGTGCGTTCGAGGCCTACGAACTGCGCGACGGCGACAAAGCCCGGTACGGCGGCAAAGGAGTTGAGAAGGCTGTTGCGGCAGTGATGGACATCCTCGGTCCGGAGATCGAAGGCATCGAAGCCACCGACCAGCGCCTCATCGACACAACACTCATCGAAGCCGACGGGACCGACAACAAGTCGAAGCTCGGCGCGAACGCCATCCTCGGTGTTTCTCTTGCGGTTGCGAAGGCGGCGGCTGCCTCATCCGGTCTCGAGCTGTTCCGCTACGTCGGCGGAGCCAATGCGCACGTGCTCCCAGTCCCGATGATGAATGTCATCAACGGTGGAGCGCACGCCGACTCCAATGTCGACGTGCAGGAGTTCATGCTGCTGCCGATCGGCGCATCCTCATTCAAGGAAGGACTGCGCTGGGGTACCGAGACCTACCATGCACTGAAGGCCCTGCTCAACGAGAAGGGCTACTCGACCGGCCTCGGCGACGAGGGTGGTTTCGCACCGAACCTTCCGAGCAACCGCTCGGCGCTCGAACTGCTCGTTGAAGCCATCGAGAAGGCCGGCTACACGCCGGGAACCGACATTGCACTCGGCATGGATGTCGCCGCAACCGAGTTCTTCAAGGACGGCGTCTACACGTTCGAGTCGAAGCCGCACTCGGCGGAAGAGATGAGCGCGTACTACAAGGAGCTTGCAAGCGCGTTCCCACTGGTGACGATCGAAGACCCGCTGAGCGAAGACGACTGGGATGGCTGGGCGCACTTCACCGCCGAGGTCGGTGACAAGCTGCAGATCGTCGGTGATGACCTCTTTGTAACGAACCCGGTTCGGCTTGCCAAGGGCATCGAGCGCAAGGCCGCGAACTCGATCCTGGTCAAGGTCAACCAGATCGGAACACTGACCGAAACTCTGGATGCTGTGGCTCTCGCACAGACGAACTCGTACACGACGGTCATGTCGCACCGTTCCGGTGAGACCGAAGACACAACGATTGCCGACCTCGCAGTTGCGACCAACGGTGGGCAGATCAAGACGGGTGCTCCCGCACGATCCGACCGTGTTGCCAAGTACAACCAATTGCTGCGGATCGAGGAAGAACTCGATACTGCGGCAACGTACGCCGGTCGCGGGGCTTTTCCGCGCTTCAAGGGCTGAGTGGGGCTGCGGGTTTCGATCCCGCCGGGATTCGCCGCAGCTACTCGGCCCTCGCGGCTTCGCGCGCGCGGTCTCGAGGTCGGCGGGTCGTTCCTCAGGTGCCTACTCGACCCGAGGTGGTCGGGTCGAGTAGCAGCGCGACGAAGGAGACTGCGCTACCGAGACCCCCGCACATGCGCGAATCGAACACTGTGATTGGCCCGGGGCTGGGTCGCCTGCCGCGAATTATCAGTTCGTCCGCTTAACATCGCTGTATGGCGGGGACACATGGCTGAGCGACAACCACGTCGATTGCGCCAGCGACCGGAGAAGGTGCGGGTTCCCGTTGCTATGCCGGACGGGTCTGCGCCCGAGCGTTGGCTCAGCAATATCCGCGTATCCAGTTTTACCGTGATGATCCTCGGTCTACTCGTACTGGGTGTCATCGTGCTCGCACCGTCACTGAAGTTGCTGATCCAGCAGCGAACCCAGATCGCAGGGCTCGAGAAGTCGGTCGCAGCGCAGAAGCACAACGTTTCGAGCCTCAAGGGCCAGGTCGCGCGATGGAATGACCCGGCCTACATCGAAGCCCAGGCACGCAACCGTCTACTGTTCGTGCTGCCCGGCGAGTACAGCTACCTCGTGCTACCGCAGCCCGGGCTGGATGTGGGAACATCGACCGCTCCCATCAGCAAGCACATTCTGACTACGAAGATCGACTGGGTGCAGGCACTGACCTCGTCGGTACTACGCGCGGGACTTTCGACCCAAACAAAGAGCCAGCTCGAATCCCCGGGCACAGTGCCAGCGCCGACGTCGACCCGCGCAGCGTCGACAGGTTCCGGCAGTACGAAATGACTCGACCGCCTTTCGAGCCGCCGACTGCGCTCGATATCGCGACAGTGTCTGCGCAACTTGGGCGTCCGGCGCGGGATGTGATCGGGATCTCGGCGCGCTGCGTCTGCGGCGCACCAACTGTCGTGTCAACGTCGCCTCGGCTGGCCGACGGAACCCCGTTTCCGACGCTCTACTACCTGTCCCATCCGGCTGCGACTGCCGCGGTTTCGACACTCGAAGCCAACGGCGTAATGCCTGAGCTGGCAGAGCTGCTCATCGACGAAGTGGCCGACGCCTATACGGCCGCGCACGAGTCGTACCTCGCCGACCGCAATGGGATTGAATTCGTCGCGGAACTCGATGGGATTTCTGCCGGCGGAATGCCAACGCGGGTGAAGTGCCTGCATGCGCTTGTAGCGCACACACTCGCGGCTGGTCCGGGTGCTAATCCGATCGGGGATGTGGCGCTCGAGCGCGCAAGCTGGAGTCCGCAAGTCTGTGAGTGCGCCGACTACGGATTGGCCGCACCGTGATGCTGCGCCTTAAGCCGCGACCGAAGCCAGGGCTCGAACCGCGCTCGGAATCCGGCTGGGAACTGCGCCCGGAATCCGGCTGGGAACTGCGCCGGGAACTGCGCCCGAAACCGCGCCCGGAATCCGGCTGGGAACTGCGCCGGGAACTGCGCCCGAAACCGCGCGTGATCGGGGGACTGGTGGTGGTGTCTGCGAGCGTCGCGATCCTGCTGCTGTCTGGTTCGAGCGTTGCGCCGGCCGCCCGGGCCGTGAGCATCCACGCAGCAGAAGTCCGCGCAGCCGACAGACGCGCAGCCCACGTCCGCACGGCCGACCTCCGCACAGCCGACCTCCGCGCAGCCGACGTCCGCACGGCCGACCTCCGCACACCCGACCTCCGCACCGACGCGATCCGATCCGGCGAGTACTGGCTGCAGCAGTACGGCATCCAAAGCGCCTGGTCGACGACTGAGGGTAAGGGAATAACTATCGCCGTCATCGATACGGGGGTCGATGGAACAGTTCCCGACCTTTCGGGCGCGGTTACCGGAGGCATCGACTACTCGGGACAGGGCGCAGCGAACGGCGAGAAACCGGTAGGTGTCGCGGATGAGCGCAACCACGGAACGATGGTCGCGTCCCTCGCAGCAGGCCGCGGTACGGGAGGCGGGGATGGCCTGATCGGCGTTGCACCGGAGGCGAACATCCTGAGTATTTCGATCGGCTTTGGAGCACAAGCGACGAACTCCGACGACCAGATCGCCGAGGCAGTCACCTGGGCGACCAACCACGGCGCGAACATCATCAACATGTCACTGACTCGAAACACCCTTACATGGCCAGAGAGCTGGGACAAGGCGTTCCTCTACGCGATGCAGCACAACGTCGTTATCGTTGCAGCGGCCGGCAACCGCGGAAGTGGGACGACGGAGGTCGGTGCCCCGGCAACAATGCCAGGAGTGCTAACTGTTGCGGGGGTGGACCGCAACGAGAAGGCGAGCGTCGACGCGTCTGCGCAGGGAATCACGATCGGTGTTTCTGCACCAAGCGAGCAGCTGCTTGGAGCGGTACCCGGCGGTGGCTACGACGAGTGGGAGGGCACAAGCGGCTCAACGCCGATCGTTGCCGGCGTCGTTGCGCTGGTCATGGCATCGCATCCGGGAATCACAGCAGCTAATGCGATCAACCGCGTCATCTCAACTGCAACCGATGCCGGCGCGAAGGGGGTCGATCCGATCTACGGATACGGTCTCGTGAACGCTGCGGCAGCGGTGCGCGACTCCGTACCGAGTGTGAAGGCGAACCCGATGGGCGACCTGGCGGCGTGGATTCACCTCAACCGTCGAGCCGCGCCGACCGCTACGCCGACCACGCCGCCGTCATCGGCTTCGACTACTGCGCCGGTGCGGACACAGGGCGGAGTGCAGAATCCGCTGGGCATCCTCTACCCGACTGCAACGCAGCTGCGGGATGTCGGGCTACCGATCGGCATCCTTCTCGCGTTCGCCCTCGCGGCCGTCACCATGATCGTGCTCGCTGTGCGCCAGTTCGGGAGACTTCGCCGGAGGGACTAGATTTGTTACTGACTACCACCCTCTAGGAGACTTGTTCCTGTGCCCAAGATTCTGATCGTCGGCGGCGGTTACGCCGGATATTACACAGCCCTCAAACTCGAGAAATGGCTTCGGAGCGGTGAGGCTGAGGTCACTCTCGTCGATCCGCTTCCGTACATGACGTACCAGCCGTTCCTGCCGGAGGTGGCTGCGGGTTCCATCGAACCGCGCCATGCTGTTGTTCCGCTGCGCCGCCACCTGAAGACCACCCGAATTCTCGCAGCGAAGGTCACGGGGGTCGATCACGCTGCGAAGACCGCCACAATCACGCCAGCCGACGGTGACCCGTGGGTGGAGAGCTACGACCTCGTTGTGATGACGGCCGGAGCCGTTTCGCGCACCTTCCCGATCCCGGGCGTCGCCGACCAGAGCATCGGTCTGAAGACGATCGAGGAGGCGACCGCTATTCGCGACCGTCTCACCGACAACTTCGAGCGCGCATCAACGATGCCCGCCGGCCCTGAGCGCGACCGGCTGCTCACCGTTGTCGTTGTCGGCGGCGGCTTCGCCGGCATCGAGGTTTTCGGTGAACTGCGCAGTCTTGCGTCGTCGCTACTCGCCTACTACCCGTCGCTCACCATCGACGACACCCACTTCCACCTCATCGAGGCGATGGGCCGCATCATGCCTGAGGTGTCGCTGAAGACCAGCTACTGGGTGCTCAAGAACCTCGCCGAACGAGAGGCGATCGTGCACCTCGAGACGCAGCTCAGTTCAGCTGTCGACGGCAGAATCGAGCTCTCGACGGGCGAGTCGTTCGAGTCAGACCTCATCGTCTGGACGGCCGGCGTCATGGCCAGTCCAATGCTCAAGAACACCGACCTTCCGACGGATGACCGTGGCCGGCTCACCGTCCAGGCCGACCTTCGCGTCAAGGATGCGAACGGCGACGTGGTCGAGGATGCCTGGGGCGCCGGCGATGTCAGCGCCGTTCCCGACCTCACGGGTGGGGGCGTCGGCGGCTTCTGCGTTCCGAACGCCCAGCATGCTGTGCGCCAGGGCAAGCTGCTCGCCAAGAACATCGCCGGCTCGCTTCGCGGTGAGACTCCCGCCGAGTACTTCCACAAGAACCAGGGCGCGGTGGCCGGCATCGGCCTGTACGTCGGCGTCTTCCAGAGCCGCAAGCTCGCCGTGAAAGGGCTGCCCGCCTGGTTCATGCACCGCGGCTACCACGGTCTCGCGATCCCGATGTGGGAGCGCAAGATTCGAGTCTTCTCGAACTGGATCCTCGCATTCCTTCTCCAGCGCGACATGACAGGCATCATTGCTCGCGATCATCCTCGTGCTGCGTTCGAGGAGTTCGCGTCGCGGCCGAAGCCCGCCGCTGCTGCCGCACCGGCTTCTTCGGCGCCCGCGACCGGTGCTGCTCCTGCTGCCGCCACGACCCCTGCTGCTGCCAAGGCTCCGGCCGCTGCCAAGGCGCCAGCGAAGGTACCGGCGAAGAAGTAACACCTGTTTCCGATGGTCGGCGACAACCCGTTGCGGGTTGCATGTCTGACCATTGCTCCAGTTCTGGCTAGGCTGTGGGGCGCGCCCCGGTAGCCCAATTGGCAGAGGCAGACGACTTAAAATCGTCCCAGTCTGGGTTCGAACCCCAGCCGGGGTACCCATTTTCCGAGTTGCACCTTTTCGCGACCTCGGACGTTCCCTGGGCGCGAAAACCCGCAACTCAGTTGCGACAAGAGGCGTGAGTTGCGACAAGAGGCGTCAGTTGCGACAACAGGCGTGAGTTGCGACACAAGAGGCGCTCTTGCTCACCTAAGTCGACGCCTACGCTCGCGCGAGTCGAAAGTCAATCTCTACGTTTCAGCGCGCACTTGCGCTGGGATGAGGGAACACAGCACAGCAGCGACCACTCGCTGCCCGCAGCAGCACCCGACAGCACCGAGCACGAGGCCCCGATGAATGTTTTCGTCACCCCGGATACCACCGTACGTGCGTTCGGCGCAGGTTTGACGGCGCAATGGAGTGGGCGCGCGATGGGGTGCGTCAGATCGTGCTGTGGCCGGCCGAAGTCGTGCGATCGGGTGGACGCAGAGGACGATCCGGTCGAGCGCGACGGTCGACCTGGCTACCGACGGCGCGAGGCTGACAATCCGGGTGCATCCGCTTCGGGACTGCACCGCGGGCTCGAGTGACGATAGCGATAGACGCATCGGCCCAGACCTCGCCCGTGTCCTGTCCCCGCTCGAGGGATCCGGCATGGGAAGCCTGCTTTACGGCAACAACGGTGCAGCGGTTGAATTCGAAGACCGCGCACTGATGCATCTTCAGATTGTCATCACCGGCAAACTGCGACGACGCGAGAGCTTCCTCTTCTCCTGGACGGACTCCGCAGCACAGGGCAGCGGTCGCAGCTCGATCTGGCTGGATCCCTCTATTCCGCTCTTCTACCGGTATCGGGGAAATCGAGTGCCCTCTATCAACCACGCCTGGATCGACGCGATGACCGCATCCGCCAACAGCGGTAGCGGACTACTGTTCACGATCGAACCGCCCCTGCCTGCACCCATCTCGATTGTGCCGACCCGGACTGCCTCGTGATCGCGGTGCGGGTGACTCCACCCTGGACAGCGCCGTTGACGACGTCCGAACACACGCTGATCGTCTACTTTCTACTGCTGGCGGCCCTCGCACTGTTCGTTGGTTTCGTGCGGGCATGGGTAACGCGCGGCGAAGTCGGATCACGATACCGAACAGCGGTCGTCGCGCGACTGGGCATCATGAGTGCGGCATCGCTGTCATACCTGGTGCTGCTGTATGAATTCGCGACCGGATACCGGCTGCACGACGGCATGTACGTGCCCGACTCGAACGCGATCCTGGCCTTCGAACCACGATACGTGGAGTGGTCTGTGACGGTTCCGCTGCTCGTGATCGAGTTGTTGGCGATCTGCGTGCTGGTCGGATCGAGCGCGCGACGGGTGCGGGCGATTGCGGCTGGCTCCACCTTCCTCATGATCTTCTGCGGCTTCCTGGGCGCATTCGTGATCGGGGATGGAACGAGCATCCTGGCCCTCGTCGTGCTCGGTGTGCTGAGCGCCGTGTTCTGGGTCATCTCCAATGTCGTCCTGGTGCGCACGGTGCAGCAGTCGCTGCGCGAACTGACACCAGAAGCCGCGACAGTGCTGCAGGCAGCAACGCTTCTTCTGCTCTGTGGCTGGGTCATCTACCCGATCGTCTACCTGATCCAGATCGTGAGTTCGGGCGGGGTCTGGGCGACCGTAATCCAGGTCACGCTCTGCATCGCCGACATCGTCGTGAAGCTCGGCTTCAGCGGACTCGTTCATCGAGCGGCAAAGCTGCGAACCGCCGAGGATGTGCGCGCCGGCGACGACATCCATCCCGAGGCGATCTGGATCAGCTCGGTCAAGCAGTCGGATGCCGGCATTCCGCGTGAGGTCTACCTTGCGCCGGGCGCATCCGTTCACCCGCCGCGCCAGATGCCGGCAACGCAGTCCGCTGTTGCGACGGAAGCGTTGCCGATCGACCCCGAAGAGGTCTAACGAGCGGTTACGTACGCGCGAGGCGCGAGCTGAAATTGCGCGCCGAAAAGACAAGACACGAAACCGTTTCACTATTATGCTGGGCGATAGCCTTCGACGTCAGGACAGACTTGTGATGAAAGCATGTGGTGAGAGCCGCAGTCCCAGTCGTTTCGTCGAGCGCAGCCCAAGGAGCCAGCCGTGACCGCAACAACTCCCGTAACCCGTTCTCCATTCGCCGAACCGACTCGTCGAGTAGGAGGCGGCTGGATTGCGCTGTTCGCGACGGCGTGGCTCGGGATCTGGATGGCGCAACTGACCCCCATCCAGCTGCTGCTTCCGCAGCAGGTCGAGGATGTCGTGCACGGCGCATCCTGGACCGACAACGTTCTCGCGTTCGGCGTCATCTCGGGAATCGCCGGTGCCTGCGCGCTCATCACGTTTCCGCTGACGGGAGCGCTTTCCGACCGAACGACATCGCGATTCGGTCGACGACGCCCGTGGATCTTCGCAGGGGTGCTGGTCTTCGCGATCTCGCTTGTGATCCTCAGCCTGCAAACCACCATCGTGGGCGTCGGGGTGTTCTGGTCGACGTCGATCATCGGCTTCTGCATCGCGTCGGCTGCGACGACGGCAACGCTGTCTGACCAGGTGCCGGTCAACCAGCGGGGCTTCGTGTCGGGATGGATCTCGGCACCGCAGGCGATCGGAACAATCCTCGGCCTGCTGCTCGTCATCTCCATCTGGACGACCGTGGCGGCGCAGCAGGCATTCGGCTACCCACTCGTCGCAATACTGCTCATCGTTCTGTCTCTTCCCTTCATCGCGACGCTTCCCGACCAGCAGCTGCGCAAAGACCAGCGTCCGCGCGGCGGGCTCGGCACGATGCTGCAGGGATTCTGGATCAACCCGATCAAGCACCCTGACTTCGGCTGGACGCTGCTCGGCCGCATCCTGGTCAACCTGGGCAACGCCCTCGGAACGACCCTGCTGCTCTACTTCCTGCAGTACGGGCTGAACGAGACGGCGACCGATGCGCAGAACAACCTGCTGGTCCTCACCGCGGTCTACCTCTTTTTCTTCGTGATCGCGGCGCTCGTCTGCGGGCGAATCAGCGACCGGATCGGTCGCCGCAAGATCTTCGTCTACATTTCCGCGTGGATGCAGGCCATCGCGGCGCTCATCCTCGCCTTCGTGCCGGTACTGGGTGTCGCGTTCGTGGCTGCCGGCCTGCTGGGGCTGGGCTATGGCTGCTACATGTCCGTCGACCAGGCGCTGGCGACGCAGGTGCTGCCTGACGCGCACTCGCGCGGCAAGGACCTCGGCATCATGAACATCGCGACGGCTGTGCCGCAGGCGGTTGGCCCGCTGCTCGGCGCGCTCGTCGTGCTCGCGTTCGCCTCGCTCTCGACTCTCGGCGCGGCCTCGACGGCTGCCATCACACGATCGGGTGAAACCGCGGGATTTGCCGGACTTTTCGTCGCATCCGGTGTGCTGGCGATTCTGGGTGGCGTGGCCATGATCCCAATCAAGAGTGTCAAGTAGAGCGTGAAGTAGCGAAAGCATGAGTTCCAGCTAGTGAAGTTAGTTCAATCCACCGAGCGACCCTGGACCTCACCCGACACCTACTGGACGAGCCTCACGGCAGCAACCGCCGAACTCGAGACGCCGATCGGCGCCATCTCGCTGCCCGCACTCGCTTACAACACGTACGACATGCTGGCTCGTGCCGGCGGCAAGCCCATTCGAGTCGCCAGCAAGTCAGTGCGGGTGCGCGGAATCATCGAAGAGGTGCTGCGGGTTCCCGGATACGCGGGCGTGCTCGCCTACACTCTGCCTGAGGCGCTCTGGCTGGCTGAGACCATCGACGATGTCGTGGTCGGCTACCCGACCGCCGACCGGGTAGCGCTCGCGACCCTCGGCACAGACGAGAAGCTGAACTCGCGAGTGACCATAATGGTCGACTCGGTGGCCCAGCTCGACCTGGTGGATGCGGCGATAACGCCCACAGCACGCCTGCCGATCCGCGTCGCGATCGAACTTGATGCGTCCTGGGACTCCGCTCTGCTCGGGCACACCGGCGTCTACCGGTCGCCCGTGCACACTCCGGATGCTGCGCGCGCGCTCGCCGAGGTGGTGCTCGCCCGGTCCGGATTCCGGCTCGTCGGAATGATGGGCTACGAAGCGCAGATCGCGGGACTCGCCAATAAACCGGCGTCGAAGGCCCGCGGGGTAGTGGTGCGCGCCATCCAGCGTCGCTCGATCACCGAACTCGCCGACCGCCGCGGACGGGCGGTAGCCGCAGTTCGCCAGGTCGCGGACCTCGAATTCGTCAACGGTGGGGGAACAGGGTCGCTCGAGAGCACAGCCGCCGACCCTTCGGTCACCGAGATCGCTGCAGGCAGCGGACTCTTCGGCCCGCACCTGTTCGACCAGTACGTGCACTTCGCACCAGCGCCTGCTGCCGCATTCGCGCTATCGGTCGTGCGCAAGCCGACACCGCAGATGGCGACACTGCTGGGCGGCGGATGGATCGCATCCGGACCACCGTCCCGGGATCGCCTTCCCGAGCTGGTCTGGCCCCATGGGCTCTCGATGGTTGCCAACGAGATGGCCGGCGAGGTGCAGACCCCCGTGCGGGGCGCGGCCGCCGAGAAACTCCAGGTCGGCGATCGGGTCTGGCTGCGTCACACCAAGGCCGGCGAAATCAGCGAGCACCTGAATGCGATGGCCGTCGTGGATGGCGCGTCGATCGTCGAAACGCTGCCCACCTATCGCGGCGAGGGGCACGCGTTCCTGTGACGAGCGAGCTGTTCGGTGAGGCGCCCGATTCACAGCGTCCGACAATCCGCCGCGCCATGATTGGCTGGACCTCATGACGACCGTCTGGCGCAACTGGGGACGAACCGAATCGGTGACACCGGTCGAGCGAGTGCGACCGACCTCCGCCGACGAGGTCGCCTCGATCATCCGCTCCGCGCGAGATCGCCGGCTGCGGGTGAAGGCGGTCGGCACCGGTCACAGTTTCACTGGCATCGCTGTGGCCCCGGGCATCCAGCTCGACATGTCGGGTCTCACCGGCGTCGTCGCGGCCAATGGCACCGAGGTCACACTGGGGGCCGGAACGGTGCTGCACGACTTTCCGCCGCTGCTCGATCCGCTCGGGCTCGCGCTGCAGAACATGGGCGACGTCGATGTGCAGACGATCACCGGCGCAACCTCGACGGGAACGCACGGCACGGGGGCGAACTTCGGCGGCCTAGCGACCCGGGTGACCGGTGCCACGATCGCGACAGCGGACGGCTCGCTGCTCACGGTCAACCGCAGCACCAACGCCGACCTGCTGCCGGCCGTCGCGCTCGGCCTCGGCGCGCTCGGCGTACTGGTCGACGTGACGGTCGACTGCGTGCCCAGCTTCAAGCTGCACTCCGTCGAGCAGCGCGAGCCACTGCGCGCGGTACTCGACGACTGGCAGCGGCGCATCGGCGACGTCGACCACTTCGAGTTCTACTATTTTCCGCACACGGAGGTCGCGCTCACCAAGACCAACCACCGCGTCGGGCTCGACGCGCCGGGCCGGTCGCTCGGCCGTGTGCAGCGATGGTGGGAGGACGACGCGCTGCCCAACCGCTACTACGCCGCATCCTGCGGTTTCCAGCGCATGATGCCCGGAAGCACCCCCGCGATCAACCGGATGTCGGTGCAGGTGACGGGCGTGCGCGAGTTCACTGACCTCTCCTACCGGGTGTTCTCGGTACCGCGGCGAGTGCACTTCCGCGAGATGGAGTACGCGCTGCCAGTGGCCGAGATTCCGGAAGTGCTGGACGAGATCCGGGCGCTCATTGCGCGGAAGAACTGGACGATCTCGTTTCCCATCGAGGTTCGTGTCGCAGCGCCGGATGACCTCTGGCTGTCGACCGCGACCGGTCGCGCGACCGGCTACATCGCCGTTCACCGCTACCACCGCGAGGACCCGACCGAGTACTTCGCCGCCGTCGAAGAGATCTTCAAGGCCCACCAGGGACGCCCGCACTGGGGAAAAATGAACACGCGCACTGCCGACGACCTGGCGCCGACGTACCCGCACTTCGCGGACTTCGTCGCAGTGCGCGACCGGCTCGACCCCGAGCGGATGTTCGGCAACGACTACCTGGACCGCGTGCTCGGCGCCTAGAGCGCCCTCGATTTGTCGCAATTACGGGATTGCTCGCGGCATTCACCCGGCAAACGCGGCACCACGGCCCGGTCGGAGCCTTCTAGCGGAGCCTTCTAGCGGAGCCTTCTAGACAGCGACGATCGATCTGGCCTCGCGACCGGGGAGCGCGTCGCGACCGTGCAGGTCGGTGAGCTCCTGCACGACGCTGACGCCGGCGACCACCCACCCGGCCCGCTCGATGAGCTTGATGGATGCCGCGAGCGTGCCGCCGGTGGCGAGCACGTCGTCGAGAACGAGGATGCGCGACCCGACGGGCAGCGTGTTCGGCTGCACCTGCAGTTCGGCGCTGCCGTACTCGAGGTCGTAGCTCTCAGAGAGCACGGCCTGCGGCAGCTTGCCTGGCTTGCGGATGATCAGAACGCCAACTCCGAGTGCATAGGCGGCGGCCGCGGCGAGCACGAAGCCGCGCGCCTCGACGCCGGCCACCGCATCGATGCGCCCGACGAACGGTGCGGCCAGCGCATCCGTGACGAGCCGCAGGGCGGCGCCGTCGGCGAAGACGGGGGTCAGGTCACGAAACGTGATGCCGGGCTTCGGAAAGTCGGGCACGATCGCCGTCAGGTCGGAGACAAGCTGGGCGGCCGTGCGGGGCTTCTCTGGCATTCCTCAATCCTGCCAGTCTGCGCGGCCGGCTCCCGACCGTGCCCGATCCTAAGGCGCGCCAGGGCCTCAGTATTCGCCCGGAAGGCTCACAACGGATGTACGAACATTGCACAGGGAACCGGGCCCCCATTCGCCTATAGTTCTAGGCATGGTCTACGTCATCATCGGCATTCTCGTTCTGCTCATCATCATTGTGGGCATCTACCTGTGGGCTACCTACAACTCGTTGATCACACTGAAGAACCGCGTCGACGAGGCCTGGAGCGACATCACGGTGCAGCTCAAACGGCGAGCGGACCTGATTCCGAACCTCGTTTCGACCGTGCAGGGATATGCGGCCCATGAGAGCGGCGTTTTCGAGGCGGTAACGGCTGCGCGTGCCGCAACGATCAATGCGACGACACCGGCACAGGCGGGTGTCGCAGAGAACCAGATGCAGGGCGCCCTGAAGTCGATCTTCGCGGTCGCCGAGGCGTACCCGCAGTTGCAGGCCAGCCAGAACTTCCTCGAACTGCAGGCGCAGTTGGTCGACACTGAAGACAAGATCCAGGCGTCACGCCGGTTTTACAACGGCGGTGTTCGAGATTTCAACACGAAGATCCAGACGTTCCCGAACAACTCGTTCGCAAAGCGTCTCGGCTTCTCGGCGCGTGACTTCTTCGAGGTGGACGACCCGACCGCGATCGCAGAACCGCCGAGAGTGCAGTTCTGACATTTTCGTAATTCGAACAGCACAGTGATCGAATAGCGCAGTGATTTCCGGCCCAGTGATTTCAGGCATGGCGATTTCAGGCACAGTGATTTCAGACACAGTGACTTCAGGCACAGTGATTTCAGGCACAGTGATTTCAGGCACGGTGACTTCAGGCACGGTGAAATCAACGTCGGGTAAGGCCGTCCACGGCCGCACCGAGATCTCGTTGGCTACGCCAACGACTTCCGGGATCTGGATGCGGGCCGGGCAGGTGGCGGGCTAGGTATGTATAGAGCGATCGCAGCCAACAAGCGCAACACCGTCTTCATCATCGCGCTCTTCCTGGTGGTGCTGGCTGCCCTCGGGTTAGCAATCGACTACATCTGGGGCGGAGGTTCCGAGGGCAACTTCGTGATCTTCTACTGCGTCGTCATCGGTGCCGGCATCTACACGCTGATCGAGTACTTCGTGGCGGGCAGCCAGGCGCTGTCGATCACGGGCGCGCGCGAGATCCAGAAGGCGGACAACCCGCGCCTGTACAACATCGTCGAGAACCTGTCGATCACGACAGGCCTCCCGATGCCCCGGGTCTACATAATCAACGATCCCGCGCCGAACGCGTTCTCGACCGGACGCGATCCGAAGCACGCGTCGGTTGCGGCGACTACGGGCATCCTCGACCTGATGGATGATTCGGAGCTTCAGGGAGTGATGGCTCACGAGATGGGCCACGTGCAGAACTATGACATCCGTGTGTCGACCCTCGTCTTCGGGCTGGTCGTCGCGATCGGGTTCATCGCCGACATTGCACTGCGCCTCAGCTTCTTCGGTGGCAACAACCGCAACAACAACAACGGCGGCGGCAACCCGATCGTTCTCATTATCGGGCTGGCGGCGCTGATCATCTCGCCGATCGTCGCCGCGGTCATCCAGGCCGCTATCTCCCGCCAGCGTGAGTACCTCGCTGATGCGTCGAGCGCGATGATCACCCGCAACCCGCCGGAACTCGAGAGCGCACTGGCCAAGCTCGGACAGTACGGCCGCCCGGTCGCGCGACAGAACTCGAGCATGGCGCACATGTGGATCGCCGACCCGAACAAGCCGGGCTTCATCGCCAAGGTGTTCGGCACGCATCCCCCGATCCCGGACCGCATCGCGCGGCTCGAGAAGATCGGCGGCAGCTTCTAGTCAGTAGCTCCCGACGGTCAGTAGCTCCCGACGGTCAGTGGCTCCCGACCGTCAGTAGCTTCCCGACGGTCAGTAGCTCCCGACGGGGGAGTGTCCCGTCAGAAGCTCCTCGCCACGAGGTCGCCGAACAGTTTCTCGGCGTCGACCTCTACGCCCTGCCGGATGAACCAGGTGCAGACGTTCACACAGTCGCGGTGCAGGAAGTCGAGACCGGTCGGATTGCTCGCGACCTCGACGAGTTGCGGCAGGTCGATCACGACGACTCTGCCGCGATGAACCAGCAGGTTGTAGGGCGACAGGTCGCCGTGAGCGTAGCCGGCGTCCGCGAATCCCCGGAGGATCTCGGACACCTGGTCGAGGTATTCCTGCAGTTGGGCACGGGTCGCCCTGACCTGGGCCAGTCGGGGTGCGGCCTGGACCCCGTCGCCGACGAATTCCATCAGGATCTCCGTTCCCGAGATCTGCACGGGGTAGGGAACCGGAAGCCCGGCCGTGAACAGGCGGCCGAGCGCCTCGAACTCGGCGTTCGCCCAGTGCGACGCACTGACCGATCGCCCGTAGGCGCTGCCCCTGGCGACCGCACGGCTGTCGCGAGTGTTGCGCATCCCGCGTCCCTCCGAATAGCGGGATGAGCGGTGGAAATCGCTGTGCTCGACACCGCGATAGCGTTTGGCCGCAAGGATGCACGACCGCGCCGGGTCGTCGGGCACAGCCCGTTCGACCAGGTAGACGTCGGCCTCCTTGCCGGTCTTGACGATACCGAGCTCGGTGTCGAAAGCACCCGCCGATGTGACGAGCCAGGGCGGATGCGGCTTCGGTCCGCGTTCAGTGGGTGAGGTGGCCGGCCACGTCGACCAGCGCTGGCCGGGGCCGGGCTCGCGGCCGAGAAAGGTGGGAATGGATCGCTCGGGGTCGAGCGGCAAATCATCGACGAACACTGGTGAACTCCTGGCTTGGGAGGTCACCGCAGGATTAGTGGGCGATGACCTCGGAAAGGGTGAGGCACTGCTGTGACAGCACAAAAGCAGTCATGATGCGTATCTCCCTTCGTTCAGTGAGCCCGATGCTCTGCTGAGCCCGGCGCTCTCGGCGAGCCGAGTGTTGACGGCGTGCCGATCGCTAACGGCGTTCCGATTAACTCCGGCGAGCCGTTCGTTCGTTCGCCAGCCTAGACCTCGGCCGGCCGAATGGACCCTGGAAGGATGCGAACGACACTCGATCGTGTTCGGACCGAACGGTTCGGGTTTGGCCGCCCGCATCCTTCCAGGGAGTCTGTGGTCAGCCCACCTTCGCGAGGATCGCCTGCGCGATCGCGGTGGCCGCCGTGCGTTTGGACGTTGCTGTGCTGGATGCGGGGACCGTCGCCTCGATCCAGTCGCCTTTGACGACGAGGTCGACCACGCAAGCGGCGTCCCCCGGCGCGCATCGGATCGACGCGGTGTCCGGCGCTGTGAGGCCGGACAGGTGCAGCGACTGGAGCGGAGCATCCGCCAGCGTCTGTGTCTTGTCTTCGGCCCAGGCCCACGCACCGCCCGGGATCCAGGCCAGCTGGGCCTGCGTGGTCGAACCGGTCACGAAGACGCACGGATGATCCTTCAGCACGTCCTGGGACGGGTACCAGAGAGGGGTCTGCGGGTCTGTGCCGGTCTGGCCCTGGTCGGGTGTGTTCGCGGTAACTGCCGCGCCCACGGCCGACTGGATGTCGGCGGCCGCGACGAGGTCGGTGCACTGCGCGCCGAGCGGTGCGGTGCCCGCCTCCGGCGCGGTCGAGCCCGTCGGCGAACCGGCGGCCGTGAGTGCGGCGAGCACGGCGTCCTCGATGACTCCGATACCGTCGGCACCCGCCCCGGTGCCCGTGGCGTGGCGGCTCAGGATGTCCACCCAGGTAGTGCCTGCGACGAGGTCGTCGATCTGGCAGACGCTGCCCGTATCGTCGCCATCGCATTCGCCGGCGCGGCCGTTGCTGGCCCCTAGTGCCGGCGCGTTCAGCGCGTATTCGGCCGCGGCACCGAACTGCACGGTGATCTGCAGGAACGACGGAACGGTATCGTCCCCGGTTGCAAAATCGTCGACCGGTCCGGCCGACCACAGGCAGACAAGGCCACCCGCTTCACGCACGTAGTCGGCGACCGGCAGCTGCAGCGATGGGTCGGCGAGGTCACCGGCGGCAATGGCGTTCGGCGCGACGGCGGCCACGCCGGCCCCCTGCCAGTCGCTGAGTTCCGTCGGTGTCACGAGGGCGCTGCAGGTCGTGGACACTTGAGGGGTGGGCGCCGTCGCGTCGAGCGGCGCGATGACCTGCTTCACGGGACCGTGGGTGGCGCGCACGTGGGTGGGCGCAGTGGTGCCGCCCGCGGTCGTCGCGGGCGCGCATCCGGAGAGCGCCAGGCTCGCCGTTGCGACGGCGACGAGGCCGAGCAGAAGCCGACGACCGTGCTGTGTCATGCTCACATCGTGCCCGGTTTCTGCCCCGGGCCACATAGGGAATAGCTCTCTAGTTTTTGTTTCGACCAGACGCCGGGTGGCGGATGCCGGATGGCGCGAACCGGAGGCCGCGAGCCGTCCCTATTCCTGCGAGCGAAGCTCCGCGGCGAGCGCGGGAGCCAGGTCGCCGCGGTCGACAACCTCGATGCCGTCCAGCCCCTGCCATACGGCGGTCTGCCGCAGGAGTTCGACGAGTCGACCCTCGTAGCCCTGCTGCTCACCCGGTTCGTGCCACGCGGACTGCACGCGAAGCACCCGGTTCTGCCGATCGCTCTTGAGGTCGATGCGGGCGGCGATGCGGTCATCCACCAGCACCGGCAGCGTGTAGTAGCCGTAGACGCGCTTGGCGGCGGGCGTGTAGATCTCGATGCGGTAGTGGAAGCCGAACATTCGCAGGGCGCGATCCCGTTCCCAGACGATCGGGTCGAATGGCGACAGCAGGGCCGTCGTCTCGATGCGGCGGGGGATGCGCGCATCGGGATGCAGGTACGCCCTCAGCGGCCGACCACCGCGCTCCCAGCCCTTGACCGTCACGGGCACGATCTGGCCCTCGTCAGCGAGTTCGGCGAGCACCCCCGCCGCGTAGGTCTGGGGCAGTCGGAAGTAGTCGGCCAGGTCACTCACCGTGCCGACGCCCTGCGCCGCCGTGGCTGCGACCAGCAGCCGACGAACGGCGGTGCGCTTGTCGACCTCGAGCGCGAGAAGCTCTGCAGGCAGCACCTGTTCGGCGAGAGCGTAGGTACGCTCGAACCGGGTGCGGCCCGCCGAGACGACCTCGCCCATGAAGAACAGGAACTCGAGCCCCGTCTTCACCTCCGACCACTCCCACCAGCCGCCCCTGCGCTTGCTGCCGCTCTCGTGCTGGATTTTTCCGGCCTGCTGCGGACCGTTGGTGGCAAGCTCGGCGCGAAGCCAGTCGAGCATCTCGCGGTTGGCCGACACCCAATGGGACGGGTCGGTCGTCCATTTGTCGCGATATTCGGCCATCTTCCAGCGCCAGAGCGGCCAGCTCTCGAGCGGAATCAGGGCAGCGACGTGCGCCCAGTACTCGATGTACCTGGACTTCCTGCTGAAGGTCAGGCGGTCGAGGTCGGCCTTGTCGTAGGCGCCCAGCCGCGCGAACAGCGGCAGGTAGTGGCTGCGCTCGAACACGTTGACCGAATCGAGCTGCAGCACGCCCAGGCGGTGCAGCGCGTCGTTCAGCTGCCGGGTGCCGACCCGCTCGGGCTTCGGACGACCGAAGCCCTGCGCGGCAAGCGCGATGCGACGAGCCTGCGCTGCCGTGAGCGTGGCAGCGGATGGGGTCGGTGGCACGCTTCGAGCGTACCGAGAACGTCCGACTACGGTGCGGTGACCGCGAGCCCGGGCAGGTCGGCGACGGACTGCAGGATGTGGTCGTGCGGATGCTCGGCGAGCTGCGCGCGGCCGAGCGCGCCGGTCAGCACACCGACGCCGATGACTCCCGCGTTGGCGGCCGCGAGCAGGTCGACGACCGTGTCTCCTGCGGCAAGTACTCGGCGCACATCCGTGACGCCCGTGAGCTCCATCGCGTGGTGGATGAGGTAGGGGGCCGGGCGACCCGCACGGACGTGCGAAGTGGTCACGACCGCGTCGAGCAGGTGCTCATCGCCGGGCCCGACCGTCCAGCCGATCGACTCGAGCAGCCCAAGCGCAACGTCGTCGTCGAATCCGGTGGTGAGAGCGACCAGGATGCCGCGGCTGCGCAGCTCGAGCAGGGCATCCTCGACCCCGGGGAGCGCGACCGGCGGATTGTCCCGGTAGGACTGGGCGAGAATCTCGCGGAACCGCTTGAACCCGGCGGCGACGCGATCGGGGTCCGGTGTCTCGCCACCCAGTTCCATGAGGGCCGTAATGGCGGTGACCTTGTCGGTGCCCATCCACTTCTGCAGGTCGGTCTCGGCTACTGTCGCGCCGGTCTCCTCGACCGAACTCTGCAGGGCCACGTAGACCGAGCCGTGGTCGTCGATTGTCGTTCCCGCCATATCGAGCGCCACCAGTTCGATCACGCGCCCCAGCAAATCGCAGCTGTGCGAACGAGCGGTGAACAGTCGGCGAACACCCGGCGCTTGAGTTGGCGGATGCGGTCGGTATTCACCATAGTTGCGTTCTGTGAGCCACCCGATCGCCGAATCCGATGTACTCGTCGTCGGCGCCGGAATTGTCGGGCTCGCCCATGCGTCCGCAGCTCTCGCGCGGGGTCTCAGCGTCACGATCATCGACCGCGATTCGCGCGCGGTCGGGGCATCCGTTCGCAACTTCGGTCACTGCTGCGTCACCGCGCAGTCCGGAGAACTGCTCGACCTCGCCCTCGTCGCGCGCGGCAAATGGCTGGAGCACTCCGCGGCCGCCGGTTTCTTCTCGGTGCAGTCGGGGGCGCTCGCTATTGCCCGCAGCGCGACCGAGCTCGCGGTCCTCGGCGAACTGTCGGCCTCGCGCGAGCCGGGCCAGGTCGAACTGCTGACCGCAGCGCAGGCCTCGAGCCGGGTGCGGGATGGAGCGGATGGCGCCATCGTGGGCGGTGCGCTGCTGCGGGATGACGTTCGTGTCGACCCGCGCGAAGCGGTATCGTCGATCGCCGCGTGGCTGGCCGCCCGGCCCGAGGTGACGATGCTGTGGCAGACCAGCTTCTTCGGTGCGGAAGACGGCGTAGCGCGAACGAGCCGCGGTGAGATCCGGGCCGCCCGCACCATTGTCTGCGTGGGACACGACCTCGACTGCCTTTACCCGCACCTCGCGGCCGAGCGCGAGGTCGAGCGCTGTGCACTGCAGATGATGCGAGTCGAAGCGCCGTCGGGGATGGTGCTGCGGCCGGCGGTGCTCACCGGAACCTCGATGCTGCGCTACCCGGCCTTCGCAGAGACGGCCGCGGCCGACGCGCTGCGTGCGGAAGTGACGTCGACGAGACCCGACCTGCTCGAGATCGGGGCGAACGTCATGTTCACCCAACGGCCCAACGGAACTCTCATCGTCGGTGACAGCCACCGCTACGCGGCGACGCTCGACCCGTTCCAGGCCGAAGCGACATCCGAGATTCTGCTGGCCGAAGTCGAGCGAATCCTCGGTGTCGGCAAACTGCGTGTGCGGGAACGGTGGCAGGGCATCTACGCGTCGAGCCCACGCCAGGCGTTCCTGACCGAAGAAGTCGCGCCCGGCGTCACGGTGGCCATTGTGACGTCGGGCGTCGGCATGACGATCGGATTCGGACTCGCCGAGCGGACGCTCGCAGGACTCACCTGAGCGGGGGCTCGGCGACCGTCGCTCGAAGAGGGGCGGCCAGGGCATCGGCGAAGGACGCCTCGAGGATGTCGAAAGCGCGATGGAGGTCCGTTTCGCGGATCGTGAGCGCAGGCGCGAGAGTGAGCACGTTGCCCATCGTGGTCTTGAAGCTGAGTCCGCGACGGAGTGCAGCGTAGAGAACACCCTCGGCGAGGTCGGCGTTCGGCGAACCGTCCGGCAGCACGAGTTCGAGCCCGAACAGCAGCCCGCGACCGCGCACGTCCCCGATCGCGTCGAAGCGCTCCGCGAGCGCGCGACCGCGCTCCAGTGCAACGAGGCCCAGCTCGGCTGACCGCTCGACCAGGCCCTCGTGTTCGATGATCTCGAGGGTCGTGAGTCCCGCGCGAGCCATCATCGGGTTTTTCTCGTGCGTGTAGTGGCCGAACGCCCAGTCGGCGCCGACATCCAGCTCGGCCCGAGCGATTACCGCAGCGACCGGCATCATGCCTCCACCGAGGCCTTTGCCGAGCACCAGGATATCCGGCGTCACGGGCACCCCGTCGACGGCTTCGTGCTCGTGTGCGAACATCGTGCCGGTGCGGCCGAGGCCGGTCGGGATCTCGTCGAAGATCAGCAGCGTGCCGGCCTCATCGCAGCTGCGTCGAACGGCCTGCCAGAATCCAGGCGCTGCCATCTCGGGCACCGCTCGCATCGGCTCGGCGATGAGCGCGGCGACATCGCCCTGCGTCTTGAGCACGTAGTCGATCAGCTCGGCGAGTGGCCGGCCGCACTCGGCGGTGTGCGGTTCGTCGAACCGGTGGCCTGGGCCGAAGCGATCGCGGAAACATCCGAGCGGCGGAACGTGCTCGGTGCCGGTCAGGAGTGGGCCGATCGGTCCGCTGCGGAACAGCTGCTCACCGCCCACGCTCGCGGCGCCGAAACCGGCGCCGTGGAACGACTCCCAGAACGAGACCGTCTTGAAGCGGCCCGTGGCGGCGCGGGCGATTTTGAGGGCGACTTCAATGGCGTCCGAACCACCCGTCGTCATCAGCACCCGGTCGAGACCGTCCGGCGTGACCTCGATGAGTTTCTCGGCGAACTCGACGCTGACGCCGCTGGTGAATCGGCGCGGCACGAACGGCAGCGTCGCCATCTGCTGCTTCAGAGCGTTGACGAGCTTCGGATGCCCGTACCCGATCTGGTGCGACGAGTTGCCGTGGAAGTCGAGGTACGGCGTGCCATCCGAGCCGAAAATGTACGCACCATCAGCGCTTTCGATCGAAGTCAGACACGGCGTCGACACGGCCTGTTTGAGGTAGCTCGCGGCGTCGCGACGAAGCACGAAGTCGTCGTCGGGGGAGCGTTGCAGAGACCAGTCCTGGCGTCGATCGCCGGTGTTGGTGTCGCTCTCACTCTCGGTGGGGGCCAGTGTCATGGATGCGAAGTTACCGTGGCCCGTGGACCCATCGTTCCCATGCCGCGCAATGCTCAACTGGACTTTGCCAACCGTTAACCAGATTGGCGCAACCCGGTAACCATCGGGAGCGAGGCTACGGAGGAACCTGCCCCCGGTATCCGATAGTTCACCCCACAGCGTGAACAGCCGTGTGGCGTTCCATGGAGGATCACTTTGATTACAAAGCGTCACTTCGCTGGTGTAGCCGTTCTGGCTGCGGCAGCGATCGCGCTCGCCGGATGCTCGAGCACCGCGAGTTCTTCGACCACCAGCACGATCAGCAAGGCCAAGGCTTCGACCGCGACCAGCGCAGCTGCGTTCGGCGGAATGAAGGGCCTCATCGCCGCGGCAAACGCCGAGGGCCAGCTCAACGTCATCACGCTTCCGCCGTCGTGGGCGAACTACGGCAAGATCATCGCCCTGTTCGAGAAGACGTACCCGAAGATCAAGATCAACTCGGCCAACCCGAACGGCTCGTCGGCCAACGAGGTCTCCGCAGCGGAGGCCCAGAAGGGCCAGAGCACCGCTCCCGACGTCTTCGACATCGGAACCGCTGTGCTCGACCAGAACCTCGACCTCGTCACTCCCTACAAGGTGTCGAACTGGGCGGACATCCCGGCCGACTTCAAGGACCCGGCAGGCAAGTGGTACTACGACTACACCGGCCTGATGTCGATCGGCTACGACTCCTCGAAGATCACGAAGGCGCCGAAGACCTACAAGGACCTCCTCGGTTCGGCGTACAGCGGCAAGGTCAGCCTGAAGGGCGACCCGACGCAGGCGAACGAGGCGGCCTCAGCCGTCTACCTCGCTGCGCTGCAGAACGGCGGCTCGGCCGACAACATCCAGCCCGGCATCGACTTCTTCCAGAAGCTGAAGGCGGCCGGCAACTTCAACAACGTGCTGCCGACCCAGGCGACCGTCAACTCCGGTGAGACCCCGGTCGTGCTGCAGTGGAGCTTCGACAACATCGCCTGGGGACCGGCCGCCGGTTCGGCGGGCAACGCGAACTGGAAGGTCGTCATTCCTTCCGGCAGCGCCGCTCTCGGCAGCTACTACAACCAGGCCATCAACGCGGACGCACCTGACCCGGCCGCTGCTCGCCTGTGGGAGGAGTTCATCTACACGCCCGCCGTGCAGAACCTCTACCTGGCGTCGGGCGCCTACCCGGCAACCCTGGCCGCCATGGAGAAGAACAAGACGGTCGACGCCGCAACCCTGAAGACCGTCGGCGCCCCGCCGTCGAACTTCGTGCAGCTGACCGCTGACCAGGCCACCGCCGCTGCGACCCTGCTCGGGTCGAAGTGGGCCGCGGCGATCAAGTAGTCGAGACCGGCTAAGACGAACACGCTAAGACAATCGAAATGACTGCCGCAGTAACAACAGCGTCAGCCACCACTACGCGCGGCGCCGGGAAGACCTCCCGGCGCCGCAGCGCGGTCTGGCTCGGCCTCACGCCTTTCGCGATCTACGTGATCCTGTTCCTGGCGATCCCCGCCGTTCTTGCGGTCGGCAGTGGCTTCTTCGACTCGACGGGCACGTTCACCTTCGCCAACTTCTCGGCCGTCACCGACCCGAGTTTCCAGGCCGACTTCCTGAACACGATCGTGCTGTCCGCCGTCACCGCGGTGATCGGCGCGATCGTCGGAGCGGTCATCTGCTTCGCCCTGCTGGGCACGAAACCCGACGGTTTCCTGCGCACAGTGATCGACTCGGCCTCGAGCGTGCTCGCCCAGTTCGGCGGCGTCATGCTCGCGTTCGCATTCATTGCGACGATCGGCGCGCAGGGCGTCATCACCCAGCTGCTCGTTCAGTGGGGCCTGGTGAAGAACGTCTTCAACAACTTCGAGGGCGGAACTCTGCTGTACCAGCCGTGGCAGGGCCTCGTCATTCCCTACCTGTACTTCCAGATCCCGCTCATGGTAATCGTCTTCATGCCGGCCATCGCGGGCCTGAAGGCGACCTGGGGCGAAGCCAATGCGACACTGGGCGGAACCCGGTTCACCTACTGGACGCGCATCGCGTTCCCAATCCTGACGCCCGCATTCTTCGGCAGCCTCATCCTTTTGTTCGCCAACTCGTTCTCGTCGTACGCCACGGCGGCGGCTCTGATCAGCCAGGGCGGCCTGACCTCGCTCGACATCAAGACCGCGCTGGTCAGCGAGACGGTCGTCGGCAAGGCCAACCAGGCGGGCATCCTCGCGCTCGCGATGGTCGTCGTCATGATCATCGTGATGGTGGCCTACTCGGCTCTCGAGCGTCGCGCGTCGAGGTGGCGTCGATGAGCGCGCAGCGGTTCGGCGCGGAGCCGTCGAAGACGGCGCGCAACGTCATCCTGATCGTCGTCGGGGTGCTGTTCCTCATTCCGATCGCGGCCATGGTCCAGTTCACGCTGCGGGTCGGCCAGCCGGTCAAGGGGGTGCAGGGCTACGGAGTTCAGCACTATCTGGATGTCTTCAACCCCGCCAACGAGTCGACCTACGACCCGCTGTTCCAGGGCGTGCAGAACTCGCTCGTCATCGCGGTGCTGACCGTGCTGATCATCCTGGTGCTGCTGTTGCCGACCATGATCCTGATCGAGCTGAAGTTTCCGCAGTTCCGTAAGGTGCTCGAATTCGTGTGCCTGATTCCGATCACGATCCCCACGGTCGTGCTCGTCGTCGGCTTCATCCCCGCCTACCAGGTGGTCGCGCAGATCTTCGGCAGCACCCCCTACACGCTGGCGTTCGCGATCGGCATCATCTGCCTGCCGTACGCGTTCCGTCCGATCGCGACGAACCTCGCCGCGATCGATGTGACGATCATGAGCGAGGCGGCGCGGTCGCTCGGTGCCAGCTGGGCCAGCGTGCTCTGGCGGGTGATTCTGCCCAACCTGCGCCGCGGCATCCTGTCAGCGATCCTGCTGACGGTTGCGGTCGTGCTGGGCGAGTACACCATCGCCGCGTTCCTCAGCCAGACCACGTTCCAGACCTCGCTGCTGCTCATCCAGCAGACCGACCCGTACGTCGGAGTCATCTTCGCGGTCTTCGCCCTGGTCTTCGTGTTCGTCCTCCTTGTCATCATCGGTCGCGTCGGCAACATCCGCGGCCGCCGTTCAACCCGTCGAAAGAGCAGAGTCTCATGACCGCAATCATCACCACCGACACCGCCGCAACCTACGTTGCCCGTGAGGGCGCGACCGTCCAGCTGATCGACGTCACCAAGGCGTTCGCCGGTCAGCTCGCACTCACCGGAGTCGACCTGACCATGAAGCCGGGCGAGTTCATCGCGCTTCTCGGCCCATCGGGCTGCGGCAAAACCACCGTGCTGCGTTCCCTGTCGGGGCTCGAGCAGGTCACCAGCGGGCGCATCCTGATTGACGGCGAGGATGTCGCGGACACCCCGGTGAACAAGCGCGACATCGGCATGGTGTTCCAGTCGTACTCGCTGTTCCCGCACATGACCGTGCTCGAGAACGTCGAGTTCGGACTGCGGATGCGCAAGGTGGATGCCGCCTCCCGCGCTCGGCGCAGCGCTGAAGCCCTCGAGATGGTCGGGCTCGGCCACCTCGGCGAGCGTTACGCGCACCAGCTGTCGGGCGGCCAGCAGCAGCGCGTCGCGCTGGCTCGCGCCCTCGTCACCCGCCCGCGCGTGCTGCTGCTCGACGAGCCGCTCTCGGCGCTCGACGCGAAGGTGCGCGTGCAGCTTCGCGACGAGATCCGCCGCATCCAGACCGAGCTCGGAATCACGACACTGTTCGTGACCCACGACCAGGAGGAGGCGCTCGCCGTCGCCGACCGGGTCGCGGTCATGAACGCCGGCAACATCGAGCAGATCGGAACCCCCGAGGAGCTCTACACGTCGCCCGCGACGGCGTTCGTCGCCAACTTCGTCGGACTCAGCAACCGGGTACCGGCAACTGTCACCGGGCACGAGGTCACGGTCTACGGCTCGAAGCTCCAGCTGCTGGGCGAGTCCGCGGCCGACGGCCCCGTGTTCGCCATGATCCGTCCGGAGGATTTCGCGATCACGGTCAGCAAGCCCGGCGACAAGGGCCTGCCCGGCACGGTCGTCACGTCGAGCTTCCTCGGCAGCTTCCGCCGTACACAGGTGCGGCTCGACGACGACACCATCGTCGCCGTGCAGCACGACGTGGGCGAGAAGCACGAGCCGGGCGACGCGGTGACGCTGGCGCTCAAGGGATCCCCCGTATCAGTTCTCGCGCGCAACTGATAGCCATACGGCCCGATCGGGCCGCCCGTGGCGCAGGTTCTAGACTGAACCGATGAAGCTCTGGAGACCGCGCGCCACGGACAATGCGGCGACAGTCCGACGAACGGTCACCGGACCCGACCGCAAGCGAGCCGTCGAGGAGGCTATACCGCTCCCCGTCGAGATCGCGGGGCAGTGGGCCTGGCGCATCCTGGCGATCGTGGCAGTGCTCGTGGTGTTCGGACTGCTGGTCATCAACGTGCGCGAGATCGTCGTGCCATTCATGATCGCCATCCTGATCTCGGCACTGCTGGTTCCGTTCAAGGCATTCCTGACTCGTCACCACTGGCCGCGCTGGCTCGCGGTGCTGGTTTCGCTGGTGCTGGCTCTGGCGATCATCGCGGGGCTGATCCTGGTCGTGGTGGTCGAGGTGCGGCACGGGTTTCCGAACCTCGAGAAGCAGTCGATCAAGGCCTACTCGAACTTCCAGTCGTTCCTGGCCGCCCCGCCGTTCAACATCGACCGGGCCCAGTACACGAAATATGTGGGCCAGATCGCGTCGGCCGTGCAGCAGAGCGGCGCTCTCACCAGCGGGGCAGGCACCGTGGCGAAAACCGCTGGCAGCATCCTCACCGGACTGCTGCTGACTATCTTCGCCACCGTCTTCCTGGTGCTCGACGGGCGCCACGTATGGAGCTGGGTCGTGCGGCTGTTCCCGCGTCGCGCCCGCGCTGCTTTGGCCGGCGCCGGCGACTCCGGCTGGGTCACCCTGACGGTGTTCATTCGTGTGCAGCTGTTCGTCGCCGCGGTGGATGCCGTGGTCATCGGCGTCGGCGCATGGCTGCTGGGGCTGCCTCTCGCTCTGCCCATCGCGATCATCGTCTTTCTCGCATCCTTCGTGCCGATCGTGGGTGCGGTGGTCAGCGGTGCACTGGCCGTGGTGATCGCGCTGGTCTACGACAGCCCGTTCACTGCTCTGATCATGCTCATCATCGTGCTCGGCACGCACATCCTCGAAGGCAACTTCCTGCACCCGTTCATCACCGGCAGCGCGGTCAAGGTGCATCCGCTCGCGGTCGTGTTCGCGGTCGCGGCCGGATCGTTCGTTGCCGGCATTCCGGGCGCGCTGTTCGCTGTGCCGCTGGTGGCCGTCGTCAACGTCATGGTGCACTACCTCGCCAGCGGGAGTTGGCGCACCTCGGTGCGTCCCGACTCCCGGGATGTGGTCAGCAGTGAATGAGCGTGAGCAGTGAGTGAGCGTGAACAGTGAGTGAGGCGGTCGCTGTGGGAACCGACGACGACGTCATCCCCGGCCCGACACTCGCAGAGTTCGAGGAGGCACGCGCGACAGTCGCGCGCGTGATCGACCGCACGCCCATGGAGAGTTCGCGCTCGCTGTCAGAGGTGCTGGGGTCGGATGTCTGGCTCAAATGCGAGAACCTGCAGCGCACCGGTTCCTACAAGATCCGCGGTGCGTACAACCGTCTGGTGCACCTGAGCGACGACGAGAAGGCACGCGGAGTCGTCGCCGCCTCGGCCGGCAACCACGCCCAGGGTGTGGCCTTCGCAGCGCGCGAGCTGGGCATCCGCTCGACCATCTTCATGCCGGTGGGCGTCGCACTGCCTAAGCTCTCGGCCACCAAGGAGTATGGCGCCGACGTTGAGCTGAGCGGCAACGTCGTCGATGAGACGCTGCGCGCAGCGGCCGAGTTCGCGAAGCAGACGGGCGCCGTGTTCATCCACCCGTTCGACCACCGCGACGTAGTCATGGGCCAGGGCACGCTCGGTCTCGAGATCCTGGAGCAACAGCCGGATGTCGACACCATCCTCGTTCCGATCGGCGGCGGAGGGCTCATCTCGGGGGTCGCCAGCGCGGTCAAACAGAAGGCCGCTCAGCTCGGACGAACCGTGCGCATCATCGGTGTGCAGGCCGCCAATGCGGCGGCCTACCCGGTCTCGCTCATCGCGGGGGAGCCGACCGAGATCACGATCACACCGACTATCGCCGACGGGATCGCCGTCAGCAAGCCCGGCAGCATCAACTTCGAAATCATCCGCGACGTCGTCGACGAGGTCATCACTGTCGAAGAGGATGACATCGCGCGAGCGCTCCTCGTGCTGCTCGAGCGCGCCAAGCTCGTCGTCGAGCCCGCGGGCGCCGTCGGCGTTGCCGCGATCCTGGCCGGCAAGGTGCAGCACAGTGGAACGACGGTCGCCATCCTGTCGGGCGGCAACATCGACCCGCTCGTCATGGAGCGCATCATCAGCCACGGCCTTTCCGCATCAGAGCGCTACCTCAAGCTGCGCATACCGTTGCCCGACCGACCGGGACAGCTCGCTCGCACCGCCGAAATCGTCGCCGCATCCAATGCCAACGTGGTCGAGGTGTTGCACACCCGCCACGGCAGCGGGATGCAGATCAGCCAGGTCGAACTCGAACTGCACATCGAGACCCGTGGTCCCGAACACGCAGAGCTGGTCATCCACAACCTGCGTGAGGCCGGCTTCAACCCGCGCGTCGATTTCTAGCCGACCCGCCCCCTCTTCAAGTACCGCTTTGTCACGACAGTGACGCAACTTTCCGGCGCTTTCGTGACAAATCGGTACTGGGAGGGTGATTTAGGGCTGGAAGGTCTCCACCTTGAGGATCTCGACCGTGATGGCCTTGCCGTTCGGGGCGGTGTAGGTCTTCGAGTCGCCGATCTTGAGGCCGATGATCGCGGTTCCCAGCGGGCTGGCCTCGCTGTAGACGTCGAGGTCGCTGCCGGCCGCCATCTCGCGATTGCCGACCAGGAACGTCGACTTGTCGCCCTGGATGCTGGCGGTGACAACGGTTCCGGGCTCCACGACACCGTGGCTCTCCGGTGCGTCACCGACCGTTGCGGTGCGCAGCAGCTGCGTCAGAACGCGGATGCGCGCCTCGATCTTGCCCTGCTCCTCTTTGGCGGCGTGGTAGCCGCCGTTCTCCTTGAGGTCGCCCTCCTCGCGCGCCGACTCGATCTTCTTGGCGATCTCGGTGCGGCCCTCGACGCTCAACTGCTCGAGTTCAGCGGTCAGCCGGTCGAACGCATCCTGGGTCAACCAGGTGACGCTGGTGTCTGACATGTCTCTCCCATACGGAAATCTCAAAGAATAGACCGGCCGAGATTGGCCGGTCCTGAAGGATGCTGCACAGTGCGGGTCTCGTGCAGCCGCGAATATGCCAGCTTAAGTCGGCCAGCACAGGTAGATCAACCCGGAGACAGCGGGTTGTGCGGTGCGCACGATCGTCGAGAGGGTGCGCGAGCCCTGCGACGACGGGGGAACCGTGAGGATCTTCCAGCCAACTATCCCGAAATTCTTGTCGAGCGCCTGTACCGCGCATTTCGCATGGGTTCCGGGGTTTTCGGAGATCTCCCACGTGACCTTCATCTGGTTCGCGCTCACCAGACTGTTGCCGACGGGCTCCGTGTCGATGGATGCGCCGGGAACGAAGAGGCCGCCCCAAACCGCCCAGGCGGCGAAGACGATCACAATCGCGGCGCCGAAGCCGATGGCGATGACGAGGTTGCGGCGGCGACGATTCACGGTGCGCCCATAGCGCGCGTTCAGGTCGCTTACCGACACGGTCATCTCCTGCGATTAGTCTTGGACGAGTGCGGCCACGGGTCCGCACCTTCGTACCGCCTACAGGCTATTGGCTATTCCCTAGGAGTTTGGTGACACTGCGTCTTCTGTCGGTGCACGCGCATCCCGACGACGAGTCGAGCAAGGGCGCAGGCACCCTCGCCTACTACCGAAGCCGCGGCGCCGAGGTCATGGTGGTCTCCTGCACGGGCGGCGAAGAGGGTCGCGTGCTCAACGAGTCGCTGGATGCCGCCTCGGTTGCGATGGCCGGTCGCGACCTGCCCGGGCTGCGTCGCATCGAGATGCGCAACGCCGCCGCCGTCATGGACGTCGAGCACCGGTGGCTGGGTTACGCCGATTCGGGCTGGCCGGAAGACGGCGAACCCGAACCGGTCAATTCGTTCGCATCGATTCCGCTGGAGATCTCCGCTGAACCGTTGGTACGTCTCATCCGCTCGTTCCGGCCTCAAGTGCTGATCACGTACGACGAGAACGGAGGCTACCCGCACCCCGACCACGTGCGCACGCATCTGATCTCGATCTACGCTCGGGATGCCGCGGCCGATCCTGACCGATACCCGGATGCAGGCCCGGCCTGGCAGGTGCAGAAGACGTACTACGACCAGATCTTCAACGCGCCGCGCATTCAGGCGATCTACGACGTGATGGTCGTCCGGGAGCCCGACGGCGAATTGGTCAAGCAGATGTCGGAGATGCAGCGCTGGTTCGACAAACCGGATGTCACGACGACCCACGTCGCGGTCGGCGACTTTCTCGAGGTGCGCGATCGCGCGCTGCTGTCGCATGCGAGCCAGG
>Ga0302314_10002433_pt1 | contig 34470 bp, 33 predicted proteins | sample III_Palsa_N2_3_FD_200533 | JGI IMG/M metagenome (GOLD analysis project Ga0302314, IMG submission 200533) | Peat permafrost microbial communities from Stordalen Mire near Abisko, Sweden - III_Palsa_N2_3 | ecosystem: Environmental > Terrestrial > Soil > Palsa > Peat permafrost | place: Sweden...
AGCGCGATATGTACCACATTCTCGCGCCCCAGCGCCATCGCCAATATGGTGCGCGAGACGGGCAATGCCACCCCCCGCAGCCCCGAACCCTCCTCGTCGCGCCCGACTCGCAGCGCCTGGTCGAGCTTGCGCGACCCATCGGTGCCCGCGTCGGCGGCGTGCATCAGCAACTGGACGCGGCCCTTGCGCGCCGACTCCTCGATCCGATCGGAGCCGAGCACGAGCGCGCCCCCGCGCGATTCGAGCCCGAGCCGATCGAGGAAGGCGCGTTCGAGCGCGGTCTCGATGCGCTGGCCGAGATCGTCGGGGACGCTGAGCGGCTTGCCCTTGAACGAGCGCGCGAGCGCGCCGCGGAGCTTGCCCTTGGCCTGTGCCGTCTCGAGCGCTTTGCGATCGACCCCGATCCACGCGCCGCGACCCGGCGCCTTGGCGCGCACGTCCGGAAGCAGATCGCCATCGGGGGAGATGGCGAGGCGGATGAGATTGTCGCGTGCGTCATGCGCCCCGGTGAGGATGCACCGGCGCTCGGGGATGTGCGCAAGCGTCTCCTCACCCTCGGGAGCGAGAAGCGCATGATCGTCGGGCGTTACGCCGTCGGCGGTGTCATTGTCCTCGATCCGCAAGAGCGTCCTCCTGCGGTTGGGCGGCCACGCGATCGGCGATCAGGGTGCCGCCGGCGCCGTAATTCTCGAGGCTGACCTCCTCGATCACGATCTGGACGGCGGCCGGGTTCTTGCCCAGCCGCGCGACCAAGGACGCGGTGACGTCGGCGACGACGCCCGCCTTCTGCTCCTTGGTGGCGGAGCCCGCCAGCCGGATCGAGACGAAGGGCATCAGGCCTCGCTCTCCGTCGCCGCGGCCGGTGCGGCAGGCTCGTCGTCGAACCAGCCGGCGGCGTGGCGCGCGGCCATGATGATCTCGTTGCCCTGCTCTTCGCTGAGGCCATATTCGGCGAGCACACCGCCCTTGTCCTCGGCGCGCTGCTTGACGGGGGCGGCGCCCTCGGCGCGGCGGCGCGGCTCGACGCGCTTCTTCTGGACGAGCTCGTCGGTGGCGAGATCGCCGATGTCGTCGAGCGTCAGGATCTTGGCCTTGCCCAGCGTCACCATCATCGCTTCGGTGATGTAGGGCAGCTCGCCGATCGCGTCGGCGACACCGAGCGCGGTGCGCGTCTCGCGATTGGCGGTCTCCTTGCGGTCGAGCGCCTCCTGCGCGCGGTTCTGCAGCTCGCCGGCGAGATCGTCGTCGAAGCCTTCGATCACGGCCAGCTCGGACGGATCGACATAAGCGACCTCCTCGAGGCTGCCGAAGCCTTCGGCGACGAGCAGCTGCGCCAGCGTCTCGTCGACGTCGAGTTCGCCCTCGAACAGCCCGGTGCGCTCGGTGAATTCCTTCTGGCGCTTCTCGGAGGCATCGGCTTCGGTCAGGATGTCGATCGCCTTGCCGGTCAACTGGCTGGCGAGGCGGACGTTCTGGCCGCGACGGCCGATCGCGAGCGACAGCTGGTCGTCGGGGACGACGACCTCGATGCGCTCGTCATCCTCGTCGATCACGACGCGCGCGACGTTGGCGGGCTGGAGCGCGTTGACCACGAAGGTCGCGACGTCGGGCGACCAGGGGATGATATCGATCTTCTCGCCCTGCATCTCCTGCACGACGGCCTGGACGCGGCTGCCCTTCATGCCGACGCAGGCGCCGACCGGATCGATCGACGAATCGCGCGAGATCACGCCGATTTTCGCGCGCGAACCCGGGTCGCGAGCCGCCGCCATGATCGTGATCACGCCGTCGTAAATTTCGGGGACTTCCTGCGCGAACAGCTTCTTCATGAAGTCGGGGTGCGCGCGGGACAGGAAGATCTGCGGCCCGCGGACTTCGCGCGCGACCTTGAGGATCAGCGAGCGGATGCGGTCGCCGACGCGCACCACTTCGCGCGGGATCTGCGCGTCGCGGCGGATGACGCCCTCGGCGCGGCCGAGATCGACGACGACATGGCCGAATTCGACGCGCTTGACGACGCCGGTGATGACCTCGCCGACGCGGTCCTTGAACTCGCCGTACTGCCGCTCGCGCTCGGCGTCGCGGACCTTCTGGAAGATGATCTGCTTGGAGGCCTGCGCCTGGATGCGACCGAACTCGATCGCAGGCAGCGGATCGACGATATAGTCGCCGATCGCGGCGCCCGGCTGCAGCTTCTCGCCGTCCGCCACCGAAACCTGCGTGAAATAATTCTCGACCTCCTCGACGACCTCGACGACGCGCCACAGGCGGAGCTCGCCGCCCTTGGGGTCGATCTTGGCGCGGATGTCGTTCTCGGCGCCATAGCGCGTCTTGGCGGCGCGCTGGATCGCGTCCTCCATCGCCTCGATCACGATCTCGCGGTCGATCAGCTTCTCTTTCGCCACCGAGTCGGCGATGGCGAGCAGTTCGGCCTTGTTGGCGGAAATGGCGGTGGCCACGAGGTTATCCTTCCTTCGAGATGCTGTCGTCGCCGTCGTCGGGCGCGATTTCGATGATCTTGTCCGCGCCTTCGGTGGAGAGCGGCGCGGTGGCCTTGATGAGCGCGTCGGTCAAGATCAGCTTGGCCGATGCGATGTCGGACATGTCGGCAGAAAAGTCGCCGGCGTCCTTGGAAAGCGCGAAGCGGACGGTGCTGCCCTCGGTGCCGAGGATGCGCCCGTCGAGATGCTTGCGCCCGTCGATCTTGTCGACCAGCCGGACGCGCGCGTCGAAGCCCGCCCAGTCGTCGAAATCGGCAAGCCGCGTCAGCGGCCGGTCGATGCCGGGCGAGCTGACCTCGAGCCGGTAGGCCTCCTCGATCGGGTCGTGCTGGTCGAGCACGTCCGAGATGCGGCGGCTGAGTGCTTCGCAATCGGAAAGGTCGAGCTGGCGCGTATCGGGGCGCTCGGCCATCACCTGCAGCGTTGGATCGGAGCGCCCGCCGTTCATCTTGACGCGCACCAGCGCGAGGCCGAGCGCGTGCGCTTCGGGCTCGATCAGGCGGGCGATGTCGGCGATGTCGGTCATGCGATCCTTTGCGAAATTGGTATCGAAACGTCGAGCGCCTTCCAGCCGGCCCCGGGTGGGACCAGCCTCGGCAGAGTTTCCAATGTCGAGAAGGCACGAGCTATATAGATCGAGTCTCGCGTTCGGGCAAGCGCTGCAGCATAACCCACAGCCGTTCGCGCTGAGCGCAGTCGAAGCGTAGCCGCCGTATCGCGTGGCCTTCGACTGCGCTCAGGCCGAACGGAGGTTGGGAGACGATCGATATGCGTCATTTATTGTGTGCCACGCTGATGCTGCTCGCAACCCCGGCCGTCGCCGAGGTGAACGCCGGCAACGACAAACCCAATCCGGTAAAACCGTTCGTCGAGACCGGCATCGCGACGTTCGACTATCCCTGGGCGATCGCGTTCCTGCCCGACGGGCACATGCTGGTCACCGAGAAGCCGGGCAAACTCTATCTGGTCAGCCCGACCGGTGCCAAACAGCAGGTCACCGGCGTGCCGCGCGTCAATTACGACAGCTCACAGGAAGGCCTGCTCGACGTTGCGATCTCGCCGCATTTCGGTGCCGACCATATGATCTACCTGACCTATTCGGAGCCGGGCGACGGCGGTTCGGGCCTTGCACTCGCGCGCGCAAAACTGGCGGGCACTACGCTGGCCGGGCTGCAGGTGATCTGGCGGCAGTTGCCGCGCGGCCATGGCGAGCAGGACGGCGCCATCGTCACCTTCGATCCAGCGGGGCGGCATCTGTTTCTCACCGTCGGCGAACGCCAGCGCTTCACCCCCGCGCAGGACCCCAACCAGGCGACGGGCAAGATTCTGCGGCTGACGCTCGATGGCAAGCCCGCGCCGGGCAATCCGATGGCGGGCAAGATCGGCGCGAGCAGCGTGACGGTCATCGATCCGCCCAAGGACACGGTGGCGGCGAAGACCGCGCCCGGCCGCAGGGTGACGCTGCCCGGCCCCAATCTCACGCCCGCCGAGACGTGGAGCACCGGCCACCGCAACCCTTACGGGCTCGCGTTCGACGACAAGGGCGTGCTGTGGGAGATCGAGATGGGCCCGCGCGGCGGCGACGAACTCAACATCATCAAGCCCGGCCGCAACTATGGCTGGCCGGTGGTCTCGAACGGCGTCAATTACGACGGCGTCCCGATCCCGCGGCACGACACGCATCCCGAATTCGAGAAGCCGGTGGTCTATTGGACGCCGGTGATCGCGCCGGCGGGGCTCGCCTTCTATTACGCCAGGCTGTTCCCGCAGTGGCGCGGATCGGCGTTCGTCGGCGGTCTTGCATCGGACGCGCTGGTGCGGATCGGCTTCGACGGCAAGGGCGGCGCCAACGAGGTCGAGCGCTGGGACATGGGGCATCGGATCAGGGACGTGAAGGTCGGCCCCGACGGTGCGCTATGGCTGCTCGAGGACGAAGAGGGCGGGCGCCTGCTCAAGCTGACGCCGAAGCGCTGACCGCGGGTCTTTCGAACATCCTCCCCCGGAGGGGGAGGGGGACCGCCCGCGAAGCGGGGGGTGGAGGGGTAGACCACCTCGCCGGCAGGCGCCCAGCGTTCGAGGCCGGATACCCCTCCACCACCGGCTGCGCCGGCGGTCCCCCTCCCCTGATAGGGGAGGATTTTGAGTGTCGATCCGATCTAGTGGTCCCGCGTGTCCATATCCTTCGGCAGGAACGCCTTCGACAGCCCGTGATACAGTCGCTCGCGGCACACCAGCGACGCCACCGCATCGGCGATCAGCGCGGTGGCGAGCAGCGGCAGCAGCAGGCCGTGGCTCGCGGTCGCCTCCGAGATGATGACAACGGCGGTCAGCGGTGCGCGGACCACGCCGGTGAAATAGCCGATCATGCCCAGCAGCACGACCGGCCCCGCCGCCGACGCCGGGAACAGCGTGCGCAACAAATCGCCCAGCCCCGCCCCGGTGGCGAGAGAGGGCGCGAAGATGCCGCCGGGCAGCCCCGAGACGGCCGTCGCCAGCGTCGCCACGAATTTGGCGGGGCCGAACCAGTGCGGCATGTCGTTGCCCAGGATCATCAGCCGTGCAGGCTCGTAGCTCGTCCCCCAGGTCATGCCGGTCGCGCAGCCGACGATCGCGACGATGGCGCCCATCGCGGCGGCGGTCGCCACCGGATGGCGGCGCAGCGCGGCGAGCGGCCGAAGCTCGGACAGGCTGAACGCGAGCATCGCCTTCGAGAAGAAGCCGCCCGCGAGTCCACCCAGCACGCCCGCCACCGGCACGATCAGCAGCGCCTGCCGCAGCGGCAGCGTCGTGCTCATCGCGCCGAAATAGACATAGTCGCCCGCGAGCCCAAGGCTCACCATTCCCGAGATCAGCACCGCGGTCATCACCAGCAGCGTCATCTTCTGTTCGTAGGCGGCGGCGAGCTCCTCGATCGCAAAGGTGACGCCGGCGAGAGGCGTGTTGAACGCCGCGGCGACGCCTGCCGCACCGCCCGCGATCATCACCGAGGCGCGGATCGGCACGCGGAACAGCTTGTGCGCATAGGCCATGATGCTCGCCGAAATCTGGACGGTCGGCCCCTCGCGCCCGACCGACGCGCCGACCAACAATGCTCCGATCGTACTGACAAACTTGACGCACGCGGTCTTCCACGCGGCGAGCTCGGCCATCGCGCCATCGGGATCGAGCCGCGCCGCCATGATCTGCGGGATTCCCGATCCGCGCGCGGCGGGGGCGACGCGGCGCGTGAACCAGACCAGCGCGGCGAAACCGGCGGGGGTCAGCGCGAGCGGCGCCCACCAGGCGAGATGCACCAGCGACAGGAACACGCCGCTCGCCCAGTCCGCCGCCTTGGCGAAGACCAGCGCGACGAGCCCCAGTGCCACCGCACCGGTGAAGATCGCTGCGCGCTTGCGCCATACCGGCGCGGTCGGGCCATGGCGCCGCGCGAGCAGTTTCGCGCGCTCGTAGGTCTCGCGGCGGGTCATGTCGCGGCGGCTATGACGGCGGGCACGTCGGTGCGCCGAAAGCGGAAATACCAGACCTCGTGGCCTTTCGCGCGCGCCTTGGCCTCGTAGCGCGTCTCCGGCCAGTCGTCGGGACGGACGAGGAAATCCTGCGGGCCTTCCGCCAGCCACTCGAACTGCGGCAGCCCCGCCATCACCATCATCGCCCAGCGGACGTAGACGGGATGATCGGTGCCGAAGCGGAATTCGCCGCCGGGCCTGATCTTGGCGGCGAGCAGCCCGATCGGCCCAGGGTTCATGAAGCGGCGCTTGGCGTGGCGCGCCTTGGGCCAGGGATCGGGATGGAGCAGCCAGCCGCGCTCGAGGCTCGCATCAGGGAGCCGCTCGAGCACCTCGATCGCGTCGCCCATGTGCAGGCGGACGTTGGCGAGGGCGCGATCGCGCACCTGCATCAGCGCGCCGACGACGCCGTCGAGAAAGGGCTCGCAGCCGATGAAGCCCATTTCGGGCGCCATCGCGGCCTGCTGCGCCATATGCTCGCCCTTGCCGAAGCCGATTTCGATCGCGAGCGGGCGGTCCACCCCAAACAGCCGCGCCGCATCGAGCGCGCCGTCGCCCGGCACTTCGATCGTCGGCAGTAGCTCGTCGACAAGACCCGCCTGTCCGGCGCGCAGCGCATGGCCTTGCCTGCGGCCATAGAGCCGGCGGATCGTCAGGGGATCGGTCATGCGGGCGCCCTTAGCCGGTGGCGCCGCGTTTTGCACGCCTCGGAACGCGTCGCGGGACGGCTCGTTGATCTCGCCGGAGGAGAGCCATCATGACCGACACGCCCGACACGCCGATTGACGACGAGGCACTCGACAGTATTTCGGGCGCCCCGCCGGAGCCCGACGACAAGCCGGTCGTACGCGAGGCGCACGATGCGGACACGCACGACGCGCTCGCCAAGGATCCGCATCACGAAGACGCCAAGCTCGATATCGGGCTCGACGAGAGCTTCCCGAGCTCGGACCCGCCTGCGGTCACCGCGCCCGGCCACGACGAGCCCGCGCCATCTTCGGGCTATGACGAGGAGGCCGAAAAGGCACGCGAATCCGGCAACGTATAGCCTTTGGTGGTAGTCGCACGACTGCAACACTCGTGACATATCATGACCGGCGCGGCGCCCCGTGCCGGTCTCTTATTGCGTTGCAGCACATTTCCTGCTCGATTCGTGTCGACGGCGCGGAGTGGTTAAGCCCCCGGCAAGACTTGGGGCGTACTCTCCAGCCACTCGATGGTGGGGAAATGCTATGGGTACGCAGGCACGACCAGCAGACGGCGCGATGACATTGGCGGAGATGAAGGAGTTCGCCTCCTTCCCCGCCGCGACGCAACGGTACATCCGGCGATCGCTCGATGTCGGGCTGATGCGTCAGGACGCGCTCGGCCGCTGGTCGCGTGATGTCGTCGAGGCCGCGAGCATTCGTGCGCAGACGCGGGTCTACGATCGCCTCACCGGGCTGCGCCAGATCATCCCCGACGACAGTGGGCTTGAGGCGGTCGAGCCGTTCATGGCGCCGCTGGTCAGCATCTCCGCGTTCGATCTCGGGCAGGATCGGCTGAGCAGCTTCGGTGCCTATCGCTTCCTCTACGAACGCCTGCTCGGCGCGCCGGTGCGGCCATGGCTGCCGGGCGCCTTCTGCGCGGCGGCCGCCCTGCCGCATCTCCATCCGGAGCGCCGTCGCGCGTTGCTCCAGTCGATCAGCGAGGCGGCGGCGACCGCAGCGGGCTGGTCGGCGCGCGAGCCGAGCTTCTTCCCGGAGTGGGTCGAGAAAGTGGACACGCGGCTCGCGAACTGATCGCGCCGATCCAGACACGCGACACTCGAAGCAGATACGCGGCGGGTCTGGATCCTGAACCAAGTTCAGGATGACGGATATGGTAGGTCGCCGAACGCGCGAAACGCATCGCCACTCGGGGCGTTCGGTGGCAGAGTGACCGCCACCAGCTTCGGAGATACCCCCAATGTCCGTCATCCGCCTCGAGACCAAGCGCGTCGAGAAGCCTTGGGGTCGCCATGATCTGTGGCCCGGCTTCGAGAATGCGCCCGAAGACGGTCCGGCGATCGGCGAGGTGTGGTTCCAAGCGCCCAAGGGCGTCGGCGAGGACGATCCCGAACTGCTGATCAAATATCTCTTCACGAGCGAGCGACTGTCGGTGCAGGTCCATCCCGACGATGCCGATGCACGCGCGCGCGGCTATGAGCGCGGCAAGAGCGAGGCGTGGCAGATACTTCACGCCGATCCGCATGCGACTATCGCGATCGGTACGGTGAAGCCGATGACCAAGGACGAGCTGCGCGCATCCGCCGAAGACGGCTCGATCGTCCAGGATCTCGACTGGAAGACGGTTCAGGCGGGGCAGTTCTGGTATTCGCCGTCGGGCACGGTCCATGCGATCGGGCCCGGGCTGGTGCTGATCGAGGTCCAGCAGAATGTCGATCTCACCTATCGGCTCTACGACTATGGCTCGGACCGCGAGCTGCACCTCAAGGACGGCGTCGCGGTCTCCGATCCGGTGCCCTATGTCGCGCCGTTCCAGCCTTACGATCTCACCGCCGGCCGCCGCATCCTGTCGGCCGAGGGCGCGTTCGTCACCGAGCGCTGGACGCAGCCGGTCTCCGGCACGCTGGCGGCGACGCATGATCGCCCGGTGTGGCTGGTGCCGCTCGGCGGCGAGGGCAGGTTCGGCGATGAGACGGTGGCGCCCGGCGGCGTCTGGCTTGCCGATGGCGACGTGACGTTCGCATTGCCCGAGGGCGCCGACCTTCTGCTCGCCTATCCGGGCGGTGCGGTGAATGTGGCGCTCGCGGGCTGAGCGCCGCGGGTAGGCCTCACCGCGCCGCGGGCGGCAGCCAGCCGAGGTCGAGCCCCGCATAACGGTCTATGTGATTGGCGATGCCCGCCAATCGCGCCTCGTCGATCACGCGCAGCCGGCCATTGCTGCGCGCGATCAGACCGTCTTCCCCGAGCTGGCGCATCATCCGATTGACATGCACCGCGGTCAGCCCGGTCGCGTCGCCGATCTCCTCCTGCGTGAGTGGCAGTGCGATGCCGCCGTCGGCCGCCTCGCCGCCCGCGCGCAACCGCCGCAGCACGTCGACGATCAGCGCCGCGACGCGCGACTTGGCGGACGTGCGGCCGATCGAGGCAAGCCGGTCGGCGAGCGTCACGCGTTCGATCTGCGCCAGCGTCAGCAACAGCGCGCCGATCCGCGGCTGCCGCTCGAACAGGCCACGCAGCGCGCCTTTGTCGATCACGCAGACGACCGTGTCGCTCGCCGCGGTGATCGTGAAGGGCGCCTTGTCCCACGGCAACCCGACCTCGCCCGCGAACTCGCCGGGAAGGTGCATGCTCAGGATCTGGCGATTACCATCGAACAGCAGCATCGAGCTGTATAGCCAGCCGCGGCGGACGATGTAGAACTCGCGGGTGCCGGAATGTTCCGCGCGCAGCACCGTGCCTCGGAGCACCATTCGCTCGGTGTGTTCCAGAGCCCCAAGTGCGAGACGCTCCGATTCGACAAGATGCAGATATCGGCCGAGCCGGTCTGCAAGACAGCTTTGATCCACTGTTACTCCGCTCGGCCCCTTGGAATGGTCAAAGCTGTAGGCGGAACGGACCCCGGCTGCGCTAAACACGATCAAGATTGGGGATGCTCGGGCAATAGGTCGTTTCGGCGCCCGTTCGCCGGCTTGCACCAACCCGCGGATGCTCTAGGAGGCGGGCGATGGACAGGATCGTCATTCGCGGCGGCGCCGCGCTCTCAGGCCGGCTCCCCATCTCGGGCGCCAAGAACGCCGCGCTCGCGCTGCTACCGTGCGCGCTGCTCACCGACCAACCGCTGACGTTGCGCAACCTGCCGCGGCTCGCGGACGTCGACGGGTTCGGGCATCTGCTCAACGGCATGGGCGTCTCGACCGCGACCGCGGGCACCAGCCCCGATGCGTTCGGGCGCACGATGACGCTCGACGCGACGCGGATCAGCTCGACCACTGCGCCCTATGACTTCGTGCGCAAGATGCGCGCGTCGATCCTCGTGCTGGGGCCGCTGATCGCGCGGATGGGCGAGGCGACGGTGTCGCTGCCCGGCGGCTGCGCGATCGGCAACCGGCCGATCGACCTTCACCTGAAGGCACTCGAGCAGCTCGGCGCCGAGATCGAGATCACCGCGGGCTACGTCAAGGCGACCGCGCCCGACGGCGGGCTCAAGGGCGGTACGATCACCTTCCCGATCGTGTCGGTCGGCGCGACCGAGAATGCGCTGATGGCGGCTAGCCTCGCGTCGGGCGAGACGGTGATCGACAATGCCGCGCGCGAGCCCGAGATCGTCGATCTGTGCCGCTGTCTCGTCGCGATGGGCGCCGAGATCGAGGGTATCGGCACCGAGCGGCTGGTTGTCCACGGCCAGCCCCGGCTGCACGGCGCGGATTACAAGGTGATGCCCGACCGGATCGAGGCGGGCAGCTATGCCTGCGCCGCCGCGATCACCGGCGGCGAGCTTGAGCTGGTCGGCGCCGACATCGACGACATGGGCGCGATCCTCGCCGCGCTGCGCGAGACCGGGCTGCACGTCGCTGCCACCGCCGACGGCATCCGCGTCGCCGCTGACGGCAAGCTCAAGCCGCTGACGCTCTCGACCGCGCCCTATCCCGCCTTCCCGACCGACATGCAGGCGCAGTTCATGGCGATGCTGACGCTGGCGGGCGGCGCCTCGGTACTCACCGAGACGATCTTCGAGAACCGCTACATGCACGTCCCCGAATTGTCGCGGATGGGCGCCGACATCCAGGTCCACGGCCGCACCGCGGTGGTGCGCGGCGTCGACAGGCTCGTCGGCGCAGACGTGATGGCGACCGACCTGCGCGCCTCGATGAGCCTCGTGCTCGCAGGCTTGGCGGCAGAAGGCGAGACGCGCGTCCACCGCGTCTATCATCTCGATCGTGGCTACGAGCGGCTCGAGGAGAAGCTGTCCGCGGTCGGCGCGCAGATCGAGCGCGAAGCGGACGGCTGACGCGCAGGGCCTAGCCCCACGCGCTCCCGCCATGCGGCAGCGCCACTCGTCGTCCTGATCATAGTCGGGATGACAACCGGAAATGGCCGCAGGTGCGAGAAACGGACGTCCCCTTCATCCTTCCCTGGACGGGAGAGAAGAACGCTGTCTTTGATTATGGCGAACGGCAGACGGCTTCCGGCTTGCGGATCGATTAGCTGCCATTCGGGGGACAACGCTGATCCTGCGCTAGACAACGGTAGCCAGATCGCACGTGTCATCGGATGAAGTAGCCGTTGACGCGCCAACCAGCTTGCTCGCGAGCGAGCACGACGGTCTCAATCGTATCGGGCTTGTTGGCAAAGCGTGTGCCGAATTGAAATACCTGATAGTCGCCTGCCGGCGCGCCGGGCAGCGTTTTCGTCTGTATCACGCTCTGAAAACTACGTGACGAAGCCTGTCCGAGCGGCTGTCGTACAGACTGGATCGTTGTGGCCCATTGCGCCGGGGTAAGCTGTGCCTTGAACATCGTGCCTGCAGCTTGCCAACTTGCGTTCCACTGCCCGTCATCGAGCAGTTCTAACCATTTGTGGGCAACCGACGAGGCTTCGGTTTCGGCAGGCCGGGCGGCGGCCATCGAAACATTCTGGATGGAAGCCTGCGCGTCGTTGTGCGTACGGCCCACGGTCGAAAGCGCTACCGCTGCGATGATAAGAGACATGATTAGCATTCCTCCGGTAAGCCATGCCAAGCGATGCTCCGATGATTGCGGCGATGCTGGCTCTACGGTCCTTTCCACCGAAGAAGTGATTTCGGCATCCCCAATTTCTTTGGCCCCAACTATATAGGGGGCGCCTCTATCCACCTCGGCGAGCCGTCGGGCAGCTTCACGGCTGCTTGAAACGCCCAGCTTGCGTCTGGCATCCCGTAGGCGGTCATTGACGGTGTGCACCGACAGACCGAGCGTGTTGGCGATCGACTTGGCGTCGTGGCCAACTAAAAGCAGGCGCAGCGCCTCCTTTTCCCGCTCCGTTAGAATCACTTGATCCCTTATTATCACGATACGGCCGATCTATGTCGAACGCGCGACGCCAAGCGCATCATCTCGCGATAGACAATTGGCCGCCCGGTATTTGCTGTAGCTCACGAGTTGAAGCTGAACGATCGGCCTATTTCGGGCAAGTCGTTCGTGTTCCCGGATGGTAACTATGGGGCGGTGGGCGTCAGAACACCTCTCTGCCAAGAGCATCGCAACAAGACAGGAGCGCAGGGCCAACCGGCGAAATGAAGTCAGCCCAGATCGCATTGTGATGCTCGATCACTTTTTGCGCCGGCAGATAGGGGCGATCGCCGGTCGTGTGGCCGTCTTCGGGAACGATCGTCCTATATCCACGAGCCAGCGCCGTCCGGATCGTCGTATCGACGCAGAAATCCGTGGCGCATCCCGTGACGATCAGTTCATCGACATCCATGCGTGTCAGAATGTCAGCGAGAGTCGTATCGAGAAAGGCGTCGCACGAGACCTTGGTGATCGTCATGTCGGCCGCCTCTACCACAAGGCTTCGATGTATGGCGTGCCCCGGCTGCGTTGGATGAAGGGCGTCACCTTCCGGCCCGCAATGTTTGATGAAGATGATGGGTACGCCCTTCGCGCGCAGCCTCGCCGCCAATCCATTGAGTCGGGACAGTAAACCATCAGCATCATAGCGTGGCGCGACGAAAAGCCCTTCCTGCATGTCTACGATTATAAGGGCCTGCTTGCTCACCGCGAAAGCTCCCGCACCAATCGTTATCGCTTATCGCGGCTTCTGGGCGTGTTGCCAACATTTTGAGGCGGCTTGGATTGGCGCGTAAGCAGACGTCTACCTTCGCGTATCGTAGCAAATCTTGGCAATGCGACTGGGCGCCCCGTCACACCCACATGTCGACAACGTGGATCGCCAAGCCGACCAGCCCGCCGACCAGAGTGCCGTTGACGCGGATATATTGAAGGTCGCGGCCGACCGCCTGTTCGAGCCGGCCCGTCACCGTCTTGGCGTCCCAGCCGCGCACCGTATCCGAGACCAGCCGCACGATGCCGTCGCCGTACGCCGCGGCGATGCCGACCGTGGCACGCCTGGCGAACAGGTTGATCGCGCGCGACAGCCGGGGTTCGGTCTGCAGCGTGAGACCGAGCTGCCGCAGCGTCTCGCCGAGCCGCCCCGCCATCGCCGCGCTGGGGTCGCGCGCACCGCGCAGCAGCGCCGCGCGCGCTTGGCCCCACAGCCCGTCGAGCCAGGCGGCGACCGCGGGGCTGGCGATGACCTCGTCCTTGAAGGCGTTGACGCGGCGCTGCAGCCCCTCGTCCTCGCGCAGCCGGCGGGCGAGGTCCGCTAGACCCTCCTCGGCCTTGTCGCGCAGGGGATGGTGCGGATCGGCGCCGACCTCCTCGATCAGCCGGTAGAGACCGTCGAGGATCTTGTTCGACAGCGTTTCGTCGAGCCCCGTCCAGCGCAGCACCGAACCGGCCTTGGCCGAGATCATCGTGCGGATCGTCTCCTCGTTGGCGACCAGCGTGCGGCCCAGCCAATCGATCGCGCCGTCGAGCAGCGGGATGTGCCGGTCGCGGTCGATCGCGGCCTCGAGCGCCTGCCCCAGGATCGGCGCGACGTCGAGCGCGGTCAGCCGCTGCGATACCGCCGCGCGTACCATCCCGCCGAGCCGCTCGGCATCGAGCGCCGCGACAAGATCGGCGATCAGCCGCGACGCGCCGAGCCGCAGCCGCCCGGCGCGTTCGGCCTGCCCGGTGGGGGCGGCGAGGAAGCGGCCCGCGGCGCCTGCCAGATCGAGCTTGCGCATCCGCCGGGCGACCACCGACGGCGTCAGGAAGTTCTGGCGCAGAAAACTCGCGAGGCTGTCGCCGATGCGATCCTTGTTGCGCGGAATGATCGCGGTGTGCGGGATCGGCAGCCCCAGCGGATGGCGGAACAGCGCGGTCACCGCGAACCAGTCGGCCAGCCCGCCGACCATCGCCGCCTCGGCAAAAGCGCGGACATAGCCCCAGCCCGACTGGTGTGCTTCGCCGATCCGTGCGCCGACGTAGATCGCGGCCATGACGAGCAGCAGCCCCGTCGCGACGCGGCGCATCGTCGCGGGGCCGGCGGCGGTCGGCACGGTATCAGGAAGGGGGCGAGGCTGGGAAACGGCGGTCATGCCCTCCCCAAGCCGCGAACCGGCGGAAGGTTCATTCCGCGGCGTGCGGCACCTTCGCCGGGTGGGATGCGCCGGGGGTTTCGTTGGTGCTGAGCAGCCGACCGAACTTGCCCCCCAGCCACGTCTCGATCCCGTCGGCGAGGCTGAACCCCGCAGGCACGATCATCAGCGTCAGCAACGTCGAGAGGATCAGGCCGCCGATCACCATCACCGCCATCGGCTGGTTCCACGATCCGTCGCCACCGATCGCCAGCGCGGTGGGCATCATGCCCGCGACCATCGCCACCGTCGTCATCACGATCGGCTGCGCACGCTTGTGCCCGGCCTCGATGATCGCCTCGTCGCGTCCGCGGCCGGCACGCATCTCCTCGATCGCGAAGTCGATCAGCAGGATCGAGTTCTTGGCGACGATGCCGATCAGCATCAGCAGCCCGATCAGCACGGGCAGCGAGATCGGCATCCCCGCGATGTGCAGCGCGAGCACGCCACCCAGCGGCGCGAGCAGCAGCGAGCCGAGATTGACCAGCGGCGGCACGACGCGGCGATAGAGCAGCACCAGCACCGCGAACACCAGCAGCACGCCCGAGAACAGCGCGATGATGAAGTTGGTGATCATCTCGCTCTGCCACTTGGCCTCGCCCGCCGAGGCGTAATGGACGCCGATCGGCAGGTTCTTCATCGCCGGCAGGTCCATGACGTGCTGGCGTTCCTCGCCGCTGATCCCGCCGGGCGCGAGATCGGCACTGATCACCGTGCGACGCTCCTGGTTGAAGCGGTCGATCTCGGACGGGCCGGCGCCGAAGCCGATGTCGGCGACGACGCGCAGCGGCACGCTGCCGCCCGACGCGGTCGAGACGGGCAGGTTCTGGATCGTCGACAGGCTGTGCCGGCTATTCTCGTCGAGCGCGACGCGGATCGGGATCTGGCGATCGGACAGCGAGAATTTGGCGGTGTTCTGGTCGATGTCGCCCAGCGTCGCGATGCGGATCGTCTCGGACAGCGCGGCGGTGGTGACGCCGAGATCGGCGGCGAGATCGAGCCGCGGCTTGATCACGATTTCGGGGCGCGGCAATTCGCCCTCGATCCGCGGGGCGACGAGCTTGTGGAGCCCGCGCATCTGCGCGACAACGGTGTTGGCCGCCTGCGTCAGTTTCACTGGATCGTCGCCGGCGAGCATCACCGAGACGTCGCGCGAGCTGCCGCCGCCGCCATTCTGCGATTCGAAGGTGACGCGCGCATCCGCGGTGCGGTTAAGCAGCGGCGCCACCTCGCGCTCGAACTCGACGCTGGTGCGCTTGCGATCGTCGCGCAGCTTCATCGAGATCACCGAATTGCCGACGTCGATGAACTCGACCGCGGTCTCGACCTCCTGCTGCTTGAGCAGGATGCGCGTCACAGCATCGGTCACCGCCGCGGTCTGCTGCAGCGTCGTGCCGGGGGTCAGCTGGACGTCGACGCGGCTGGTGTCGTGGTTGACGGGCGGCTGGAAGGTGAAGGGCAGCGTCGCGAAGCCGATGATCGTCGCGACGAAGGCGAGCGCCGCCATCCCCATCGTCCAGATGCGGTGATCGCGGAGCCAGGCGAAATAGCGGCCGATCCCCGGCCGACGCGCCGCCGCATCCCTGCGACGCGTATCGAGCGTCCAGGCGAGCAGGCCCGCGTAGCGCTGCGCCAGCGGGCCGTCGTTATGCGGTTGCTCGCCGTGCGCCTTGAGGAAATAGGCGGCGATCATCGGCGTCATCAACCGCGCGACGAGCAGGCTCATCAGCACCGCGACAACCACGGTCAGCCCGAAGTTCTTCATGAACTGCCCGGCGATCCCCGGCATCAGCCCGACCGGCAGGAACACCGCGACGATCGAGAAGGTGGTCGCGACCACCGCGAGGCCGATCTCGTCGGCGGCGTCGATCGAGGCCTGATAGGCGGATTTGCCCATCCGCATGTGGCGCACGATATTCTCGATCTCGACGATCGCGTCGTCGACGAGCACCCCCGCCACCAGGCTGAGCGCGAGCAGCGTCATCTGGTTCATCGTGAACCCCATCAGGTCCATGATCCAGAAGGTCGGGATCGCCGAGAGGGGGATGGCGAGCGCCGAGATCAGCGTCGCGCGACGATCGCGCAGGAAGAAGAACACGACCACGACCGCGAGCACCGCGCCCTCGATCATCGATCGCATCGCGGCGCGATATTGCGCCTTGGTGTAATCGACGCTCGCCGAGCGCTTGGTGAAGTGGACCTTGGGATTCTCCTTCTCGATCTGCGCGAGCACCTTCATCGTCTCGTCGTAGACGGTGACGTCGGAGGCGCCGCGCGAGCGGGTGATCGCGAAGGCGACCGTCGGCTGGCCGTTGAGCTTGGCGATCTCGCGCTGCTCGCCGTACAGATCCTTGACCGTCGCGATATCGGAGAGCTTGACCGAGCGGCCGCCGCCGATCGCGATCTGCGTCTGGCCGAGCCGATAGGCGTCGTCGGCATTGCCGAGGATCCGCACCGACTGCTCGCTGCCCGCGATCTCGGCGCGCCCGCCCGCGGCATTGGTGTTGACCGCGCGCAGCTGCTCGTTGACCGAGGCGGCGGTGATGCCGAACGCCTGCATCCGCGCAGGATCGAGGATCACGCGGATCTCGCGGCTCACCCCGCCCGACGTCTTGACCGCCTGCATCCCGTCGATCGCGAGCAACCGACGCGAGACGTCGTTGGTCACATACCAGGAGAGCTGCTCCATCGTCATGTCGGTCGCGGTCGCAGAGAAGCGCGCGATCGCATCGCCGTTGACGGTGATCCGCTGGACCTGCGGCTCCTCGATGCCGTTGGGCAGCTCGCCGCGGATCTGCGCCACCGCCTCGCGCACGTCGTTGGTGGCGCGGTCGACCGGGGTCTGCAGCGTGAAGGTGATGACGGTTTCGGACAGGCCTTCGGTCAGCGTCGTGTTGATCTCGTCGACGCCCTCGAGGTTGCGCACCGCGGCCTCGACGCGCTGCGCGACTTGCGTCTCGAGCTCGACCGGGGCGGCGCCCGGCTGCGAGATGTCGACGACGACGCCGGGGAAGGTGATCTCGGGGCTCTGGTTGACGTCCATCCGCATGAACGCGATCAGCCCGGCAAGCGTCAGCGCCGCAAACAGCACCAGCGCCGGCACCGGGTTGCGGATCGACCAGGCGGAAATATTACGCATCGCTCGTCATCCTGCCGGCGGCTTTTGCGCGCTCGAATATCGCGCGCACTTCATCGCGCTCAATTATTGCGCTTGAGATCGGGCGTCACCGCCTCGCCCGGGTTGAGGAAGGCGCCCGCCGAATAGACGACGCGCTCGTCGCCCTGCAGCCCGGAGAGCACGGCGACACCCGTATCGGACACGTCGCCGACCTTCACGCTCCGGCGCACGATGTGGTTGGTGCCATCGACCATATACACATAATTGCCCTGCGCATCGCTCAGCACCGCCGACTCGGGCAGTACCGGCGCTGTGGTGCGCTGCGCGGACAGGCTCGCGGTGGCGAACCCGCCGGGGCGCAGCGCGGCGTTGTAGGCGAGCTGGATGCGCACGACGCCCTGCCGGCTGGTCGGATCGATGATCGGCGACACCTGCCAGACCGATCCGGTGAAGCTTTGCGTGCCGCCGATCGGCGTCACCGTCACGGGCATTCCGATACGCACCGCGGCGAGATCCTGCTCGGCGAGCCGCGCCTGCATCTCGAAGATGCCGTCCATCGCGATGCGGAACAGCGCGGGCGATCCCGAACTGATGATCTGCCCCGCCTCGATGTTGCGCGTCAACACCAGACCGGCAGCCGGCGCGCGGATATCGAGCCGGCTCAGCCGCGCGCTCATCTCGCGGTACTGCGCCTGTGCCAGCTTGACGTTGGCGCCGGCGGCATCGCGCGCCGCGGTCCGCGAATCGATGTCGGCCTTGGAGATGAAGCCGCGCGAGACCAGCGCCTGCGCACGGTCGAGCTGGCTCTGCGCGAGCTTGGCATTGGCCTGCGCCGAGGAGATCTGCGCCTGCATCTGGCTGGTCTGCGCGGCCTGCACCGCGGGATCGACCGCCGCCAGCGTCTGGCCTGCGCGCACCCAGTCGCCCGCATCGACGAGCACGCGGCTGACCATCCCGCCCTCGCCCGCGACGCCGACGGGCATGTCGCGCTTGGCCTGTAGCGTGCCCGTCGCGGTGATGCTGTCGGCGACCGAGACGCGGCCTGGCACGACCACGGTGACGGTGGGCGCGGGGGCGGCGGGGGCGACCGCCTTGTGGCCGCGGCCGAAGACGAAGGCGAGCACCGCGATCACCACGAAGATCGCGCCGAACACGATGATCAGTCGCCGCCGGCGACCCGCCACCGCGCCGTCGGGGTTCGCAGCGTCGGCATCGTCCTGCCAGGCACCCGTGTCGTAGTTCATGCCCCACCCATGTTTGATCGGCGCTCCGCACGGGATCGCTCTAGTGTGTTATCTTAATAGATCACCGGTGGCAAGTCGCGAACCACAGGCGAACAGTCGATCGTCTATACTCGCCTTGAAAGATGGCGATAGGATGAACCGCGTCTGCCCGGCCCGTTCAGCCTCGGTTGATCGGCGGGGTGTCAGGCGGCGGATGCCGGGTCCAGCCGGTGCAGAGGGAGATGGTGATGCGGCTTCGATTCCTGTCCACAGCGGCGCTCGCGGCAATGGCCCTGTCCGGTGCGGCGCTGGCCGACACGCCCGCGACGACGCCGATCGCGGGGACGCGGCTCGAACTCAGCGCCGACGGCCAGGTGACGCGCCCGCCCGACATCGCGACGCTGAGCGCGGGCGTGGTGACGCAGGCGTCGAGCGCGGCGGCCGCGATGGCGGAGAATGCCAAGCGGATGGCGGCGGCGATCGCCGCGCTGCGCCATGCCGGCGTCGCCGACAAGGACATCCGCACCGCGTCGCTCAGCTTGCAGCCGCAATATCGCTATGCCGACAACCAGCCGCCCGCGGTGACGGGCTATCAGGCGTCGAACCAGCTCAGCATCACCTTCCGTGACATCGCGCGCACGGGCGCGATCCTCGACGCGCTGGTCGGGCAGGGGGTCAACCAGATTAGCGGCCCCGATTTCGCGCTCGAACATCCCGACGCCGCGCTCGACGAGGCGCGCGCGCAGGCGATGCAGAAGGCGCGCGCGCGCGCCGATGTCTATGCGAAGGCGGCGGGGCTGGGGGTCAAGCGGATCGTCGCGATCAGCGAGGCGGGGGGCTATTCTCCGCCGCAGGCGCCGCGCGTCTTCATGATGGCGCGCGAGAAGGCGGCGACCGACGTCCAGCCCGGCGAAGAGAAGATCGGCGTGACGCTGCAGGTGACGTTCGAGCTGCAGTAACATCACATACGTCGCCCCTGCGTAGGCAGGGCGACGGTATCTCGACACAAAAAGGGCCGCGCGCCTTGCAGCGCGCGGCCCTTCCGAAACCTCAGTCGATCAGCGGACCGAGCCGCGACGCACCAGGTTGACGATCGCGAGCAGGATCACCGCACCGATGAACGCCTCGATCAGCGCCGGCAGCGTGAAGTCCATGTTGTTCATGTCGTGGTTGAAGATGATCCCGCCGATGAACGCACCGACGATGCCGACCACGATGTTGAGGATGATGCCCTGCTGGCCATCGGTGCGCATCAGGATGCTGGCGAGCCAACCGATGATGCCACCCAGGATGAGCCAAATGATGATTGCCATGCTAATTCTCCTGCATCGCCGGACCCTGTTGATTAGGAGCGGCTTCCCGGTGGGTTGATACGCATGGGCAACGAATGCGTTCCTGCGGAGCGTGTCCGCGGTGCGACGAATCGAAACGGCCGCGGCACCGGGATGCGCGCGGCCGTCGGGACAGTCGGATGGATTCGCTCAGTATTTCTGCTGACGCTCGTACATCGACTTATAGTATTGGATCCGCGTCACGCGCAGCCCGTGCATCCCCGATCGATCGACCGCGCGCTGCCAGCTCGCGAACTCCTCGAGGCTCAGCGCATAGCGCGCGCAGACCTCGTCGACTGTCAACAGGCCACCGGCGACGGCCGCGACGACCTCGGCTTTGCGCCGCACCACCCAGCGCCGCGTCTCGGGCGGGGGCAGGCTATCCAGCGTGAGCGGCTCGCCGAGCGGACCGATCACCTGAGCTGGACGGAATTTCTGATTCTCGATCATTGGTACCTCAACTGGGCCGTAGCCAACGACGCTCCCCCATCGCGCACCCCCCTTGTAGGAGCGAGCGGTTGAAGGATCGCTAAAGCGCCAAGGTAAAGCTGCGCTTCATCAATCTTAACGCCGACGCTCGACCGGCCCGCGCGCGACGTGCGGGTGGAAGCTGCCGTCGAGCGAATCGCCCGCGCCGGCCTCGGGCGTCGCGAACACGCCGACCAGCGCGGCGAGCGAATTGTCGAAGCGCGGGCGGCTCTGTCGCGCGATCCGCTGCGCCAGCAACGCGGTCGGGCTGGAAGCCTGGCTTACCGCGGCACCCGCGACGAGCAGCGCATGATCATAGCCGGCATCGGTTGAAGCGGTGGCGAGAACGGGGCGGATCGGATCCATGACGCGCTCACTCTACAGGGGGGAAAGTCCGACCGTTGCACGCGAATGATAAGGAATGGTTAACGCCGCGCCGGGCCGAGGCGTTTTTGCGATGCCGCCCGAAATCGGCTATGCGCACCGCCGATGCCCCGCCTTCCGACCACCGCAGATTTTCAGCTCGGCCCCGATCTCGAGGGACGCCGGATCGTCGTCGCGATGTCGGGCGGCGTCGACAGTTCGGTGGTCGCCGCGCTCGCCGCGCGTTCGGGCGCCGAGACGATCGGGATCACGCTCCAGCTCTACGATCATGGCGAGGCGGTGGGGCGTGCGGGCAGCTGCTGCGCGGGCCGCGACATCCGCGACGCGCGCGCGGTCGCGGACAAGCTCGGCATCGCGCATTATGTGTTCGACTATGAGAGCGCGTTCCGGGAAAGCGTGATCGATCGCTTCGCCGACGATTATCTGGCGGGCCGTACCCCGATTCCCTGCGTGCGCTGCAACCAGGGGGTGAAGTTCACCGACCTGTTGAAGCTCGCGCGCGAGCTCGGCGCGGATTGCCTCGCGACGGGCCATTATGTCCGCCGCGTCGAGGGCGCGGGCGGCGCCGAGCTACACCGCGCCGCCGATCCCGCGCGCGACCAGAGCTATTTCCTGTTCGCGACGACGCAGCAGCAGCTCGACTATCTGCGCTTCCCGCTCGGCGGGATGCCCAAGGCCGATGTCCGCGCGATCGCCGCCGAAATGGGGCTGGGGGTCGCCGCCAAGCCCGACAGCCAGGATATCTGCTTCGTCCCCGACGGCGACTATGCGTCGGTGGTGCGCAAGCTGCGGCCCGAGGCGGGCGCGCCGGGCGAGATCGTCGATCTGGGCGGGCGCGTGCTCGGCGAACATCGCGGACTGCTGCACTTCACCGTCGGCCAGCGCCGCGGGTTGGAGATCGGCGGGTCGCCCGAGCCGCTTTACGTGATCCGGCTCGAAGCGGAGGCGAACCGCGTCGTCGTCGGGCCGCGGCGTGCGCTGGCGGTGTCGGCCGCGCGGCTGTCGGATCTCAACTGGCTGGGCGGCGCGGCTGGCGGACCGATCACCGTCAAGGTCCGCTCGATGGCGAAACCCGTGCCCGCACGCTTCGACGGCGAGCGCGTGCTGTTCGATGCGCCCGAATATGGCGTCGCGCCGGGCCAGGCGGCGGTGCTCTACGCAGGCGACCGCGTGCTCGGCGGCGGGTGGATCGAGGAGACGGTGCCGGCGGAGCTGGCGGTGGCGTGAGGCCCGAAAGATCCCCCCTGCAAGGGGAGGGGGACCGCTCGCGCAGCGAGTGGTGGAGGGGTGCCCGGCCTCGGAAGTCGGGCGTTCCGCCAGAGGCGTGGTCTACCCCTCCACCACCCTGCGGGTGGTCCCCCTCCCCCTCCGGGGAGGATGTTCAAAGCAGGAAGCTTCCCTCGATCACGGTCACGCATGTCCCCGACAGGATCACGCGGTCGCCCGCCAGGCGGCAGCCGACATGGCCGCCCCGCGCCGAGGCCTGATAGGCGGTGAAAGTGTCGCGCCCGAACTTTGCCGACCAATAGGGCGTCAGCACCGCGTGCGCCGATCCCGTCACCGGGTCCTCGTCGATCCCGCCGCCCGGCGCGAAGGCGCGGCTGACGATATCGGTGCCGGTGCCGTCGTGGGTGCCCCGACTGGAAACGATCGTCAGCCAGTCGCCCTGCGCCGCGAGCTTGCGGAAATCGGGCGTCACCGCACGCACCGCCGCCTCGTCTGCGAGGATGACGAGCCCATAGCGATGCTCGTGCCACAGCGTCTCGACGACGCCTTCGACACCGAGCGCCGCGACGATCTCGGGCAGCGCCTTGGGTGTCGGCACCCACGCCGGCAGCGACAGCGTATAGCTCGCGCCGTCGCGCCCGACCTCGAGAATACCCGCCTTGCGCGTGCGGAAGGTGACGCGGTCGCGCTGCGGCTCGGTCGAGAGAATGGCGTGGCCGCTCGCCAGCGTGGCGTGCCCGCACATCACCACCTCGTTGGTCGGCGTGAACCAGCGCAGCTCGTAATTGGCGGCGCCGGTCGTGTCGGCGATCAGGAAAGCAGTCTCCGACAGATTGTTCTCCGCGGCGATCACCTGCAGCGTCGCGTCATCGAGCCATTCGTCGAGCGGCATCACCGCGGCCGGATTGCCCGTGAACGGACGGTCGGCGAAAGCGTCGACCTGGAGGAAGGGCAGCTTCATATTTCGCTCCTTTCGGCGATGGCGGCAGGTAGCGCGCCTTCCGGATCGACATGGCCGATCGGATCGGGGTGGATGATCAGCTGGAGATCGGGGAAGGCGGCGGTCAGCCTCGCTTCGACATCGTCCATCACGTCGTGCGCGGTGCCGACGCTGGTCTCGGCGGGGAAGGCCATGTGGAATTGCGCGAAATCATGCGCGCCGCTGGTCCGCGTGCGCAGGTCGTGCATCCCCGCCAGTGCCGGAATGGTGGATGCGACGTCGAGGAAGGCGCGGCGCTTCGCCTCGGGCCATTCGCGGTCCATCAGCTGATCGATCGCGTGGCGCGCCGACGACCACGCCCCCCAGCCGAGCCACAGCGCGATGCCCAGCCCGAACACCGCGTCGGCGCGCGCAAAATGCGCGAAGCGTTCGAGCAGCAGCGCGACGATCACCGCGGCGTTGAGCGCGAGATCGGACTGGTAGTGGAGATAGTCCGCGCCGATCGCTAGCGAGTGCGTCCGCGCGATCACCGAGCGCTGATAGGCGAGCAGCAGCACCGTCGCGGCGCCCGCGACCAGCGAGACGACGATACCCGCTTCGGGCGAAGCCGCGGGCGTGCCCTCGGCGAGCGCCATCGCCGCGCGGACGCCGATCGCCACCGCCGATGCCGCGATCAGCATCGTCTGGAACAGCGCCGCGAGCGACTCGGCCTTGCCGTGGCCGAAGCGGTGCTGCTCGTCGGCGCGCTGCGCGGCGATATGTACGCCGTAAAGCGTCACCAGCGAGGCGATCAGATCGAGCACCGTATCGGCGAGCGACGCCAGCATCGCCACCGATCCGGTGACGACCGCGCCATAGCCCTTGAGCCCGAGCAGCACGGTCGCCATCGTCACGCTGGCGATCGCGGCGCGCTGGTTGAGGTTGGGGGTGGCGGCCTTACCCACCGCCGTTCGTCCCGAGCGAAGTCGAGGGACAGAAGCTGGCGCGACGCGTGAGGCACGTACCTCGACTTCGCTCGGCACGAACGGCTTGGGGGGAGCTCGTCACGGAAACAACAGTCCCTCGCGCCAGCCTTCGCCGTCGCGCGAAAAGAGCCGGCGCTCGTGGAGGCGGTGGTCGCGATCCTGCCAGAATTCGATGCGCAGCGGCGTCACGCGGTAGCCGCCCCAATGCGCCGGGCGCGGGACGTCGGCACCCTCGAAGTGCGCGGTCGCGTCGGCGACACGCCGCTCGAAGGTCTCGCGCGAGTCGAGCGGGCGCGACTGGTCCGATGCCCAGGCGCCGAGCCGCGAATGCCGGCCGCGGCTCGCCCAATAGGCGTCGGCTTCTTCGGCCGAGACGAGGCTCACCGGCCCCTCGATCCGCACCTGCAGGCGCAGGCTCTTCCAGTGGAACAGCAGCGCCGCCTGCGGATCGCCCGCCAGTTCGTCGGCCTTGCGGCTCTGCTGGTTGGTGTAGAAGACGAAGCCGCGCGCATCATGGCCCTTGAGCAGCACCATCCGCACGCTCGGCATCCCGTCCGCGCCGACGGTGGCGACCGCGACGGCGTTGGGATCATTGGGTTCGGACGCTTCGGCCTCGGCCAGCCAGCTATCGAACAGCGTGTGGGGATCTTCGGTCATGCCGCGCCTCATAGCGTTCCTCGCGCTCTTGCGTTAGGCGTGACGAGGCCACATCTCACCTGTTGCAATAAGGCAACAGTCGGTTGCGACCCATCATCTTGGCAGGACGGCGAAACAGGTACGGCATGGCGGATCCCTATCAGACCCTGGGCGTGGCCCGCACCGCCGACGAGAAGGCGATCAAATCGGCCTATCGCAAGCTCGCCAAGGAGCTGCACCCCGATCGCAACACCGAAAACCCCAAGGCGGCGGATCGCTTTTCAGCGGTGACCAATGCCTACGACCTGCTCTCCGACAAGGACAAGCGCGCGCGCTTCGATCGCGGCGAGATCGACGGCGACGGCAATCCGAAAGCCCCCTTCGGCTTCGGCGGCGGCGGCGGGCATCCGGGCGGCAATCCCTTCGCGGGCCGCGCAGGCGGCTTCCGGCCGGGCGCGGGCCCTGGCGGCGCCGCGGGTTTCGAGCAGGGCGGCGATTTCAGCAGCATCTTCGACGATCTGTTCAACAACGGCGGCGGCGGCGGCGGGTTCGCCGGGCGCCGTGGCCCGCCGCCGCAGCAGAAGGGCCCCGACGTCGCCTATCGCCTCGCGGTCAGCTTCGAGGATGCCGCGGCGCTGCGCCCGCAGCGCGTCGCGCTCGGCAACGGCAAGACGATCGAACTCAAGCTGCCTGCCGGCGTCGAGACGGGCACGCAGCGCCGGCTGGGCGGGCAGGGCGAGCCCGGCCCCGCCGGCCCCGGCGACGCGATCGTCACGATCGAGGTCCAGCCGCACCGGTTTTTCACGCGCGAAGGCGACGATGTGCGGCTCGATCTGCCGGTCCGGCTCGACGAGGCGGTGCTCGGCGGCAAGGTCAAGGTGCCGACCGTCGACGGCCCGGTGATGGTGACCGTGCCCAGGGGATCGACCTCGGGTCGCGTGCTGCGGCTCGGCGGCAAGGGCTTTCATCGCGCGGCCGGCAGCGGGCGCGGCGACCAGCTGGTCACGCTGATGGTCGATCTGCCTGCCGACGATGCGGAGCTGCAGGCCTTCGTCGAAGGCTGGAGCGGCGACGCGGCACGCAACCCGAGGGCGGGGTTGGGCGTCTGACGCCCCGATGAAAGCGCACGCGTGAAGGACATTTCTCCCGAAAGCCCGGAGGCGCGCGCGGTTCGCCCGACCGCGATCGAGCGCGCCTCGGCGCGGCTGGGTGTGTCGCGCCGCGTCTACGAGGTGATCAAGCGGATCATTGTCGGCGTCTATTCGGACGGGTTCATCCACGCGGGCAATCTTGCCTATCTGACGCTGCTCGCGCTGTTCCCTTTCTTCATCATCGTCGCCGCGCTGGCGCAGCTCGTCGGCCGGTCGCAGGACGGCTCGGCCGCGGTCGACTCCTTCCTCCACGTCATGCCGCACGGTGTCGCCGATCTGCTCCGCCCCGCGATCGAATCGGTGCTCGCGGCGCGGACCGGGCCGCTGCTGTGGCTCGGCGCGGTGGTGGGGCTGTGGACCGTCGGCAGCTTCATCGAGACGCTGCGCGACATATTGCGCCGCGCCTACGGCACGCACGCCAGCGCGGCGTTCTGGACATACCGGCTGGGTGCGGCGGCGATCATCATCGTTGCGGTGATGCTGATGATGCTGGCGTTCGCCGCGCAGGTCGCGCTCACCGGGGTCGAGCAATTCGTCTACCGCGTGCTGCCGCTGGCGCAGGAGGCGGCGGGCTGGATCGGGATCTCGCGCCTCGTCCCTGCCGCGGTGATGTTCGGCGCGCTCTACATCCTGTTCTACACGCTGACGCCGAGCCGCTACCGCTATGCGAACTGCCCCAAATGGCCGGGCGCGCTGTTCACCAGCGCCTGGTGGCTGACGACGACGGTGCTGCTGCCCGTGATCCTCGGCAAGCTGGGCAATTACAATCGTACCTATGGCAGCCTTGCGGGCGTCATCATCATGTTGTTTTTCTTCTGGCTGGTCGGTTTCGGCATGGTGATCGGCGCGCATGTCAATGCGGCACTGGCGGAATCGCCTACGAAAGGCCTAAGGGACACGCCCGAAGAGGCTTAGGAGGCGGCATGGCCGGTCTGATGGAAGGCAAGCGCGGGCTCATCATGGGGCTCGCCAACGACAAGTCGCTCGCGTGGGGCATCGCCAAGATGCTGCGCGAGCATGGGGCGGAGCTTGCCTTCTCCTATCAGGGCGACGCGATCCTCAAGCGCGTGAAGCCGCTCGCCGAGCAGCTTGGCTCGGATTTCCTGATCGAATGCGACGTCGCCGACATGGCGGCGCTCGACCAGACCTTCGCGACGCTGGCAGCGCGTTGGAGCACGATCGACTTCGTCGTTCACGCGATCGGCTTTTCGGACAAGAGCCAGCTGCGCGGTCATTTCTACGACACCACGCTCGACAATTTCCTGATGACGATGAACATCTCCGCCTACAGCCTCGTCGCCGTCGCCAAGCGTGCGCGCGAACTGATGCCCAACGGCGGCTCGATCGTCACGCTGACCTATTACGGCGCCGAGAAGGTGATCCCGCATTACAACGTCATGGGCGTCGCCAAGGCCGCGCTCGAGACCAGCGTCAAATATCTGGCGGTCGATCTCGGCCGCGAGAATATCCGCATCAACGGCATCTCCGCGGGCCCGATCCAGACGCTTGCGGCGCGCGGCATCGGCGACTTCAATTATATCCTCAAGTGGAACGAGCTCAACTCGCCGCTCAAGCGCACCGTCACGATCGAGGATGTCGGCGGCGCGGGGCTGTACCTGCTCTCCGACCTGGCGAGCGGCGTGACGGGCGAGATCCACCATGTCGACGCCGGCTACAACGTGATCGGCATGAAGGCGGAGGACGCACCGGATATCGCTTTGGTGTAGGTCTTGACCCCTCTCCCTTCAGGGGAGAGGGGGGGGGGGGGCCGAGCCGCAGGCTTGGGAGGGTGAGGGGATGCAACGGCCGCCGGGAGACGAACCGCTGGCCCGCATCCGCACGATGCGGCACGTCCCGACGGAGCCGGAGAAGCGGCTATGGTCGGTGCTCCGCAATCGGCAGGTCGCTGGCGCCAAGTTCCGACGCCAGGTCTGGATTGGCCCCTATATCGCCGATTTCCTTTGTGCCGAGGGCAGGTTGATCGTCGAGGTCGATGGCGACACCCACGACGATCCAGTTGCCGAAGCGGCTCGAACCTCGGTCTTGAACGCGCGTGGCTTTCGGGTGGTGCGCGTCGCTAATCATGATGTGATGCGGAATTTGGAAGGCGTAACGGCGATGATCGAACGGGCCCTCACCCTCCCACTCGGCTGCGCCGAGCGGGCCCCTCCCTCTCCCCTGCAGGGAGAGGGGTTTTGAGCCTCAACAGCTTCGGGCGCGTCTTCCGCTTCACCACTTGGGGTGAGTCCCACGGGCCGGCGCTCGGTGCGGTGGTCGATGGGTGTCCGCCGGGGCTGACGCTTTCCGAGGCCGACATCCAGCCCTGGCTCGATCGGCGGCGCCCCGGCACCTCGCGCTTCACCACGCAGCGGCAGGAGCCGGATGCGGTGCGGATCCTGTCGGGCGTTTTCGAAGGCCGCACGACGGGCACGCCGATCAGCCTGATGATCGACAATATCGACCAGCGATCGAAGGATTATTCGGAGGTCGCGGTCTCCTATCGGCCCGGCCACGCCGATTACGCCTATGACGCCAAATACGGGTTCCGCGATCCGCGCGGCGGCGGGCGTTCGTCCGCGCGCGAGACCGCGGCGCGCGTCGCGGCGGGTGGCGTCGCGCGGCTGGTGATCCCCGAGGTGCGTATCCGTGCCTATCTGGTCGAGCTCGGCGGCGACCGGATCGATCCGGCGGCATTCGATGACACGCAGATCGACGCCAACCCCTTCTTCTGTCCCGATGCCGCTGCCGCCGCGCGGTGGGAGGCGATCCTCGATGCGACGCGCAAGGCGGGCTCGTCGGTCGGCGCGGTGGTCGAATGCGTCGCAGACGGCGTGCCCCCCGGCTGGGGGGCACCGATCTACGCCAAGCTCGACAGCGAGCTGGCGGCGGCGTGCATGTCGATCAACGCGGTCAAGGGCGTCGAGATCGGCGACGGGTTCGCCGCCGCCCGGCTGACCGGCGAGCAGAATGCCGATCCGATGCGGCCGGGCAACGACGGCCGGCCGGTGTTCCTCGCCAACCATGCCGGCGGCGTCGCGGGCGGGATCGCGACGGGGCAGCCGGTGGTGCTGCGCGTTGCGCTCAAGCCGACCTCGTCGATCCTGACGCCGGTCGAGACGATCACGCGCGACGGTACCGCGTCCGAGATCCGCACCAAGGGGCGCCACGACCCCTGCGTCGGGATCCGCGCGGTGCCGGTGGTCGAGGCGATGGTCGCGCTGGTGCTGGCGGACCAGAAGCTGCTGCACCGCGCGCAGGTGGGATAGGCCGCTCCCTCCCCTTTAGGGGAGGGTTGGGGTGGGGCGTATCAACAAGCGCCGCGCTCGATAGCGGGCCCCCACCCCCAACCCCTCCCCTGAAGGGGAAGGGAGTATGCCCCTCAATCCGAGAACGGATCCCTTACCAAAATCGTGTCGTCGCGCTCGGGGCTGGTCGAGACCAGCGCCACGGGGCAGCGGATCAGCTCTTCGACGCGGCGGATATATTTGATCGCCGCCGCGGGTAGATCGGCCCAGCTGCGCGCGCCCTGCGTCGATTCGCTCCAGCCCTCGATCGTCTCGTAGATCGGCTGCACCGCGGCCTGATCCGAGGCATGCGGCGGCAGATAATCGTAGCGCGTGTCGCCGATCTGGTAGCCGACGCAGATCTTGAGTTCGTCGAACCCGTCGAGCACGTCGAGCTTTGTCAGCGCGATCCCCGAGATGCCCGACACCGCGGCAGCCTGCCGCACCAGCACCGCATCGAACCAGCCGCAGCGGCGCTTGCGCCCGGTGACGGTGCCGAATTCGTGGCCGCGCGTGCCCAGCCGCTCGCCGGTCGCATCGTCGAGCTCGGTTGGAAACGGCCCCGATCCGACGCGCGTCGTGTACGCTTTCACGATGCCGAGCACGAAGCCGACGCCGCCCGGCCCGATCCCCGATCCGCCCGCCGCCGTCCCCGCGATCGTGTTCGACGAGGTAACGAACGGATAGGTGCCGTGATCGACGTCGAGGAGGATGCCCTGCGCGCCCTCGAACAGGATGCGCTTGCCGGCCTGCTTGGCCTCGCCCAACGTCACCCACACCGGCTTGGCATAGGGCAGCACGACGCCGGCGATCGCGCGCAGGTCGCTCAGGAGCCGCTCGCGATCGATCGGCGGCTCGCCGAAGCCCGCGCGCAGCGCGTCGTGATGCGCGCACAGCCGCTCGATCTGCGGGCCGAGATCGTCGAGATGCGCGAGATCGCAGACGCGGATCGCGCGACGGCCGACCTTGTCCTCATAGGCCGGGCCGATGCCGCGCCGCGTCGTGCCGATCTTGCCCGCGCCTGACGCATCCTCGCGCAGGCCGTCGAGATCGCGATGAAACGGCAGGATAAGCGGGCAGGTCTCGGCGATCTGGAGATTGTCGGGGGTGATCGTCACGCCCTGGCCGCGCAGCTTGGCGATCTCGGCCTCGAGATGCCAGGGATCGAGCACGACGCCGTTGCCGATGATGCTCAGCGCGCCGCGCACGATGCCCGAGGGAAGCAGGCTGAGCTTGTAGACGTTCTCGCCGACGACGAGCGTGTGCCCGGCGTTGTGGCCGCCCTGGAAGCGGACGACGATCTCGGCGCGCTCGGTGAGCCAGTCGACGATCTTGCCCTTGCCCTCATCGCCCCATTGGGCGCCGACGACGGTGACGTTGGCCATGGTTTTCTATCCTCAGACGATGGGGACGAGGGCGTCGTTCGCCCAGCGGTGCGTGCAGCCGAGCGCGGTGGCGTCGTCTGCGTCGGAAAGGGCTGCGATCGTGGCGAGGCCGTCGTCGCGCAGCCTGGCGGCGACCGCAGGATCGGTGCCGAGCGGCACGAACACGCGGTCGCGCGCGAAGCTGGTGACGCCGGCGTCGACGATCGGATCGAGGAACAGCGAGAAGCCGACCGCAGGCTCTTCCACTTCGTTCGGATGCACGATCGTATAGCTGCCGCCGCGGCCGACCTCGCCGCGCACGCCGGCCGCGAAGATCGAGAAGCCGATCCAGCTCTGATATTCGAAGCCATGGCGCTCGGCGGGATCGAGCGTGACGGTCGCGCGACCGCCGATCGCCGCCGCGATGGCGCGGACGCCGTCGAGCCGCGAGGCCAGCAGCCCCGCGGTGTCGAGCGCGGCGAGTTTCTGGATCGCGCCGGCCACGGGCCCTGCGGCCTCGATCAGCGGCAGATAGGCGGAGGCGCCGAGATCGGCGAGCGCGCCGGCATCCTTGCCGTCGAGTTCATGGATGATCGTGTCAATCTTGTCGGACGCGAGCGGCATCGGCCCGGCGGCGAGCAGCGGCACGAGATCGGGCAGGGTGAGGTCGATCGACAGCCCGGTCGCGCCCGCGGCGGTCAAGGCATCGAGAGCGACGCGGATCGCCTCGACCACCGCCGCCACGCCGTCGGTGCCGACGATCTCGCAGCCCGCCTGGCACATCTCGCGCTCGGGCCGCAGCATCGTGCCGCGCACTTTCAGCACCTGCCCCGCATAGCAGAGCCGTAAGGGGCGCGGGCGATGCGCCATCCGCGTCGCCGCGATCCGGCCGACCTGCGCGGTGATGTCGGGGCGCAAGGCGAGCGTGCGCTGCGAGATCGGATCGATCACGCGCCACAGATCGGTCGGCCGCGACGATTTCAAGCGCCCGAGCAGCGTCGTCTCGAACTCGGCGAGCGGCGGCTCGACGCGCGCATAGCCGTTGAGCTCGGCGACCCACAGCACCGCCCCGCGCACACGCCCCAGCGCCTCCGCCTCGGGGGGCAGCCGGTCGCGCAGGCCTTCGGGGAGGAGGGAGGGGTTGGCTGTCATCGCGAGGAGGCTCTTAGCGTGCATTTCGCATCATGCCAGCGCAGGATGCGCCAATGGCCGGGGGATGGGTCTATATCCTTTGCAACAGGCGCAACGGTACGCTGTATGTCGGCGTGACGTCTGAGATCGCGCGGCGGGCTTGGGAGCATCGCGAAGGGGTGGGTTCGGAGTTTTGTCGTGAGCATGGGATCGCGCGGCTGATTTATGCCGAGCCGCACGAGACGATGTACGGCGCGATCACCCGCGAGAAGCAGATCAAGAAATGGAAGCGGGCCTGGAAGATCAGGCTGATCGAAGAGACCAATTCGGATTGGCGCGATCTCTGGTTCGATCTCAATACATAGCCGTCGCCCCTGCGCAGGCAGGGGCCCATCTCCTCACCGCTGCGCGTGCGATACAATTTAGGAGATAGGCCCCTGCCTACGCAGGGGCGACGGTTTTTAAGACGTAATCAGAAAGTCAGCGCCTTGACCGTCTTCACGCCCGGCAATCTGCACACCTGCCACAGCAGCGGCTCCTCGACCGCGCCGTCGACCGAGAGCAGCAGCACCGCCTCGCCTCCCGCATCGCGGCGTCCCAAATGGAAGGTGCCGATGTTGACGCCCGCCTCACCCAGCGTCGTGCCGAGCCGGCCGATGAAGCCCGGCGCGTCCTCGTTGACGATGTAGAGCATCGCGCCCGCCAGATCGGCCTCGACCTTGATCCCGAACATTTCCACAAGCCGCGGCGACGCGCTGCCGAACAGCGTGCCCGCGACCGAGCGATCGCCCGCGTCGGTCTTGACGGTCACGCGCAGCAGCGTCTGATAGTCGCCCTCGCGGTCATGGCGCACCTCGCGCACGTCGAGCCCGCGCTCCTTGGCGAGCGTCGGCGCGTTGACCATGTTCACCGTGTCCGAATAGACGCGCATCAGGCCTGCGAGCACCGCACCCGTGATCGGCTTCTGGTTGAGTTCGGCGGCGGCGCCCTCGACCTCGATCGAGACGCCCTTGATCGCATCGCGCTCGAGCTGACCGATCAGCGAACCGAGCTTTTCCGCCAGCGCCATGTACGGCTTGAGCTTGGGCGCTTCCTCTGCGGACAGGCTTGGCATGTTGAGCGCGTTGGTGACCCCGCCCGAGACGAGGAAGTCCGCCATCTGCTCGGCGACCTGGATCGCGACGTTGACCTGCGCTTCGGTGGTCGACGCGCCCAGATGCGGCGTCGAGACGAAATTGGGCGTGCCGAACAGCGGCGAGGCGCTCGCCGGTTCCTCGACGAACACGTCGAGCGCGGCACCGCCGATATGGCCGCTGTCGAGCCCGGCCTTGAGCGCCGCCTCATCGATCAGCCCGCCCCGCGCGCAGTTGATGATCCGCACGCCCTTCTTGGTCTTGGCGAGATTTTCCGCCGACAGGATGTTGCGCGTCTGGTCGGTGAGCGGGGTGTGCAGCGTGATGAAGTCGGCGCGCGCGAGGAGTGCATCGAGCTCGACCTTCTCGATACCGATATCCTTGGCGCGCTCAGGCGTCAGGAAGGGATCATAGGCGACGACCTTCATCTTGAGCCCCAGCGCGCGGTCGGCGACGATCGAGCCGATATTGCCGGCACCTATCAGGCCCAGCGTCTTGCTGGTCAGCTCGACGCCCATGAAGCGGTTCTTCTCCCACTTGCCGGCCTGCGTCGAGGCATCGGCTTCAGGGAGCTGGCGCGCGAGCGCGAACATCAGGGCGATGGCGTGCTCGGCGGTGGTGATCGAATTGCCGAACGGCGTGTTCATCACGACGACGCCCGCAGCAGACGCCGAGGGGATGTCGACATTGTCGACGCCGATCCCGGCGCGGCCGACGACCTTGAGGTTCTTGGCGGCGGCGAGCACCTCCTTGGTCACCTTGGTGGCGGAACGGATCGCGAGGCCGTCATAGTCGCCGATGATCGCGATCAGCTCGTCCTTGGTCTTGCCGGTGATCTCGTCGACCTCGACGCCGCGCTCGCGGAAGATCTTGGCGGCTTGCGGGTCCATCTTGTCGGAAATGAGGACTTTGGGCATGGTTTCGGGTGTCCTTGCGGAAAGATGCCGTGCTCCGGCGAAGGCCGGAGCGCTGGAAGGGGTATGGTGGCAGCGGCCACCGCTCCGGCCTTCGCCGGAGCACAGAAATCAGGCGGCGCGTGCCGAGGCGAAGGCCCAGTCGAGCCACGGCCCGAGCGCCTCGATGTCGGCGGTGTCGACGGTCGCGCCGCACCAGATGCGCAGGCCCGGGGGCGCGTCGCGGTAGGAGCCGAGATCGAACGCGGCGTCCTCGGTCTCGAGCTTCGACACCATCGCCTTCTCGATCGCGGTGAGGCCATCGTCATCGAGGCCGGCAACGGCATCGCCCGCGAACCTGAGGCACACGCTGGTGTTCGAGCGCGACGCCGGATCGGTCGCGAGATGCGCGAGCCAGTCGCGAGACTGCACGATCGCATCGAGTGCCGCCGCATTCTCGTCGGCGCGCTTGATCAGGCCCGAGAGGCCGCCATGCGTCAGCGCCCATTCGAGCGCCCAGATATAATCCTCGACGCACAGCATCGACGGCGTGTTGATCGTCTCGCCCTTGAAGATGCCTTCGGAGAGCTTGCCCTTCGCGGTGAGGCGGAAGATTTTCGGGATCGGCCAGCTCGGTGTGTAACTCTCGAGGCGCTCGACCGCGCGCGGCGAGAGAATGATGACGCCGTGCGCGCCCTCGCCGCCGAGCGCCTTCTGCCACGAGAAGGTGACGACATCGAGCTTCTCGATCGGCACGTCCTGCGCGAAGCAGGCCGAGGTCGCGTCGCAGATCAGCAGGCCTTCGCGGTCCTCCCTGATCCAGTCACCATCGGGGACGCGGACGCCCGAGGTGGTGCCGTTCCAGGTGAAGACGACGTCCGTGTCCTGGTCGATCGCGGCCAGATCGGGCAGCTCGCCATAGGGGGCCTTGACGACGGTCGGATCGATCTTGAGTTGCTTGACCGCGTCGGTCACCCAGCCCTCGCCGAAGCTTTCCCAGGCGACGGTGG
>Ga0302314_10002434_pt1 | contig 34470 bp, 22 predicted proteins | sample III_Palsa_N2_3_FD_200533 | JGI IMG/M metagenome (GOLD analysis project Ga0302314, IMG submission 200533) | Peat permafrost microbial communities from Stordalen Mire near Abisko, Sweden - III_Palsa_N2_3 | ecosystem: Environmental > Terrestrial > Soil > Palsa > Peat permafrost | place: Sweden...
GCCAGCAATGTTGTCACCGCGCTTGAGAATGCGTGTGGTCGCGGCGTCACGGTAAACATCACCATGACGAACGACGACAACACATACGCATCGGAGTTCACAGCGCTGGTGAATGCTGGGTGCAACGTCCACACCTATGTAGACAACTCGAGCACACTCTACATCCACGCCAAGGTGATCCTTGCGGACTACGGCACCAGCGGCGTTGCCGCCTACTTTGGCTCCATCAATTTCTCCACCGCATCGATGGTGGAGAACCGCGAGCTTGGCATGTACGTCACCGATGCAGCGACCCAGCAAACCCTCCACAACACCCTTGTCAGCGACTACAACGGCGGCACCAACTACTAACGGCTAAAGCTGGTCTGCTGCTTCTCGTCGATGAGCTTCGGATACGGCAATTCGCTCGCTGCCCATGCAACGGCAAAGAAAAACGGCGTGGAGAGAATTCTCTCCACGCCGTTTCTGCTGCAATGCACTATTGGATGGTCACCGTCAGGCTCACCGCAGAGGTGGCGCTGGTGGATGTGGTTGCCGTAGCCGTGGCTACGACGCTCACATTCACCGTGTCAGTCCCGGTCGGTGTGGAGTAGCCGCCGTTACCGCAGCCATTGGTGCTCAGCGCGATACAAGCCAGCACCGCCAGCATCAGCAGCGCGCGCACGGAGCCGGTAAGGCTGCGGCGGCGGAGCCAGAGCAGAGCGCCGCACAGTATCGCCGGTATCCAGAGCAGACCAGATGCTGTGCCGCCACTCGCATGCGGAGCAAGCGTGTAGATGGTGAGTGTGGATGTCTGCGCCGTAGTGCTGCTGGAGAAGCTCGGCGTGGACGAGAAGATGCAGCTGGCGAACGCCGGCAAGCCCGAGCAGCTCAGTGCAACCGTGCCGCTATACGCGCCGTTCGGCGTGAAGGTGAAGACGCTGGTACCAACCGTGCCGCGCGAAATGGTGAGCGTGGTTGGATTGGCGGTGACGGTGAGCGTCGCCTGGAGGACGTTGAGCGAGAGTGCAGTGGCACTGGTTGCGCCACTGGCGTAGTTCGTATCACCCAGGTACTTCGCTGTGATGCTGGCCGTGCCGCTTGTGGTGAAGGTATAGGTGTTGAGCGTGGCCACGCCGGATGAGAGAGTGACCGCGGAGCCAATGACCGTGGTTCCGTTGTAGAACTGCACCGTACCGGTAGGAGCAGCGATGCCGTTTACGCCAGCCACCGTCACCGACAACGTGGGCGTTGTGCCCGGCGCGAAGGTGGCGGATGCAGGCGATACCAGCGTCACGACAGAGGTTGTCGCCGTTGCCAGTGTGACGGTGAGACTAAGCGCAGTGGCGCTGGTGGCGCCGCTGGCGTAGTTCGTGTCGCCCAGATACTTCGCGGTAATGCTTGGTGTGCTGACAGTGGTAAAGGTGTAGGTGCTGAGCGTGGCTACGCCGGATGCGAGCGTAACCGTGGATCCGATGGCGGTAGTCCCGTTGTAGAACTGCACCGAGCCGATGGGAGCAGCAACACCGTTTGTGCCAGTCACCGTCGCCCGCAACGTGGGCGTTGTGCCCAGTGGGAAGGTGGCGGATGAAGGTGAGATCAGCGTCACGGCAGAGATTGTCGCCGTTGGCTGGACAACGTTGAGTGTGAGAGCAGTGGCGCTGGTGGGGCCGCTGGCATAGTTCGTATCGCCCAGGTACTTTGCGGTAATGCTTGCAGTAGTCACAGAGGCAAAGGTGTAGGTGCTGAGTGTGGCGACGCCGGATGAGAGCGTGACCGGGGAACCAATGGCCGTGGTGCCGTTGTAGAACTGCACCGTACCGGTAGGAGCAGCGATGCCGTTTACGCCAGTCACCGTCGCCGACAATGTGGGCGTTGTGCCCGGCGGGAAGGTGCTGGAGGTGGGCGATACCAGCGTCACGTTCGAGACGGTGGCTGTCGCCAGCGACACGATAATGCTTGCGGATCCATAGGCGGAGCCGTAGGTCTCATTGACGGGCGTCGGGAAGGGCGAGGTTGTAACGTTCGTTGGCGTACTTGCGTTGGTGGTGTTCGGGCTCCAGGTGGCAGTCAGAACCCATGTGCCAGGCGTGAGCACTGTGCCGGCAACGATGCTAAGCTGCGGACCGGAGAAATCTCCCGTAGCGAGCGTTGCCGTGTAGGTGGTGGTGCCGCTGGAGGTGAGCGGCGTGGTGCTGTAGGCCGTGGTGGCGTTCAGGTTGGCTGCTGTTGTAAGCGCTGTGCCATAGGTGATTCCCGTTTGCGCGGGATAGGTCACGGTCGGAGTCTTCAGAGCGCTGTTAGCCGTGACGGCTTTGAAGAGGTTGTAGACATCCGGTGAGCCCCATCCGGTGGCCATATCAAAGCCGGTGGTTGCAGCATAACCGGTGACACCGCCGGCGGTGAGCGACGCATTGCCGGGTTCGCTGTTGTTGCAAAGGCTGGGTACCGCAGCCGTGCATGTAGCCACGCCGCTGGAAGCAGGCGTGACGTCATGGAAGATGGTGCTGTAGGAGCTGCCGTTGGCAAGAGCGTAGAGCGTGGGAGCAAAGTTGCCCTGGTTGCCGTACTTCTGCACGAGGAGCGCCATGATGCCGGCCATGCCGGGTGATGCCGCCGAGGTGCCCTGTATATCGGCTCCACAACCGCCGTTAGTGCTGTCGCAAGTGTAGTAGCCGTCGTGACCGGATGCAGCGAGAGAGATGTCCGGCACCTGGCGCTGTGTGCCGATGTGGTCAGTGGTGGAGACGTCTACACCGGTACCAACCTGCCAGCTGGGACGGGCGGCATTGGTGCTGTAGCCGCCGTCGCTGCCTGCAACCTGCAGATAGCCGTTGGCGTCGATCGGCTCATCGAAGACGCCTTCAGGGATGTAGCTGAGAGCCGAGGAGACGCCGAAGGTGCCGTTGGTGGCGGGGTTGGCGTTTGTAGTGGTGTTGTTGGTAGTGGTCCAGTACGTGGAAGGCGCGATATAGCCGGTGCCGCCGTTGGTGACGGCGTAGCTTGTGACGTTGCTGCCGCTAAGCGTGGCCGTGGCCGTAGCGCCGGTACCGCTGCCGCCGGTGATGGTGACGGTAGGTGCTGCGGTGTAGCCGCTGCCTTTGACGGTTGGGGTAAGAGCCGTAATGACGCCGCTGCTGTTGACAATCACCGAGGCCAGAGCTGAAGCGCTATAGCCGCCGCTGATGCCAATCTGTGCGGTTGGACCATCGTTGAACGTAGTACCACCCACGCAGGTGACGTATACATTGGCGCAGAGGTAGTTGATGCCCGCGGTGGCATTGGCGCTGTAGCCGCTGCCTCCGGCGGTCATAACGACCTGGGAGACTGTGCCGCTGATGGAGGCAACAACCGCCGTAGCCCCAATGCCGGTGCCGATGAACGAGATGCTGGGTGCCGTAGTGTAGCCGCTGCCGCCGTTCGTGACAGTGACGCCAGTAATTACGCCGCTACCGTTGACCGTGACCGTGCCTGCGGCCCCGGTACCCGGTCCACTGAAGGTGGCTGCAGTTCCGGTGATGTAGGGGTAGCTTGTGGTGGCAGGATCGTTGGTGGACCAGGCGTTACCGCACTCGGCACCGGAATCACCGGCGGAGATTAAGACAGTAATGCCTTCAGCAGCGGCCGTCTGGAAGAGATTGCTCCACGTGGTGACCAGGGTGGTACCCTTCGTCGCTTCACAGCCGCCGTAGCTGATGGTCATAACTGGATCGAGCAGCGTGGTCACGTTGTACTCGGCTGCCACGAGAAGACCGTTGGTGGTTCCGGGAGATGCGCTGACAACGAGATCGACCTCAGCACCGGGAGCGGTTCCCATCACGCGGTTGGTGTCGAGCATCTGCTCGCCCTGTCCCGTGTAGGCACCGCTGCTGGTACCGGGATCGGTGCCCAGCGGAGGAATGATGACGTTGGGCTGGGCCGAAACGTTCAACCCGGTCGCGGTCTGGAAGGCTGTGATGTCGACAGGATTGACGCGATTGGTGCCGATGATGGCCACCTTGACGCCGGTGCCGGTGTAGCCGGCCTTGTAGACAGGGCCGATGTCATAGATGGTCGCGAAGTCTGCAGGCATGAGCAGGTGAGTTACGCCGTCCGCCTGAGTGTACTGCGGCGAGAGATCGCCAGCGGAGGCACCGCGCTTGACGACGCGTGCATCCGATGTGAGGTGTTCCGTGGAGAGACCGCTAATGGCGGCGATGACGGAGACAAGCGCGGTGGGAACAGTAGGCTCGCGGTTGATCGAGATACGCACGTCCGGCTGCTTACCGCCAACCTGATACCGATGGAACTCGGTGTTGAGAGCGCGGCCGATGGCGCTGCTGGAACCGCTGAAGATGACGCGTGTGTGGTCAGGCGTGATGGAATCCACGCTGAGGCCCTGGGAGATGAGCCACTGGGCGACGGCGTTGACGTCGGTACCGGCGGGGCCGTAGAGCGAGCCGACCTGGGCCGGCGTGAGGAACTTATGGAAGCTGGGCGAGGCGGGGTTCTGCACGTCGCTGAGAAACTTCTCGAAGGCTGCTTCCGTGGCAGCCGGGCGCGCGAGCACCACGGTGAGATGCGTGAGCCGGGTCTCGGGAAGACCGCCGAGATCACCGGATGACGCAGCCCACTGCGGCACATGACCGTTCAGCGTAGTGAGCGGTACGGCTGGAGCCGCATGGGCGGCGATGGAGGCAAAGAACAAGACAAGAACAGAGAGGGAGAGAATGACTGCAGAGCGAAGCGAACGCATAAAGGGCCCCTGAATCCTGATAAGGATTTCGTTTTTATAAAGTTGGTTTGCTGATTGCGAGACAAGGGTAATGAATCGCAGTGGATAGAGCCAGAAGGTTTTGCGCTAAGTAGCCTGGGGCCACACGCAAGCACTCACGAAAATGAAAGCCGGTGCGCGGTGAGCCGTCCCTTCGCGCCGGCGAGGCGGTAACTGCATGTTGCAAATCTTCTCCAATGTGTCCGGTGTGAAGGCCCGATGGGCACACGTACCCTAAGGGCATGCATCGCTCGGACACGAGATTTGCAGCAATGAATAGATTATTTGAGAGAACACTATAGGAATTTCAGCGACAACGCAAGGGAGATGTAAAGGCAGGCTATGCGAAAATTGAAAGTAGATGTCGCCTCTCGATCCCACGCAGCTCCCGCCGCAATCCAAGCCTGCATTAATCGACCGGCTCACCATCCGCTCCACCAAAACTCTTTTGGCGGCTCTGGTCTGCACCGCCTTCGCCCTCCGCGCATTTTTCGCAGCACTCAGCTTTCGCGACATCCCCACCGCGTCACCCAACTTCGGCACCTTCGGCGCGGAGATGGGCTGGGTTGCGCGCAGCATCGCCACCGGCCACGGCTTCACCTCGCCCTTCTGGCCCGTCACCGGCCCCACGGCGCTCGTCCCTCCGCTCTATCCTTATCTGCTCGCGGGCGTCTTCCACCTCTTCGGCCTCTATAGCGTGCAATCATCGCTCGCGATTTTGTTGATCCAAAGCCTGTTCTCGGCGTTGACCTGCATCCCCATCTACCTGACCGTGAAGCATGCCGTGGGCGAACGCACAGCACAGCTCGCGGGATGGCTCTGGGTCGTCTATCCCTTCTCCATCTTTTACGGGGCCACGCAGGTATGGGACTACGCGCAGACCGCATTCCTCTTCGCCATCTGCTTCTATCTTTCGCAGCGACTACCGGCGCGCAAAGGCCTGCTGCCATGGATCGGCTTCGGCCTCTTCTACGGCGTCACCGCGCTCTCCAACCCATCGGTGCTCTCGCTGCTTCCGTTTCTCCTGCTCATCGCACTCTGGAAGCTCCGTCAACCAGGCACCCCGTGGTTGATGCGTGCTTTTTCCCGTGGAGCTGTCACCACCATCGCCTTCTTCCTCGTCATCACCCCGTGGAGCATCCGCAACCACCGCGTTCTGCACACCGCAGTGCCCATTCGCGATGGATTCTGGCTGGAGTTCTGGGCCGGCAATCACGGCGACACCTCATCCTCGAACCCGCCCGCCGCGCATCCCGCTACGAACGACGCCGAGATGCAGCAGTATCAGGCGCAGGGTGAGATCGCCTATCTTGAAAGCAAGCACGTGCTCGCAAAGCAGTTCGTGCATCAGCACCCGCTCTACTTCGTCGGCGTCTGCCTTCGCCGCGCCTTCCGCTTCTGGACCGGCATCTGGAGCTTCGCGCCCAGCTACCTTCGCGATCAATTTCTCGACATCCCAAACTTCTTCTTCTGCACCTGCATCACGTTCTTCATGCTGCGCGGCATACGGCGCTGGTGGAGCGTCGACCCGAGCCAGGTGTTTCCCTACCTGATCGTGGTTCTCTTCTTCCCCATCACCTACTACCTATCGCATGCCTCAATGGACTACCGCCAGCCCATCGAGCCGCAGATCATTATTCTCGCGACGATCGGCGCATTCGGCTTTAGGAATTCAACAAGGCCGGAAGCACTATGACCACGGGACGCTAGCCCGCGCTCGACACACTCGCCTGTAATACAGGGCGCATCCCGCCGCGCAGAAAGCCATCGCTTTACAGCCTGGATTCCAACTGGCCAAAACAATCTGGCTTGGTCCATCTCGCAGAAGAAGATCGAAAGGCGCTGAATCCTGCGAAGAATTACACATTGCACAACCGCTCAAGACCCCGCATGACAGCCGACTTTACCCCCTCGACCCCGAAAGCGACCCCAGCGAAGCATTGCAAGCCGCGAAATTAATTTTTAATTCAAAACATTTCCTTGATGCGTTCGTCCAATGAACCTTACGGAGAAGTTCAAAATGCCATCAGGACGCTCCCTATCGGTTGTATTCCTCGCAACAGCGTTGCTCGCGCTCACCACCTGCTTCACGCGAGTTTTCGCATCTCCTGTTGATCCTCCTCGTCCTGTCCTGGTGGAGCTCTTCACCTCAGAAGGCTGTTCCAGTTGCCCGCCCGCGGACGATCTCCTCAGAAAACTCAACGGCATCACTACAAACTCCGGCCAGCTCATCGTGGGTATCAGCGAGCACGTCACCTACTGGAATAACCTGGGTTGGGCCGATCCCTACTCGCAGCCCGTATACACCGACCGGCAGAGCGCATACAGCCAGCGTCTTCACCTCGAAGGCGTCTACACCCCGCAGGTTGTCGTCAATGGAGAGCAGGACGTTCTCGGCAGCGATGGCAGCGCAATCCTGAGGGCGATTCGCGCCCAAGCGCGGCCATCCCCTGTTACGGTGCACATTAACTCGGCTGTGCTCTCCGGCAACGCGCTCGCCGTCACCTTCTCCGTCACCGGCGAAGCTCACGCAGGCAGCATCGATATCATCGCCGCAATCGTAGATGACACCGCCGCTTCGCATGTATTGCACGGTGAAAACTCCGGTCGCCTTCTCGCGCACGTCTCCGTCGCCAGAAGCATCACCCGTATCGCCACACTGAAGGCCATTCCTGCGCGGACACTGTCGGCAAACCTTGCCACGTCTGCACAGCAGCCCAACAGCGGCCATCACCTCATCCTCTTCGCACAGGCAGCAGGACAGGGCCGCGTCTTCTCCGTCGAGAGCAAAGCATTTTAGCGCAGCGCTTACTTCCCTTCCGTCGGCGCAGCCTGCACCGGCGCCGCCGCAGCTGCCGCAACCGGCTCTCCAATCACATCCGGCCCCAGCTCCACCTGCGTGCGTATCAGCGTATCCGCCACGATCCGCCCAAACACCTTCTGCCCATAGGGATTCAGGTGCGTCCGGTCCAGCACCGGCACAGCTTTGTCCGCATTCTCCGCCTTCGCATCCGCATGCCCCACGGCGTCGAACTTGTCCGCCTCCGCCTGCGTCATCTTGTTCAGCATGCCGGTCGAGATCGCGTTCAGGTCCACCACCGTCACATTCTCCTGCAAACCCACCAGCTTTGCCGCGTCCACCCAGGGCTTCAGGTCCTGCACTACCTGGCCATCCTTGAACGTTCTCCGTGAGAGCGATGTCACGATCACCGGCACTGCACCAATCGCGCGCGTGTCCGTGATGTACCGCCGCATATTGTCCTGAAACGTCGTGTTGGGATCGGTCGCGCGCTCCGGCCCCTTGTTCGGCTGGTCGTTGTGCCCGAACTGGATCAGGTAGTAGTCGCCCTTGTCCGCCAGCGCCAGCTTCCACAACCCTTCGTCGTAATAGCTCTTGGAACTGCGTCCGTTCCGCGCATCGTTCACGCAGGTCACGTTCTTCGTCATCACCGCGCAGAACCCCGGCCCCCAACCGCCGCCGACAGCTACCGTGGAATCCCCGACCAGCACGATCTTCACCGGCCCGCCCTGGATCACCTTCATCGCCTTCACACCCTCAGGCGGCAGCGTGGCCGCCGTGGGCGTCACATACTGCGCCAGCGACGGCACAACCTTCCCCATATCCACCGCAACCATCCGTCCAAATGCATACGACCCCGCCCAGTTCAAATGCGTCTTGTCGAAGATCGTCTTGCCATCGTTATCTTTCTTCGTAATGCTGAGCGCCATGCCCTTCGTCTCGCCCAGCTTATCCAGATACGCGATGCTCTCCGCCTGCAGATCGATCAGCGGCACCTTCATATCCCGGGCCACACCGGCCAGCGCGTTGGAGTACTCCGTCAGGTCGGAATGGATCATCCCATCCGGCCCAAAATAGCGCCGCGTTAGCGGAGTCACCAGGATCACCGTCACTCCCGCCGCGTGCGCCTCCGTCACAAACCGCTTCAGGTTCTCGACGTACTGCGGCAGTGGCGTCTGCCGCTCCAGCTTCTCCGGCGTCACCTGGTCGTTATGCCCGAACTGGATCAGCATATAGTCCGGCTTCGACGCGATCGCCCGGTCCCATATCCCCATCTCGCGATAGGTATGCGTGCTCGCGCCGCCCTTGGACATATTCACGCAATCCACCGCCGCCGTCAGGTTCGCGCAGAACCCGCGCCCATACCCCGCCGCATCCGTCTGCGTGGAATCGCCGATCAGCTCAATGCGCACCGTCTTGCCCGCAGGCCGCGCCGCCGTCAAACCGATCGGCCCCTGCGCCAGCGCTGTACCAGCCGCCACGCTCATCACCACCACACACATCCACTTGCGCATCATCGAAGCCCTCACAAACAGCCGCGCAATCATATTAGTCCAGCGCAATCCACCCATCTCCACAGAACCCAGCCCGTGGAGTATTCTTCTTTTAAATGTTTTAGAGCGCTTCCGGCTGGCTGATACTCCATTGCGAGGCATACCTTCATGCTCCAGGCACCACCGAAGCAAATAAAACCGCTCTCCTTAGGCTGGCTGCTGCCGGAAGGCCTGCTCCTCTGGGCGCCAAGCATTCTCATCTGGCACGCGCTTCCTACATGGACCTTCGCGCTCTTCATGGTGGAGGATGTTCCCTTCCTTCTCGGCATGGGCCTCGGCACATTCATCATCTGGCGCTCCCGGGGCAACTGGTCCAGCTCCGCGCTCATCGTCGGCCTCTTCAACATCGTTGTCTTTTGGATATCGGTCTACAGCTGCCATCTGCTTCTGCACCAGAAGCCCAGCTTCCGCGGCTATCGCGAACTCTTCATCCTGAGCGACATCTCGTCCCTTTGGAACATTCTCTTCGTCATCTCCCTCTGCGGCCACGCCTTCATCGTAATGCGCCATATGCAGAAGAAGTGCTGGAGCAGCGTGCTGCTTCACGTCGCGCTCATGATCTCGCAGAGCGCATCGCTCTATTACTCCTCGGCCCTCATCTAGCAGCACACGCAAAGGAAGAGCATGTTTCTCGGAATTGACGTCGGCACGGGCGGCACGCGCGCCGTCCTGGTAGACCGCGCAGGCAAAGTCATCGCCTCGCACGCCACCGGGCACGCACCCATCCACTCCGCCCATCCCGGCTGGGCCGAGCAGGACCCTGAAGACTGGTGGCGCGCCGCCCAATCTTCCATTACTGCTGTCCTCGCCACCGGACACAAGCCCGAGGCACTCGCCCTCACCGGCCAGATGCACGGCTGCGTCATGCTCGATGCCAATGGCACCGTCCTGCGCCCCGCATTGATCTGGTGCGACCAGCGCACCCAGCCGCAGTGCGACTGGCTCACGGAAAAGATCGGCCGCACAAAGCTCATCGAATTAACCTGCAACCCCGCCCTGCCCAACTTCACCCTCACCAAACTCCTCTGGGTCCGCGACCACGAGCCCGTCATCTTCAAAAAGATCGCCCACGTCCTCTGTCCCAAGGACTACGTCCGCTACCGCCTCACCGGCGAATTCGCCATGGACATGCAGGAGGCCTCCGGCACCCTCCTTCTCGACGTCACCCACCGCCGCTGGTCCACCGAAGTCGCCGAAGCCGCAGGCATCCCCATGCCGTGGCTGCCAAAACTCTACGAAGGCCCGGAGATCTGCGCCCGCATCAGCGCCACAGGCGCAGCCGCCACCGGATTGGCCGAGAATCTCCCGGTAGCCGCAGGTGCCGGCGACCAGGGGGCCGGTGCAGTCGGCATGGGCATCCTCGCACCCGGAGCCGTCAGCGCCACCATCGGCACATCCGGCGTCGTCTTCGCCGCCACATCCACACCCACGCGCGATACTCTCGGCCGCCTGCACACCTTCTGCCACGCCGCGCCCGGCATCTGGCACGTCATGGGCGTCACCAACGGTGCCGGCCTCTCGCTGCGCTACTTCCGCGATACCTTCGCCCCCGGCACCACCTACGACCAGCTCACCGCCGAAGCCGCCGCCACGCCGCCCGCAGCCGGCGGCCTGCTCTGGGCGCCATACCTCTTCGGCGAACGCACGCCGCACCTCGACCCTAACGCCCGCGCCTCCTTCACCGGCATCACCGCCTCACACACCCGCGGCCACTTCGTCCGCGCTGTGATGGAAGGCGTCGCCTTTTCCCTCGCCGACACCTTCACCCTCTTCAGCGAATTAAATATCCCCGTCGAACGCATCCGCCTCGGCGGCGGCGGTGCCATCAGCCCGCTCTGGCGACAGATTCAGGCCGACGTCTACGACCACTCCGTCGAACTCCTCGAAGCCGAAGAAGGGGCCGCCTTCGGCGCCGCACTCCTCGCCGGTACCGGCATCGGTGCATGGCCAGACGTCGCCTCCGCCTGCGCCGCCACCATCCACGCCGCAAAAACCATCGCCCCCGCCAACGCCGCCGCAATGCGCGAAGCCTACCATCGCTACCACCGCCTCTATCCCGCTCTCCGCACAATTTAAAACAAGAACGAGCAAAAGATTGAGCACGGATGCTACGGATTTAACGGATAAAGGCGGATCAAAGACCTTAAACTTTAATATTTTTCTCTTAATCTATTTTTTGTCTTTAAATCCGCACTGGTCCGTTAAATCCGTGGCATCCGTGCTGAAGTCTTTGCTTTTGTCTCTAATACAGCGTCTGCAACCGCTAGAATTATCTGCATGAAGACCCTCGTCACCGGCGGCGCCGGCTACATCGGCGGCACCGTCGTTCGCCAGTTGCAGCAGGCCGGCCATCACGTCACCGTGTATGACAATCTCGGCCACGGCAAGCGCGAAAACGTTCCCGCCGGCGTCCCGCTCATCGTCGGCGAACTGGCCGACGCAGCCAAGCTTAACGACCTCTTCGCAAAAGAGAAGTTCGACGCCGTCCTGCACTTCGCAGCGCTGATCGAAGCCGGCGAGAGCATGCTCTACCCGGAAAAGTTCTTCGCCAACAACACCGCCGCCACGCTCACCCTGCTCACCGCCATGGCCGCGCACAAAGTTCCCCGCCTCGTCTTCTCATCCACCGCCGCCGTCTACGGAAACCCCGAAAGTACACCCATCCCTGAGACCGCTACGCTCGCGCCCACCAACCCCTACGGCGAATCCAAGCTCCTCGTCGAACAGATGCTGCGCTGGTTCCACGAGGTCCACGGCCTGCGTTACGCCGTGCTGCGCTACTTCAACGTCGCCGGCGCGCTGCTGGAGAACGGAAAGGCGGGCTACGGCGAGCAGCATGAGCCCGAGTCGCACCTCATCCCGCTCATGCTAGACGTCGCGCTCGGTCTGCGGCCCTCCATCAAGATCTTCGGCACCGACTACCCCACGCCCGACGGCACCTGCATCCGCGACTACATCCACGTCGCCGACATCGGCCGCGCCCACCTGCTCGCGCTCGAAGCCCTCGCTACGAAAGAAACTCTGCTCTATAACCTCGGCAACGGCCGCGGCTTCAGCGTCCGCGAAGTCCTCGAAGCCGTCCGCCGCGTCACCGGCCACCCCATCCCTGCCATCGAAGAGCCACGCCGCGCCGGCGACCCCGCCGTCCTCGTCGCCGACTCCGCAAAGATCGCCACCGAACTCCACTGGAAGCCGGAGGCCGCCAAACTCGACGACATTATCGCCTCCGCCTGGTCCTGGCACCAAAAACGTTTTAGTAAATGAGATTGCGGTAGCGCACGCCCCCGCGCAGCACTGCTATCCTTTCCACGTCAGCACTCGGAGAAGATCATGTCCCGCACTCTGCAAACCCTCTGCGCCGTCATCGTACTCGCTACCCTCGCCGCATCCGCGCAAACCCGTCCCTGGCAGAACAAATCCCTCTCGCCCGACGACCGCGCCGATCTCGTCCTGAAAGAACTCACCCTCGACGAAAAGATCCAGCTCGTCCACGGCGCAGGCTGGACCGTGCTGCGCGACGGCGATCCCATCCCACCCAACGACAACGACGGCGCAGGCTTCGTCTCGGGCATCCCACGCCTCGGCATTCCCGACATCAACATGGCGGACTCCGCCGTCGGCATCCGCATGGCCGCCTACCAGAGCCGCTACGCCACGCTCTATCCCTCCACGCTCGGCGCAGCCGCCAGCTGGGACCCCGATGCCGCCTTGCTCTACGGCCAGTCGCTCGGCCGCGAGCTCCGCCAGCAGGGCTTCAATATGACCATCGGCGGCGGTGTCGATCTCATGCGCGAGCCGCGCAACGGCCGCAACTTCGAGTACGCCGGCGAAGACCCGCTCCTCGCTGGCACCATGGTCGGCACGCTGGAAAAAGGCGTCGCCAGCCAGCATGTGATGAATGACATCAAGCACTACGCGCTCAACGATCAGGAGACCGGCCGCAACATCTTCAACGCCATCCTCTCCGAGCGCGACCTGCGCGAGTCCGATCTGCTCGCCTTCGAGATCGCCATCGGCATCGCGCAGCCCTCCGGCGTCATGTGCTCCTACAACAAGCTCAACGGCGACTACGCCTGCGAGAACGACTATCTCCTCAACAAAGTCCTCAAGCAGGACTTCGGTTTCAAAGGCTTCGTCCTCTCCGACTGGGACGCAACTCATTCCACCGTAAAAGCCGCGCTCAACGGTCTCGACATGGAGCAGCCCGGTGACCTCGCCGGCAAATCCTACTTCGGCCAGCCTCTCTCGGACGCCGTCCTGCGCAACGATGTTCCCATGACGCGCCTCAATGACATGGTGCACCGCATCCTGCGCAGCATGTTCGCCGCCGGCGTCATCGACGAGCCTCCCGTCCGCACCGTCGTCGACCCCTTCCGCGGCCGCGACGACGCGCAACACATCGCCGAAGAGAGCATCGTCCTTCTCCGCAATCAGAACAGTGTCCTACCCCTCGCGCCCACGATTCGATCCATCGCCATCATCGGCGGCCATGCCGACGTCGGTGTTCTCTCCGGCGGCGGCTCCGCGCAAGTCGATGCCCCCGGCGGCAACGCGCTCGACCACAAGCCCGGCTCCGCGGACTGGGGCAAGCCTGAGTACTTCCCCTCTGTGCCGATGCACGAGATCGCCGCGCACGCGCCGGCAGCCCAAATCGCCTTCAATGACGGCACCGATCCCGCCGCAGCCGCGGCCTTCGCCAAAACCGCCGACGTCGCCATCGTCTTCGTTACCCAGTACCTGCACGAAGATAAGGACGCCGCCACACTCTCTCTGCCCGATCATCAGGACGCGCTCGTAGCCGCCGTAGCCGCCGCCAATCCGCACACCATCGTCGTCATTGAATCCGGTGGCCCCGTCACCATGCCGTGGTCCGATCAAGTCTCCGGCATCCTCGAAGCCTGGTACCCCGGCATCGGCGGCGCGCAGGCGCTCGCCAACATCCTCTTCGGCACCGTGGACCCCTCCGGCAAACTCCCCGCTACCTTCCCGCGCACTGTAGCCGACCTGCCGCACCCTGTTCTCCCCGGCAGCACGCGCGTCTTCCCCCCTGGCACGAACCCCAGCGCAAAAAACCGCGCCCAGGGTTTTGATATTGACTACTCGGAAGGCGCACGCGTCGGCTACAAGTGGTTCGACTCAGAAAACAAGCAGCCGCTCTATCCGTTCGGCTTCGGCCTCAGCTACACCACCTTCGCGTACTCCGGCCTCTCCGTTGATGCCGCGCATCTCACCGCAACGCTCACCGTAAAAAACACCGGCAAGCGCGAAGGCACGGAGATCGCCGAACTCTACGCGCAGCTCCCCGCCTCCACCGGTGAGAGCTACAACCGCCTCGCAGGTTGGCAACGCGTCACCCTCGTGCCCGGCGCATCGAAGACCATCACCATCGCCCTCGACCAGCGCACCCTCTCCATCTTCGACACTGCAACCCACGCCTGGTCCATGCCCACAGGCGAGTTCCATATCGCGGCCGGCAGTTCGTCACGCGATCTTCCGCTGCAAACCATCATGCAGCGCTAAGTTTTAGTTCTTGTTTTTTGTATTGTCATTCTGAGCGCAGCGAAGAATCTCCCGCTCTTCCACTACGCAGAATTTACTTCGGTGGCAGCGCCACCATCAAGCCGCCACGCTCGCGCAGATTATTCTCCCCACGCGGCAACCCACTCAGATCACGCGCATAGATCTCACCGTAATTCCCCGTCGCCTCGATCACCCGCACAACCCAGTCATTGCTCAGCCCCAGCGCACTCCCAATCTCATGTGACGCGCCCAGCAGATGCCGCAGCACCGGGTCATCGTGGGTGCGCAGAGTCTCTACATTCGCCCGCGTCACGCCGCTCTCCTCGGCCTGCACCAGCGCCTCCATCACCCAGCTCACGATCGCCGCCCACTGCGCATCGTTATCGCGAGTCGCAGCCGCAAGCGGGTCCTTGGAAACCGTCTCCGGCAGCAGCGTCGTCCGCCGGCTATGCTCCGCCATACGCGTCTGCGTCTCCACCAGCCGCGTACGGTCCTCCGCCAGCGCGCCACAATTCCCCGTGGTGAAGGCCGCATCCATCTCGCCCTCTTCCTGGAACGGGAACGGCACGAAGCTCAGGTGCTCATGCGCAAACCACGCCCGCACGCTCTCTTCCACGCCCGTCTCAGCAAGAAAGCATATCTTTTTCCCGCTCAACTGCCGCGCCCGCATCGCCGGAGCATTACCCATCACCAGAAACCCCGCACCATCCCAAAGCACCGGTCGCGTGAACTGAATCCCCGTATTTGCGGAGTGAGAAAAATCATCCGTCAGCGTGGCGACCATCTCCACATCGCCGCCCGTAAGCCCATGCATGCTGGTCTTGTCATCTGGATAGCGCGTCACTACAACCCGCGCACCCGGCCCGAGCACGGCCACAGCCACCGCGCGGCAGAGATCGCCGTCAAACGCCTCACGATTGCCATGATCGTCCGAGGTCGAATACTCCGCCTCTTCGATATCGATGCCGCAACGCAGTACGCCCGCAGCGCGCACCGTCTCCAGCGTCGAAGCCGCATGCGCGCCGCAACACCAAATCAGCAACGCCGCCGCTATCAGATATCGCCCGCGCTGCATGATCAGGGCGTCCAGTTGCCCGACGTCGGAATCCCCGGCGTCGTCTCCGGCCGCGGATTAAAGTCCGCAGGCACCGGATTCACCATGCCGCTGTCCGTCGGCGTGATCCCCAGCGCCTTGCATCCCGCGCCGTGCTCCGCTGGAAACTCTTCCACTTCCTTCGCCGGGATCGTCGCATACTCCGCGCTCAGCATCGGCTTCTTCCCCCGCAGCCGCAGCGTGTCGAAGGCCGAGCTCATATCGCCCACGCCATCCACCTTGTCATCCGCCGGCCCCAGGTTCGGTTCGTGATATTTTTCCGCACCGATCGCGCGCGCCTTCTCTTCATCCGGCAGATCGGCCAGCGGCACCAGCCCAAACAGTTCATCCACAAACTTAATCATGGAACTATGCTCTGACGGCACATGCGACACCGCATGCGCCTCCGCATACGGCGAGATCACGATCGCCGGAATCCGCGGCCCCTGCTCCAGCGGCAGCCCATCCGGCCCATGCGAGCGTATCCGCGGCCGCGCATGGTCATACAAACCGTCGCTCTCGTCATACGTGATGATGATCGCGCTCTCGCTCCAGTACGGGCTCTTCGCAATCGCGTTGATCTCCGAAGCCAGCAGCGCCTCGCTGATCTGTGAATCCGAGTACCCCGGATGATCGTCGTTCCCACTGAACACAGTCGCCAGCTTCGGATTCGGGTCCTGCGGATGCCATCCCTCGATGTTGCCGTACCCGCCGCGCACATAGAACACGCCGGAAGCCGGCAGCCGCTTCGCCGCCACATCGTCAAAGAATTCGCTCAGCCCATGCAGATGCGTGCTCGCCAGCGGATTGTTCGCCACATAGCCGAAGTACTGCGGCGCATTGTGATGCGCCACGTAGCCTGTATGCGAAGTTGTGCCCGTCGCCTCATTCATCTCGTGGTCGTAGCCCTGCTGGTACCATCCCCAGTTCACCGCGGCTACGCCGTGCCCGGCGATCTTTGCGATGTCCTCCTGCACATCCGGCAGGTCGAACGCCGGATCGAAATCCGCCGCTGTCGTCTTCTTAATGTCCGCGCCCATAAACGATAGCGGCAGGCTCGCAAACGTCAGGTTCTTCGAGATACCGGCAAACGGTTTGCCGTTCGCCGGCTGCTTGAGATGGTCCTCCTTGTCGAGTTCCGATCCCCAAAAAGGCATGGGATCAGAGAGCATCGGCACGGACACGCCCTTGCCACTACCGCCCGTAGTCGCTTCATCCGGATGCAGCATCCACTGCGTCTCGCCGCCCTGCCCGGCGATCATCGCAATCGCATTCGGCGTCGATGGTCCCACGATCGTATCCATGAAGTGATCAAAGAGCGTGAACCGGTCCGCATACCGCCAGAGGAACGGCGCCGTATCGCAATCCACGTGGCTCATCACCAACTCACCCATCTGCTTGCGTTCCAGCGTCGGCGCCTTGTTCGGCTTGCCGTCCGTCAGCGTCACGCCCTCTTCCGTCAGCGCATACTCGGTATTCTGCGCCACGCCGCTGGCGTCCAGCGCGATCTTGCGCGCAAGGCCAACGTGCGAATGATTGACAGAAGCAATGTCCGCCGGATAGATCGGCACCGTCTTCCCATTCGCATCCGTCACCGTCGCCGGAATCCTGAACGGCATCACCGTCGTCAGCGTTCCATCCGTGTTCACCAGCGTCTGCGTAAATCCCGCCACCGGCGCAGTGTACGGTCCCATCGGCCCTGCATAGAGTCCATCCGCCCCCGGATAAGTTCCAAAGTAAAAGTCGAACGAGCGGTTCTCCTGGAAGAGCACGAACACATACTTCACATGCTCGCGGATCAGCTTCATCTTCTCTGCCTGCGAGATCGCCGGCTCCTTCGTCAGGTCGATCACCTGCGCCATCACCGCCGCGCTCGAAGCCGGAGCAATCGTCACCGCCGGCACTACTGCTGCCAGTGCAGCCGCTGTCTTCGCTTGCGTTGCCGTCTGCGCCACGCACATCCCGCCACAAAGCGCCATCAGCACCGCTACCCGTATCGTCCTCTTCATAGTCTCCATATCGAAGCATCTTACCGCTTTCGCTATGCCGCGAACAAAGTCCCGCTCCAACCCATGCATCAAATTTGAAGTAGCAGTAAAAATGTGTTCCTCTGGACTCCACCACGAGGTTCCCGCATGACCATCCTTCGCTCACTCGCCGCCGCATCCCTTCTGCTCGCTCTCGCCGCTCCCGTACACGCCGCCGGCAGCTATCACGTCGCCCACACCTACCAGCTCGGCGTCTCCGGCGGTTGGGATTACATGACCCTCGACGCGTCCACGCACACCCTCTACATCGCGCAGGGCGACAAGGTCGTCGTCTTCGACACGCAAAGCGGAACCGTCTCCGCCACAATCCCCGGCATGGCCCACACCCACGGCATCGTTCTCTCGCCCGATGGCAAAACCGCATACGTCTCCGATGGCGGTGCCGGCGTAGTGCGCATCATCGACCGCGCCACGCTCCAGCAGACCGGCAAAATCGCCGTCGGTACCAATCCGGACGGCATGGCGCTCGAGCCCGTCACCGGCCATCTCTTCGTCTTCTGCGGCAAAAGCAAAGACCTTTACGTCGTCGACCTCAGCACAAACAGCGTCATAGCGCAGCTCCCACTCCCAGGAAAACCCGAGTTCCCCGTCGCCGACGGTGCAGGCAACGTCTATGACAACATCGAAGACCTGCACCAGCTCATTAAGATCGACGCCGCGCAGAACAAGATCATCGACACCATCACCTTCGAAGGTTGCGAAAGCCCCTCCGGCCAGGCGATTGACGTCGCTAACAAACGAACGTTCTCCGTCTGCGACAACGGCCGCATGACCGTGACCGAACTCCCCAAAGTTAAGCAGATCGCCATGGTCACCATCGGCGAAGGCCCGGACGCAGCCGTCTTTGACCCCGCGCAGAAGCTCATCTTCAGCTCCAATGGCGATGTCGGCACACTCAGCATCGTGCAGGAACTCAAACCCAACGAGTACTCACTCGTGCAAACAGTGAAGACCGCGCCCAAAGGCCGCACGCTCGCGCTGAACTCCGCAACCGGCGACATCTACATCGTCGCGCCGGACCCAGCCGCCACCGGCGCAGGCCCGAAGCCGCTCATCCTGCTCGATGTCAGCAAATAGGTCATCGTGCCTGGCTTCGTGCGCCTCGGTCATCGTAAGCGCAGATAGATTAAACGGCATAAACTATTTACATGCAGCATGAAGCACGCATCAGTGCGTCCGAGACCGCATCCCCGGATCGTGCATTGGCTCGCCGGCAGCTTTTGCTTCGCGATGGCCTTATCTTCTTCACGCTTATTCTCATCACTATCGCGCTGTTCGCAGTCACACTTCTTCTCTTTCGCTCCTTTGCCGCACACCGTGCCTACCTTGCCACGCGCTGGGCGGACCGCGGAACTGCCGCCCTGGCGGCCGGCAAACCGGCAGACGCCGTTATCGATCTGCGCACCGCGCTTACCTATGACCCCGGTGAACGCACCGATCAGTTGCTCTTCGCGCAGGCGCTTGGAGCTGCCGGGCGAACCGAGGAAGCCACAACCTACTTCCTCAACCTGTGGGAGTTGACACCCGGCGATGGCTTCATCAATCTCCAACTCGCCCGGCTTGCACAGCAGAGCGGCAACCAGAACAGTGCAGTTCACTACTACCGCGCCGCCATCTTTGGTAGCTGGCAGGAAGATGCAATTGATCGCCGCCGCGCTGTCCGCTTTGAACTGCTGCACTACCTCATTGCGCAGCATGACCTCGCAACGGCCCGCACCGAACTGTTGATCGCAGCCAGCAACACACCCGCCACTCCGGAAGCAGATATGGAGATAGCCCGCGAGTTCATTGCAATCGCTGATCCGCCGACCGCTCTCACCTGGTATCAAAAAGCCGTCTCCGAAGACCCGCGCGATCCGGAGGCTCTCGATGGTGCAGGCCGTCTTGCCGCACAGCTGGGCGATACCAATGGGGCCATCGAATATCTTCAACGCGCACTCGAGGCACAACCTCGCCGCAAACAAAGCAGCGAATCCATGCTTACCGAGGAACAACGCACGGCGGACGAAGCCCTGCTCACCCAACTCCAGCAGGCAGCTGCTGCCCAGGTAAAATCCACGAAAGTGAATCACAGGCCCTGATGCCCAACGAGCCCATCGCCGCCGCAACAGACAGTGCATTCACGCCGGAGCAGCTCGCCCCCGAGCGCGAAGAGCGGCTCTTTCTTCTGCTCGCCATCTTCATTGGCATCATCTCCGGCCTGCTCGTTGTCTGCTTCCGCGTTGCGATTGAATGGCTCAGCGTCCTTCTGCTTGGCTCCGAGCCTGCACCCCATCAACTGCGCCTCCTCTACATCCCCGCCGCAGCCGGCCTGCTGATCGCCGTGCTCACGCGCTACGTCTTTCCCGAGGTGCGCGGCAGCGGCGTCAATCAGACCAAGGCCGCACTCTACATCCACAACGGCTATATCTCGTTCCGCACCGTCATTGGAAAATTCCTGCTCTCCGCGCTCGCCATCGGCAGCGGACATTCGCTCGGCCCGGAAGACCCCTCTCTACAGATTGGCGCTGGTGTCGCCTCGCTCATCAGCCGCCGTCTGGGGCTTTCCCGCCGCCGTCTTCGCCTCTTCGCTCCAGTCGGAGCTGCCGCCGGTCTTGCCGCCGCCTTCAATGCGCCCATCTCCGCCATCCTCTTCGTGATCGAGGAGGTCATTGGCCAATGGTCCGCCGGTGTCCTCGGCTCCATCGTGCTCGCCGCCGTCTCCTCGGTGATTGTGGCCCGCTGGTTCTGGGGGCCGGAGCCCATGTTCCGCATCCCCTCCATCGCCCTGCGCGACCCGCGCGAAATGCTCGCCTATGCCGTGATGGGTGTCATCGGCGGTCTCGCTTCCTCTCTCTTCGCGAGCGCTCTCAGCTGGCTCCGTCCGCGCCTGCGCAATCAGCCGGAAAACTGGCAGATGCTGCAGCCCGCTCTCGCCGGCCTGCTCGTCGGCGGCATCGGCTACTTCGGTCTGCCGCAGGTGATGGGCGCAGGCTACGGCGCCATCGATCAGGCCATGCACGCCGAGTTCGCCTTCCGCATGCTCCTTCTGCTCGCCGCCTTCAAGATCATCGCCACCACGCTCTCCTTCTCCAGCGGGACACCCGGTGGCATGTTCGCGCCCACGCTCTTCATCGGCGCCATGCTCGGCGCATCCGTTGGCATGGCCGAACATCATCTCCTGCCGCACATGGGCATCTCCATCGGCGCCTATGCTCTTGTCGGAATGGGTGTGCTCTTCGCCGCTTTCCTGCGCGCCCCGCTCACCTCCGTCTTCATGGTGCTGGAAGTAAGCGGCAACTACTCCGTTATCCTGCCCGTCATCCTCGCCAACACCATCGCCTATCTCATCGCACGCAGCCTGCAGCCCGTCCCCATCTTCGAGATGTTTACCCACCAGGACGGCCTCTACCTGCCTTCCATGGAAGAGCAGCGCGAAGAGGTCGATCTGCGTGTTGAAGATGCGATTGAGTCCGTCAGCATACCCGTAGTCGAAGGCTCCCGCCCATTCGCCGCCGAAACGCTTGCAGACACCACAGTCGTCCTCATCCATTGCAGCGATGAGACCTGGTATGCCGCTACCGCTGACGAGATGCGCGAGTTCGCTGCGCTGAACCCGCTCTCACTCGAGACCGTACTGCCGCCTCCGCGTACGCCTCTGCTCTATCCGGACCTGCCGCTCGCCAACGCGCTTCCGCACTTTGCGCGCTGGCCTCTGCTTCCTGTCTCCAACCGTGCCAGCCGCGGCGCGCTGGAAGGCATTCTCACGCAGCAGCACATCCTGGATCGTTTCCGGCAACAGTAGCGGGTGCCCCACATCTCGCTTTTGAGATGTGGGTTCGCAGAATACTCAGCGCGCACTCCGTGCATGCTCTTGCAGATGCGTAAACCGCATCCCTGCGAGCGTCACATTCTCCAGCAGGTCCATCGGAATCTCATCTTCATCCCGTACCGACTCATCCAGCCGGCTCTTCCCGCCAAACCCAAGATTGCTCACCGTCGTCCGCAAGCGGCTGGAGAGAAACACCGCCAGCGCGCGATAGAGCCGCGCCGCAAATCCCACATCCTCGCTCAGCCGCGCATCGATATCATCCCGAGGGATCGACAGAATCACGCTCTCCTCCGCCGCAGTCACCGTCGCCGACGGTGGCCTCGCATCGATCAGCGACATCTCGCCCACCACCTCGCCCACCGAGAGCAGCGCCACCTGCGTCCCACCGGCCGTCACCGTCAGGTTGCCGCTCAGCACCACAAACAGCGCGGCGATCTCTTTGCCTTCATGAATGATGGTGGTCCCGGCAGCGATCGTCTGCTTCGTGCCCACGCGGATCATCCATTCGATGTCCGAATCATCCAGAATTCCCAGAACAATCAGTGCTTTTCTCATCGCATCTCCACCTTATGGTTTGTCATTCTGAGCGGAGCGAAGAATCTCACACTCTCAATACTTGCGCAACTGCTCATATCACCTGCCGCGCCGCCAGCATCGCAAACAACCCCGGCTGCTGCATCAGCTCGTCATACGTTCCCGTCTGCACGATCCTCCCGCCATCCATCACAAAAATTCTGTCCGCATGCACCACCGTGCTCAGCCGGTGCGCGATCACGATGCGCGTCACGTCCAGCGCCTCCAGGCTGCGGCTCACCAACGCCTGCGTCTGGTTGTCCAGCGCGCTCGTCGCCTCGTCGAAGATCAGTATCCGCGGCTTGCCCACCAGCGCGCGCGCGATCATGATGCGCTGCCGCTGCCCGCCGGAGAGCCCCTTGCCGCCCTCACCGATCGCCGTATGCATCCCCATCGGCAGCGTGCGGATCTCCGCGTCGCAACCCGCAAGCCGCGCCGCCTCCCACGCCTCGTCCATGCTGTATGGCGATGACCCGATGATGTTGCTGTAAATATCGCCGCTGAAGAGCGTCGCATTCTGCATCACCACGCCCATCTGCTGCCGCACCGACTGTATGTCGAGGTTCTGCAGCTCCTGCCCATCAAAATAGATCGAGCCCGTCTCCGGCTTCTCAAATCCAAGCAGCAGCCGCAGCAGCGTAGACTTGCCCGCCCCCGAAGTTCCCACGAATGCCACAAACTCGCCCGGATGGATCTCGCACGAGATCCCATTCAGGATCAGCGGGTTCTGCGGCAGATAGCGGAACGCCAACTGGCTCAACTCCACACGCCCCGCCAACTCGCGCGATGCGATCTTCTGCCCGGCTGCCTCCGGTATGGCTTCCAGGATCGGCCGCGCCCGCTCATACAGCGGCACCACATTCAGCACCGGCAGAAACGCCGACGCGCACGCCATCACCGCTCCCGTGAACTGCCCGTACGCCAGCACGAACCCGAGAAAGCTGCCGGTAGACATCGCCATCTCACTCTGCCGCTCCATCACGAAGAAGATGCACATCGCGCCAAAGAGCGGAAAGACCGCGTTGAAGACGCGCATCGCAAGGTTCAGCCGCGCCGTCCGCGCCGCAACCACCTTCTGCTTCGCAAACGCAGTCGCCCAGCTCACAAATGCGCGGTCTTCCGTGCCGGCGATGCGGAACTTCGCTATCCCCTGCACGCCCTGTAGCAGCGCGCTCGCGATCGCGCCTTCAATATCGAATATCTCGCGCTGGTACCGCACATACAAAGATCCGCAGCTCACGGTAAGCACCAGCGCCAGCAGCGTAAGCCCCGTCGCCACCAGCGCCAGCCGCACACTGAAGTAGAAGAGCAGCGCATAGCTGAAGACAGAGAACACCGCCGTAAAGATCGACGACAACGCCGCGCTCGAAAGCACGCGACGCATCTCCGAGATCGCCATCCCGCGCGTCGCCAGGTCGCCCGCCGAGTATCGCCGGAAGAACGGCACCGGAAGATTCAGTATCCGGTCCCATATCGCCGCCTGTAGCGACGATTCCATCCGCCCTTCCATCCGCAGCACAGCAAAACTCTGCACCAGCCGGAAGAGAATCGCCGCAATCGACGCCGTGATCAAAAGCAGCGAAGCCAGCAAAAGCTTCGCATGCTCCGCCGTCGGAATGATGTGGTCGAATATCTCTTCCGTCAGCAGCGGCGCCACCGTCCCCAGCAACCCGGCCAGCGATGCCGTCAGCACCAGGACCCACAGATCACGAGCGCTGCCACGCAGGCCAAACATCAACACATCCAGCAGCCCAAGCCGCCGCGCCGGAAACGGCCTGTAGAAGACCACGCCGAAGGGCTCCAGCGATTGAATGACCGCCTCCGTCACCGGCCTCGTCGTGCGCTCCACCGGATCGAAGACGTCATACCCGCGCTTTCCATTCGGTAGAAATGCCAGCGGCGCGCCATCCGCCTCACGCCGCGCCAGAAACGGCTGCTCCGCCGTACTCCATATCCGCGCGGAGAGCGCCACCCGCCGGTGCCGCACCGACGAAGCACGCGCAATCGCCGCCAACGCATCGCGCATCGGCAGATTACGCAGCATCTCCACCGGCGGCTTGAATCCAATGCCCGCATACCGCCCCAGCGCCTCGCACGCCGTAAACAGCGCATCCTCCACATCCGGATTGAAGTCAAAACGCTCGCGCTCCCACGCCAGCGTGGACGAGAGCCTGCGGAACGAATCATCAATATGCCGCTGGTCCTCCACATGCCGCTTGCCGATGCGCGCACGCTCCGCCGCTTCCCTCTGCTGCTGCAACGCAATCACCGCAGTAAAAATCTCCTGCTGCGCCGCAAGCATCCGCTCCCACGCAAACTCTGCCGCATCTTCAGGAGATTCAGCCAGCCCCGCCGCCTTCCGCAAACGCGCCAGCCAATCCGCAGCACGCTCCGCAATCCACGCAGCATCTTCCTGCAGCGCAATCCGCTCCACCCGCGTCTCCGTCGTTCCCACCGCAACGACCGCCCATCCGTCCGGCAGCGACGCGTGAAGACTGAACAGCACATCCTCCGCATCCAGCTGGCACAGCGGATGCCGCGCCAGCATCTCACCCTCCGCATTCACCCGCGCAAGAAAAAGATGCAGCACGCCCCCACGCACCACCCACATCTGCCCGGGCACCATCACCTCAGCAGGCGAAGGCACGCCATGCATCGCAGTCACCGTATTGTCTGTCTGCTTCATCATTCGTTATGCCATATTGACCAGTTCGCGATACGCACCATCACCAGCGATCAACTCATCATGCGTCCCGCGCTGCACCACCGTGCCCTTTTGCAGGACCAGTATCTCGTCGCAATCGCGGATCGTACTCAGCCGGTGCGCGATCACGATCACCGTGCAGCCCCGTGCATGCAGATTGTCATCCACCAGCTTCTCTGTATGCGGATCCAGCCCACTCGTTGCCTCGTCCAGAATTAGGATCCGCGGCTGGATCGTCAGCGCCCGCGCGATCTCCACGCGCTGTCGCTGCCCGCCGCTCAGGTCGCGCCCGCCCTCTTCGATCTGCGAGTTGTACCCGCCATGCCGCGCCGAGATGTCCGCGTGGATGCACGCATCCTTCGCCGCCTCGATCATCACGGCCTCATCGATCGTGCCGTCCCACAGCGTCATGTTCTCCCGGACCGTCGCCTCGAACAGCACAACCTCCTGATCGACCAGCGCGATCGAGTTGTGCAGCACCTCCGCCGGATGATGCAGCCGCGCCACGCCGTCAAAAAGGATCTCGCCCTCCCACGGCTCATACAATCCCGAAATAAGCCGCGACAGCGTCGACTTCCCGCTGCCCGACGCGCCCACGATCGCGATCCTGCTCCCCGGCCGCACCTTCAGATTGAAATCGCGTATCAGCGGCGGCTCCAGCCGGCTGTAACCAAAGGTCACGTTGCGCAACTCCACGCTGCCCTCCAGCTTCACCGGTGCATTCTCTCCCGCACTTCCCGCGAACGCCGCGTGGTGCGTGTGAAAGCGCTTGTCCAGCGGATAGCGCAGCACATCATCCAGCCGCGCCAGGCTGCCGTCCATCTCCTGCAGCGTGCTGCCCAGTTCGATCAGCGAGCTCGCCGGCTCCAGAAAGATCTCCATCAGCGCCAGAAAACTCCACAGCATGCCGATGGTCATCACGCCGCTCATCACCCGCAGCCCGCCAAAGTACAGCACCGCCACCGCGCTCAGCGCCACCAGCACCTGCGGCACCACCGAGTACAGGATCAGCGACGTGCTCAGCCGCTGCTCCGCATTGATCACCTTGGCCTGGTGCCCGCTCCACCGCGCAAAAAATCCGTTCTCCGCGCCCGTGGACTTCAGCGTCTCCATCATCTGCAGGCCCGTCATCGCGAGCCCCGCGCACTTGCTCTCCTCCTGCAGCAGCCGGTGCGTCAGGTCGCGCCGCGCCCGCGTAAAGTAACGCAGCGCCACCAGGTTCAATCCCACCGCAAGAATGCCGAAGAGCGTCAGCCGCGCGTCATACAGAAACATCAGCACGGCAAAAAAGCCGATCATCATCAGGTTGACGACGTTCGTTGTCACGCCGCTCGACAGCAGCCCCGCAATCTCTTCATTCACCTCGACCCGCCCGCTGATCTCGCTCGGAAACCGCTGCGCGAAGAACTCCATCGGCAGCCGCAGCACATGCCATAAAAACTTCGCCGACGATGTAACCGCCAGCCGCGTCTGCAATCGCAGCAGCGCGCTCTGCTGCAGCCACGTCAGTACGCCCGCGATCAGCATCATGGAAAACATCAGCCACAGCATCGGCTTCAGCCAGTAGTACAGGTTGTTCACAAGCAACTGATCGATAAATATTTTGGTGAACACCGGCAGCAGGATCACCGGCGTCACCAGTCCCAGCGTCGCCAGGATGATAAACAGCAGCGGCCTGCGCGAACCCTTCAGCCGCCGCGCAATGCTCTGCCACGGCGAACGCGGCCGCCCCGCCGCCTTGAACTCCTCGCCCTTCTCAAACGCCAGCATTACGCCCGTAAACCCGGCGTCGAACTCCTCGTCCGAGACGCATCGCCGCCCATACGCCGGATCATTCAGGTAGACGCGGCCGTCTTTAAATCCCTCCACCACCAGAAAATGATTGAAGTTCCAGAAGACGATCACCGGCAGCGCCGCCGCACGCAACTCCTCCGGCTCTTTTTTGTAGCCTTTGCCCAGCAGCCCATAAGTGCGAGCCGCCTTCACAATATTGGAGGCCTTGCTGCCATCGCGCGAGACGCCGCACGCCGTCCGCAGCTCCTCCAGCAGAACATAGCGTCCGTAGTAGCTCAGGATGATGGAAAGCGCAGCCGCGCCGCACTCCACCTGCTCCATCTGCAGCACCGTCGGCGTCACCATGGGCTTCCGCGCCGCACGCGGCTTGATCGCAACGCCCGGCGCAACCATCAGTAGCTACCCACCGCACGCTTCGCAAAGGGCACCAGCAGCTGCAGCGGACGCTCCTCCCGCGTAATGATGCTCACCTTACACAAGCTGCCCGGCGTGATATGAAACGGCGCTCCCTGCGGTGTAGACCATAGAAACCCGCTCGGCGTCGATGCGTCCTTCTCCATCTCCACCCGGACCTCGTTCACCGGCTCGCCTTCGGCCAGCACATGCGCCAGCGTCTCATTCTGTAGCGTCGCCATCAGCTCCGCATCCGTCGCCGGATACTCCGAGATCGAAAGCACGCGACCCCGCATAAAACCCACATCCTCCACGCGAAACGCCGTCAGCGCGATCTCCGCATCCTCGCCCGGCTGCACCGTCTTCGCCACCGTCGACGGCACATACGCCACCAGCTGCAGATCGCCGCTTGGCAGCTGCACCACCATGCCGTGCCCCATCGCCTTCGTCGTCATCCGTCCGCAGAATCCCCACACCAGCCCAAACAGCAGGATCAGCGCAATGCCGATCAGTGCCATCCAGTACTTCGGCGTCGTCACCTCGAGCATCTGGTCCAGCTGCTCTGGCGACGACATCCGGTTCAGCGCGGCGCTTCGAAATATCTCGCGTTTCATTCGCTATCCTGCGCAACCAAAGTTATGTGCCTACCCATATTAAGCTTCCGGCTCCACCGGGCGAACCGGTTCCGGCTGTTTCCCCGGTTTTCCGCCCTGCCCGCCGGCGATCGACTCCAGCTCCTCGTCAGAAAGAACATCCTCATCGGCCTCCGGTGGACTCTTCGTCTCGTCCGTCATCGCCATCCTCCTTGTGAGATTTTCAAAGCGAATCGAGGAAGAACATCTCCACTTCGCCGTTGCCCTTCACCGCGATCAAACCCCGCGCCTCGCACATCGCGCTCTCCGGCAACTGCGCGCGAAACTCGCTGGAGATGTTCACCCGTCCCGGCGCGCCCGCAGACTCCATCCGCGACGCCACATTCACCGTATCGCCCCACACGTCATACGCAAACTTCCGCAGCCCCACCACGCCCGCCACCAGCGGCCCGCAGTGCAGCCCCACGCGCACATCCCAATACGGCACGCCCGCTGCCGTCTTCTCGCTGCGGCGCGCGGCAATATAGTCCCGAACCTCCAGCCCCACTCGCGCCAGAGCCATCAGCGCATCGCCGCGCGGCTCCGGCACGCCCGATACGCAGAGATACCCGTCGCCGATCGTCTTCAGCTTCTCCACCCCATGCGCCATCGTAATGCGGTCAAACGCCGTGAAGCATTCATTCAATTCCGACACCAGCTCGTCCGCCGTCATCGTATGCGAGAGCGCCGTGAAGTTGCAGAAGTCCGCAAACAGCACCCCCGCCACATCAAATCCCATCGCCCGCACATTGCCGGACTCCTTCAGCTCCGACGCAACCGCCTCCGGCAGGATATTCAGCAGCAGTGTCTCGCTCTTCTGCTTCTCTTTCGATACCTGCTCCAGCAGCATGGAGAGCTTCTCGTACGCCTCATCACGCTGCAGCCGGTTCACAAACGCGGCCGAGTGGTGCTCAATGCGCGCCAGCAGCTCGATCTTGTCCGGCAGTTTTACGATGTAGTCATTCGCCCCCGCCGCAAATGACTCCGCCTTCGTCGCCGCCTCCTCCTTGGACGACAGCACAATGATCGGCACCGGTGCCGTCGCCGCATTCGCGCGAAACGCCCGCACCATGTCCAGCCCTTCCACACCCGGCATGATCAGGTCCTGCAGGATCAGCGTCGGCCCAAACTCATTCGCCATCGCAATCGCCGCCGCCGCATCCGAGCAGAAGCGGAACTCGATCTCCGGCGTATGCCCCATCAGCATCCGCCGCACCGCCTCGCCCACCATGCGCTGGTCGTCCACCAGCAGCACGCGTACCGGATGATCCTTCAGCCCAAACTCCATCCCGTCAGCCCTCTCGCCCAGGCTGCCGTCCGCCGTCAAAGTTGTCCGTTCCCGCGCCGCCTCTGTCCGTGTAAATACCGTGCGCGCCTCCGTCACGATCTGCCGCAGCATCTCGTCGCTGTGCCGCGGATCGTGATGGAACAGCACCAGACGCCCCACCTGCGCCGCCTCCGCCAGCTGCGCCGCATCAAGCCATGTGCTGTGCCCAAACCCCTTGCGCTGCGCATACTCAACCGGCGTGTACTGCGCATCCGCGATCAGAATGTCCGCGCCCTTCGCATACCGCAGCAGCACTGCATCCTTCTCGGCATCGCCGTGCTCATGGTCTGTTGCATACACGATCACGCGCCCGCCGCACTCCACGCGAAACCCCGTGCAATCCTGCGGGTGATGCAGCGGAAACGGCGTGATCCGAAACGGCCCGATCGTAAACGGTACATACCACGCAAACTGGCTGAACTCTTTCCCCGCACTCGCCGCATCAAACTCCAGCGGAAAGAACGGCGTCGCCATCTGCTTTGCAAGATTCGCGTGCAACTGCTCCGCCGCAACCTGCGCATGAAAGCGAATCGTTCCCGGCTTATACAGCGGCGCAAAGTACGGCAGTCCCTGGACATGGTCCCAGTGAAAGTGCGAGAGCAGGATCTCCACCGGCTCCTGCGCCGTTATCCTGTCGCCCAGCAGCCGCACGCCGGAGCCGGCGTCCAGCACGATCCGCGCGCCCTCTGCCTCGATCGTCACGCACGCCGTCTCGCCGCCAAAGCCCAGGTTCTCGCGTTGTGGCGTGGGGATCGATCCGCGTACTCCCCAGAAGGTCACTTTCACTCTACAACTCCCGCGATCTCTCGAACTGCCTGTATGCGAATAGCCTAACGGAATCTCAACCCTGCTTCAAAAAAGCGGCAATGGGCTTCAGCCCTTGGATAACCCTTCCGCAAATCGTCCCTTCATGCGATACCGGCTCTCCCCGCTCAGCGTATGCGCAAAGAGCTTCACCACCCGCGGCCCGATCGCTTGCAGCGGAAGGATCTCCGTCGCCGCGCTGCGCTCTGCCGCCATCTTCGGCATGCCATACACCACCGACGACAACGCATCCTGCGCGATCGTATGCGCGCCCGATTTGCGCAGCGTCAGCAGGCCCTCCGCGCCGTCGCTTCCCATCCCTGTCAGCAGAACACCCACCCGCTGCTGCCGCGTGCACTCCGCAAGGCTCGTAAACAGCACATCGATCGATGGCCGGAAGTGCAGGTTCGCAGGCTCTTCACTCAGCACGATCCTGCCCGCATCATCCAGGTACATATGCTTCTCGCGCCCGGCGAGCCACACCGTTCCCGCCGCAGCCTCTTCGCCACCATGCGCCAGCCGTATCGGCAGCACGCAGTGCTGCTGCAGCCACTCCGCAAACCCCGGCGCAAAGTGCGCGTCAATGTGCTGCACGATCAGCACCGCCGCCGGAAACTCCGCAGGCAGCGCCGAGAGCACCTCACCCAGCGCCTGCGGCCCACCCGTCGATGTCCCGATCGCCAGAATTGGCGTATGACCCGGCGTGTGCGCCAGTGCATGCGGCCGAAACTTCGCCAGCGGCGACACCTTCACCGGCTTCGGCACCATCACCAGCCGCGACACCATCTTCAGCTTCTGCTTCAGCGCATCGTCGCCGGCCAGTTCGCCGTCTTTGCCCATCACCGGCGTCGTCACCGCATCCAGCGCGCCATAACCCATCGCCGCAAACACCAAATCACGGTGCGCCGTCACCGACGACGTCACCACCAGCACCACGCACGGCGTCGCCTTCATGATCTCGCGCGTCGCCTGCGCCCCATCCATGTTCGGCATGATCAGGTCCATCAGCACGATGTCCGGCAGGTTCTCCGCGCACATCTGGATCGCCTCGCGGCCGTCATGCGCCGTCCACGCCACCGTAAATCCGGGCAGGCTCCGCACCGTGCGCGCCAGCACCTCGCACGCAATGCGCAGATCGTTCACAATGCCCACCCTCATTGCGGCTCTCCCTTGCCGATCAGGTCCACGATGGCCTGCAAAAATGTCTCGTTCTGGAAACTTCCCTTCGTCAGATAGTAGTCCGCGCCCGCGTCCAGCCCGCGCTGCCTGTCCTCCGGCCGGTCCTTGTAAGACAACAGCACAATATGCATCCGCTCCAGCACCGCATCGCTGCGCACCTTCGTCACCAGTTCGATCCCGTTCATCTGCGGCATGTCCACGTCGCTCAACAGCAGATCGTAACTCCGCGTCCGCAGTAGGTTCCACGCCTCGCGCCCATTCTGCGCCGTCGACACGCGATACCCCGCCTTCACCAGGATCCTGCGCACCTGCTCCCGCACCGTCGCCGAATCGTCCACCACCAGGATGTGCGCCATGTTCTGGTCCAGGCCGCGCACCACCTCGCGCACGGCTTCGCTCACCGGAGTCGTTCCCAGCGCCGTCTGCATCAGCGCCTCCATATCCAGCAGCAACAGCGGCCAGCCGTTCTCATCCAGCGCCACCGAACTCACACCCGGAATTTTTCCGATGCGCGGGTCCACCTTGCGGATCGCCAAATCCATCTGGTCCAATACCTTGTCCACCTGGAACGCAACACCGCCGCCCTTGCCCACCAGCAGCATCGGCGACGCATGCCCCGCGCGCAGCGTGCTCTCCTGCCCCAGCAGCGAACTCAGCGACACCACCGGATACACCGCGCCCGCCTCTTCCACCACCAGGTACCGGCTCCCCGGTCGCGCCTGCGGTGTGCCCACGCAGATCGCCTCGATCCTCACCAGCGGCGCCGCAAACGTATCGCTCCCCGCGCGCACCCGCACCGTGCGCACCATGGACCGCGTCACCGGCAGCGTCAGCTTGAAGGTCGTGCCCACCCCCGCCTCGCTCTTCACGCTCACGGACCCACCCGCCTCATGCACCATCGCCTGCACCACATTCAGCCCGAAGCCGCGTCCTGAAACCTCAGACACCTCCGTGCGCGTGCTGAACCCCGGCAGAAAGATAAACTCCAATAATTCGGAATCGGCCAGCATCGCCACCATCTGCGCACTCGCCAGATCGCGCTCCACGATCCTCTTCTTCAACTCCTCGCGGTTGATGCCCTTGCCGTCATCACGCACCATGATCACCAGTTGCCCATGCTCATGGTTCGCGCTCAGTTCCAGCGTGGAATGGATCGGTTTGTCCAGTATCCTGCGTAGATCCGGCGGCTCCAGCGCGTGGTCCACCGCATTCTGCAGCAGATGGGTCAGCGGTGCCTTCAGCTTGTCCAGCACCTCGCGGTCCACCGTCGTTCCCGCTCCCTCGATCTGCAGCGAGACCTGCTTGCCCATGTTCTCCGCCAGGTCGCGCACCAGCCGCACAAAGCCCGCCGTGCCTTCGCTGAACGGCCGCAGCCTTCCACCCAATATCTCCGTATGCAGACGGCTCGTCACCAGCTGGCTCTCGCGCGCCGAGCGGTCCAGGTCCATGATCATGTGTTCAAAGTCGGCAAAGCGGCGGTCCCAGTCCGCACGCAGCCCGGCGCGAATCACGGCCTGTTCATTCCTGTCTCCAACACTGCTCACACCCGCGGCATCCAGCGCGCGAATCTCGCCCGTGATCCGCACCAGCGCACGCCAGTTGCGGTCCAGCGTCTCCGGCATCGCGGATATCTGGTTGCTCAGCACCAGCCCCTCAGACGCCAGCGCAAGGATCCTGTCGAACCCTCCAGCAGAGAGCCGCACCGGTTGCTGCCGATGGCCGCCATCCCCCATCGCACCCGCATCCAGAAACGCGTTCTCGCTCTCCGTCTCCGTCTCAACGCGCAGCGCCTCAGCCGACGGAACCTTCTCTTCCTCCGCCAACCGCATCCGGTCACTCGCCTGCCGGTCAGACTCGCCTGCTGGCACCACCGCATCCGGCTCAGCAACTACCGCCTCCCCGCTCGCAGGCGTCAGCAGCGCAACCAGCGCCGTAATCGCATCCTTATTCGCTTCGACCCAGCCATCCAGCCCTGCCTCTTCAACTACAGCAAGCCCCGCCAACCAGTCCGTTGCCTTCAGCAGGTTCCCAATCTCATCATGCGCAATCGTCCTGCCCGCCTGCGCCGTCACAAACCGGTCCTCCATCGCATGTGTGAGCGAGACAACCAGGTCCAGCCCGATGATCCGCGCCGCGCCCTTCATCGAGTGCGCCGACCGCATCAACTCCTCCAGCATCGCCGGCGTCGCCTCGCCTCGCTCCACCGCCAGCAGATGGTCCTGCAACACGCGCAGGTTGTCCTCTGCCTCCATCTTGAAGAGGTCGAAGAGTGAAAGATCGCCGAAGTCGTCGCTCATGCTACCGCCAACCTCATCAATCGGAATAAAGCCTCTGCATCCAGCAAATCAACGACCGTCCCGTCTTCGTCGATGTAGTGCCCTGCGCTGCTCGATCCGGCACTCTCGCGCGCGGGCTGCACCTCCATCGCCGAGCGCATGCCGTCTACCTCATCCACCGGCACCGCCCAGTTCCTTCCTTTCGTCTCCTGCAGGATCAAAGTCTTCGACGCCGCCTCCACGCCATCTTGCAGATCCAGTAGCGGACGCAGCGCGCAACACGGCAGTACCTCGCCCTCGAACGCAACCAGACCCAGCAACGCTGTGCCCGTCCGGTGCGGGATCGGCGCAATGTGCAAAGGGTCCGTCACCGCCACCAGCACCGCTGTCGGCAACGCAAACCGCCGTCCCGAGAGTCGGAAGAGCAGTATCGAACCCATCCGCTTCGGCAGCGGCTTCTGCTCCAGCGCCAGCATCCGCGCAAACTCCTCGCGATACTCCTCCGTCAACGCGCGCTGAAAGATATTGTCCTGCCGCTCGTCGCTCATGCGCGCCTCTGGCTTTCCCGCGCGCGTCCCAGCCGCTCCGTCAGCGCACGGCGGCGGCGCGACGCCGGCTCATTGCTCCATAGCTGCTCCAGCAGCTCCAGCGACGGCACATGCGTCGGCTCCACGTACAGCGCCTTGCGGCAGAACCGCTCCGCCGGCCGCAGATCGTCCTGCGCGTAGAGCTCCTTCGCCTTGCAATAAAGCGCCTCCGCCGAGAACTGCACGCTCTCCGCCGCACGCACCGGCCTCTGCGCCACGGCAATAGAAATCTGCTTCAGCGGAACGCGCTCCACCTCGACCACTCTCTGCACCGGCGGCTCAACTCGCTTCAGTGCCGGCCCGCGCGCCTCCAGCATGAACGACGAAGCCGGCCGCGCCGCCTGAAACATCGTGTAGATCTCCGGCACCGCATCGCCCGTGCCCACGATCAGCCGTCCATCCTGCTTCAAAGCCCCGCGCAGAGACTGCAGCAGATGCAGCCGCGCCTCCGGCCGCAGATAGATCAGCAGATTGCGGCAGAGGATCAGGTCAAACTCTCCCAACGGCTTCAAACTCTCCGGCAACGAAAGATTCGCGAACGAAAAATTCAGCCCCGGCCGCAGGCCAGGCAACACCCGCCACTGTGCCTCTCCATTCGCTTCCACCAGCAACCGCCGCTGCTCTTCCTCCACGCCGCGCAGCGA
>Ga0302314_10002435_pt1 | contig 34467 bp, 25 predicted proteins | sample III_Palsa_N2_3_FD_200533 | JGI IMG/M metagenome (GOLD analysis project Ga0302314, IMG submission 200533) | Peat permafrost microbial communities from Stordalen Mire near Abisko, Sweden - III_Palsa_N2_3 | ecosystem: Environmental > Terrestrial > Soil > Palsa > Peat permafrost | place: Sweden...
CGGCGAGGGCCGCTTGTCCGCCCTTCCGCACCTCTCTAGCGAGGCTCTCCTGCTAGTGCAGCAACTCCTCGACGCGGCCAACCGGACACAGCCTGACGCCGATGGGTCCCGCCGTGCCCGCACCCAGGATCAGCGGCTGCAGATCTTGGCCGCACCGTCTGATGGTCTGGCCAAGATCACCAGCGATAGCGGCACACTGACCTGCCCCGACCGTCTCATCCACATCACGGCGACTGGTCGCGTTTCGCTTCCCGCCGCGCGATCGGAGAGCTGATGCCCACGATCGACTCTGCGGCAGCCGCCGAGGATCGGACAGCGGCGGCCAGGGCAATCAAACAGATGTTGCTCACGCCCGTACTCCGGCGTGAGCATTCACCCGAGGCATTTGCCGACCTTTGCCAACATCGTGAAGAAGTACGGCTGTACTTTCAGGAGTCGTGCGGCTGGGTCCTGTGGGTGGACGCGCGCGGGGGGGTGGCACGGCTGGCCAAGGACGTCAGCCACCCAGACAGTACGCGCCCAGCCATGACCAAGCGTTCCGACAGCCGTCCCTTCAACAGGCGCCGCTACGCGCTGATGATGCTGGTGTGCGCTGTCTTGGACTCTGTCGCGGGCCACACCGGCCAGATCCTGATGGGGGAAATCGGGGACAGGGTAGCGGCCCTTACCGCCAACGATGCGGTCGCCGGCGTGTGGCCCTTCGACCCCGACGACGTTCGCGAGCGCCGTGCGCTGGTCGATGCCGTCAACCACCTGGTCTCGCTCGGCGTGGTCACGGTCACCCACAGCACGGGGCAGTGGGACGGCCCCGGCAGCGGGAACGCACTCCTGGAGGTAGACCGTCGCATCCTGGCCCGCCTCTTGACTTCCCCGGCAACAGATGTACTGGAGTCCGCCTCAGAGGAGTCAGCACTTGAGCGCAGCGGTAGGGCAGTCATGCGCAGGGTGCTAGATGATCCTGTGGTCTACCTGGATGACCTGACCGACGACCAACGAGCGTGGCTTGCAGCACACTCGGCTCAGGTCGAGGCGTGGATCCACCAGGCGGGCATGGTCTGCGAACGCCGCGCTGAGGGCCTGGCTGCAGTCGACGAGTCCGAGGAGTGCACCGATATCGTGTTCCCCGGGCCCGGAAGCATTGTCAACCATGCGGCGTTGCTGCTGGCATCCAAGCTGGCCAAGGAGGTTGCCGACATCGAAGGTGCCATCGAGGTGCCGATGGAGAACGCACTCGCCTACGTGACCTGGTTGCTGGCTCGCCACCCGGGCTGGGCAAAAGGGTTCCAGGACCGTGCCAGCGGACCCGCGGACCTCACCCGCCAGGCCGTCAATCTCCTCGACGGCTTCGGGCTGGTCCGCGCCACTCAGACCGGTCTGCACGTACTGCCCGCTGTCGCCCGATTCGCTCCCACCCTGACCGCCTAACAGGTCGCTACCGCGCCGAGGGATCCACCACCATGCTGTCCGCACCCGCCGACCTCTTCAGCCGCCCCGAGGCAACGACCTCGCGCTGGATCCCCCTGCGCGCGGGGATCATCGGCGTGCACCATTACGACGTGCAGGAATTCCGCTTTCACCAGGGCCGGCTCCTTCTACGGGGCGAAAACGGGTCAGGAAAAAGCGTCGCGATGGAGATCCTGCTCCCTTTCCTGCTCGACGCCTCCCTCGCCGCCGAGCGCATGTCGACCTTCGGCGGCCGCTCCCGCACCGTCCACTGGAAACTCATCGGCTTCGACCAGACGGGACGGAGCAACGCCCGCGGATACGTCTGGCTCGAGTTCGGCCGCATCGACGATCAAGGCCGCAGCGAATACTTCACTATCGGAGCGGGACTTGAGGCCCAGCGGGAGGACACGAAGTCGACCCACGCCTGGTATTTCAGTACCCGTGCCCGCGTCGGCGACAGCCTCGACCTGTGCACACCCAACCGCGAGGCCCTGTCCAGCGCCGACCTCGCCACCGCACTCGGCGACCGCGGGACTGTGTACCCCAACGCCGGCCAGTACCGCGACGCTGTCAACGCAACCCTCTATGGCCTCAATGACGCTCAGTACGCTGCCCTTCGGCGCATGCTCCTGGAACTACGACGCCCGCAGCTCTCCCAAGGTCTGAACGACACCAAGCTGTCTTCTCTGCTGTCCGACAGCCTGCCGCCGCCCGACCAAGACGTCATCAGGCCCATGGTCGCCGGCTTTGAATCACTCGGCCGCCACAACGACGAACTCGACAGACTGCAACGCACTCGCCGAGCCGTGGAAGCACTAAGCTCCGCGGTCGCGGACCACGCCCGCATCACGGCACGCGGAACCGCACTCGCCCTGTCAGCAGCAGTCAAAGCCCACACACAGGCCCTGCAGACTGAGGCCGCCAGGCAGGCCGACACAACCAAGACCGCGGAAGCCCTCAATGCCGCAATGCACGACATTGAGGTAACCGCGAAAGAACTTGCCTCGATGCAAGGAGATCTGGAGGGACTCCAGGGCAGCACCGCCTATCAAGCCGGCCGAGAACTCGACACGGCGCACACTGCATCCACGAAAGCGCAAGACGCCCTGTCCGCAGCCCGAGTCCGACTGGATCAAGCCGAACGGCGCAGGGACCTCCTGAAGACCGCCCATGCTGAAGACGCCGCGAGCCTCGAACAATCCCGCCAAGCCCTGCAGACCTCCAGAACCACACTCGACGAGCTCGCCCGCGGCCTCGCCATGGGAACGCTCGTGGACGAGCTGGCAGCTCACGCCGAGGACGGCAGGTACAGCGCGGTCGAGGAAACCGCAGAACGAAGCGTCGCGGCCATGCGTGCGCCGTTGGAAGCGCTCCAGTCCATCTCCGCACGTCACCAAGCTGCCACCGAGGCTCTTGCCAAGGCGACGCGCGCAGAAGACACCGCCGCCGAAGACCTCGGCGACGCAATGGAGGAGGCAGCCCAGCTGGCCTCGCAGACAGAGGAAGCTCTCGAGGACTTCATCCGCGCCAGCGCCGAATGGCTGCACGTACACGGCGTCTCCGTGGACGCCATCGAGCCATTGAACAGCGCCGGCGCGCTCACACAGCTGGTCCGCGACACCCTCGGAGAGCGCCAAGCAGATGCTCACACCCGCCTGGGGACCCAACAGGCAGAACTGGCCCGGACCGAGAAGACCAAGGATGAACTGGAGCAAGCCCTCAGGACCCTCGTGGCGGAGGAAGACTCGCCGAGCCCTCGGCCGGGCGATGGCGACCATTCCTCACCCGGACAGGCACTTTGGCAGGTGGTTGACTTCCAGGACGAGGTGCCGCTAACAGACCGCGCCGCCCTGGAGGCAGCTCTGGAGGCCACCGGCATCCTCGACGCGTGGCTCCCTGACGACCCGCAAGAGCCCTGCCACGACAAATTCCTGACCCAGGGCACACCTCTGGACGGGAACGGCAACCTTGCTGAGGTGCTGCGCCCGATCGAAGGCCCCCAACAGGAGCGGGTGGCGGAACTCCTTCGATGCATCGGCTATGCGCCAACCGGAGATGTCCTGCCTGTGCACGTGGTCTCGATCAGTTCAGACGGCCGATACACCTACTCACCCGTGAGCGGGCACAGCGCCAAGGATCACGCAGAGTACATCGGCGCCTCGGCCCGTGACGCGCGTCGACGGTCGGAGCTGGGCGCCGCAGAAGCCGAACTGGGGCGCGTGGAGCGGCAGACCGCAAGTACGGCCAGGAAGATCGCCGCCATCCGAGCCGAAATCGAAGCCCTGAAGGATGAGGCCGCAACCGCGCCCAGCCAGAACGCCTTGACATTGGCCGAAGCGCGGCAAAGCCGCCAAGCCGCAGTCATCGACGAGCGCACACGCGCTAGGACGGCAGCCCAGGCGGACATGGCCGTTGCTGCCCAGCGCCATCGCACGTCCCAAGCGGCCCTGGAGGCCGCCGCGCTCTCCACCGGCCTCCCCTCCGAGAAGGCCCCCACTGCTCTGCTGGCCCTCGGTGCCATCGACCGTGCGATCGGTTCCTGGGTCCACGCACACCGGACAGTGCGAACCGGCACCGAGGCAGTGGGCCGTAGCTCCGAGAACGTCCGCGAAGCCACTGCGCTGCTCGAGCAGGCGCAGCACGATGTCGCCGAAGCCGAGACGGCAGCGACGGCGGCAGCTGCGCATCTCGACTCGCTCACCCGGTCCATTGGCGCGGATCATGCCGAGGTCATGTCTCAGATCCGAGAGTTGCGCGAGCGCATCAGCGCTAGCACCGCGCACACGGCACGTCTCCAGGACGCCCGAGCTGACGCAGTATCGGCTCACACGATGGCTAAGGCCAACCAAGAGCACGCGGCGGCGAAGGTGCTGGGCCAAGCCTCGGCCCTGGCCGACGCAGCGGCACGGCTGCATACCTTGATCATCCTCGGTGTCATCGAGGGCGGCGAACTCCTGCGGTGTCTCGACGCGGAGCCCACGGAAACCGAAAGGCCTGATCTCACGGCCATCACCGCCCCTGCCCCTGGCTGGACCTGCTCACGCCTTACCGCCATCGCAGACCGGATCACCGTAGCCACCCGCTCCATCTCACACAGCGCCAGCGCCCTCGACAAAGCCCGCACCCGACTCAACGACGCGCGCATTGCTGCGGAGCGGGAGCTGCCTGAAGACCTCGCCCTGCACCAACGCACTGCCGAGGGCGTGGACATCCTCCACGCCACCTTCGAACGTGTCCCCTACGACAGCCTGTCCCAGCTGGCGAACGAGCTTCTCAAGCAGGCTGAGGCAATGACGTCCGTGCTTCAACAAGGCGAACATGAACTCTTCGAAGCCTTCCTGGCCGGGCGTGTTCGACAGGAGGTCAGCGCACGCATCCGAGCCGCTTCCAAGCTCAATCGCGACATCAACCAGCTCCTGCTCGGCTGTGCGACAAACACCGGCATCGTGCTGCGCCTGGAGTGGAGCGTGCATCCAGACTTCGCCTCCAACGCTGAGGCCATCGCCCTGCTGGAATCTGAAGACGCCCTGGACGTTCGACAGAGGCAGGTCGTGGCCGACTTCTTCCGCGACCTGATCCACAAGTCCCGCACCGCACAGAGCCCGGCGACAACCTCCCGTGTCGGAACGGGTACTGAGGGGTGGACCGAACGCCTCATGGCCGCACTGGACTACCGCACCTGGCACGCCTTCGAGCTCCAGTCCCGGCGCGGCGCCCAAAGCAAGTTCACCAAGCTCACCGGGGGCGGCCATGGCGCGATGAGCGGCGGAGAGAAGGCCGTGGCGCTGCACCTGGCGCTCTTCGCTGCGGCCGCAGGACACTACCTCGCCGCCGATCGCTGCCCGCGCCTGATCCTCCTGGACGAAGTCCTGGTGGGAGTAGACCCGCCCATGCGTGGCAAGGTCTTCTCTCTCCTCAGCCAGCTCGACCTCGACCTCCTGGCCACCAGCGAGTCCGAGCCGGGTATGCACCCGGGAATGGAACTGGCGATCTACCAACTCGTCCCTGGCCCCGAGGGCAGCCAGACCGTCTGCGCATACCCCAGCGTGTGGAGCGGCGGAGCCTTGTATAGGGAGCCTGATGCGGTACTTGCATGAGCGGCTCATTTGCGGAAGGGATCGCGGCCCGGCCCGAGGATCCGCACACGAGCTTTACCTTCCCCACGCGGCGGCCGACGACGTGCGGTCGAATCTCAGGCTCGGCCCAGAAAGTCGTCGGCCGCCGGTCCCTCAGGACAGTCGATCGTCGGGCTGGAAGCCGGCAGTGAATGGGTGGATCACCATCGAGTTCTGTGCTCGCGGCTGGACTCCGGCTGGAGCCCGCCGATCTGACCGGCCAGCCGTACGCCCCTGACCAGGAGGGCGACGACTGCCGCGCTGTAGGCACGCGAGCGGTCCCAGACCGCGAAGGCATCCCCGCCGATTGCGCCGACGGCCTGCCGACCTTCACCAGCGCCAACGGCTGCTACAGGCAGCGTCGAGGAGACGCACCCCCAGTAAGAACCGGGCCCAGGAGGCGCCGCCCGGAACGGGCTGTGTCTCAGCCCGCTGGTGCAGAAGCCACGAGGGCTGATCCGGAGGTCGCCGGCATGAACCGCAGCCGCAGCCCGGAGGAGGGCCAGCGGTAGGTTCGCACCACGTGCCCCTGCCCAAGGTCCACCGTGACCCGGTACACCGTTACCGGCGGGGAAAATTCTGGTAGAGATGCTTTTCGCGGACCACCGCCGTGTGCCACTGCCCGGCCGCGAACACCCCCGGTCACCTGGGCCGGGTCCCGGCCCGGACGCGACCGTGACAACCGCGCCAGCGCCTAACGTGACAGGTCGAGACCGTGGTCGCCGGAAGCGAGTGCCGAGATCGCCGTCAGCAGGAAGTCGAGATTCCGGACGGCGGCGTCGTGGGCCTGCTTCGCCTGCGCCCGAGTGAGCAGCCGCGGCGGGTTCCAGGACCTGCTGCAGGCGTGGAACCCGACCTGCTCGATCCAGTACGCGTCTCCGTGGCCCTCGACCGTGCGCACACCGTCCCACATGGTGACCACGGCACACGCGCCGTCGACAGTGGACTCGAGGACTCAGGGCTTACCCTCGGGCACCAGGATCTCCCACTCGGCCCTGGGAATCACCTCGTCGGCCCGGTTGGTGTAGATCAAATCGAGGTTCGGCGGCGTGCCCGCAGCGTCCGGCTGAACCACAGCATGCACAACTCCTTCAGGATCGGCGGAAAGTCGATCGTAGGCTTATCCAGCCGTGCCCTGGCCCCGCTACGGTGCAGGTCACAGCCCTACAGCTGGCCTGGCGCTCCACCCGAGGCACGATGGGCCTGCGGTGGTGCTCCTGGTCGAAGGCGTGTTCAGTCGTCGGCCGGGATACCCGTAGGCTGGGCGTCCCCGTGCCCAACACAGGCAGGGATATCGTGGCCAAGGAGAACGAACGTGGCGCAGGGTCGTACTGGCATCAAAGGCGCCCGGATCGGCTCCGGCCCGATGGGGGAGCCCGAGCGCGGTGACCTGGCGCCCCGCCGGCGACGCCGCCGAGGCGGCAGCCGCCATCCCGGCGCGGACACCACCTTCGCAGCTGGCCGCGGTCGGGCAGGTACTCTGGGGATGAGGCCCGGTCAACCTCCCTCGGCGCCTCCGGACGAACCGAGCAGGAGCGTCACAGCGGGTCGCTCGTCCTACCACTGGCGTCGAGTTCGAGCGAGTGACCGACGCCGCGTCAGCTGAATCCCGTAAGGTCAGCTCGCGGTACACATCAACCTCCGCGCGAGACCAGGAACACGGACCCCTGCTTTACGAGGGGCGGGAACGCCCGGCCCCCTTTTTCCACGGCACACGTGATCGCCCCTGACCCGCCGGGGGGTTCCCGTGCGTCACGCCCGGGAGCAACCCCTGGTGTGCCTGTTCAACCTCCCTCCACAGAAGGACCTTTAGTGAGTGTGACGACCGATCTGATCGGTACGTGCCCGGACGCCGAGACGTCCCGGGTGAACGAGGCCGCCGTGCCGAGGCGCCGGCGGACCACGGGCACCGGGCTGAATGCCATGCTGCTGCCCGAGCTCCAGCAGCTCGCCTCTGCCCTGGGCATCAAGGGCACCGGCCGCCTGCGCAAGCCCGACCTGATCGCCGCCATCATGGCGAAGAGCGGCGGGGACCCACTGCTGACTATGAGTGCCCCGCGGCGCCACGCCCCGAGCGCCGCCTCGCCCTCCGGGCACGCGACTCCTCCTCGGACCCCTGCGGACGGCGCCCCCGCCTCAACGGACACGCCCGCCGCGCCGACCGCCGTACCGTCACAGGCCTCCCACGAACGCGTCGCGCCCGACGGGGCGGCGCGGACACAACAGCGCCAGGCCCACGGCCACCGGTCGGCCCGCACCGAGCGCGGGACCGCAGCCGACCGCCGCGGAGCCACCGACCGCAACCCTCGCACCGCCCCGGACGGGGATCACCTTGGCCAGAGCCAGCGCGCTCAGGGCCACAGCGATCAGCCGGCCTTCCCGGGCGACCCGAGCCGGCCGCGCCGCGAGCGCAACCGCCGCAACCGCCGGGACGGCTTCGACACCCCGGCCGAGCAGCGGATCAGCGACAACGACGTGCTGATCACCGCCGCCGGCATCCTCGACATCCAGGACAGCGCAGCGTTCCTGCGAACCTCGGGCTACCTGCCGGGCCCGGGGGACCTCTACGTCTCCCTGGCCCAGGTCCGCACCTACGCCCTGCGCAAGGGTGACGCGATCACCGGCGCGGTGCGCCAGCCCAAGGACGGCGAGCGCCGCGAGAAGTTCAACGCGCTGGTCCGACTGGACTCGGTCAACGGCGCCTCCCCGGACCTGGGCCGCGACCGCCCGAAGTTCCAGGACCTGACGCCGCTGTACCCGCAGGATCGGCTGCGCCTGGAAACCGAACCGGCCGTGCTGACCACCCGGATCATCGACCTGGTGGCCCCGATCGGCAAGGGTCAGCGTGGTCTGATCGTCGCCCAGCCGAAGACCGGCAAGACGATGATCATGCAGGCGATCGCCAACGCGATCACCACCAACAACCCTGAGTGCCATCTGATGGTCGTCCTGGTCGACGAGCGGCCCGAAGAGGTCACCGACATGCAGCGCTCGGTGGTCGGCGAGGTCATCTCCTCGACCTTCGACCAGCCGGCCCACGACCACATCGCCGTCGCAGAACTGGCCATCGAGCGCGCCAAGCGCCTGGTGGAGCTGGGTCACGACGTGGTCGTGCTGCTGGACTCCATCACCCGGCTCGGCCGCGCCTACAACCTGGCCGCCCCCACCTCGAGCCGGATCCTGTCCGGCGGTGTCGACTCCGCCGCGCTGTACCCGCCGAAGAAGTTCTTCGGCGCGGCGCGCAACATCGAGAACGGCGGCTCGCTGACCATCATCGCCACCGCGCTGGTTGACACCGGCTCGCGGATGGACGATGTGATCTTCGAGGAGTTCAAGGGCACCGGCAACATGGAGCTCAAGCTCGACCGCAAGCTCGCCGACCGCCGCATCTTCCCCGCCATCGACGTCGACCCCTCCGGCACCCGCAAGGACGAACTCCTCCTCGGAGCCGAGGAACTCACGATCACCTGGAAGCTCCGCCGAGTCCTGCACGCCCTGGACACGCAGCAGGCAGTCGAACTGCTCCAGGACAAGATGAAGCAGACCAGCAGCAACGCGGAGTTCCTGCGACAGATCGCCACGACCACGCCAGCGGGCAAGGACTAGCTGCGGCAGCGAGCCCCACCCGCTCGGAAGGACTGCTGATGGCGAACCCTGACGAAGTCCCGCTCACCGGCGGGCGACTCACCGCGGGCGTGGTCCGCATCGGCGACACTGTGCGCCGACCCCGCTCCCCTGCCTCACCGTTCGTGGCCGCGCTGCACCGACCTCGAGCACCAGGGCTTCACAGGAGCCCCCCGCTTCCTGGGCATCGACCAGGCGGGGCGCGAGGTCCTCAGCTACCTGGGCGGCTTCGTGCTGGCGCGGTTCCAGCGCTGGACCGGTGAGCAGGTCGGAGCAGCGGGCAGGCTGCTGCGGCCCCGCACGACGCCACCCACGGCAGCACGCTGGTCGGCGACCGGCCGGTGGTGGTCCACGGGGACCCGGGCCCGAACAACACCGTGTTCAGGAACGAGCGCCCGGTCGCGTTCCACTACGACACCGCCGCACTCGGACTGGAGATCACCGACGTCGCCTATGTTGGCTGGACCTGGGTGGTGTCCAGCGAGCAGGAGGCGTGGGAGGCCAGCGCACAGGCCTCCCAGCTGCGCGTATTGACCGACGCGTACGGAGCCGGACAGTGGGGGCCGGCGGCGATGGTCGAGGCGATCCTGGAGCGCCAACGGGAGAATGCCCGGTGGTGGCGAGCCAAGCTGGGCACACCCGGCCCCCACCCGGCCACCCCGCGCCAGATCCTGGAGCGCGCCCAGTGGTCCGAGCGTGAGCGCGACTTCACGCTGGCGCATCGGGAGGTCTTCGAGTCGGCCCTGCGCTGAGCGCACCGCCACCGAACCATTCTGGCTAAGCGGATGCTGATCCCCGCTCGCGCGGAGAAGCGCGCACGGGCACCGAGCACGGCCCATTTCGTGTAGGCCAGGCTCAGGACCAGGGTGCGGCCTGCGCAAAGTCTGCGGACAAGGTGCTCTGCAACCCGCTGATCACGCTCGGCGTACTGGTGATCAGCCCCAGTTCGCGGTTGCGCTTCAGCGAGCTGCTGGAAAAATTCTGCGAGCCGATAAACGCCGTGCCCGCGTCGGCGAGGATCACCTTGGCATGGATGTAGGGCGTCGCTGACTCGCTGTAGGTCCGAACCTGCACACCGACCCTGCTTAGCGTGGTGAACTCGCGTGCGTACTGGCCGGAGTCGGTCATCACGACATCCACCTTGACCCCGCGCTGCGCCGCCCCCACCAGAGCTGCGATGACCGTGCTGTCGCCCATTTCCTCGTTTTCCACCAGAAGGCTGGACCGGGCGCCGTTGATCACTGTCAGGAGCTTGGGCTGTGCGTCTGTGGGGCTCCAAACCAGGTCCCGGCCGTCCTGCGGCGTCACCGGCCTGCCCGCGAAGTCCGCGGCGAAGACCGCGTCGATCGCGGCGACATCAGCGGGTCGGTGTCCGTCACGGCGAAGTCGCGTGTCGAGGGGTAGTAGCGGCTGGTGAGGTTGAGGGTCATGATCTCTGCGGTGGTGTCGTCCACGACGATCGCCTTTTCGTGCGTGGCCCGGTACCTGGTGTTGGCCCAGACCACGTCGACGCCCGCCTTCTCGAGGGCATTGTAGGCAGGGGTGTTGTTGGCCTTCTCCAGGTCTTCGTCCAGGATCACCCGCACCTTCACTCCGCGCGTCTGTGCGTTGATGAGATCGGTCTGGGCCGTGGCATCGACCAACTCGTACATCGTCATCTCGATGCTCTTGGTCGCACCGTTGATCAGCGCGTAGATCGACGAGAATCCGTTGTCCGGCTCGGTCACCAAGGTCAGCCCGGCTGCTCCAGCGGCGTCCGCGTGCAGCGGCGGTGCTCCGGCCGACGGCGCAGCCCCCGCGGCTGCGCATCCGGTCAGAGCCAACAGGCTCGCCGTGGTGGCGGCGAGAACCACCCGGCGGACCCGGTGCCGGGGCGGGCGGATCGTCAGCAACGATCTGGGCTCTGCTTCGCTCATGCTCATCGCGCTATCCTCCCAGGCCGCTGCGGAGAACAGGGCAGGTCCTTCCCTGATCGAGTCGGCTCGTGCAGCGCCAAGGGCAGTCCCTGGGCCGCCGCTGCCGGGCATGGCGCTGGCCCCCGGGCGGACGGCACTGACGGCATAGCGCTGGCGGCAGCCGATAGTGACGGGCGGTCGGGTAAGTCCGAACCCCTTCGGCCGGTCGGCCGGGAGAGGGAAGATGTCCCGATGCCGTTCCGCGCCCGCGGCATCTGCTTGGCCGACCTGGCTCGCAGTATGGCGCCGATGGGCCGAGGGGCGCGGTGATGGGCGGCAAAGCGGTGTCCGCGCTGGTGGCGGAACAGGAGTTCGAGGCGGCCGGTCTGCGGCCGATCGAGGCATATCCGGGCAAGACCGATCTGCCGTGGCCAGCGGTGTGCCTGATCTGCGCGTCGAGGGTCGCGCCCCGGCTCGGCAACATCCGCCGTGGGCACGGCGGTTGCCAGCCGTGCAGCGCGAAGGCCCGGGCGGCACGGCAGGTCGCGGCGGCGGGCGACGCCGCGGTGGCGGAAGCCCTCGGCTTCGGGTACCGGACTCTTGCGTCCTTCCCCGGGGTCAGCGTGCGCTGGCGGGCCGTCCACCTGGCCTGCGGTGCCCAGGTGTGGCTGCGCATCGACAACCTTCGCGCCGGCTGGGGCGCGTGCAGCAGCTGCGGGATCCGAAAGTCTGCGGCATCGAACCTCGGCGACGCCGAAGCGGCTGTCGCGGACATGCGAGCGGCGCTCGTGGAGCCGTTGGACCCCTTCCCGGGTACTGGTCGCCCGTGGCGGTCCCAATGCCTGGGGTGCGGGGCGCAGGTCCGACCGAAGCTGAACCACATCCGCTCTGGGCGTGGCGGCTGCCGGGACTGCGGGCTGCTGGCCGGCGCGGCCAAGCGTCGACTGGACCCGGCCGAGACCGCCGCAGTGATGCTCGCTGCCGGCTTCCAGCCGCAGGAACCTTACGCCGGCGCGAACGTGCCCTGGCGGTGCCGCTGCGTGGTGTGCGGCACCGTGTCCCGGCCGACCTTTCAAAATGTTCGGGCTGGCAGCGGATGCTCAGTCTGCTGCCGCCACGGCTTCGACCGCTCCCGGCCCGCGGTGGTCTACGTGCTCCACCACCCGGGGCTGGGAGCGGTGAAGATCGGGATCACCGGCGCCGACGCTGAGCGGGTAGAGGCCTTCACACGACGGGGATGGACACTGATCGGCTCGCGCCGCTTCGGCGACGGGGCCGATGCTCTGACGCTGGAACAGGCAGTCCTACGATGTCTGCGGACCGAACGGGGCCTGCCACACTTCCTGACCGGCCGCGCCATGCGGGGCCTGCGAGGACACACCGAGACTTTCGACGCCAGCCTGATCGACCCGGATGAGCTCTGGCAGTTGGTGGCGCCCCGGGTCGCCGGTGAGCTGGGCTGACCGATGGGTGTAGCGACGTCCGGGACCTCGATGCCGAAGCCGGCAACCCGGTGCTACTCCGCCACCGGACGGCGTTGAGGACTCCCGCCGATCAGGCATAATCGCGCTGGCGCATCCTTGTGACTAGTGTGTCGCCGCGAGGCCCGTGGGGCCGTTGTAGGAAGGCAAGTACGGCGCACGCTGTCGGTTGAGGACGAGCACGGAGCCCGAGCACCCTGGTGATCCCGGACATGGACCACGGCAGACACGTGCCGATCGGTTGTCGCCTCGCCGGTTGGCGAACGCGCCGCGGCGTCACCACGGCTGAACTCGCCTCAACCTCCGGTCTGTCCGAGCAGGTGATCGTCGAGGTGGAGTCCGGTGGCGACTGGGTGGATCGGCAGCGTGTTCTGTACTCGCTCGCGGCCGGGCTTCGGCTGGACCCAGTCGACCTGACCGGCCAGCCTTATCCACCCGTCGGAGCGGAACACGCCGTGGTCCGCAGCGCGGCCTGGCATCTTCGTCAATACCTGACCGAGCCCGGTGCTGGCGCGCGGCGGGCGGCCCCTGGCGGACTGCTGGCTGAGTTGAGGACCGGCACTGCCGCTGTTCGCAGAGCGGAAGCAGGCGGCGATGAGCACGTGCTCGCCGTTGTTCTCCCGGCACTGCTCGAACTCGCCGACCGGTCAGTTGTCGGCACCCGAGGGGTCCGTGAGGAGGTCCGGACCGCCCGGACGTCCGGGTATGTGGCTGCCGTCGGCCTGCTGCGCCGCGTGGGATACCGGGACCTGGCTTGGAGCCTGCTCCAACAGGCCCGCATGGCCGACCCCGGTGGTGATCGAGTCCTGGCCGAGGAAGTGCGGTTGCTGACGAGCATGGGGCTGGCGGACACCGCCGCAGTCCGCAGCGAGCAACAGCGCGATACCCCGCGTACGGTCGAGCTGTTGTGCGCAGCCGGGCTTGCCCACGCTGCCGCGGGTCAACGGCGCCCGGCGCAGGACTGCCTGGCCGAGGCATCGGCCTGTGTCTCCAATGAGGCGGAGGCGGCGGAGCTCCTGGTGGCGCAGGCCGGCTGTGCGATGGAGTTCGGCGACCTGGAGGAGATCCTGGTGCTGCAGGACGCGACCGGCGGAATGCCTGCCGGGCGCCGTGCGGACCTTTTGCTGCTAGGAGCAGCGGCGTGGGCCCGGAACGCCCGCGCCGACCGGGCCGTCGAACGCCTGGCCGCTGCGGAAGCGGTTGCTCCGCTGTACGTCAGGCTCAGTCCCCTGGCCCGCGAACTCCTCCACGCGCTCAAGGGCCGCGCCCGGGACACGGCCAGTACGCGGGTGCTGGCGCGGACAGCGCGCAGGTTCGGCGTGAGGTGAGGTCACCCCTTTCGGGGAATGCCCGCATACGCGGGGTCCGGCTGGCCTAGCCTATTGATCTTCTGGATGTTGGGCGGCGTTCATGGATGAGCAGCAGTCACACCGGGCCGCGACGATCGGTGCCGGTCTACGTGCTCTGCGCTTGCAGCGCGGGGTGAGCCTGAAGGGCCTGGCGCAGCAGACCGGGATCTCCCTGGGATACCTGAGCATGGTCGAGAACGGGAAACGCCTGCTCGACAGCACGGTGCTCCTCGACTCCATCGCCGACGCCTTACGAGTTTCGCCCGCCGAAATGACCGGCCAGCCGGTGGCACCGCGGGACCCGAGCTCGGGTGGGGCGCACGCGGCGATCCCCGCGCTGCGGTTCGCTCTGATGGGCCTGGCGACGCCGGCGGGGGAGCGGCTGCCGGACGATCCGGTCCAGCTGCTCACGGCCCGGGTGGCGCGGGCGAACAACCTCTACCACGCCTCCGAATACGAAACTCTCGCCCTCGAACTGCCCGCGCTGCTGTCCGACCTGCACGCAGCGGCCGATTCCCGGCACGGCTACGTGCGCCGCCGGCTCCTGCAGCTGCTGGCCGGGGCCTACCACCCGGCGTGCGTACTGCTGCTGAAGTATCTCGGCTACCCGGACCTGGCCTACGTCGCGGTCACGCGCGCCGCCGAGGTGATCGCGGAACTCGAGGACCCGCAGTACGTGGCGCTGTCCGGCTTCTTCACCGCCCACGTGCTTCTCGCGGCTGGCAGCCCGCAGCAGGCTTTGGCTCGGACGGAAGCTGCCATCTCGGGCTTGGAACGGGAACTGGGGACCGGACGGGCGCCGCACGCGCTGCTCGGCGAGCTGCATCTCCTGTCGGCCACGGCCATCACCCGCGACAAGGCACGGCCGGGCGAGGCCCGCCGCCTCGACGCGGGGATCCATCTCACCGAGGCCGAGCGCCTGGCCCGGCGGACCGGCGAGACACGCGCCTGGCACCTGAACTTCGGGGTCACCAACGTCGGCATCCACCGGGTGAGTCTGAACACCGCCCTGGGGCGGCACGGCAGCGCGGTGCAGGCCGGGGACGGCCTGGACCCCGAGGCGATCACCGCGCCCGGACGGCGGATGACCTACCACGCGGACCTGGGAAGGGCTCTGGCCCACCTGCGCGGGCGGGAGGGCGACGCGACGCAGGCGCTGCTGCTGGCCGAGGCCGCCGCGCCGCAGCGGCTGCGGGTGGACCCGCTGGTGCGGGACTGCGTCGGCTACCTGCTGGGGCGCCCGATGCCCGGCCACGCCCGGCGTGATCTGCGCGGTCTGGCCCACCGGGTCGGCGTCCTGAACTGAGCGGTCCTGTGCCGAGCGGAGGCGGGATCGGGACAGATCGGCGCGGGTTCCAGCCGCGGGTTCACCACCGTGAACCCTGTGGGTGAAAGCGCGGCTACGTTCAGTGCCTGCCTCCAGTGGGGCCGATGGTTCCGCGAGCTCTTCACGAGCCCGGCACCCGGGCTCGTACCGGGGGTAGCGACTGCGCCGCGCTCCGGCCCGCGGGCACGTTCGGCTTCCCGGCCGTTCCGATCAAAGGGGGTCTCATGGCTGAGCATGTGCTCGACGCCACGGCGCCGGTGAAGGACCTGCGGCACCGGATCGGCGACTTGTCGCTTCGGCTGCGCACGTCGGGGCCGCAGCCGAAGCCGGCCGAGCCGCGGTTCGTCGACTTCGACATGATCCGGCTGCCCGACGGGCGGGTGGTCGGCCGCAAGAAGGTGATCGTCATGTCGGGCGGCTGCTCGGTGCCGACGTGCACCATGTGCCCCTTCACCAACCTCAACAACTACGGCCTCGACGCGCCCAGCTCGCAGGAGGGGCTGCTGGACCAGGTGCGCAGCACCCTGGCCCGGACCGCCGGCGAGCCCGCCTACGAGGTCCTGTCGCTCTACAACGACGGCTCGTTCTTCGCGGCGCGCGAGATCCCCCGCGATGTCCAGGTGGAGATCGCCCGGCTGGTCGCGGCGGCCGGGGTGAAGCGGCTGGTGGTGGAGTCGCTGCCGCAGTTCGTCACCGAGCCGGTGCTGCGCCCGTTCGCCCAGGCGCTGGGCGGGGTGCGGCTGGAGATCGGGATCGGCCTGCAGTCCGCCGATCCGCTGGTGCGCGAGACGCTGGTGAACACCCGGATCTCCCGGGTCTCCTTCGAGCGGGCGCTGGCGGTGATGGCCGGCCTGGGGGTGGATCCGAAGATCTACCTGATGGTCAAGCCGCCGTTCCTGACCGACGGGGAGGCGGTGACCGACGTCGTGGAGTCGGTCGACTACCTGACCGGGCTCGGGGTGCGCGGGATGACGCTGTGTCCTACGCGGGTCTCGCCGAACACGGTGGCGTGGGAGCTGTGGCGCAACGGGCTGTACGCGCCCCCGAACCTGTGGACCGTGGTGGAGGCGATCCGGCGGGTCCACCAGCGCCTGGCGGTGCGGGTGGCGTGCGTGAACCTGCGCGGCACCGACTTCGAGTCGGTCTTCCCCGACTCCTGTCCCAAGTGCGCGGACCGGGTGGTCGACGCGCTGATGCGGTTCGGGGAGAGCGGGCAGGCCGCCGACCTGCCCGCCGACTGCGCCTGCCGGCCGCCGCTGGAGGTGACCGCGCTCGACCACGCGGCCATCACCGCCCGCGCCGCCCACCACCTGAACGCGCTGGAGCGCGCGGGTGTCTGAGCCCAAGCTGGCCCGGACCACCGGCGGACTACCCCCGCGCCACCATCCGCCGCGCGACTTCGACGCGGACCCGATGGGCGCCCTGGACGAAGGGCTGCGCCGGTACGGGCCGGCGTTCCGGATCGACCTCGACGGGGTCGACACGGTGCTGCTGGGCACCTGGGCCGGGCTGGGCGACCTGTTCGCCGCCGAGCGCGGCCGCCTTCAGGTCCTCAACACCCCATTGGTGCACGACCTGTTCGGCCGGGCCCTGTTCAACCTCACCGGCGACGCCCACACCGAAGCCCGCCACCGGCTGCGCCCGGCGCTGTCCGGCCGGTCGCTGCCCGGCTACGCCACCTCTCTGCTGGAGGTGACCGGACCGGTGACCGCAGGCTGGGCGCGCCACGGTGCGGAGGACTTGTACGCCGCGGCGCGGGAGGTCACCTTGGCGATGAGCGCCCGCGTTCTGCTGGGCCTGGCCCCGGGGGACCCGGACGCGGCCGTGTTCGCCGCCGACTTCGAGCGGTTCGTCGCCGCGACCGGCGCGCCCGCCGGGCGGCGCCGGTTCACCACGCGCCAGTACTGGGCCGGACTCGGGGCCCGGCGCCGCCTGCACGCGCTGTTCGCCCGTTGCATGGCGGCCGCCCAGGCGCGGCCGTGTCCGGGCTCGGCGCTCTCCGCGATGGCGGTCGGCTTCCAGGACGCGCCGAAGACGGTGGGGCCGCTGACGGATCATCTGCTGGCGCTGCTGATCGCGGCTCGGGAGACGACGGCGAGCCTGATCACCTGGTCCCTGATCGAACTGGCGCAGCACCGCGAGCGGGCGCTGGCAGCGGTGGGGGAGGCCCGCGCCGCGGCGGCCGACCCGCGGTCGCTGACGGCCCGCGACGGGGTGCCGGTGCTGCGGGCGGTGCTCGCCGAGACGCAGCGCCTGCACTCGCCGAACCTGCTGTCCGTGCGGCAGGCCACCTGCCCGGTCCGCCTGGCCGGCTACCGGCTCCCGGCCGGGACGAGGGTGGCGTACTCGACCTCGGCCGGGCACTTCGACCCCGACGCCTTCCCGCAGCCGCACGCGTTCCGCCCGGACCGGTTCCCAGGCGGCCAGGCGGCCGGGGCCCGGCTGTGGGCGTTCGGCGGCGGCGCGCACGCCTGCCTGGGCCGCCCGCTGGCCGAGCTGATGGCCCTGACCGTGCTGGCCAGCACCCTGGACCAGGGCCTGCCGCGCCTGCCCGACGGGCCGCCCACCCGGATCCGCTACCGGCCCGCCAAGGCACCGCTGGACCCGGTGCCCTTCGTCCTCGACCCCCTGGAGCCCGCGCTGTGACCCGCACCCCGCCCGCCGCGCTCACCGCCCTCGGGCAGGCAGCCGCCCACCACCGGGCCAGCCGCCACCTGCTGCACCTGGTGCCCAGCGAGAACGGGCTGTCGCTGGCCGCCCGGCTGCCGCACCTGATGCAGGCCGCCGTCCGCTACGCCTTCCCCGGACCGGACGGCGGCGAGAACTGGGCCTGGCCCGGCCGACAGGGCCTGGTCGAGATCGAACGGGCCACCGCGACACGGCTCGGCGCGCAGCTGGGCGCCGCGTTCGTGAACCTCAAGCCGACCTCCGGCATCTCGGCCCTGACGGTCGCGCTCTCCGCGCTGGCCGGCCCTGGGAACACGGCGTTCAACATCGCCGAGCGCGATGGCGGGCACGGCTCGACCCGCTTCATCGGCAACCGCCTGGGCCTGCGGATGAAGGACCTGCCGGTCGACCCCGAAACCTGCACCCTGGACCTGGACGCCCTCGCCCACCAGCTCGGCACCGGACCGCGCCCGGAACTGGTGTATCTGGACGCCTTCATGTGCCTGTTCCCCGTCGACCTGCCCGGCCTGCGCGAAGTCGTCGGCCCCCGGGCGGTGATCCACTACGACGCCTCGCATACCCTGGGCCTGATTGCCGGGGACGTCTGGCAGGACCCGCTCGCCGAAGGCGCGGACAGCCTCGGTGGCTCCACGCACAAGTCCTACCCGGGCCCGCACAAGGGTCTGTTGGCCACCAACGACCCGGATCTGGCCGGGCGGCTGGACGAGCACGCCTCGCACTTCGTGTCCCACCACCACCCGGCCGACGTCGTGGCCCTCGCGGTGGCCGCCGCTGAGATGGATGAGCGCGGTGCCGCCTACGCCACCGCGACGGTCGCCAACGCCCGGCTCCTGGGCGCCGCGCTGGCCGAACGAGGGTTCACGGTGTGCGGACACAAGAGCGGGTTCACCGACTGCCATCAGCTGTGGATCGACATCGCCCCGCTGATGGACGCCGAACAGGCTTCCCGGCGCCTGTTCGCGGCCGGGATCGTCGTCAACGCGATCCCGCTGCCGCACGTCACCACCGAGGCCGGTCTGCGCCTGGGCGTGCAGGAGATCACCTGGGCCGGGATGCGCGCGGCCGGGATCGAGGAGCTCGCCTCGATCATCACCGCCGTGCTACGCGACGGCCAGGACCCGGCCGCGCTCGCGCCGCGGACCCGCGCCCTGGTGGAGGCGTACCAACCGGACGGCCCCGGCGAGCAGGTCCTGCGGGTGGCGCTGGCCGCGGCCGGGATCGAGGGAGGGGCATGACCGAGCAGCACCTCCCCGGCAAGGGCACGTTCCTTGGCCCCGTGCACACCTCGGCAACCTTCGAGATCCACCCGGACTGCCGGCACTTCGCCGGCGGGATGCCCTGCCGCCACTGGCGGCCGTGCCACGGCTGCCCGCACCACGACCCGGTCGACCACCGGGTCCTGATCGTGATGCTCGGCCTGCTGGGGGACATGCTCATCGCCTCCCCGCTGCCCAAGCGGATCCGCGACGACCGTCCCGGCGCGAACGTCACCTGGCTGGTCGACGAGCCGAACGCCCCGATCCTGCGGATGAACCCCTTCATCGACGAGGTCCTCATCCACGACTGGCAGACCGCAGCCCAACTACCGTCCCGCCGCTTCGACGCCGTGTACTCCTTCGAACGAACCCCGTCCGCCGCGGCACTGGTCGACCGGATCGAGGCCGGGCACAAGGCCGGACTCGCCTTCGGCGGACCCCACCACACCCTGTATCCGATGGGCGAGGCGGCGGTGCAGTTCTTCCGGCAGAACACCTGGAACGACCACCGCACCATCACCAACCGGCAGACGTGGACCGAGCTGTACTTCGCGGTCGCCGGATACCAGTACGCGGGCGAGCCCTACATCCTGGAGGTGCCCGAAGCAGCGCGGCGGCGGGCGGCCGGGCTGCTCGGCGAGCGGACCGGGCCGCGGGTGTGCCTGAACCTGGGCGGCTCGCTGCCCACGAAGCTGTGGCCCGAACGGCACTGGGCCGACCTCGCCGACGCGCTCCTAGACTACGGGGCGCAGCTGGCGGTCCTGGGCGGCCCGACCGACCGAGCGGCGTGTGAGGCGTTGGTGCGCCACCTGCGGATGCGCGGCGGCGACGAGACCCGGGTGGCGTACGCGCCGCTGACCTTGGAGGAGGCGTCCGCGCTGCCGGGCCTGGTCGACGCCGTGGTGACCGGCGACAGCTTCGGCTTCCACCTCGCGCTTGCCCATGAGCGGCCCACCGTGCTGCTGCTCGGCCCGTCCAACGGCGCCGAGGTCATCCCCAAGCACATCACGAACGTCACCGCGCTGCGCGCCACGCTGCCGTGCTCGCCGTGCGCCCACCAGGTCGCCTGCGGCGGGGTCGGCGGCTGCATGGACACCATTGACCCCACCGCCGTCCTCAAGGCGACCCTCGACCACCTGACCTGACCACCCTGTACCGCTCGGCCCGAGGCCGCGGCGGCGGCCGAAAACCTGAAGAGAAGGACGTGATCTCGTTGGCCATCGTGCTGGGCCTGGGCGGCCCGTACTACCACGACGCCTCCGCCTGCCTGGTCATCGACGGGAAGGTGGTCGCCTTCGCCGAGGAAGAGCGGTTCTCCCGCCGCAAGCACCACAAGGACTCCCGCTCCTGCGCGGTGGCCGCGGCCTACTGCCTGGCCGAGGCCGACATCACCCTGGACCAGGTCGACGAGATCGCCATCGCCTTCAACCCGACCTGGCCCACCCCCAGCGACACCTGTGCGGACGCCGAGCTGATCGCCGAACTCCTCGACCCCGTCCTGTTCGGCCACCACCGGCCCCGCCAGGTCACCGTGGTCGAGCACCACCTCGCGCACGCCGCCTCCGCCTTCCACCCCAGCGGGTTCGAGGAGGCCGCCGTCCTGGTGGTCGACGGCTCCGGCGACGGCGTCTCCGCCACCCTCGCCCACGGCACCACCAGCGGCTTGAAGGTCCTGCGCCAGTTCCCCTTCTCCCAATCGCTGGGCTGGTTCTACGAGACCGTTGCCGAACACCTCGGACTCGGCGACTGGACCAGCTCCGGCAAGCTCATGGGCCTGGCCGGCTACGGCAATCCCGACCGCTACCAGCTGGACTTCCTCACCCCCCGGCCCGGGGGCTACCACCTGGACCTGACCCGCTACGGCATCCGGCCCGACGAGAGCGTGGACGACCAGTACACCGACCTGCGCTACTACCGCCGCCTCAAGACCGCGTACGCCACGGCCTACACCGACTTGGGCATCCCGCCCCACCACCGCGCCCGCGCCTACACCGACGGCCGGACCATCCTGGACACCAGCTACCGGCCCGAGCACGCCGACCTCGCCGCCAGCGCCCAGCGCCTGCTGGAGCAGTGCCTGACCGAACTGGCCCGCGAAGCCCTCACCACCACCGGCGCCACCCGGCTGTGCATCGCGGGCGGCGCCGGCCTGAACTGCTCCGCCAACGGCCGCCTCGCCCAACTGCGCGGCGTCCAGGAGCTGTTCGTCCAGCCGGCCGCCGGTGATGCCGGATGCGCCATCGGCGCGGCACTCGAGGTCGCGCTGCGCCGCGGCGACCTCACCCTCCCGGGTCCGGCGATGACCACCGCCGCCCTCGGCCCCGCCTTCGCCCCGGGCACCATCCGCGCCCTCCTGGACGACTACGGCCTGCCCTACCGGGACCACGGCCAGGACCTGCCGACCGCGGCCGCCGGGCAGATCGCACTCGGCCGCACCCTCGGCTGGTTCCAGGGCCGCATGGAAGCCGGCCCCCGCGCGCTCGGCCGCCGCAGCATCCTCGCCGACCCCCGCCACATCGGTATCCGCGACCACATCAACGACCACATCAAGCACCGGGAGCCGTGGCGGCCGCTCGCCCCGGCGCTCCTGGCCGAGGCCGCACCAGACCTGATCGGCACGAGCACCCCGCACCCGTTCATGATCGTCGCCCGGCAGGCCACCGAGACCGCCCGCACGGCCATTCCGGCCGCCGTGCACACCGACGGCACGCTACGCCCGCAGACCGTCGCCCGCGACGACACCGACCCCTACGCCCGGCTGCTGGTCTCGTTCGCCGAGCAGACCGGCCGCCCGCCCGCGCTGCTGAACACCTCCTTCAACCACGAGGCCGAGCCCATCGTGTGCACCCCGCGCGACGCGGTCGCTACCTTCACCGCGGGCCCGCTGGACGCGCTCGCGATCGGGCCGTTCCTCGTCCGCAAGGACCGGCGCTAACTGACCGTCCGACACCGCCCGCTCACAGCCTGTACGTTGAGCCCGGCCCCTGGCCATCATCCGCAGCAAGCGAAGGATCAACCGCGATGACCAGCACACCAGCTCCTGCCCCCTCCGCCGCCGAGCGGCTGCGCGCCGAGCACGGTCCGGCGCTCACCCTCGGTGACGACTGCGACCTGCCCGACCGCCTCGTGGTCGAGATCGACCAAGGGGCCCATCTGACGATCGGCGACCGGGTCTCGATCCGCCGCGGCTCCACGATCCAGGTCCACCGCGGCGCCACCGTCGCCATTGGCGACGACGTGGCCATCGGAGAGAACACCTTCATCTCCGCCATGGCCGGCATCCGCATCGGCACCGGCGCGGCACTGTCGAACATGTGCGACCTGCACGACCACAACCACCGCACCCGCACCACCGAACACGTGCCCACCGGACAGCTGGTGCCCTGGGCCTCCGGCTTCGAGGCCGCCCCGATCATCATCGAACCCGGCGCCATCCTCTCCAACAAGGTCAGCGTCACCGCCGGCGTCCGCATCGGGGCCAACGCACTGGTCGGCGCGAACGCGATGGTCTCCCACAGCATCGCCCCCGACACCGTCGCCGTCGGCATCCCGGCCACAGCCCGCCGCACCTTCGACGGCGCGCCCGCGCCGCGTGAAGACCGGCGCACCCTGACCGTCGGCTTCTTCGGCACCTCGATCATGGAGCACCTGGAGGCGTACAACACCCAGATGACCACCCAGGCCGACCTGCCCGAGGTCGGCTCCAAGGTTACCGTCGAGGGCCGGCACCAGCGCGGATGGGTCCACCGCCTCCTCCTCTCCCTACGTGCCGCCCAGCCCCACGTGGGCTTCGAGGTCCACAACCACGGGGAAGGCGGCGCCACCAGCCGCACCATCGCCAGCATCGTCGAAGCCGATCGGGCCACTACCGGCACCGACTACGACCTCGTCTTCCTCGGCTGCGGCATCAACGACGTCTGGCGCCGCTTCCAGAACCGGATGACCGAAGCGGTCGACCTCGATGAGTACACCCGACACATCACCACGATGCTCGACCAGCTCAGCGGCTACACCCGCACGATCATCGTCATCAGCGAGACGCCGTTCGGCCCCATCGAGGACCCCGCCACCGTGGCCGAGATGAACACGGAACTCGCCCGCTACAACGACGCCGCCCGCGCCGCGGCCGCCGCGCACGGCGCCCAATTCCTGGACGTGTGGACCCCGTTCACCGCCGCGGCCCGGCACATCGCCCCCGCCACCGCCGACCACCCGGTCGGCCTGTGGAGCGACGGCGTGCACCTGACCGAACTCGGCGACACTATCGTGCTCCAGCAGGCCGAGCGGCACCTCGACGAACACCGCATCGTCTACAACCTCCTGGACTACCCGCTCCTGGAGCGCGACGCCGCACTGACCGCATACGGGCACCTGCTCGACCGGCACCGGCCGGCCCGTACCTAAAGCCACCGGGGCGCCTGGCCCCGCCCGGGTGCCCCGCCACCAACCACCCGGACCGCATCGAACTTCGAGGGAGCTGCTGTGACCCCGTCGGGCCCCGCGCACATACAGGCACTCGCCGCCGCGTTACCCCTGCTCGACACCGGCCGACTCCACGACTGGGGCCGACTCCTCGCAGACCGGCTCCCCGCGGGCAGCCGACTCCTGGTCGCGGGCAACGGCGGCTCGGCCGCCGAGGCCCAGCACCTGACCTCCGAACTCGTCGGCCGCTTCCACGCCGAACGGGCACCGCTGTCCGCGATCGCGCTGCACACCGACTCCTCCACGGTCACCGCCATCACCAACGACTACGGACCCGAACAGGTCTTCGCCCGGCAGGTCCGCGCGCACGGCCGCCCCGGCGACATCCTGCTGCTGCTGTCCACCTCCGGCACCAGCCCCAACGTGCTCGCCGCCGCCCGGGCAGGACACGAACGCGGCCTGACCGTCTGGGCGCTGACCGGACCGGCGCCCAATCCGCTCGCTGACGTGAGCGACCAGGCGGTGTGCGTGGACGCTGCCCAGGTCGCCACGGTCCAGGAATGCCACCTGGTCGCCGTGCACCTGCTCTGCGCGGCCGTCGATGATCACTTCACCACACCGGCCCCCGTCACCGGCGAGGAGCCGGACACCGCACAGCGACTGGTGGTGGTCGGCGACGTCCTGCTGGACCGCGACGTCACCGGCACCGCCGACCGGCTCTCCCCGGAAGCCCCCGCCCCCGTCCTCGCCGGCGCCCGGAGTACCGACCGGCCGGGCGGCGCCGGGCTGGCCGCCGTCCTCGCTGCCCGGAACCACGGCTGGCAGATCACCCTGGTCTGCGGCATCGGACAGGACGAACCCGGAGCGAAGGTCCGCGCCCTCCTGGACGAAGCCGGCGTCGAGGTCATCGACCTGGCCGCCAGCGGCACCACCCTGATCAAGACCCGCGTCCGAGCCGCCGACCGCACCCTGCTCCGCTTCGACACGAGCGCCGACACGCTGCCGCTCGGGCCGCTTCCCGACCTGGCCCGCACCCGGCTGGCCGAAGCAGCGGCCGTCCTGGTCTGCGACTACGGGCGCGGCGTCACCTCTCACGGCGAACTCCGCCATGCCCTCACCGACGCCGCCGCCGACCGCCCGCTGGTATGGGACCCGCACCCCAAAGGCACCGCCCCGGTCCCGGGCACGGCCCTGGCTGTTCCGAACACCGACGAAGCAATCCACTTCAGCGGGCATCGCAGACCGCGCGACCTCGCGGGCGACACCGCCCGCGCCGTCCACCTGCTCGCCAGGTGGCCCGTCAAGCAGGTGGCGGTCACCCGAGGCGCCGACGGAGCCGTCCTGGTCGCCTATGCCGATGGTCACCCCCTGGCCGTCCCAACCAGGCCCGCCGCCGGGGACACCTGCGGCGCCGGCGACCAGCTGGCGGTCACTGCCGCCGTGACGCTCGCCGCCGGACGCCTGCCCTCCCACGCCCTGGCCGCGGCCGTCGAAGCCGCCACCGGCTACGTCGAAGCAGGCGGCCCCGCCTCCCTGACCGCCCCACCCGACCGACGCACCCCCGAGGGCGCGGCCCCGCTGGAGCTGGCCGCCCGTGTACGGGCGCGCGGCGGGAAGATCGTCGGGGCCGGCGGCTGCTTCGACCTCCTGCACGCCGGACACCTCTCCCTGCTGGAGCAGGCCCGCCGCCTGGGCGACGCCCTCATCGTGTGCATCAACTCCGACGCCTCCGTACGCCGCCTCAAGGGCGAGGACCGACCGGTCGTCAGTGAACGCGAGCGCGCCCAGCTGCTGGCGGCGCTGGACTGCGTCGACGGTGTCATCGTCTTCGACGAGGACACCCCCCACCGGGTCCTGGCCGAACTGCGCCCCGACATCTGGGTCAAGGGCGGCGACTACGCGGGCCGGCGCATCGCCGAGGCCGCCCTCGTCGAGACCTGGGGCGGCGAAGTCGTCACCGTGCCCTTCCTGGACGGCCACTCCACCACCATCCGGATCCACCATGTCGCTCAGCAGGCAGGCGCCCGATGACCCCCGACCGCAGCGTCCTGGTCACCGGGGCGGCCGGGTTCATCGGCCGCCACACCGTGACCGCCTTCCACCACGCCGGCCACCCAGTCACCGCCGTCGACCTACGCCCCGCACCCTCCCACCTCGCCGCCACGGCCCACTGGCACCGCGGCGACTTCGCCGACCCGGCCCTCCTCACCGACATCGAGGCCGGCCGCTTCACCACGGTCGTCCACCAGGCCGGCAACAGCTCCACCCGCGCCCCGGCCGGACCCGAGCTGGACGAGACCAACACCCTCGGCCCGCTCCGCCTGGCCGACGCCTGCCGCACCGGCAGGACCCGCCTGATCTACGCCTCCTCCCACTCCGTCTACGGCACCCTCCACCACCGCACCCCCATCGCCGAGGACGCCGACACCGACCCCAGCCGCTGCTCCGGCCCCCTCAACCCCTACGCGGCCTCCAAGCTCACGCTCGACCAGCAGATGCGCACCCGCCACCACACCGGCCTCGACTGGATCGCACTGCGCTACACCAACGTCTTCGGCCCCGACGAAACCGACAAGGGCCCCATGGCCTCGATCCTGTCCCAGCTCCTGCGCCAGGCCGCCAGCACAGGGCACATCCGCGTCTTCGACGACTCCCTCACTGCCGCCCGCGACTACATCCACGTCGAATCCGTCACCACGACCATCCTCCGCCTCGCCACCGTCCGGCTCCCGGTACCTGCAGCGGTCTACAACCTGGGCGCCGGCCACGCCGTCTCCTTCGCCGACATCGCCCAGTGGTGCGCCCGGCTCCACCAAGAGGCCACCGGACAACCGCTGCACGTCGAACTCGTCCCGAACCCTGTACCCGGCGCCTACCAGTACTTCACCTGCGCGGACATGACCGCCCTCGACGAGGCCCTGCCCGACAGGCCGACGGAGTCTGCCGCCTGCGTCCAAGCACGCGCCGCCGAACTGTTCACGACGTTCCGCAACCGTGCGACAGGCTGAACCCGTCCGGCCTGGCGCGCCCGGGGCAGCCTGTCCTCAGCGTCGCAAGGCCGTGTTCATCGACCGCGACGGCACCCTGACCGAACCCCGCCACTACCCCTGCTGCCCCGACGACCTGGTTCTCCAACCGGACATCGGTCCACCGCTGCGCGCCCTGCAACATGCGCACTGGGCCCTGGTCGTCGTTACCAACCAAAGCGGGGTGGCACGCGGGCTCTTCACCGCGAACGCACTGGAGACGATGCACGAACGGCTCGGCGCGCTCCTCGCCTCCCACGGAGTTCGCCTTCACGGCATCTACGCCTGCCCCCACCACCCCGACGGCACGGTGCCCGGCTACCGCGGGCCCTGCTCGTGCCGCAAGCCCGCGCCCGGCATGCTCCACCAGGCCGCCCACGACCTCGAACTCGACCTCACCCGCTCGTGGACGGTTGGCGACTCGCCCTGCGACATCGCCGCCGGCCGAACGGCCGGAACACGCACCGCGCTCGTCGGCACCCACCCCCGCGGCCGTCAGCTCCCGGACGCGCACTGCGCGACCACAGCCGAGGCACTTCACCTCGTGCTGCGCTCGCGAGCGACCCGAGCTCGCGCCGGTCATCTGACAGGCGACTGGAGGGGGGCCACCACCACCGGCGTGCACGGGAAGGTCTCCGAGCGGTAGGCGAAGGCTCGCACGGCGAGGCGACGCGGTCGGGCATGGCGCAGGCGTTGACGCTCCGGGCCGGCCGGACGCTGGCAGTATGGCACCCATGGCCATAGACAAGGAGCCGCTCGGTCTCCCATCACCCGGTTGGCAGCATCGGACCCTGACCATCCTGGCTGACCTGGCTCAGAGCGACGACCGCATCCACGAACTGCGTGCCTACGGCTCAGCGGCCGTCGAAGGGGCCGGTACTGACCAGTGGTCCGACCTCGACGTCCTACTGCGGGCCGACGAGCCGGCGGCCGTGGCAGACGACCTCACCCAGCTGATCGCCTCGTCCCTGGCACCGGTGTTCACCTCCAGCCGGGACGATTCTCCTGGACGCTGCGGCGTCCGCCTGGTGCTGCGGGACCTGCGTCGGCTTGACATCACCGTGGTGAGCAGCAGACCTTCGTCGTCGACCGCCTCCTGCGCGCCGATCGGGCAGAGCGGCAGTGAACTGGCCGATGTCGCCCGTGCCTTCAGATTCGACGCCGTGCTCGCAGCCACCCGGGCGGCCCGCGCGGACCTGCTGATCGCCTCGCACCTCACGCTCCAACTCCCCAGGCACCTGCTGGTGGCGGCCATGATCCTGCGGGACCGCCACGCCGGCACCACCCACCACCGTTACGGCGGCAGCCGCTGGGACCTGTGGACCACACGCCTGTCCGGCGCGCCCGACCCCTACACCCGCGGCGGCATCACCGCTGCGATCCGGTACTACGTGCCGGTCCTGGATGAACTGCTGGCCGAGGGTGAGCTGGAGCTGATCACTGACAACAGTCCTCTGCGGGTCCTCCTGGACGAGGTGGACGCCACGTAGGCCAGACCGGGTCCCCGCGGTCACCGCTTCGCAGGCCGAGAGGGGAGCGGCCCGGCCGGAACGCCTGGGGCGGCCGTGGACGGGCCCGGGCGCTCGCGCACCGCCGCGCTGTCACCGGTGACTTGTGTCGGTAGTCCGGCTGACGCGGCGCCGCGCTGCTGGACGTGCCTTGGCCGATACCCGGTCCGCAGCAGGAAGCTACTGGCCTGCTCACTCATGCGTTTCGGAGGTACCAGGCCGACTCGATGACTGTCCCCAGGACGATCTCACGGACGGTACTGTTCAGGCCCTCATCGAACGGCTCGGCGACGCAGTCCTGGTGGAGTCGGGTCGCTGCGTCGGCCGCTCGCCGGAGCCCGGCAGGCTGCATGGCAGCACGCTACCGGTTTTCGCGCTCGCGTCAGGTCACTGACGCGGGGGTTGCCGTTGCTGCCGCTTCGGCGGCCGTTCGCGCTCTCCAGGCGCGGGCTGTATCTGGCTGCGGGCGTGGCGAGTTCGGCCCAGAGCGATGGACTGACCGGAGCGGGCGGCCACGGTTTTTAGCACGTCGTCGCCTTGCAGGATGCGGATCTGCGGGGTGATCAAGGGGTGCCTTGCACGGTCACGGGGGTCGGGCAGGTCGGCGTTGTCACCGACGTCGCGTAGCAAGACCTCGGCCTGGTCGAGCTGGCCGCGTTGCAGGGGCGAACGCCAGGGATGCCTCACCCGATCGGGTCCCGGGTGACCCGGGCGGTGTTTTCGGCGATGGCAGCTTGCAGGTCGGCCTCGCAGACCACGAGGTGGGTGATGTCCGGGTGGGTAGGGCGCTTGCGGACCTCGATCTCCCAGATTCGGACGTGTTGTCCGTCTGGCTCGGGCAGGCCCAACTCGAAGGTGTGCTGGGTGACCTTCCAGGTGCGGCGGTACGGGCGGGGACGGGCTTGCCAGTCGACAGTGGTGCGGTGGTGACGTGTCGCCGCGGCAATGGTGCGGCGGAGCAGCGGCTGGATGATCTCGGGGTTGGCCGTGCGGGCGAGGATCGTGTCCAGTTCCTCGGCGCACGAGCGGGCGGGTTCCGTCAGGCGGTTCGGGGGTTCTGCCGAGTGCTGGGGTGCCGTGTCGTCCGGGTGTTCGGTGAGCTGGCCGCTGTCGATCTCCACGGCGCCGTCAGTGCCGTCGAGAATGACCTTGTACACCGTGGGCGGTCCGGTGACCATCCCGGCTTCGTGGTTGTACGTCCAGAGTGCTCGGTGAACGGTGCCGATTCGGTCTTGGTGGGTTCCGGCGGTGACGCGTACCCGCTGCTGGGAGGCGAAGGCGGTCTCGCCGTGGAGGGCGGCCCGCACGACGGCGCCGGCTGCGGGGAGGCAGACCTCGATGGCGGGGTCGGGCACGGGAACGGCGCCCGGTTCGCGTGGCAGTCCGTCCCATCGCGGATCGCCTCCGGGCTCGCCGCTGCACGTACCGTCGGGGTGTGGGGGTTCACCGGGCGGGGCGTTCCAGGTGCGGTTCAGCCAACCCCACCGCTGGGACACGGGGTCGCTGCCGGCTTGGGTGTGCAGCCCGTAGCGGAGTGATGGGACCAGCTCGTGGTCCCAGTCCGGCAGGACCTCCTCCACCAGGGAGGTGGTGTGTTCGTCGTCCTGCAGGTAGAACAGCACGGTCCACCAGGAGAAGTCGTCCACCGGCTGCTGGTGGCATAGGTGGAGGGCGTAGAGGACCATCGCGATGGTGTCCCGGATCGCGAGGAACTCCCAGGTCCGCGCGATTCCCTTCCCCTGGTGGTGGACTGCTTCGGTGGCGGTGGCGGCTCGGCGCACGGCATCCCGCCAAGCCAACGTCCGTTGCCTGCGGCCCCAGGGGTCGCGCGAGGCCAGCAGCCGCGGTGCGACGGTGGACATGATGGCGCCCAGGGTGGCCCAGTCGCAGACCGGGTCTGCCATGAGGTCCGCGAGCCGGTACACCTCCGGGCCGCCGGCCGGGGCCTCTTCCAGCCGGGCCGCCAGCGCGTCGAACTCGCGTTCGTTCAGGGGCAACCCCAGGACGCTGCGCTTGGCGGAGATGAGCGGGCTGTCGTTGCGGAACGCCTTGCTCTGCAGCCGGTCGGGCTCGACGAGCAGATCGAGTTCGCTGACGAGCAGCGGCCAGGCGTGGCTGCTGACACCGCCGCCGCGGCTGCGATGGTGGACGATGGTCGGCAGGCGCAGGAACTCGCGGGTCTTTCCGCGCGCGGCGGCCCCGCTGGGCACGAGCACGACCTGGGTGTCCGTCCACGGCTCGGCGCGGCGGTAGACGACGACGCTCAGCAACCCGGGGTGCGCCAGGACGACGTCCTGGCTGGTCGACCGGTCGCGGTGCCGCAGGCGCACGCGCAGGACCCACCACGAGATCCCCTCGTCGGCGTCCTCGTCGGCACGGTGGATCCACTCGACGCGGGCCTCCTCCAGCACGGAGCCGGCCTCCAACCGCTCCCAGCACCATGTGCTGTAGGCGTCGGAGCGGGCTACCAGCAGCGGGACCTGGCGGTTGCCGGCAGTGCGGTTGTGTCCCCGGCCGATCCGGGCCAGAGCCGCCTCGACAGCGTCCGGCAGTGAGGGCAGCACCGCGACGCCGTGCTGCCGCGCCCAACCCGGTGCTGTCCCATCCCCACCGCCAGCGGCAGCGATGGTGAGACGGGGACCGTGGTCGCGTACGTCGAGTCGTCGGCCGGGCGTCAGCACAGGCAGAGCTTCGGCGTCTGCGGCTTCCAGCGCGAGGATCTCGTCCGCCCATGCGGCGGTCTTCTCGACCCAGTTCAGCTGCGCGGTGCTCAGCTGACCGCTCCGGGGCGACCGGGCGCTGAGGACGACCAGGCGCCCGGTGCCCTTACGCCAGCGTTCTCGGAGCAGTTCGACGGCCTCGTCGTGCCACGGAGCCGACGCGTCCGGTGCGGCCAGCAGTACGCAGGCAGTCCAAGCGGTGGGCAGCGGCTCGCCCGCGTGGACCACAACGAAGTCGTTGTCCCAGTCGGGAAGTTTCTCGACCTCGCGGGGGGCGAGGTCCGCTGTCTCGTACTGGTCGTCGAAGACGATGCTGAATGCGCTCGGCACGTCCGTGCAGGCGCGCTGCTCGTCGTCGGTGGCCCAGGTGACGGCATGGAGGGAGCCGGTCCGCCCGGCGTGGATTCCGGTGGTGACCAGGATCTTCGACCACAGCTGCGGGGCGCCGCTGGCCGGAAGCATCAGCATGTCGATGCGTCGCGTGAGCTCTGCCGCGGCGTGGAGGAATACAGATGTGTCGGAGGCGCGGAAACGCCCGTACACGCCCTCGTGGATGTCGTCGGAGGCCAGTGTGTCCTCCAGCGGGACGCCGTGCTGGGCCTGCAGGGCGTGCCAGAGCTGCCAGATCCGCCCCTCCGCCGGGGGCGGCCCGCTGAACGGGCCGTAGTCGCTGTCGTACTCGGCCTGCTGGACCAGCATCAGATCGCGCAGGCCGTCCTGGACCGGACGTGACCAGTCGTCCTGGTACTCCGGCCCTGGAATGACCTGCGACAACTCGCTCTGCAACTGCGCCATGTCGATCAGGCGGTAGCGCACGGAGCGCAGCGAAAGCCCCTCCGCCCCGCAGTCCTCCTGAACCACGATCAAGTAGTAGACCAGCGCGAGGACATCACGGGAGTTGCGGTCGATCCGGAACTCCCTGGCCTTGTTCCGGGCGATCTCCCACTGGTGCTCCCCGCGCGCGCCGACCATATTCACGATCCTATGTCGCTGGGTCAGTGCCGCGCTGGCCGTTCCCCGTCTCCCCGCAACGTTGGCGGCGCGCGACCTCTATGTGGATGCCGGCCGAGGAGCCGGCCGCCCTGGGAGAGCAGCCAGCACAGTGTCGGATCGCCGCAGCACTGGACATGTGCCCAGTACGGCCTGACCGCTCGTCACGCGGTGCGTCAACCATGGTCGACCGGCTCCACGAGGTTCAGTCGTGCGCCGCGGTGACCCGTATGCCGGGTCCTTGGCGATGTGGCGTGCTCCCCGGGCTGGCGTCAGCAGATCGGGCTGTCACCTCTTGCCCTTGGGCTTTTTGCGTCGCGGTTGGGCGCGCTGGGGTGCCTTTGCTCCGCGCGGCCGCGGACCCGACTGCCTCGCTGTCGCGTGCGCGGCCTGCATGATGGCCAGGACCTGCGCCTTTAGCGCAGCCTCCTGCTCCGAGGTAGTCGCCTCGGCCGGCGTCTCCAGCAGGTGCATCTTCAAGGTGGCGAGGATGTCCCACTCCCACGGGCCGCGTTCGGCGGGCTGGCGCGGGATCGTGCGCGCGAACGAGTCGTCACCTCCGTAGAGCTGGGTGAGGAGCCGGAGCGCCTGGTCGTCGCTGATCTCGGTGACTTGCTCTCGGGACGGCGCCCCGATCGCGATGGACTCGGCCTCGCGCATCTGCTTCACCAGCGTCATCCTGACCATCTTCGGTAGGACGACGTACTTCGGGTTGGTGCACATCCCGGCGGCGGCTGCGGCGGCCACGATCAGCTCCACCGGGCCCGGTTCGGTTCCGACGCCCAGGAGGTCGAACGGCTCGGTACCCGTTGGCACCGAGGCCAGGCGGTCCAGAGCCTGCATGCGGTGGGGCTCCGGGCCGTATGCCTCGATCAGCTTCACCGCGCCTTCGGCGATTTCCTCGTTCAGAACGGTCACTCGCTGGACCTGCTCGATCCCCCGCATCAGGTTGCCGAGAGTACGGGCGGCCTCTTTGGCGGGGAACTCGTAGCGCGACAGCGGGTACGGGTGGCGGCCGGGATCGTCGTCCCAGGTGGCGATCCGCTCCACCAGGGCGGCGACGGTCTCCGGCTGTCCGTCGACGTAGGCCAGGATCAGCCGGACCGCCATCCCGGACATCCGTCCGTTGCGTTCCTTCATCCACGCGGGGATCGCCGCGGTGATCTGGTCCTGGATGCTGCCGAGGTCGAAGTCGTCGCTCACGTTCAGTTCTTCTCGCTGTCCTGGGTCTGGCCCGGTCGGGGAACTGCATCCCACTCGCCGGGGGCGGGTGCGGCTCGGGTCGGCGGTTCTGGGTGCCGGGCTGCAGGCGGCACCGTGGTGCTGGTCCGCAGCCATGGCCGATGCTATTGGCCGGGACCATGACACGGAGGCGCTTTACGGCAGCAGCTCCCGGTACGTCAGGGGACGGAGCGGGTGTATGGCCGCACCTCGCCGGGCGCCCCGCGGCCGGGGCGAGCTCGGCGCGGCCAGCAGCGGCGCGAGTGCTCCCTCCTCGTCCAGGTCGGAGACGGGCCGCAGTGCTTCGCAGGCCGCGGGGCTGTCCCGGTGGACGGTGAGCGAGGTGAGTCCGTCCCAGCCGGGGAGCAGGTAGGCCGAGGAACAGTCGAAGGCGCGGGCCAACGCCGCGATGGTTGAGGTATTCGGGGCTGCTGGTGTCGCCACGGCGTAGGTCAGCAGTGGCTGCGGTCGACGACCCGGATCCGTTGGGCCCGGCGGTGAATTCCAGTGCGCGCAGGAGATCCGGTGTCCGACGGCGGCCTAGAGCCGAGCCGCGAGGTGCCGTGGTTCCTGCCGGCGAGATCAAGGGCACCGGCCAAGGGGGTCTGGTCGTCCATAGGTACGCGACCTGCTGCCGTGCACTGTTCGCCCTCGGGTCGCCGCGAGCGCCGCCGCCTGGGTCTCCTCACCGGGTACTCCTACGGGGAGGAGGTGACGATCACTCGCCGGTACAGCGCTCCTGGGCCCGGGCCGCTCAGGCTCGAGGGGAGGATATGCCGATCATGCCCAGGTCCCGCTCAGCCTGGCGCAGCCCGCGGTGTCCGTCACGTTTCTGGTCCTCGCTCTCCTGCCGCAGCACGATGTCCTAAACCGCGGGATGCGCTTCGCCGGTGCGGCGCAGCAGCCGGATGTAGGTGCGGTCGTCGAAGGACTCCGCTCCGGGTTTGACGCCTTTGGTGCCTGGGTTGGTGGTCATCCGCTGTGGGTCCTCGGCGAGCGACAGCGCCAGGGCTTGCTCCGCCGACTCCAGGGTGGGGGCTGCGGACAGGTAGCCGTCGCTTGCGATCACCACTTCCTGGACCCCGGCCAGGGCGAACACCTCGATGTAGCGGGTGGGGATGACCGTTCCGTCGAGCACCCCGTACCCGTAGGGGCCGGTCTTGTTGGCCAGTCGTCCCTGCTGCTCCAGGACGGGCAGGATGAGCGGTTCGACAGCACCAGGCGGCTGCTCGGCACGATGACCGGGTCGTCCTGGATCGGGAAGTTGCTGGCGTGGGCCGGACACTGGGACGCGGTCGACGACCTGCCCACCCTCATGGTCCTGGACAGCGCACTGCTCTGTGCGGAGCGGCAGCCGGATCCGAGGGACTACTGGTTCATGCAGCTGGGCGCCCTGAAG